>Ga0163148_10007727_pt1 | contig 10020 bp, 11 predicted proteins | sample OliLakLV19MP7P2_FD_148606 | JGI IMG/M metagenome (GOLD analysis project Ga0163148, IMG submission 148606) | Freshwater microbial mat bacterial communities from Lake Vanda, McMurdo Dry Valleys, Antarctica- Oligotrophic Lake LV.19.MP7.P2 | ecosystem: Environmental > Aquatic > Freshwater > Lake >... | reverse complement strand
TGTGAGTTCATTATGTCATTCCGCATTTAATGCGGAATCCAGAAAAACATAATAACCTCACAAGGGCTTTTTTCTTGTGAAAAAAGTCTAGAAAGAAATTATGAAAAAACTTTGGCAAAAAGAAAACGGAAAACTAAATGAATTTATTGAAACCTTTGAAACAAAGGATGATCTTCTTTTGGATCAAAAACTCTTGAAATACGATATTCAAGGTTCAATTGCCCATGCAAAGATGCTTTACAAAATCGGAATATTAAACTTCGATGAAATAAAAAAAATAGAGAAAGGTTTAAAGGAAATTTTAGATTTAGACAAAAAAGGCTCTTTTAAATTAAAGTTTGGTGACGAAGATGTTCATACTAAAATAGAAAATTATCTAACTGAAAAGTATGGAGATGTTGGTAAGAAAATCCATACTGGCAGAAGCCGAAACGACCAAATATTAACTGCAATTAGATTATTCAGCAAAGATAAATTATCCGAAATTCAGAAACAAATATTAGGGTTGGTTCAAGGGTTTCAACTATTTTCAAAAAAATATGGAAATATCGAAATGCCAGGATACACTCATATGCAAAAAGCCATGCCCTCTTCTTTAAAGCTTTGGTCTGAAAGTTTTAAAGACTCCCTGCTTGATGATTTAGATTTAATTAAAGCGGTATATAAATTGAATAATCAATCACCTCTTGGTTCAGCGGCAGGATATGGAACAACTCTAAATTTAGACAAAGAGTATTCCGCCAAGTTAATGGGGTTTGCAAAAGTTCAAAATAATCCCTTATATTGTCAAAACTCCAGAGGAAAAATCGAAGGAGCAATTCTTGCAAGTCTAATTTCACTTCTGCAAACTATAAATAAATTTGCTTCCGACATCATGCTTTTTACAACTTCTGAATTTGACTTTTTCAAAGTCGAAGAAAACTTAACGACCGGTTCTTCAATAATGCCGCAAAAAAAGAATATTGATGTAGCAGAATTATCGAGAAGTAAGGTTCATTTAGTTTTAGGAAACTATGTCCAGATTGCTTCTTTAAGTTCTAATCTAATTTCCGGTTACAACAGAGATCTGCAGGATTCTAAAAAACCATTAATTGAAAGTTTAGAAATAACTTTGGACTCAATAAAAGTCACCAGAATTCTATTAGAAAATTTATTCCCCAATGAGGATGGATTGAAGTCCTCGATGACAGAAGAATTATATGCAGCAGACCAAGCCTATGAATTAGTAAAAAAAGGAATGTCGTTTAGAGATGCATACAAACAAATTAAGGAAGGAGGTGAAAAAGATGAAAACAAACACTGAATATATAAAGGTTGCAAGTTACGAGGCCAGAATTGGTGAGGTAAAGAAAGTTCTGCTTTTGTATTCCGGAGGACTGGATACTTCCGTAATGCTCAAATGGATTCAGGATGAATATAAATGCCAGGTAGTAACCTTAACTGCTGACTTAGGTCAGCAGCACGATGATCTAGAAAGCATCAAAAGAAAAGCTCTTAACTTCGGAGCGGTTGAGGCAATTGTTCTGGATCTAAAAGATGAGTTCGCTGATGAATACTTAGCAAAAGGTATCAAAGCCAATGCTTCTTACCAGGGCGATTACCATCTCTCAACTCCAATGGGCAGGGCAGTGTTAGGAAAAGCCGCTGTCAAAATGGCGAAGAAATACGGATGTGATGCCATCGCTCACGGATGCACCGGAAAAGGTAATGACCAGGTCAGGATCGATGCTTATGTCTTAACTCATGATCCGAAAATGAAAATTTTGGCTCCAGTTAGGGAGTGGGCTATGGATAGGAATGAAGAGATTAAGTATGCCATAGAAAATAAAATCCCGATTCCTGCATCTGTAGATATTCCTTATTCGGATGATGACAACATGTGGGGTATAACCTGGGAAGGCGGAGAAATAACCGATCCTTCTTTAATAGCTCCTGAGGAAAAGTTTTTAACAACCTATTCTTTGCCTAAAAACGCTCCGGAAGATCCTGAATTTGTGAAGCTTGAGTTTGATCAGGGAATTCCGACGACTTTAAATGGTAAAAAGTTAAAACTCTCAAAACTGATTCAAATGCTTAATAAGTTAGCCGGAAAACACGGAGTTGGTACAATACAGCTTTTAGAGGATAGGTTAATCGGCTTAAAAAATAGGGGGATTTATGAGCACCCTGGAGCTCATGTAATTATTGAAGCACACAAAAATCTGGAAAAATATGTTTCAACAAGAGAGCTAAATGAGCTAAAGCAGCAGATGGATATTAAATGGGGCTATTTTTGCTACGGAGCAAAATGGTTTGATCCGGCAATGGACGCCATAAATGCATTCAACAATAAAGTAAATGAAAAAGTAACCGGGGAAGTTACTGTGAGGTTATTCAAAGGCAGTGCGGCTGTCGTTGCACTTAAGTCACCTTACGCTTTAGAACATGCCTCCTTTAATAATAAAGAAGGTTATGACTTAAACGTTAACGCAAGTGCAGGTTTCATTGAAATTTACTCACTTCAAATGAAATTGGCAAACCAGTTAGGGAAAGGAAAGAGTAGATAAAAAAGCTGCAAATGTCATTCCGGTAATCGCAGCAAACCCGGAATCTAAAAAAGATTTTGGATTAAGCCGGAATGACGAAGAAGGGAAAAATATGAATAAAGTTAAACATTTTTTATCAATAACAGATTTAACGGCTAAAGAAATTTGGCAGGTACTTATTACGGCAAAAAAACTTAAAGAGGAACTAAAAAGTAAGGGCAAGAATAATCCCCTACTAAAGAATAAGCAAATGGTGATGCTTTTTGAAAAGCCAAGCCTGAGAACCAAACTCAGTTTCGATTTGGCCTTACATCAATTAGGAGGACATCCGATTTATTTTGGAGCAAATGAGGTCGGTTTAGGAAAAAGGGAGCTTGTCTCCGACGTCGCTCAAGTAATTTCAAGTATGGCTGACTTGGTCGTCGCAAGGGTTTTTAATCACAAAGATTTGGTGGATCTTGCAGAGAATTCAACTATTCCTGTGATAAATGCTTTGTCTGATCTAGAACATCCATGCCAAGCACTAGCTGATTTATTAACTATCTGGGAAGTTAAAGATAAATTAGAGAACTTAACAATAGCTTATATAGGTGATGGAGATAATAATGTTTCCCATTCATTATTATTAGGTTGTGTCCTCCTAGGTATTAGCTTTAGCTGCGCTTCCCCTAAGGGGTATTGGATGAACAAAAAAATCGTTGAGCAGGCTAAAAAGATTGCAAAAGTTACAGGATCAAAGATTATAGAGACTGAAGACCCTAAAGAAGCTGTAAAGAATGCTGATGTGGTTTATACCGATACATGGGTGAGTATGGGAGATGAGATGGAGCAAAATAAAAGGCTTGAGATCTTTAAGAGTTACCAAGTTAATCAAGAACTGATGAAATTAGCAAATAAAGATTCAATTTTTATGCATGATATGCCTGCTTACAGAGAAAACGAAGTAGCTTCTGAGGTTATAGATGGACCAAAGTCAGTTATTCTCCAGCAAGCGGAGAATAGATTACATGCGCAAAAATCACTAATGCTATGGACACTTAATCAAAGTGTTAAGTTGTCCACCCATTCTTCTCTATTTCACTTAAGAGGAATATTGAAAGGGGGTGAGCTGTATGAATAATAAAAAGATTGAAACAAAATGTTTAGAGTGCCAAGCTCAAATTTCATTAGATGTTACTACCCAAGCTGGAGAGGTTATTACTTGCCCTGAATGCAGTACCGATTTAGAAGTAATACAAGTAAAACCACTAAAACTTATTCTTGCACCAGAAGTGCAAGAGGATTGGGGGCAATAAATATGAAAATAGGAATTTTATGTTCAAAAATCAGGCTGGAGGAGAAGTTACTCTTTCAGGAGTTTAGTAAGCAAAATATTGAGTTGGTACAGCTCAATCCGAACAGTCTCTCTATTAAAAATGGTAAGGCTGATTTTGGTCAAATTGATTTGCTTCTAAACAGGGAGATTGCTCAAACAAGAGCTGAATTAATACTTGAATTGGCTGATAAAGCTGGAATAAAAACAGTTAATTCAGCTCAAGCAACTAAACTTTGTAATAACAAAGCCTTAACGACTACCTTTCTAAAAGAGGCTGGTATACCTGTGCCCAAAACAGTTACTGCTTTCTCTTCGGATCAAGCAATGAAAGAAGCCGAGGTATTAGGTTATCCGCTGGTTATAAAACCATTATGGGGTTCTTGGGGAAGGTTATTATCAAAGGCAGATACTCCCGAAGCTCTGGAAGCTATTCTGGAACACAAACAAGCTCTTAACAGTCCTCACCATTCTATTTTCTATTTACAGGAATATATAGAAAAACCGGATAGAGATATTAGGGTATTTGTTGTGGGAGGAAAACCGGTAGCTGCTATGTATAGGGTTTCAAAACACTGGCTAACAAATACCGCTAAAGGTGCTGTTCCCGAAAGCATGGAGCTAAATAAAGAACTTAAAGATCTGGTTATAAAAACAGTAGAAGTTTTAGGAGTGGAGATTGCCGGGGTAGATGTTGTGGAATCCAAGAATGGCTATTTGGTGTTAGAAGCTAATGCTACACCGGAGTTTCATGGCTTGAAAGAAGTAACAAGTGTGAATATTGCCAAACTAATTGTCGAATATGTAACGGGAGGAAAAAACTATGGAAAAAATTAATGTATCGGTAGTAGGAGCATCAGGTTATGTAGGCGGAGAGTTACTAAGACTCTTACTTAAACATCCTAAGGTTAGCCTGAAGCAAGCTACTTCTGAGACTTACAAAGGACAATTTATAAAAATAATTCATCCAAATTTAAGGCAATTTGGAATAAAGTTTGCGGCCTTAGATCAATTAGAGAACTGTGATGTTTTATTCTTATGTTTGCCGCATGGAATGAGCATGAATCAAATTAACGAGCTTAAAGCTATGGCAAAAATTGTGATTGACTTAAGCGGTGATTTTAGGTTGAATATTCCAGAGCTTTATGAAAAGTGGTATGGCTTTAATCACGCTAACCCATCTTTGTTAGACAAAAAGGTTTTAGGCTTGCCAGAGCTTTATAAGGAAAATATAAAGAAAGCCAATCTAATAGCTTGTACGGGCTGCATGTCAACAACGGCCATTTTGGGGCTTTACCCTTTAATTCAGGCAGGTGTGGTAAAAGAAGATCAACCAATAATCATTGAAGCAAAAACCGGCTCTTCCGCTTCTGGAAATAAACTTTCCAAAGCATCTTTACATGCGCAGAGAAGTGGTGTTATGAGGTCATTTAAGCCTACTTCACATAGACACACCGCTGAAATTATTCAGGAACTGACAATTGATGGCAAAAAGCCTCAAGTGCACTTTTCTGCGACTGCTGTTGAAGCAGTCAGGGGTATTTTGGCGACAAGTCATGTTTTCTTAAAACAAGGGGTTACTGAAGCGGATATATGGCAGATTTATAGAGAGTTTGTTAAAGACAAACCTTTCCTGAGGATTGTTAAAGAGCAGAAGGGTAACTATAAATACCCTGAGCCTAAAATTCTTATTGGTACAAATGTTTGTGAAATTGGTTTTGAAAAAGATCCTCATTCAAATAGATTAGTTGTAATGTCAGCTCTGGACAATTTAATGAAAGGAGCAGCTGGACAAGCAATACAGTGCTTAAATATTAATCAAGGATGGGAGGAGGATTTGGGCTTAGAAACAGTGGGCCTTTATCCAATATAAATATGATAGTTATAAAAATTGGTGGTGGAAAATTAATAAACATTCAGAATATCGCCTCTGATTTAGCTTCTCAAGAAGAGGTTGCAATTGTTGTGCATGGAGGAAATTATTATTTGGATGAATATAGTAAAAAACTTGGGTTTGAAAAAAAGACACTTACTGCCCCAACAGGCCTTACAAGCAGATATACAGATAAAGAAGTTATTGAACTTATGTATTTAACTTATGCAGGTCTTGCTAATAAAAAAATAATAGCAGTAATGCAAAAGGCAGGATTAAATGCGGTTGGTCTATCAGGCATTGATGGCAAGCTAGTTATTGGTAAAAAACACGCTGCCTTATTGGCAGTAGAGAATGGAAAGAAAAAAGTAATTAAAGATGATCTGACAGGCTCTGTTCAAAATATTAATACGGTTTTTCTTAAATACTTGTTAAGTCAGGACATGGTCCCTGTTATAACTCCTCCCGTAATTACTACTGATGGTGAAGTAATTAATGTTGATGGGGATAAGATCGCCGCCAAAATTGCTACGGATCTCAAAGCGAAATCACTTATCTTCTTAATTGAAGCTCCCGGTCTGCTTACTGATTTAATAGATAAAAAGTCAGTGATTACAAAGGTCAATCAGGTGAACTTAGAAAAATTATTGCCCTTAATATCCGGAAGGATGAAAAGAAAATTACTTGAGTGCATAAAACTTTTAGATTCAGGAATAGAAAAAATAATTATTGCAGATGGAACTATTAAATTGCCTATTACTAATGCTTTAAAAGGGGGAGGTACTCATGTCCATAAATATTAAGCAAGTACAAATAATTGAGGAACAAAATGAAGTTAAACTATACCCCAAAAGAGGGATTGCCCTTACTAAGGGAGAGGGTGCCTATGTTTTTGATACCAATGGTAAAAAATACTTAGACTTCATGACAAATCTAGGTGTAAATATTTTGGGGTATTCAAATCCAGCTATTACTCAAGCTATCTCGAAGCAATTAGAAACCTTACCCTCAATTCACCAGACCTTTTACAGTCAGGCTAGGGCAGAGTTTCTAAAGGAGATTACTAGTATTTTGCCGACTGAGTTAAGTCAAGTCATTTTTACTAACTCAGGTACAGAATCTATTGAAGCCGCCCTTAAATTAGCTATGGCAGCTACAGGAAAAAGTAAGTTTATAGCAGCCTCTAACTCTTATCATGGAAGAACATTAGGTAGTTTATCGGTTACCGGACAAGATAAATATAAAGAATCCTTTTTGCCTATGCTTGGGGATGTGACTCATGTTCCATTTAATGATTTAGGAGCTCTAAAACAAAGCCTGTCCATAGATGTAGCTGCTGTGATTTTAGAACCGATTCAGGGAGAAGCAGGCATAATCTTACCTGAAGAAAATTACTTTAAAGAAGTAAAAAAGATTTGTGAGTCTCAAGGAATTTTGCTGATTTTGGATGAAATCCAATCGGCAATAAGAATTGGTAGCTGGTTTGCCTTTGAGCAATATAATGTTATTCCTGATATTTTATGCTTATCTAAAAGCCTTTCTTATGGAGTTCCATTTGGATTAGTTGTAACAACGACTAAAGTTGGAAGTTTGATGCCTAAAGGCGGGCATGGAAGTACTTTTGCCGGAAATCCTTTGGCCTGTGTTGCAGCAACGGGAGTTATCAAGGAAATTAAAAAACATAAATTGCTTTCAAATGCCGCAAAAATTGGCGATTACTTCCTAAATAAACTAAAGAAATTAAATCATCCGACAATTTTAGGCATTAAAGGTAAAGGGTTGTGGACTGGCATTGAGTTAAAAGAACCAATAACGCCTTATCTCAAGAAAATGCAGGAAAAAGGACTAATCGCTGCTTCTTCAAGCTCAAACACCATAAGGTTTTTGCCTCCAATAAATATTAGTAAAAAAGAAGTTGATATTGCTCTGACTATTATTAAGGAGGTATTTCCCTAAGATGTGCAGATTTTTAATAGTTAAATCTCGTAAAAAATTTGAACCGGAAGTTTTAGTAAATCTATTCGCAATGGCTTGCAAGAATAGCATTGCTCCTGACGGTGAATTACAAAGAGATGGGTACGGTATTACCTGGAAGGAGAATCAGCTTTGGAAAACACAAAAATCTCTATTTCCAATTTGGGAGGAACGAAATCAGTTTAAGGCAATTCCTGAAACGAAGCTATTAGTAGTCCATGCAAGAGGAGCAGGATTTAGTGAGGATAGGGGGAACATTGATTTTAACGAACCGTTTGTCGATGGGGGATTATGCTTTGTTTTCAATGGATTTATAAGAAAGGTAAAACTTAGATTGAAACTTAAGGGAATAATTGGTTCTCAAAAAATGTTGTCTTTACTAAAACTTTACTTGAAAAATAATACTTTGAAAAATACACTCAGGATTGCAAAAGAACTAATGATTAAAAACTCGGAAAAAATCGAAGGAATGAATATTGGTTTGATTAAAGACGAAGAAGTCTCTGTGCTCTGTCAATATTCAGACAACAAAGATTACTATACTTTGCACTATTATGAAGACTCAAGTTTGCTTATAATTTCTTCACAAATTTTTGGAAATTATGATTGGAAGCACTTTAAAAAAGGGGAAACAAAGATTTTTAGGTGATTGTACTGGGATTTAAAATTTGTTTTTACTAGTCTCTAAAATAACATAGTAGAGACTTATTCACTCAATTAAGCTATAATAAGCACTGTGAATCAGGACTTTATAAACAGCACACTTTCTTTAAGAGGTAAATCCAAAGGGCAAAAGTGGGTTGACGGGCTTCCGGAAACTGTTAAAACATTTGAAACTAAATGGGGCCTTAAGAGTATGGGAACTTACCCAAATCTCTCAATAAATTTTATCGAAAAAGTGCAAACAAAACATGGGGAAGAGCTAGTTTTAAAACTTGGTTTTCCCGGAGATGAAGAATTTCTAAAAGAAGCAAGAGCTCTTGAGATCTACAACGGCAATGGTTCAGTTAGGTTAATTAAAGCCGATCTTGAAAACTATGCCATGCTCCTTGAGGGCTGCATCCCTGGTAAGTCACTCCACTCATTGGATGATGAGAACAAAGAAGCCCTAATATTTACAAATATTTGCAAAAGAGTTTGGGCAAAAGCACCTTCTAATTCCATATTTGCAAGTTTATCAGATGAAATAAAGTACTTTGATTGGTACTTTGCAAATCCCAAAAAAGCGGAAAAGTTTTTACCAAAAGAACTAGTGACAAAAGCACACGAAAAATTTGAGCAATTAATAAGTAGCGGTAAAGACCAATTTCTCTTACATGGTGATTTACACCACGATAATATTCTTTCTTCCGATAGAGGCTGGCTAGCTATCGATCCAAAAGGCATAATAGGCGACAGAGAATATGAAAGCGCCTCTTTTATAAGCAACCCCTATATTAGATTCCAAAAAAACGAAGACCTAATTAACAAAGAATTTTTTGCAAATAGAATTGAATTAATTGCTACAGCCTTACGTTTTGACAAAAAAAGAATCACTGACTGGGCCTTTGTGAAGCAGATACTATCTTTAATTTGGAGTATTCAGGATCTTGGTAACAGCGATAAGCTAGGATTAAAAATCGCTAAAGCTTTAGAAGAGCTTGTATGATTAAAGTGCTCCTTTTTGATTTTTCAAGAGTCTTACTCCACCCCACAGATAAAACATATTCCGGTAGTTTAAACCGTTTACACAGAGAATTAAAAGATAATGAAAGTTACTACCTTTTCCATCACTTCAAACTAAATGACCAAATAATCGAATTCTTAAAATCTCTAAACCGCAAATACAACTTAGCAATCTTTACAACCGATGTCATCCAAAACGACCCATTAATAAAAGAAATAATAGGTCCGGTTTTTAGCAAAATTTATTCAGCGTCGGAGTTAGGAATCAGTAAAAAAGAAATCTCATCCTATGAATTCCTAGCAAAGGATTTAAAAGTAGCGCCTGGTGAAATTTTATTCATTGACGACACATTCGGCAACGTCGAAGCCGCCCAAACCGCCGGCCTAAAAACCCACCATTACAAAACCAACGGCGAATTAATAAAATTTTTAGAATCAGTATGAGTCACTTAGTAATTTTTAGCAGAGTATTAATCTAACATGAAAGAACCGATTCAGTATTTACTGGTCGAAGATTTGATCATCCGGTCGAAGGTTCTTACTCTATGACAGTTAGCACAAATAAGATCACACTTTTCTATTTCAGCTTTTACTCTGTCTAAACTCTCGGTGATCATTAGTGCGAGTCCTCTAAATTTTATTTCTCCATCTCTATGGTCAAAATCCATAAC
>Ga0163148_10007725_pt1 | contig 10021 bp, 10 predicted proteins | sample OliLakLV19MP7P2_FD_148606 | JGI IMG/M metagenome (GOLD analysis project Ga0163148, IMG submission 148606) | Freshwater microbial mat bacterial communities from Lake Vanda, McMurdo Dry Valleys, Antarctica- Oligotrophic Lake LV.19.MP7.P2 | ecosystem: Environmental > Aquatic > Freshwater > Lake >... | reverse complement strand
ACGTCTGCCAGGCCGCACGAAAGAGTTGATCGCTGGCGCGCAGTGCAATCTTCGGAGGCGCGACGCTCATCTGCGCCATGATCGCCGTCGCCTTCTCGCGAATCGTCGTAGCTGCCGCCTCACGTGCGGGGCTATCGATGACCGTCTCGCGAAAATACGTGCTGTGCATCATGCCCGCGATGCCATAGTACTCGCGTGTCGGCAGTGGATCGAACTTGTGATCATGGCAGCGCGCACACGAAAGAGTCAGACCGAGAAACGCCTTACTGAGAACGTCCACCTGATTGTCCACAACATCGCTGCGCGTTTTCACTGAGTCGGTTGCTGAGTTCAACACCTCTCCGAACCAGAACATGCCGGATGCGATCGGCGATTCCCAATGCGCACCATCGCGAGAGATACGCGGTTTCGGCAGCAGATCGCCCGCAAGGTGCTCGCGAACGAACTCATCGTAAGGCAGGTCTTCGTTCAACGCGCGGATCACGTAGTCGCGATAGCGCCAGGCATCGAGCTTATCGTTGTCGTATTCGTGCCCGTTGGTTTCGGCAAAGCGGACAAGATCCAGCCAGTGACGCGCCCACCGCTCGCCATAATGGGGCGAGGCGAGCAATCGATCGATCACCCGCTTGTCGGCACCGGCCGCAGCGTCGGCAAGATAGGCGTTCACTTCCGCAGGCGTCGGAGGCAACCCTGTAAGATCGAAGGTCACGCGTCGGATCCAAGCTCGCTTGTCGAGCGGCACGCCTCGAGTCATGTGCTCGTCAATCGTATTAGATGCAGGCTTCAACGGCTGAAAGGCCCAATGCGGAGGCTGTTCTTTCTTCGCCGTCACAGCAGCGGGAATCGCCAAGCCGGAAATCGCCAAGCGAGGATCGGCTGCGCCGCTCTCAATCCAAGTTTTGAAATCCGCAAGCACGCCAGGCGCCAGCTTGCCCGATGGCGGCATCTGCAGCTTGCTTCCGGGCGTGTACAGCAACGCCTTGAAGAGAAGACTCTGTTCCGCAGGCTGGCCCGGCAAAATCGCCGCGCCGGAATCACCACCGCGCTGAAGCCCCGCGGCGGTATCGAGTCGCAGCCCTCCGAACGGAGCTTTCAGATTCGCATTGTGGCAACCGTAGCACTTTTCCACCAGCACTGGCCGGATCTTTTGCTCAAAAAAGTCGTCGGACACGAGCAACACAAAGAGCGCTACGGGATGCATCTTATTTGTAGGCAGCCACGCCGGTCACGCGCTCGCCAATCACCAGAGTGTGGATATGATCGGTGCCTTCGTAAGTCTTCACCGTTTCCAGATTGCAGAGGTGGCGCATGATCGGATAATCCTCCATAATGCCGTTGCCCCCGAGCAAATCACGGCTCGAACGCGCCACATCGAGAGCGATCGCGACGTTGTTCCGCTTTAGCATCGAGATGTGCGCGGGATCGATCTTGCCTTGATCCTTCAGCCGGCCGCAGTGCAATGCCAGCAACTGGGCCTTGGTGATCTCGGTGATCATATCGGCGAGCTTCAACTGCACCAGTTGATGCGAGGCGATCGGCTTATCGTCGAACTGCTTGCGCGTGACCGAATACGAACGCGCGGTCTCGTAACAATCCATCGCCGCGCCAATCACGCCCCAGCCGATACCGAACCGGGCCTGCGACAAACAAGCCAACGGCGCCTTGAGCCCTTTCGCCTTCGGCAACATCGCGGACGCAGGCACTCGGCAATCGGTGAACGCAAGGCTCGACGTCACCGAGGCGCGCATAGAAAGTTTGCCATGCAGTACTGAAGTCGTAAAGCCAGGGGTGCCCTTTTCAACAATGAATCCGCGGATGCTGTCATCCGGAACCCGCGCCCAGATCACCGCGACGTCGGCGACGCTCCCGTTCGTGATCCAGGTCTTCTCACCATTGAGCACATAGCTGTCGCCGTCTTTGACCGCACGCGTCAACATGCCGGCGGGGTTCGATCCGAACATAGGCTCGGTTAGGCCAAAGCATCCGATGGCCTCGCCCGATTGGAGTTTGGGCAGCCACTGTTGTTTCTGCTCTTCGGATCCGTATGCGTGGATCGGATACATAACCAGCGCGCCCTGCACCGAAACGAAGCTGCGCAAGCCTGAATCGCCGCGTTCGAGTTCTTGCATGATCAGTCCATATTCGACGTTGCTCATGCCCGCACAGCCATAGCCTTCGAGGTTCGCACCGAAAAACCCGAGGCGACCCATCTCGCCGATCAAGTGCTTGGGAAAGGTGCCTTCTCTGAAGTGATCTTTGATGATCGGAACAATTTGATCGTCGACGAACTGACGCGTCGTTGCGCGCACCATCAGTTCCTGTTCGGAAAACTGCGAATCGATGAGAAGGTAGTCCACTCCTGGGAAGCGTGCCATACTCACCATTCTATTCCACGGCAAGTATGAGAGACTCTTTCGAACACCTCGCAGGGAGGAGCCGAAGTGGACTCGCTGTTGCAGAGACCTCGGAGAGTGGATGATCCGACTCTGCGGGATTGACTTGACTGACTGGCGACGGGGAGTCATACCCGAATCCACACTTGTGTCGTGATGGCGGGGTAGAGCGACGAAAGCGACTGTTTTCTTGCGATCCGGCTGGTAGGATCTGTCCGCCAACATAGGATATCGCCTTGACGCAAGGGCGGGAGATGGACAATGAAATTCGCTGCATTCACGATGTTTCTTCCGATCCTCGCCTTCGCGCAGGGCGACATCGAGATTCAGTATGTAACGTCATCGGTGAGCTTCGAACAGGGTGCACCGGTTGCCGGAGGACTGACGACGCTCTTTGTCCGAGGCTTAGGTTCGATGGGCGTCCCTGAAGCCGGGAAATCCGGCTCCAGGGAAAGTTGTCGACTAAGCGAAGGCCCGGCGCAGAATCTCAAGACTCTTCGGCACAGCGGTCGCCGCCGGTTCGTTGCCTTCCATTTCCAGCGAAACATAACCGTGAAAACCCGCATCCCGCAGAATCTTCGCGATCTTCACATAATCCAGATCGAGTGTGTACCAGACACCGCCGCCATGATAGGTCTTGGCCTGCACGATGGTCGCGTTCTTCGCCAGCTTCGCGATTTCCGGATACGGATCCCCCGGGTGATTGCCCGTATCGAGGTTGATGCCGAGCCACGGCGAGTTCACACGCTTCCAGATGTCCAAAACATTTTCGACCTTCGTCGTAAGGCCCCAATGATTCTCTAGCGCCATCATCACGCCTGTCTTTTCCGCGTGAGGAAGGCACTGTTGAATCGAATCGATACACCACTTGAAGGCGTCCTCATCGGTGTAGCCCGCGATGGGCGGCTCATTGCCCTTCACCTTCATGAGATCGTCGAAGCTCTTGATTGTCTTCCAGCGGCCCGAATTCAGGCGAATGCAAGGGATGCCTAACTGCGCGGCGACATCCATGCAATGCTTCGTATGGTCGATCATCCGCTGCCGCTCAGCGGCATCGGGCGAGACGAAATCCTGGTGGATCGAAAGCAGCACAAGATCCAGGCCGTTCTCGAAGGCCATACGCTTGAGGTTGTTGCAGTATGGCGCCGTATCGTTGTCCATCTGCCGGTGCAGAATCTCAACGCCATCGAAGCCGAGACGGGCGGCTTCTTGGATCACATGCTCGATGGGCGTACGCTCGCCCTTGAAGTGCCAATAAGAATACGACGACACAGCCAAACGGATGCGCTTCTTCTGTGCCTTGGCTGCGGGACTCTGTGCGCTCGCAAGCGCCGCGGCCGCAGGCGCAAGCAGCGCGGAACGACGGGATATCTTCTGCATGAGTTCAATCTTATAATGAAGCGGTGATTGCAGCGCTGTTTCTTTGGTCGCGCAGGGCGAGATCGTCCTGGGGACATCAACGCGGCGCGAATCCTGGCGACATACGAACTCGAACAGAATCTGAGACCGGACAATGCGCTGAAGTGGCTGCAGGGCGTAACGGAGCCCTCCCCCGCGATCGAGCGGCTTCGCGCACTGGCGAATCGGGCCATGGCGCAACGGATCTACAAGAAGCTCGATGCCGGATCCGCCGAGAAGCACGCACTCATGGCAGCCCTCCATTTCGCGGCCGGCCGGTATCGCGAAGCGTTCTCCTGCTTCCGAAAAACTCTACAACTCGCACCTGACTTTCCACAAGCTCACTCGGCCATCGCGGAGATCTACCGCCGAACCGGACATCCGGATTGGGCAGTCATCGAAGCGCGATTGGAGATCCAAAATCCGAGTTGGTGCAGTTTGCGGATTGTTGGGAAAAGCTCGACATCCAAGCCCACATCGCTCGCGAACGGAGAGAATATGCAAAAGCCCTGGAGTTGTCCCGCAAAGCGCTTTCTCTTTCCCCTGACAACGCTGCGGTGGAACGAGGACTCGCGCACACGCTGTTTCTCGACAAACAGTACGCGGAATCTCCGCCACTGCTGCACCGGTCCCTTCATTTCGAGCGAACGATCGCGCTACTGGAACTTGGCGAACCCCAGCAAGCCCTAGCAACTCTTGGAGTGACGGAGGATGAGGTCGAAAATGCGAAGCTGCCAGGCCGCATCTACATTGAGCTCAGCAAGCCGATGATGGGTATTCCCAAAGTGCAAGCTCTTGCCGGCAAGGACATCGACGGCAGCCTGCACGAGATACTCGGGCGCGCCTACCAGACGCTGCATCAGCCCAATCCCGCCGGGTTCACAATGCGTGCGGCGGGCCTCAGAAATCAAGAAGCGCTACGATGCGGAAATGGGCTTGGAAATCGGTCGGCCAACTAAGTAGCGGGCGCAGAAACGCTATTCTTTCTTCAGCTTTTCGCGAAAGTCAGTGCGCGCGGTGCGAATCATCTCCGCAAGTTCACCCTTGTTCACGAAGTTTCCAGTCTTGCGCTTCTCTTCCATTCGAAACTGGCCCGCGTGGGCACTGAGATAGATATCGCTGGGCATCGCCTCAAGCAGATCGAAGGTTCGCTCGAAATCCTCAACAAGATTGGGATATTTGGGATTGCCCTTGAGCTTGTAGTCCGGCGAGGACACGCTGCACACGAAGACCACATCGTGTTTGCGCTCGATGCGGGTCGTCCAAGTCGTGCAGCCCTTCGTGTGCCCCGGCGTGATGTACGCCTTCATATCGATGTCGCCCAACACCAGCCGCTCCCCAGGCTCAATGATGCGATCCGCCTTCACTGGCTCGAACTCAAAGCGATCTTGAAAAGCGAAGTCGCCCTTGCCTCCACGCGCCAGCAGCGCGGCGTCTTCTTTCGAAGCCAACAACTGCGCCTTGGGAATCAGCCGCTTCAGTTCCGCCAGTCCCGCTGCATGATCGTAGTGCGCCTGCGTCAAGAGCAGATAGCGGATGCTGTCCAGTTTGAATCCCAGCTTCTTCACGTTCGCCACGATCTGGGGCACCGTCTCGCGAAACCCGCTGTCGAGCAAAACATGTCCCTTGGGCGAAGTCAGCAGAAACGAAGTCACATCGTTCGCGCCGACATAGTAAAGGTTCCCTGAAATGCGGAACGGTTCAACTGGCTTGTTCCAAGCCTCATTCGCTGGAGTGTATGGCTGCGCCAGCAACGCCAACGCCATCAGACTCAACAATGTTTTAGTGCCTCTCTTTTGCTCAGATTCGAAAGCCCAGCGTGGGACTCAACAAACTCAACCACCGCGCGCGCGTCCGTGTAAGCGTATTGTCGCAACGCCCAACCGATGGCCTTGCGAATGAAAAACTCGGGAACGTTCGCATTCGCCGCGCAATATTCGAACAGCCGCTCGACATCGGTCTTTTCCTTGTACAAAATCTGGTGGATGATGGCGCACCGCCGGATACCGCAACACCAACTGCGCCACGCAGTGCGTCGAAAGCGTATCCACGGTGTCCCACCAGGCCTTCGTTTGTATCAACTCGCGAAGCAGCCGCAAACTTACTCCGGAAAGCTTCGACGGGGAGCGATCGAGCAGTTCAATAGCGGCATGCTGGTATTCGCGTTCAGGCATATTGAGCAACGCTTTGCGCTCGGGCGTTGGGATGCCCAAAAAGGGAAACTGGCCTCGCAGGTAACTGCGCATTGGCGTTGCCTGGGCGGCATTTCGATTCGTCTCGAATCCCTCACTCACCCGCTTGACGAAAGCCTCTGGTTTCAAGGAATCATCTTCTTCTCGCAGGCCTTCACCTTTTCCTGCGCTTGCGCCAGACGCTTGCGAGTGTAATCATTGGGCGGATCCCAATTCTTGAATCGCACCACGTTGTTCTGGTAAAGGTTGCGAGCTTCGCCCCAATGGCGGTTGCCGAACAGCATGTCTCCGTAAAGCTCGTCGTGATCGGCGGCCAGATGAAACGCATACAGAGAGGGCCGCACCGTCTTCAGAATCGTTGTGACCTGTGGCAATGCGCGGGTGACGCACTCGCCTGCTGCGTTCCGATCTCCGGCATCCAGAAACAAACGTCCGGCCCGATTGAGCTTTGAGATCACAATGGCGCGCACAGCAAAAGTAGAATCAATCGCCAGAGGAACACTCGCCGCGGAGGCAAACAGATCGGCCGCGGATCCTTCTGGCAGTGCTGGAAAAGCCGCGGGCTCAATCCAAACTCGCGCCGTCGCAATTTGCGCCGAATCCCCGGCTTTGCCAAACGCTTCGATCGCGGTCACAGCGTCGCCCTCTTCCATCGCAACTTCCCCAAGCTTCTTCCAAGTTTCCGTGGATGCCGATCTCGTAGCCGCGGCGCGCAACTCAACAATCTGCCTGGGCCGGCTGAACTTCGACAGATCGACGGGCGCTTCCGCACAAGCCGCCAAAAACACCAACGCGAAGAAAACCCCGTATTTCACCGCTCAAACACCATATGCGAAGGCGTCAAGCCACGCTCGTTGCAATGCTCAATATAGAGAGCACCATAGCTTTTGGTGGAAAAGTCGGCTTCCGAGAATCCCAACTCTTCCGCCGTGGCGTCGATCCAATCCGGCGGACCTTCCAACTCAATGAAGTTCCCAATCGGCGTCTCATCCACGGTCACCACTCCCGCGCCGCCATTGCGTCTGTATTCCGTGCGGAACTTCTCATAGTGAAACATCGGCTTCAACCCCAGCCGTTCAAGAATGCGCTTCACTGCAAACGTGCCCGACAACTCGTCTTCGAGTTCCTCGCGGCTCTTGTACTTCGATGTTTCCGCTTTGCCCTTATACGTGAGCACGTGCGTACCGTGGCTTTCGCGCAACCGCACGATCTCACCGGAAGATTTCAACATTCGCTCAGGTGTATCCCAAACCGTGTTGCGTTCCAGCGACCGACCGACCGCTTCATCGAAGCCCCGCACGCGCAAACGGGCTTCGATCTCTTCCACATCCCCAACCCGAATCTTGATCTCCGTCTCGACGCTTGTGGAAACCGCGTTGGTCGTCATTTGACTATTATGCATCGATTGCGCCCCTGATATCATTGCGGTTTGCATGAAGATCGTCGACATCCGGCCAACTACCGTCACAGTCCCTCTTGAAGCTCCTCTCCGCCACGCCAACGGCTGCCATTGGGGTCGCTTCGTGCGCACGATCGTTGAGATCGAAACCGACAACGGCATCATCGGCCTTGGAGAGATGGGCGGAGGCGGCGAGTCCGCTGAAGCCGCCTTTCGCGCCATGAAGCAGTATCTCGTGGGCCGCGATCCCGCGCGCCTCGAAGAGATGCGCTTTCTCATCTGCAATCCCACCGGCTCGCTGTACAACAACCGGACGCAGATTCTTGCGGCCCTTGAGTTCGCCTGCCTCGACATCTTGGGCCAAGCTTGGGGTGTACCTGTTTGCGACATCCTCGGCGGCCGCCTGCGCGATCGCGTACCGTTCGCGTCGTATCTCTTCTATCGCTATCCGAATCCAAGAACCGGTGAAGGCGAAGTACGCACCGTCGATCAAATGCTGGCCTGCGCCCACGCACTCGTTGCCAAACACGGCTTCACCACACACAAGCTGAAATCGGGCGGCTTTCATCCCGACTACGAACTCGAAGTCTACAAAGCGATCGCCGCCGAGTTCCCACACCACAAGCTACGCTTTGACCCCAACGGCGTGATGTCCGTGGAACAGGCGATCCGCTTCGGACAAGCAATCGAAGGACTCAACAACGACTATCTTGAAGATCCAACCTACGGCTTGCACGGCATGCGGCGCGTGCGCGAAATGGTGCGGATCCCGCTCGCAACCAACACCGTGGTCGTTGGTTTCGAACAACTCTCAGCGAACATTCTAAATACTGCCGTGGATGTGATCCTGCTCGACACGACGTTCTGGGGCGGCATCCGCGCCTGCGTCAAAGCGGCTGGAGTCTGCGAGACTTTTCAAATCGGCGTGGCCGTGCACTCTTCCGGCGAACTCGGGATTCAACTCGCCAGCATGCTGCATCTCGGAGCAGTGATTCCCAATCTGACCTTCGCCGCCGATGCCCATTATCATCAACTCGCCGATGACATCATCGAAGGTGGACCGATGCGCTACGAAGGTGGATCCATCGCAGTGCCCAATGGTCCGGGACTCGGCGTGAAACTGAATCGCGACAAAGTCGGCGAGTATGCGGAGTTGTATAAGCGACTGGGGTCGTATCCATACGATATGGATCCAGGACGCCCTGGTTGGTTCACACTCGTACCGAATGATCGCTGGGCCGATCCTACCGACGCGCGAGTTCCAACGATCCCCTGTTGAACTACGAAGGTCCTAGCCGAGCAAGGATCCACGTCCTGCTGCCGCGCAATGCGGCTGCACGGCTGTCGAACATCGGGTTCTGGATCGAGCGTGACAACCCCGGAACGCCCGGCATGACTTACCATCTCAGCGAGCAGTGGCTTCGGCAGAACGGATGCAATCCGGACAAGGCACGCTCAATCGAAATCGGAAATTTGCGAAATTTCCTCGCTTGACAAAACGGTCAGCCGTTTATGGTGCGGCACGATGTCGTACGCCTTTCACCACCGCTGCGAGTCGGTTGCCTACGCCTTGACCGCCTTGGCCAATGAGAAGGAGTATTTTGCAGAGATCTCCGAAGCCTATTGGGGCACAACGATTTCTTTCCCTTCAACCGAAATGAGTTGAAAGGTTCGACCCGGCCGGATTTCAGATCGTTGAAAAACTGAAAAACTTTGGTCGGATTAGCCTTCGGCGCGGCCGGAGATGATGATCGCCACGGGAATCGAGCCGATCTTGCGAATGAGCACCCAGTCATGCTCTCCTTCTTTGGTCAGGCTGGGCGTTGCCACGTCGGCCTTCCACATGCTCAGAATCAGCGGATGCGTGGTTCCGGAAGCCTTGCGTCCGATGGCCATCAGCGTGTCGAATTTGGGCGTCGAGTCTGGATCTTTATCTTCGGCAATAGACCCCAATACGACGAAATCGCGTTGTGGAGCGACGCCCTGATGGTCGCCGGTGATCGGAAACTGGCTGTACCGCAGAGTATAGAGCCCCGCCTTGATTGCTTGGCCGCGACGGTCGGAGGCGGCGGCTGAAAACGAGATCACGCCGATGAGCGCGCCGTGCGGCAACTCCGGCAGGGTGATGTTTTGTTCGGCGCTCTTGGCGTCCGCCGGTAGCGCGGTCCGCAACCAGATTTCTGCGTAGACTTTGCCTGTGCCGTCAACGATCTTGGTGCCGGAGGCTTCGAGGCTGCCCTTCAGTGCGGCTGCCGGTTCCGGAAGCGCGCCTCCGGGTTGTGCTTTGAAATCACCATCGGCGAACAGGGACGCGGCGAGTGAGAGTGCAAGGATGATTGGCTTCATTGAGTCCACCTAACTAGATGATCCCGCATTCCTCCGGTTACAAGATTTGGTCTTAATTTCCCTCAATGCCTTTCGAGCTGCGGTATCGTTGAATCCAGGGGAAGCTGCGTCTGCGAATTCAATTGCTCGGAGCCTTCCGTGTCACCATCGGCGACGTAGTTGTCGACGAATCGCGGTGGGCACGGAAAAAGGCCGAGACGCTGATCAAACTCCTGGCAGTCGAACCCGGGCATGAAATCCTTCGGGATCGCCTGCTCGAAATGCTCTGGCCGGAACTTGAGCCGGATCAGGCT
>Ga0163148_10007718_pt1 | contig 10026 bp, 2 predicted proteins | sample OliLakLV19MP7P2_FD_148606 | JGI IMG/M metagenome (GOLD analysis project Ga0163148, IMG submission 148606) | Freshwater microbial mat bacterial communities from Lake Vanda, McMurdo Dry Valleys, Antarctica- Oligotrophic Lake LV.19.MP7.P2 | ecosystem: Environmental > Aquatic > Freshwater > Lake >... | reverse complement strand
GGCTCCCGCCACCCGTTGCGATGCGGCGATCGCCTGACGCTGTTGATCCGCCATGTCGATCCGCTGTTGCGCCACCCGCTGCTGCTTCAGCACCGCAGCAAATTCGCGCTCTAGGGTGGTATCGGCGGCGACTTGGTTCCCTAACGACTCCAGTGCGTCAACATACTGATGCACATCACGGGTTGCGGCACGAAACTTTTTGCCGTCCCCCACTTCACCAAATTCAATATTGCGCGCCTCAGCTCGAAGTGCCCGAAGCTCTTGCCGCATGGCTTTGAGCGGAGCACTTGCTTGCGAAGTGCGTGAGTTCATCTCACGCGCTCCCGCCGCTAGCTGCTGAAACTCTCGCCCCAGCGATGCAGATTGAAGCGCATCGCCGCTACCTTTTGTTGCCGCCTCAATGCCGCGCAGTCCTTTGACAACGCGATCCATCTGATTAAAGGATTGACCATCAACCCCAAATTCAAATGAAGCGAACAACCCATAGCGATCTTCTGCCAAAACAAAGCACTCCATTGGATCAATGGAGTGCTCGCTGAAACCTGTCCCTATGGGGACATTTTAGGACTTATTAGGGAATTAAGAACCGCCCACGGTGCGGCAGTTTCCACCGAATCTAAAATTGCCCCATTCCAATAGTTCTCTAAGGCTGCCCAACACCATACCCTTCGGGAAGGTAAAGCCTACTATGGGATTGTATTTGCTATGGTAAGGCGGGTAATAAATCAGTCGGATTTTTAAGTTAAGTGTTTGAGACAGTTCGACCATCCATTTAATAAATTGGGTGCGTTCAGAACGGGTGGCTATCGTTCCACCAAGCGGTTAAACAATCGACGATAAAATCACTGGTTTCAGCCGACTGCCTCAGGTAAATTGCTAATTGGTCGGTGTGGGTATTGAGAATTCCAAAGGGCACCAGGACAGCTTGCCACTCGGTATCGTGGTCATCTGCCTGTTTCGGCTCCAGGGTTCGTGCCTTCCCATCTCGCGAAAGGGTACCAATCTTTACCTTAGCTTTGCTATCAATGGAAACGCGCAACGATTTGGGATTCTCATCCGATGCTTGATTCTGAATGATAGAAAGCATTGCAGCTGACCAAATTCGACAGGTGAGGTGGGTAGTTAAGCTGCTCAATGGTCGAGGGGAGGAAGTCGTTCTTTGGAAGGTTGTTAGAATGGCTGGGCTACGCCCGAATACCGTTGAAGTGATTCGGGCAGCGCTTGAACATGAAATCTATAGAGCCTCTGCTGGCCCTCCTTACTGATAGGGCAACCCTACGAAGCTTTTTGCACTACAGATAAAAGTTAAGCTTGGGATTGGGAGGAATTTTCCCAAGTGGTGCTTCTCAAGATTCTGTATGGTTGACGAAGAGCAAGATATGCTGTCGCTGCTTTCGATAGGATTGAACCTGGTTCATGGAATAGGCGCGTGAGATGGTCAGTCAGATTAACTGGATTGCGGTGGCAGAGTCGAGCTTCGACTGGGAGCGCGAAGCTTTGGCATTTGTGCGCGATCGCTTTCCAGCGCAGGAGCCTTACCGAGCCTGGGCTAATTTCGAGTTCATTGCTGGTGATGGCAGCATTAACGAGGTTGATCTGCTGGTCTTTACGCCTCAAGGCTTTTTTCTGGTTGAAATTAAAAGCCGTCCGGGTCGATTGTTTGGGGATGCAGGTGCCTGGACATGGGAAACGGATGGCAGACGCCATACCTACGACAATCCGCTCAAAACTGCTAACTTGAAAGCCAAGAAGCTGCGATCGCTGCTAGAACGCCAGAGAGCTTGTCGCACGAGGGGACAAATTCCCTTTATTGAACCCCTGGTATTCTGCTCGGCACCGGATTTGAAATTGGGGTTGCGAGGCGAAGCTGCCTATGGAGTTTGCCTGCGGGATCAAGAGCAAGCGGGCAGTACCCCTCCCCATCCCGGTATTATGGCAGCCATTCAACAGCGAGATTGCCCAGGTCTGACTACCTATCTACGCGGTACTTTTGATCGCTCGACCATGAGAGTGGTCAGTCAGGCGATGGAGCAAGCGGGGATTCGACAATCCCAACGACTTCGCAAAGTCAGCGACTATAAGCTAGATGAACTGATTGACCAGGGAGTGGGCTATCAGGATTGGAAAGCAACCCATACTCAACTTTCAAATTCCCAACGCCGAGTGCGGCTTTATCTGGTGCGATCGGAGGCGGCAGAGGCAGATCGTCTGATGATTGAGCGGGCAGCAAGGCGAGAGTTTCAGTTGATCGAAGCGTTACAGCATCCAAACATTCTTCGCACCTATGGCTACACCGATCATGAACTGGGACCCGCTCTGCTGTTTGAATATGATCCGAAAGCGATGCGGCTCGATCACTATCTGGCACAGCGCCAAGACTCATTAAGCGTTGATGTGCGGCTGAATCTGATGCGGCAAATTGCGGAGGTGATGCGCTTTGCCCACGATCGCCGGGTGGTGCATCGCGGCTTATGCCCATCCAGCATTTTGGTGAGCGAGGCTGACCCCACCCATCCCCAAATTAAAGTGTTCAATTGGCAGGTGGGGTATCGGGCTGGGACGGCGGGAGGTTCCAAGGAAGTGACGGCAACCTCCCATGTGAATCGTCTGGTGGAAGACAGCAATACTGCCTATTTAGCCCCAGAGGTGCTGGCCGATGAAGGCATTGCCGGAGAGCACCTGGATATTTTCTCGTTGGGGGCGATCGCCTTTTTTCTCTTCTCTGGCGAAGCTCCAGCCGTCAATGGACTGGAACTCAGCAATAAGCTGCGGGAAACTAGGGGGCTTCAGATTAGCGCGGTCAGTGATGGCATTCCAGAAAGTCTGCAACTGCTAATTCAGGAGAGCACTCACCCTGTAGTGGACGATCGCACGGAATCCGTGACGGATTGGCTCAATGGCTTGGATGAGGTTGAGCAAGACTTAAAGGCACAGGAGCAAAACCTCGTTGATAACCCGATTCAGGCACAGCAGGGAGACTTGCTGCCAGGGAATCTGAAGGTGATTAAACGCTTGGGACAGGGGGCTTGTTCGGTTGCCCTGCTGGTGGAGCGTGGGGAACAGGAATTTGTGCTCAAGGTAGCGAATGATCCAGAAAACAACGATCGGTTGAAGAACGAGATCGAAGTTCTGGAAAAACTGCATCATCAACACATTGTTGAATATCGAGAGTCTCTGGAAATTGGCAGCCGCACAGCATTTTTGATGCGTCCGGTGCTGGTGGACAAAGAAAAGCGGTTGGTGGAAACGCTAGGGCAACGGCTGCGGAAAGAGGGGCGGTTACACATCGACCTATTGCAGCGGTTTGGAGAGGATTTACTGGACGTGGTGAAGTTTCTGGAGGAACAAGGCTATCCCCATCGAGACATCAAGCCGGACAATATCGCTGTGGGTATGGTCGGTCGGGGCGATCGCCTGCACTTAGTCTTGTTTGATTTTTCGCTTTCCCGTGTACCGAAGGACAATATCCGTGCTGGAACCACAGGCTATTTAGACCCATTGCTGCCCCTCCGCAAACCGCCTGGTTGGGATTTGCATGCCGAACGCTATGCCGCAGCCGTGACGTTGTATGAACTGGCGACAGGGAAGCTGCCTAAATGGGGGAACGGTGTTACAGACCCATCTCATCTGGATTGTGAGGTGACGATCGAAGCAGAACTGTTTGATGCCAGCTTACGGGATGCTCTGACAGAGTTCTTCCAGCAAGCCTTTCGGCGCGAGGTAGCGCAGCGGTTTGATAATGCCGAGGCGATGCTGCGGGCATGGCGTGTTTGCTTTGAGGGAATTGAGGCAGGTATCTTATCGGATCATGCCGATGTGGATGATGCAGAACTTCAGGCAAGGCTTCCCCATGCCACTTGGGACACCCCGATCGTGGAGTTGGGGTTGGGAACGCGGGTGACGAATGCGCTCGATCGCGTCAATCTGCTGACGGTCAAAGACTTGCTTACAGAATCTGCCCGTAAGCTGAGTCGGTTGAGAGGAGTAGGTAATCAGACCCGCAAAGAGATCTCCAGTGCTGCCAGACTGCTGCGGGAGCAGTTAGGCACTCCCCCTGTCAATGGATTGCAGACGGATGAGGGGATAGCCTCTAACCCAGGAGATAGGGTGGATGTTGGCAAGCTAGGGGTAGATATGCTGGTGAGCCGGACGCTGCGGGTTGCCGCAAAAGAAAATGATGATGTGCGTCAGGTGCTCCACATGCTGCTGGGTTTGGATGACTCATGCCATCAACCCTGGCTCAGCCAGTCTGATCTAGCCGATCACACGGGGATGTCTCCTAGTTTGGTGGCGCGGTGGGTGACGAAGTTTCAGAGTCGCTGGTCGAAGGAGCCAGCGGTCACGAAGCTCCGCAACGATTTGGTGGAGATGCTAAAGCGATCGAGTGGAGTAATGGCATCGACTGAGTTGGCGGAGGCAGTGCTGATGGCGCGAGGTTCGGATCAAGAAGAACCCGTGCGATCGCGTCGTGCTACAGCCCTATTAAGAATTGCAGTAGAGGTAGAAAGCACAATGACCCACCCCCGGTTTTTATTGCGGCGGGATGGGGGACGAATTCTGGTAGCAACGAGTCCAGAGCTGGCAAATTATGCCTACCAGTTAGGGGAAGTCGCCGATCTACTGGCGCAGGAAGATCCGCTAGTGCCACCGGTGCGGGCTGTGCAGTGGTTACGGGAGCAAGAGCCACCCCCAGGCGTGGAGGAATTACCAGAGGCGCGGCTTTTGCGGCTAGCGGCGATCGCTTCTCAGACTGCTGCCCTGTCGAGTCGCCAGGAGTTTTATCCACGGGGCATGGAGGCGGTGCGGGCACTGCGGTTGGCACAGGGTGCCCTCTATGGGGTGAAGTCGTTGAGCGTGGAGCAGGTTCACGATCGCGTCAGCAGTCGCTACCCTGAAGCAGCGAGGTTGCCCAATCGACCTACGTTGGATGGGTTGCTCCAGCAAGCAGAACTAGAGTTCCGCTGGGATCTGATGTTGGGCAAGTACGTCAGTTCGATCGGGGATAGCTTATCGATCAACAGTAGCTCCCTGATGTCGCGCCAACCGACGGGTAGGGGCACCGTTGAGGCAGAGGTGACTCCAGAGATTGCGGATGCGCGACAGTTTGAGGAGCGGTTACAGCGGGCAATTCAAGAGGGTGCTTACTTGGTGTTGCTGGTGGAACCCAACCGATATCAGCAGACCTATGAGGAACTTTGCGCTCGGTTTCCGGTGCAGTTGATGGATTTTGAGGCACTCTTGATTGCTGCTTTGCGACAAGTAGCAGAGCAGGCACGGGTGCAATGGGATCTGGTGCTGCGGACGGATGCTTTGCCGGGGCAGGGCGATTGGGATAAGTTGATGCTGCTAGTGGGGCGGGCGATGCCTTTGGTGGAGGCGCAATTGATGGCAGCAGAGCAGCCGATCGCGCTGATTTATCCGGGGTTGCTGGCGCGGTATGGGCAGATGCCATTGTTGGAGCGGTTGCGGGAGGCGATCGGGCGACCGGGAGGCATTCCGGGGTTGTGGATTTTAGTGCCGAATGATCAACAGGCGGTGATTGATGGCAAGGCAGTACCAGTGCTGAGTCCAGGGCAGCGATCGCGCATTCCTGAAAGCTGGCTGCGGAATGAACATCGGGCACGGGGTCAGGTCGAGGAGAACACATGATTAACCGATCGCAGTTGTTGAAAGAGTTGCAGGGATTGCTGGGGCGAATTGAGGCGGATTTGCTGGAGCGGAGCAATCTGGATACGTTGCCGGAGGTGCGGCAGTCGCTGCGATCGGAATATGAGCAGGCGAAACGGTCGGAGCGGACGGCGCAGAGCTATGAGCAGTGGCGATCGGACTATGCCATGCACATTGGGGCAGCCTGGATACTCAGTTGTGTGTTTGTCCGGTTTTTGGAGGATAATGCGCTGATCGATCCGCCGATGATTTCGGGGCAGACCCTCATCCCCAACCCTTCTCCCCAAGGAGAAGGGAGTAAGACCCTCACCCCCAACCCCTCTCCCCAAGGAGAGGGGAGCCGGAGTCAGAGCTTGCCCCTCCCTCTCCCTGGGGAGAGGGAGGCTGGGAGGGTGAGGGAAAACCGCCTACAAAGAGCGAGGGATGAGCATGAGCAGTATTTCCGCAGCCATCCTACGGAAACCGATCGCGAGTATTTGCTGGCGGGTTTCGGCAAGCTAGCGAAGCTGTCGGGTGGGGCGGAGGTTTTTGGGCAGCATAACCCGGTCTATGAGGTGCCGACTTGGCTGAGTGGGGATGCGGCAGGGGAGTTGCTAAAGTTTTTCCAGCAGATTGATCCGGGGACGGGGACGCTGGTTCACGATTTTACCGATGCGAATTGGGATACGCGATTCTTGGGGGATTTGTATCAGGATTTGTCGGAGCGGGCGCGGAAGAAGTATGCGCTGCTGCAAACGCCCCATTTTGTGGAGCAGTTTATTTTGGAGCGGACGCTGGAGCCAGCGATCGAAGAGTTTGGGCTGGCAGGGTTTCGGATGATTGACCCGGCGTGTGGCAGTGGGCACTTTTTGCTGGGTGCGTTTCAGCGGTTGATGGAGCGCTGGTATCGCCAAGACCCAAATGAAAAATATGCGGTGTTGGCGCAGCGGGCACTAGATAGTGTGCATGGGGTGGATATTAACCCGTTTGCCGTTGCGATTGCCCGGTTTCGGCTGCTGCTGGCGGCGATGAAGGAGGCGGGGATTACGGGGCTGAGGAATGCACCGGATTTTAAGATTCATCTGGCTTGTGGAGATTCGTTGCGGCATGGGGAGGGAACCCAGTTAGGGATAGCGGGTGTGGAACCGCTGAAGAAGCATCACTACCGCAGTGAGGATGTGGAGGAACTGAACCAGATTTTGATTCGGGGGCATTACCATGCGGTGGTGGCGAATCCGCCCTACATTACGCCCAAAGACTCGGCAGCAAATGCAGCGTATCGAAAGCTTTATCTTTCCTGCAATGGGAAGTATTCTCTGGCTGCTCCATTCATTGAAAAAATCTTTGGTTTGGCAGTTCCAAAAGGTTTTACTGGTCAGATCACTGCTAATTCATTTATGAAGCGAGAGTTTGGCAAAAAACTTATTAAAGAGATTATCGCTAAGGTTGATCTGACTCACGTAATTGATACAAGTGGTGCCTATATTCCTGGGCATGGAACGCCCACTGTTATCTTGTTTGGACGAAATCGAAAACCTATAGCGAGTACGATTCGTTTAGTAATGAGTATTCAGGGAGAGCCAAGTGCTCCAGATGATCCTGCACAAGGTTTAGTTTGGTCTGCAATTATTAGCCTAGTTGACCAACCCGACTGTCAAAATTATTTTGTTAGTGTAAGCAATGCACCACGAGAAAGCTTTCATACTCATCCTTGGTCAATTGGCGGCGGCGGGGCAGCAGAATTAAAAGATTTGCTTGACAGCTCATCGTCGAAGCTTTTGAAAGACTTCATTGATGATATTGGCATGTTCGGCGTAACGGGTGCTGACGAGGTTATGGTGTCGCCTCAGAAAGCTTTTCAGCGAAAGAATGTTGAACCTCTTGCCCTACGTGAGCTAATCGTTGGAGATGAGGTTCGAGATTGGCTTATCTCTAAGGGTGATTCAGTTTTTTTCCCATACAAAGAGGAACGACTGATTCCAATCGAACAAATTCCGGAAGCCTACCGTTGGATTTGGTCTTGTCGAACTATTTTGGGAAATCGAACATCAGCTTCTTGTGAAACTTACTTTGTAGAAGGTCTTCCGTGGTGGGAATGGCGACACGCTACGCTGCATCGTATTCGCATACCAGCATCAATTATTTATTCCGAGGTTTCAACGCACAACCACTTCGTATTTGATCATGGTAGCAAGGTCTTTAAACAAACCGCGCCAATGATTAAACTCTCTGACGGGGCTAGCGAGGATGAATATATCGGATTGCTTGGATTACTCAATAGTTCTACAGTTTGCTTTTGGATGAAGCAGGTATGTTTTCCGAAAGGCGGTGATTACGTTGGATCAGAAGGGGCGCGTGTCCGTAAAACACAGTGGGATGAGAGATACGCATTTAATGGAACGAACCTTAGTTCTCTTCCACTCTCAGAAAAACGCCCAACTGATCTTGTACAACGGTTAAATAAACTAGCGCAATTGTGTAGCGCAGTATCGCTCAATGTTCAGCTAAAAAATTCATTTCCTGCGCCAACATACAAAAATCTGGTTGATTGCCGAAAAAAACAAGAAATCGCTTTTCAACAGATGATCGCTCTTCAAGAAGAGCTTGATTGGCAATGCTATCAACTCTATGGATTAATTTATGAAGACTTTACTTACAGTGAAGAACCACTACAAATCCAACTTGGTCAACGTGCTTTCGAGATCTTTATGGCTCGAAAAATGGCAGCAGGTGAATTGGAGACTACCTGGTTCGAGCGTCACAACAGCACTCCCATCACCGAACTTCCCGATCACTGGTCAGACGACTACAAACACCTTGTCGAGCGCCGTATTGAAATCATTGCAACCAACAAAAACATTGCCCTGATTGAACAACCCGAATACAAACGCCGTTGGAACACCGAACCCTGGGATTCTCAATTAGAACGGGCATTGCGACATTGGCTTCTGGATAAACTCGAAACCTACTTCGACTTCGACGGACGCATGCGCCCTCATCCCCCAACCCCTTCTCCCCAAGGAGAAGGGGAGCATGAACCGCATACTCCACCTCTTGCCCCTCCATATCCCTGGGGAGAGGGAGGCTGGGAGGGTGAGGGCATTTCCAGACTCGCAGGGCAACTCCGCCAAATTCCACAACCCCTATTGCAACGAGCGCGGGAACTCCGTCAAAACCAAACTCCCGCAGAACAAATCTTGTGGGAATGTCTACGCGATCGCCAACTCTACAATGCCAAATTTCGTAGGCAACATAACCTGGGTCAGTATATCGCTGACTTTTACTGTCATGCTGCCCAATTAGTCATTGAACTTGATGGAGAGATTCATCAAACCCAGCAAACACGAGATCGAGATCGTGACCAATGGATGCAAGCCAACAGCTTCACCGTCCTGCGCTTTTCCAACGAAGATATACTCGCGAATCTAGAACAAGTTTTATCTGCGATTGTGGTGCAACTTCAGCCATTAGACCCTCATCCCCCAACCCCTTCTCCCCAGGGAGAAGGGGAGCATGATCCGGCTCCTCCCTCTCCCTGGGGAGAGGGAGGCTGGGAGGGTGAGGGCATTCTCCACAACGTAACTAAGACAGACCCTCATCCCCCAACCCCTTCTCCCTGGGGAGAAGGGGAGCATGATCCGGCTCCTCCCTCTCCCTGGGGAGAGGGAGGCTGGGAGGGTGAGGGCATTCCCATCGCCATCCTCTCCACCGCCAAACTCGCCGACCTCGCCCAACAAGACCCCGACTTCATGCAAGTTGGCGCACTCTACCGCCACAGCGACACCTTCCACCTGCAAACCCTCATCGACGAACTGATCGAAGCCGAAAGCGTCCCCCTATTGCCCATCCTCCGCTACAAACCCACCGGACTCCGCAAACGCACCGAATGGGAACACACCTGGACACTGCAACGCCAGGAAGATGCGATCGATGCCCGCACCCACCTCCCCGCCGACCATCCTGACCATCTCAGCCTCCTGCAAGCCAAAGACCTCAAAACCCGCGAAATCGGCACCATCCCCGTCCCACCCAAATACACCACCGCCGACTTCCTCAAAAGCCACTACTGGCGACTGCGCGGCAAACTCGATGTGCCCAAAGAACGCTGGGTCAGCTTCCCCCACTGCGAAGGCAACGATGGCAAGATGGCGATCGCCTGGGCAGGCTACGACCACCTGCAACTCACCCAGTCCCTCAGCGACTACTACATCAACATCAAAGAAAACCTCGGCGGCAGCGAAGACCCACGCCTGCTGCCCATCCTCGCCTGCCTGTTAGAACTCCTGCCCTGGCTCAAACAATGGCATAGCGCGATCGACCCCACCTACGGCTACGCCATGAGCGACTACTTTGAAGACTTCATCCAAGAAGAAGCCCGCT
>Ga0163148_10007717_pt1 | contig 10026 bp, 7 predicted proteins | sample OliLakLV19MP7P2_FD_148606 | JGI IMG/M metagenome (GOLD analysis project Ga0163148, IMG submission 148606) | Freshwater microbial mat bacterial communities from Lake Vanda, McMurdo Dry Valleys, Antarctica- Oligotrophic Lake LV.19.MP7.P2 | ecosystem: Environmental > Aquatic > Freshwater > Lake >... | reverse complement strand
GGCGTGCGTGGGGAACAAAAAAATGAGAACCGCATGAGATCGCGTCCGCAGGAACCGCAGGCCACTAGCTAGCTAGTAGTAGCTACTGTAGGATATTTTACCTACTGCTTTTGAGCTTCAGTTGTCGGCCGAGTTTTAACACCCACGCACGCCCCAAAAGAAGCCTCCAAAAAGGGAAGGGTCGCATGTGTTAACTCGCTTTCAGGCGAGAGATCCATGGTGGTTGCCAAAGAACTGAGGGGGTGTTCCTTACGTTGAAGGGTTCAATATCATATCAGAAAATGGGAACATGATCGTGTGATCGTTCATGACCCAGCGGCTTATGCCTTCTCATAGTAATGATATAGCATGCATTCTATAACCCGTTCTACAGTATTCGAATGACTTGCTCCTCCTACTTTATTTCGAGTAGGAGTCATCACCATTAGGGTTCTCGTCGGGCCGATTTGTGTAGCCCAGTACGTACTCAGAATTGAAAGCGAACCAGAACACGAAGTCCGGTCTGAATTCGAAGATTCTTTTAAAATAATGACCTTTTCCTTTTTCTGATGATTGGCTCAAAAAATCTCGTCTCGGTCTGCATGGCTCACAAAATATTCGGATCTAAACCAAGAATCAATCGAACAAAACATCCCATTTGGACAAAGACTAACTAATTTTCATATCAAAGTAAAAAGCACCATGCCGGCAGGTTTCGAAATCAAGATTGAGCCACAGGATCTGGAGGAGGGAACGTTGACAAGATCAAAGGACGTGACCTACAATGCTCCGGACTATTCAGGTTCTTTCTCTGGAGACGTTATTGAAGAAGAGGAGGAGGCGGAAGGCAGTGTCCTAGGAACTTCCATTTCGAGCTCGGATGAACTATTTTCCTCTGAAGATTCGCGAGATGAGGTGCAGGAGGTCCTGAAATTGACCAAAGCCGACACGGTCAAAGTGCAGCGCACAAGGATTGTCATGATGGTCGTCTTGCTTTTGACTGCCTTGGTAAGTAATGTGTAACTGATGACTCTTATGTCCCTTCCATCCCTTGCTCCAATTGACACTGACACTAACCTTGCTTCTTTTTAGGCTGTGACCTTGACCACATACAAGTTCTTGAAGGACCAGGAGAGGAAGAGCTTCAACACTGCAGTGAGTCATAAGTCATCTTGTTGGTTTCGGATTTCTTTCTTGAAAGCACCAGTGCTTTGATTTCACACCTGATCTTTCCCCGTCGTCTCCACGATGTACAGTTTGACCAATTCTCGACCACGATTGGTAGTGCAGCAATCGGACAGCAGCGAGAAATGAGACAGGGAATGGCAGCCTTCACTGCGTTTCTTTCCAATTTTGCTGTGGGAATCAATCGTACATGGCCCTTCGTTGTTATTCCAGGCTTTGAAAACTACGCTCGAGACCATTTGAAGCAGTCCCACTCGGAAGTTTTGGCTGTGTTCCCCAAGGTTGAAGCCGCCGCCGGACAAGACTACCTCGATTTCGTTGGCGCAAATGTCCACGACATCATGCTGGATGGCCACATGGCTCAGAAGGGGTCATTGGAAAGGCTTGCAGATGTTCACGGCGATGGTTACAATCCCTACTTTTCGGCGCCGGACGGGTCTGGTATGTTTCTGCGTGCCCCAGTCCGCGACGACCAGTACTTTCCCACATTGTACTACAGCCCCCCGCCTTCAACTTATGGGCTTTTCAATTGGGACATGCAGACAGCTGGTGATTACAACTCGCTTCTGTATGGAATCCATAAGGTACGTTTCTTTTGTATCATGTTTTGTACTGTTTTGCTTTCAATAAACTCTAACAGCATCTATCCACCTTGAACGCATGCTCCGAAACTCCATCAGCTTCGTAACGAAACACTCTGTACCCGTGTCCGCCCCTACGTTGGAGTTCCTGGTAGGTCACAAAGAAGAGCAAAGGAAATGGACTGAGTTTCTTTCAAACCGTCTTGTTCCTCACTAAACTTGTTGACTTCCCTGCTGACCCTTCAGTTGCGATGACTGCAGAAGAGCACGCTAAAATGCACAGCGAGCTGAAGGACTCCAATCTCGAGAACCCCCATTCCTTTTGCTTTCGAGGCTTCCATGAAAAAGCGAATGATCCAACCTCCGAAATCGTTGGCGTGCTGGGCATGAGTGTAGCATGGGACGAGGCACTGTTGAATCTTCTCCCCGATAATGTCTATGGTTTGGACGTTGTCATCAAGGTGCGCTTCCAACCAAAAGAGACGAACAAAACGTATGTTTCTTTTTTACGAACCTAACCATGCAGCATTCGTGTGCTTTACCTATATCTTTTCTATAGAACGATTGCAACCAGAGTTACACGTATTCGCTGCAGGGCAAGGATGCTATTTTCACCGGTGAAGGAGACTTGCACAATCCTCTATTCGATGATATAAAGAAGGTCGTAGATGTCAGCCCTCACACGCATCCTGACTTTCATACCACATTCGGACATTGTCAGTATTCCATGGTAAGTAGGAGTCGATGTCGCCCATGCTGTTTTCGTTGATGTCGCACACCGCCACCTTACCGTCGATATCTGCTTTCTTTATGCTTGTATTTGATTTGATTAGCACATTTATCCGTCGAGCGAGTTCAAAGCTACCTACGATGGTAAGGACATCCTCTTTGTTTCGCTTTGTTGTTTCGGAGCAAACTACTACTTCTACTAGGTCTCGTCTCACTCTCTGCCCTTACTTTCTAACTGCTATAGAAAACACACCAGAAGTTTTTGCGGGTGTTGTCGCTTTCACTTTCGTTATGGTCGCTATTGTCTTTATCTTGTACGATATCTTTGTGCAAAGGAGGAATAACAACCTGATGATGAAGACAGCCCAAACCAACGCCATAGTGTCTTCCATGATTCCCGAGCATTTACGCAACAGGATTGAGCAAGAAATTCAAGAAGCTCAGAAGGCAAAGAAAAACAAGAAGGGGCAAAACTTGAAGAGCTTTATTCATGACAGACAAGACCATGTAAGCATGGTGAACCTATCCAGCAAGCCCATGGCCGACCTCTTTGTCGAAACGTAAGTTGTTTTGTTGCCAGCACCCACACTACTTGATGGACCATGTCATGTCATTCATTCTTCTGATCCCACTAACATCTGCTTTATTCGTTTCACTCGCAGGACGGTTCTGCATGCCGACATCACTGGCTTTACAGGTAAGACACTCTGCAATTGCTTCTTAAGGCTTTGTTCAGGGCTGTTGTAATCACTCGAAATCCCACACCCTTTACCCTTCGATTCACAGCTTGGTCCAGTGTTCGGGAACCTACCCATGTCTTCATCTTGCTAGAAACTCTGTTCCGGTACGTCCAGACGGGCTACAAAAAGAGAAAAAGGCTGATACAGCTCTCACATCACCACTCATTCTTTTTTCTTTATTGCAGAGAATTCGATACGATAGCCAAGAAGCGACGGGTGTTCAAAGTTGAAAATGTGGGGGACTGTTACGTTGGTGAGATAGTTGTTGTCCCTTTTGCCCGGCGCGTGACAAGACGCTCACTTGCTCTCTATCTCACATTTGCCCCTCGAACAATTTTCTTTTCCAGCCGTTTGTGGCCTGCCGGAACCTCGAAAAGACCACGCCGTTGCAATTGCTAGGTTTGCGCACGAGATGATCGGCAAAATGAAGACGATTGGCAGGAGCTTAGAAATCACTCTTGGGCCGGATACGGCGGATCTTTCTCTCAGGGTCGGCATTCACAGCGGGCCAGTTACGGTACGATATACTGCCCGTAATTCAGATTTACAAAAGAGCCCGTTGCTGTTTGATAGAGGAACTGACCATTCTCTGTTTGCTATTTTTACAGGCTGGTGTCTTACGTGGTGACAGAGCTCGATTCCAGGTACGATAGGTCAGATCTACTGGAGCCGACCTTGAATCTTTTCCAGCCCGCGCCAACAATATTTTTCTTTTTCTTGTTTCACCCCTGATACCAAAACTAGCTTTTCGGAGATACCTACAACATGTGCTCGAAAATTGAACATACAAGTATGGCTGGCAGGATTCACTGCAGCAAAGAGACTGCTGAGTTGCTCCGCAAAAGCTGCAAAGAAGCATGGCTCGAGAAGCGAACCGACAACTTGGCCAGGGGCGTCAATGGAAGTATATCCTCATACTGGGTAAATGTCCGCGGCGACCGTGCCGGAAGCACTACTATGGGATCCACGAGTGCTGTGGAAGATCTTGAGGTTACCAACACGTACGGCACGCGCTTGCCTGGATTGACAGACAAAGAAAACCGGCAAGTCGACTGGATAGTAGAGACGCTTCTTTGCTTGCTGAGGCAAGTCGTCGCTCGGCGGAATGCACTCATGTCCTCGAAGAAGGATAAGACGGCGCCATTGAAGAAGAACACAGATCATGGGGATATTATGATTAAAACCAAGAGAACTCCCATTTCTGAAGTCCTTGAAATCATTGCCTTGCCAAAATTCGATGCCAAAGCGGCCAAGAATCAGGAAGATCCCGACAAGGTTGAGATTCCTCCTGTCGTCATTGCCCAGCTACATCATTATGTCAGTATGATAGCCACCATGTACAACCAAAACCCATTCCACAACTTGTAAGTTGGCGGCGGTGGCGTTCGTTGCCCGATCCTGTCGCGTCCTGGTGTATGAAATCTCTGACTTTGCTTCATTCCGTACAATTTACGCTCTATCCTGCAGCTGCCACTGTTCGCACGTTGTGATGAGTATAATCAAGCTTATGTCTCGTATCATCGCCCCTTCCGACATGGACGAGCTCGATTCAAATAGCTCTGGATTGCATGATCACACTTATGGTAAGTGAAGTTGATCCGTACGCAATTCGGAAGTTTTCGCCCTGTCCAATGGAAGCTCAACTTGTTGTCCCTCCAAACACAGGCATCAATAGCGACCCGCTTACCCATTTCGCATGTGCTTTTTCGGGTTTGATTCACGACGTTGGTAAGTTGTTTCAGCTCTGACCTGAGCAAACTAGGCTGCTTGAGAGCGCGGGCTCATCACTCTTGTAATTTCTTTCCTTTTTGGTGGAATCGCATACACAGATCATCAGGGAGTCAGCAATGCACAATTGGCAAAGGAAGGCGTGGAGATCGCGACAAAGTACGGAAGGAGCGTCGCCGAGCAGAATAGCCTCGACCTCAGTTGGGACCTCTTGATGAGCTCAAACTATAAAATGCTTCGGGCCTTCCTCTTTCAGACGAAGGACGAGATGTCTAGATTCCGTCATTTGGTTGTAAATGTAAGTTCCTACAGGGAGTACATAAACCTTCAATGCACTCCATTTTTGTCGCTTGGACACTGTGATCTTTCGCACAGAAATATTGCCGACCCGTCGCCAATAACCAGCCACTGAAATCTGTCGTTCAACTCTTCCCAGTCTATAATGGCAACGGACATTGCCGACGAGCAACTCAAAGATCTCCGCAACAATCGCTGGGATAAAGCCTTCGAAGAAGGAGGTAGCAGCGCCCACTCGTCTAAGGATGAAAACCCACGGGACGCAGTGAATCGCAAAGCCACAATCGTGATTGAGCACTTGATTCAGGCGTCAGGTAAGTTATAATCCTTGTCGGGCTGCATCCGCATTCCGTCAGACGCTTCATGGCTAATCTATAATTTTGCTTGCATACAGACGTCAGCCATACTATGCAGCACTGGCACGTTTATAGAAAGGTGAGCGATCTTGTGCGGGCCTTTGTGGTGAATACTTTTTTCCCGCCGTTTCTTTATTGTTTCTTACCCCTGACACAATGTACTTTGACAAAAGTGGAACCAAAACTTATTTGAGGAGCTTTATGTCGCCTATCTACACGGGAGAATGGAAACGGACCCAACAACCTTTTGGTTCCAGGGTGAAATCGGTTTTTTCGATTATTATAGTGAGTACCCGTGAAACTAATTGTGCTGGTATACTGCATAATTTGTAAGCTCTGAGCTCAACGATTGAGCGCGCTTCCTCTCTTGCTCGATTTCTTCTACTCTGCAGTTGTTCCCTTGACGCAAAAACTAAAGGATTGTGGTGTGTTCGGAGTTTCGAGTGATGAGTATCTAAATTACGCAATGAAGAACCGCGAAGAGTGGTGCGTACAGCCTTCCGTTGCCACTGGGCATGCGTCCAATCTCGTTTTGATTTGATCCCTTGGTTTTTGATTCTCATTTTTGTCTGCTACCGTTGCAAACTCAAATTATCACAGGGAAATCAAAGGAAAGGCAGTCACTGCTCAAATGAGCGCTGAATGCTACGAAAAATACGGGGTCAAGGGTGGCAACACCGGCGTCCTCAATAACGAGAAGGTCCTCACTAATGAGAAGGTTTTTGAATGTTAGGACGCCAAGAGGGCTAGGTCGCCCTACAGCGTCTTGACAGGCAGAATAAGATACAATGATGAAGCCCTTCCATAATTTACATTTTTTTACAAGGAAGCTCACTTCCAATTGGTGGTGATGTGTGGCTATCTTTGATGATGGCACACTAACTAGCCACCCAATACATTTTTTAATTTCCCCAGTACTATTGCCACCATCTGTAATGCCCACAAGCACCTACAGTGCCAACCAGTGGAGCTTCAAGATGCCCGTCAGCAGGGGTAGCGGGGAGGAATAAGTAAAACTACTTCTATTATATTACACTGAAACGAAGAATTGACTGCTGTACGTACACACACGCCTAGTAGCTAGAGTAGTAGTGGAACCCTTGTCGCCAGCAAAAGCTTGTGAACAGAAATCGTGCTCACTCCCCGACAAGCTCTTTGGAATCCGTGGTAAATGTAATCCTTGACCCCGCTGCGGCCACAAAAAATATATTGATGATGTAGCGTAGCTACGTTAGCTAGCTTGAATAGGAAGCTGGCTGAGCTTGCTCGTCCGGTGGTGGTGAGGACGCTACCTCTGCCTTGGCTCTAGCCTGTGATCCGGAGAGATGATAGAGCAATCAAGTTGTTAGACACAGCCGGTCAATGATTAACAGCAACACCGGACAAGGCGACCTTGAGACTTACCGTTGCCCAGGCGATAAACGTTGACAATAGAAAACAGGATGCCGCAAAGAGAATGATGGCATACCAACCAAAGGGCTTGACCAGATTTAACCAATTGCCATCCAAATTCGCATCGATGGTGTACGTCAACTCATAGTCAGAAAAGCATAAATTCGAAAACAGCTGCACCATATAGCAGCATGTCACCATGGCGAAGTACGACAAATAAAGCATAAACTTGGCAATCCCAGGTACCACGTCCCATTGTGTCACTTTGGTGTAGCAATTATTGAAATGAACTTCGTTCCTTTCCAGTTCCGCTACTGGTTCGTCGATCGGAACGGCCTCAATCTCCTCGGCTCGATTGGACGTTGTTTGTTCCAAATAATACGCAGCTAGAATCATGGCAGCAAATTGGACAACCGCTGTGATTGCGGCAAACACAGTCCCCAATACCGGCGCGGATGGAAACTCCAAATTGCCGTTCTCTAAGCGGACCCCCGCCAAAAACATAAAGGACCCGGTCAGAACCGTGGGAAGGATCAATAAGAAGACTGGAAGCGTTCCAATTAATACGGGCAACAAATCGAGTCTCATGATACCACACAACACAGAAGTTGGCCAATCCGGTCCTCCCACGAGAATGCATACTTTGTCAATTTTCATTCCCGGGTCCGCCAAGATGAGCCTCATCCCCTTGATGAGCATGCTATTGATTTGTACCATCTTTCGAATGGAGATATATCGAGCCAAATTTTCACCAATGAGTTTTTGTTGCACCGCACAAGCCACGAGCTTGAGCGCCAATGAGACAGCACAGGCGTAGGCGATGGAACCGAACACACCCATCATGTCTCGACCAACCGCCAAAATGACAATACCCAATGTCAGGTAAATCGGAACACCCGGAACGGGCGGCAACAGAAACATGATCATTCCCACCCCAACCAAAATAAACGTGACGGCTGCCAAGTTCATGGTCGATGTGACTTCAATGAGCCACGACAAAAACAGGACAGTGAATTGTGCCACAATAACTTGTAGAATCATAAAGGCAATGCCCCAATAAATGGCATAGGTCAAGACTTGTGCTCGATCCCAGGATTGAAACATACGGACTTGTTTTCGTGCTCGCTTGGTCAAAAAATCGTTTTGGGTTTCGGGTGTTTTGTTTTCCTTGGAACAGGGCCATTCCAATTTTCGTACCATTTGATTCAGGATGGACAAGATCAAATAGATAAAAATAAATGGCGTCAAGGTAATAATAAACAATCCTCGTGCGACATCCATGTAATCACCAAAATTTTCCACGACCCGTTTCCAAACAGATGCAGCTTGTTCTTTTCCTTCGGTTCGACTCCGTGTCATGGCAATGAAAATAACCGACCCCACGAAGGATGCCAAGGTCATGGCCATTAAGGCCGACGTCAATCCCGCGGTAACGCCAGCTAAGGATGCCGTCAACCACATGGTAAAGATTAAAAACAACCACAACTTTCCAAAATTGAGAATGTCGCGTTCGGAGCTCGACGATCGTAAAAAGGTACAGAAAAAACTCAAAAAGAAGAGCACCATCGCCACAAGCAAGGGCCCTGCCCATAAAATGAAGGCATTGAGACATTCGTCGTAAACAGCGGTGGTACAAGATGGATCACAAACAGCTGGATCATAGACAAAGGTGGGTTCGGGCTCTATGACCACTAGAAAACAAACCCCATCATTGTTGAGATTGTGTTGTGCCATAATGTTTTTGCTGCTGCTGCTGTTGCTGCTGCTGTCGTTGCTTTCGGCTTCTTCCTCTGTAATCATGGCCGGAAAACTTGTTCCTTCATGGTAATGATCCTCGCGGGTTGCTTCTTGCGCCGGCGTTAATTGATGGAGTATGCGTCTTGTCCCATTCATCATGGTGGTCGTTGGTAAAGCATCATCGTCGTAGTTGGGATCCGTCTCATCATCCCAATCGTCTGCTGTCATCGAAGTATTAATCGAAGCTGGAGTCGTAGTCGGCGACGAAGATGGAGCCGTAGATGGCATTGTTGAGTTGAATACGCCAGCCACCCAATCGTCCAGGATAGTAGTATTATACGTAGCCGATGTGGATATGTTGTATGCTTCCGAGAGAGCACATTGTGGATACTCTTCGAGATTCGGTACACATCCCGTGGCTTGGGCATACGCGGCTTTGGTCACTTGATTGTATTCATTGAATTCTCCCATAAAGGTCCACGTCAGCCATGTAATACCGGTAATGACGCTGACAGCAAAGAGGGGCGCGGACAACCAATTGACAAAATCACGGGTCCGGACACGACCAAAACAATTGAGATTGTTGCAGGTAATAAGCCATAAAGGTGTCGAGGCCGCAAACAAGCAAATGGGTCCGTAGGGATAATCTCCCGTCATGAGCAATACCATAAGCGTCACACCGACCACAAATGCTAAACCAAGCAATTTTTGCAAGCCCGGGTGATTGGTCCATGTATCGACATCCAACAAGTAACAAATCAAGAATAATCCTGCCGTGGCAGCACCGGCCACACTGGCATATTCATCTCCATAATTGTAGGCCAAATAATAAAAGCAATCCAAGCCATAACCCAATTTTGTAAATAACAAAATATAGATAGCCGTAGGGACCGCCACGAGAGCGGACATGAGAAAAAACAAGTGCACGGGAACTGGTTCCATTTTGGGTACGACGGGTTGAACAATTTTTTGGGCCATGCGTTTGGCTTTGTCGCGTTTGCGAGAATGGCGCTTGCTGCTGGTGCCCATACCACCAGAGTGACTCCCGGATGTATCGGTGTGTTCGGGATGGCTACCACTTAAATGATCATATCCCGAATGACTGGTTTCGTGGTTTCTGCTGTGGCCGTGATAGCGGTCTTTTGGATCATGGTGATTGTTGTCATCTTGACTATCATACGAGACTTCAATCTCCTCTTCGGCCTTTTCTTCTTCTACAATGTCATGGGAGACTCGAGGTGGACGTGGATCTTCGTCTTCATTTTCTGGCTTTTTCTTCTTCTTTTTCTTCTTCTTTGGTAC
>Ga0163148_10007715_pt1 | contig 10026 bp, 13 predicted proteins | sample OliLakLV19MP7P2_FD_148606 | JGI IMG/M metagenome (GOLD analysis project Ga0163148, IMG submission 148606) | Freshwater microbial mat bacterial communities from Lake Vanda, McMurdo Dry Valleys, Antarctica- Oligotrophic Lake LV.19.MP7.P2 | ecosystem: Environmental > Aquatic > Freshwater > Lake >... | reverse complement strand
GTGGGTTGTGGGTTGTGGGTTGTGGGTTGTGGGTTGTGGGTTGTGGGTTGTGGGTTGTAGGTTGTAGGTTGTAAGTTGTAAGTTGTAAGTTGTAAGTTGTAAGTTGTAAGTTGTAAGTTGTAAGTTGTGGGTTGTGGGTTGTGGGTTGGATGTTGGCGGCGTGCGACAATATTTAATTGGCCATCAAACAACTTGTCATAACGCGCAACGAACAACCCACAACCCACAACCCACAACCCACAACCAACAACCAACAACCAACCCCCCCATGGCCAAAGAGCTCGCAATCATCCTCAATAACGGCAGCATGAACTCGGCGGTGGCGACGGCGCTGGCGGCCCAGAAGTATCGGCCGGTGATGCTGTACGTCGATGCCATCGGCAACCCGGCGTCGCGCGCCAAGCAGTCGTATGACATGCAGGTGGGCCACTTCAAGCCCTACCGCGAGCACACGATCAGCCTGCCTTTTCTGACCGTGCTTCACGATCGCCCGCACGGCACCAGTGCGCTGCCGACTGATCCGCGTCTGGCCGCGCCGCTCGGGCCGCAGTTGTCGCAGTTGCTGGCGCTGATCGCCGCCGCCGCAACCTATGCCATCCACTATCAGGCCGCAGCGGTTTATCTGGGGTTGCGTGTCGGTCCGCAGACTGATGATTTAGCGCAGGCGACGGAGTATGTGCAGATTTGGAACGAGTTGCTGCAACAGCCGTGCGCGCACGGCGATCTGGAAGTGGTCACGCCTCTGCTGGAATTGGAGGCCTGGCAGATGATTGATGTGGGCTTTCAGGTCAGCGCGCCGTTCGATCGCACATGGAGCTGCTTCGACGACAACGCCGACGCCTGCTGGGCCTGCAGCAAGTGCCGCGCCCGAGAAGCGGCGTTCCAGCAGGCGGGCAAAGCCGACCCGCTGCGCGGCGTGCAGGCAATCAAAAAAGGATAGAGAAACCCCCGCCGGCGCATGGCGCTTCGTCATGGCGCGCAACGTCACGGCGCGCAACGTCATGGCGCGTAAAGGCGCACCGCGTGTCCAGGAAATCAGAAAAACCGCCGTCGGAAACGCCTGGCGAATGATCCGCGGAAAGCAGCGGTACGAAATTGAAGTCCTTTTCGAAAAAGAATTCGCCAACACCGCCAGCGAAACCCGCTGGCATCCCACGCAACAAGAGCAGTGGGGCGACGACGGCCGCGTGACGCTGACGTTTTCTATCGATGGACTGGACGAAATCGTCTGGTGGGTGCTGGGCTACGGGCCGGGGGCGACGGTAATCGGGCCACCGGAACTGCGAAAGCGGGTTCATTCTCTTGCGAGTGAAACCGTACGTCGCTACTCAAAGAAAAAATAAATCGCAATGACATAACGTTGTCACCGCCTCATGGTAAGCGGGGGCATGGTAGAAACCGCGCACGGCACGGAAGCCGGCCGGCGGCGATTGCGGTCGCCGGGGCGGGCGCTGCGCTGGTGCATCGCCCGCACCGAACTGGACCGCCGACGGGCTGTCAACAAAGGGCGACCTATTACGACACCCAACCTCCGCAGGTTACTGTCGCGGCGGGTGTGGGCGGCGGGGGACGCAGGGAAATGAGGAATTATGAAGGATGAGTTTTCAGAGCAATTCAAGCAACTGACGGCGCATTGACCGTTTCCGTGGCAGAAGATGCTCTATGAGCGGTTCACAAAGGGCGTGGACGCCATCCCGGGCACCGCGCGTCCGTGCCGCTGCTCGACCAGTCGGCGGTTCATCTGCAGATCCGCTCGGGCCGACGCGAAGACCCGGCGAGTCCCGACAGCCGATGGATTCCCGCCGAGCGTCCCGTTCCCGGCCCGAACACGGTCGGCGCCGGCAGGCATTGTGGCTTTGGTCTCTTGGCGCCGGTTGAGTCGGATTGAGCGTTGGCGGTTGTCGGCCCGCGGGGTTGGGGCCGGCTTTTGTGGTGTCCGGGTGATCAATTCCATCGGTCGGACTCGCTTTCGCTTTTTTGGGGTGCTCACTTTTTGATTGTGGGAAGCCTCACGCCGATGGCGTCATCACTTTCCCGCAGTTCGGGGGCGCGCGCGGCGCCTTCGTTTGTTCTCATTGAACCGGGGAGTGCGGTTTTCTTTGTTCTGTCAAGGCAATTGACTTCAGTTGCTACAGTCACTGGCCGATCTAATTGGCGCGTTCGGATCGATCCGGTGGCTTGGGTTGCCGCGGTGGTGTGCGAGCGGCGTTTTTTTTGGACTTACAATGGCCAACGGATACATTCCTCGCAAAGATCTCGAAGCCCGCGCGTGGCTGATCAATTTTGCCCAGCACCTTGGTGAGCGGACGAGCGTTTACAAGGTTTCTACCGCCGAGGCCGAGGCTGTACGCGAAGGGGTGGATGCCTTTGACGCGGCGCTACAGAAGGCCAGTGGCCCGGACACGCGCACCTCGCTGGCCGTGCTGAGGAAAGATGAGGCGCGGTTGGCGGCGGAACTGGCGTGCCGGGGGATTTATCTGCGCGTGAAGTTTGATCCCACCATTCCCGACGCCGACAAGTTTGTGCTGGGCGTTCGCCTGGTGAATGCATCCCGCTCGCGCATCGCGCCGCCCGATTCGCCGCCGGAACTACAGGCGATCGCCAATCTCACACACGCGCACGTGCTGCGTTACGCCAACCCCGGGCATCTTGGCCAGGCCAAGCCGACATGTGCCGTTGGCATCCAGATTTTTCGGCAGCTGGTGGTGCCCGGATTTGGGTCCAGCCCGGTGCGACAAAAAGAAGAGCCTTCGCCGCTGGAATACGCCGGCACCTTCACGCGCAATCCCATCTCAATTCCATACACGGCAAAGGACGACCTGAAGCTGGCGATCTATGTCGCGCGATGGATCACGCGCCGCGGGCTGGTCGGCCCGTGGAGCAGGCCCGTGAGCGTACGCGTCGCGTCGGCGGTGCCGAATGTAGGCATGCGCGCCGCGGCTTGAGTATTTCGGCGAAGTGCTCTCGACGCGGGTGCAGTTCCTCTGCCGGGTAGATTCAGTGAGCGCTATGCGAGCTACACCGCCGCCGGTTGATCGTGTTGGTGTGCTTGGAGTTTACGCCAGCGATCCGGCAGCCAATTGTCGAGTTGACTGATCGGCGTGGTCGGGAGGTTGGTCAGCAATTGTGTCAGGTATGCCTGCGGGTCGATGCCGTGGCGGCGGGCGGTGCTGGTGAGACTGGAGAGGATGGCCGCGGTCAGGCCGCCTCGTTCGTTGCCGACGAACAGACTGTTCTTGCGGTTGAGCGCGATCCGCTTCATCTCCTGCTCGGCGAGGTTGTTGTGTATGGCGACGGCACCGTCGGCGAGGAACTGGTTCAACGCGTGCCACTGGTTCAGGACATAGTTGATCGCCAGCGTCGTCGGGTGCTTTGGCAGCAGCGACGGTTTCCACCGCAAGAGCCGGTCATGCACCTCGGTCACGATCGGCCGGGATTGCGATTGTCGCAATGACAGGCGCTCGGCGTCACTCAGCGCCTTGGCCTGTTGCTCGATGGCGAAGAGCCGGCCGATCAGGGCCAATGCCTCCCTGGCAGTCTGCGGCGACAGGTCCTGCACGTCGACGAACTTTCTGCGGGCGCCGGGCCTCGAGCTCTTTGGCAAAGTCCAGCAGCAGTTGCGCCAGGTCGGCTTCCTGCATGACCCGGTCGGCGCGCGGGCCGTACAGACGCTTGAGGGCCGCCAGCAGCTTGTGCTCCAGGCGGATCTTCTCAAGCGCCCACTGCTGTTTCTGATTCAGCAGATCGTCGCGTTTGCGCCCCGTCGCATCGCGTTCACGCGAGATCGTCGTGATGCGTTGGTCACGTTGTTGGATCGCAGTGTCCCGTTCTTGTGCGAAGCTCAGGATGATCTGTTTAAGTTCGGCGGGATCGTCGGGAAGTGTTCTCAGCGTCGCGTCGTCCATGACATGCGCATTTTACACGATGTACACGGAATGAACAGACTGAAATTATAATTATTGCAGATACAGCCGATACAGTTCTTCTTGCATCGGTCATTAGCGCCCAGCTTCCGCCGCCAGGCGAAAAACGACGAGCACGGGATTGATCGCCGGTTGCAAAACTGTTTGACCGACAGTCCGCTGGATCGCTGCTCATCAACGATACTCAACCACTTCGCCCGTCCCGATTCTGATCTTGTCATCCCGACAACATGCCACGCCCAATGCGCAGCGCGAAGATGCGGATGGCGTAGCGCTTACGATGAGCGGGAGCAGCAAGAGTTCCGTGAATTCGTTGAGCGGCTGAAACGGGAGATGCGGCGGCGTGGGACGGTGCTTGCGCCGCGAGTGGTACCGGAGGCGGAACCGTTGGAGGTGATGAGGTCGTTTGCGGTGGAGCTTCTACTGGAGAATCGGGAGAAGGATCGGTTGTTGAGGCTGGCCGGTGAGGCGGACGCCGACAACGATCAGGCGGCAGGCCTCAGCAAAGAAGCCAAGGCGCTCGCAGCACTTGTGGACCATCCCGATTGGACCGACACGAAGATAGCCGAAGCCGCCGGGTGCGCTCGTACGGAACTTTACCGAATGCCAAAGTACAAGGCTGCCAAGGCCGCAATGAAATCCGGCAGACAAGACGCTCCCAGCGGAGTGAAGGACGCGCAAACCGGGGACGTGGAAGCATGGGAGGAACCTGACTAGCGCGACACTTTGCGCGACAACCTAAGTTACTTTCAGCCCGGTTTTCCGGGCTTTTTCACTTGTCGCGCGCGACAGCTGCGCGACACCCGCCCATTTAATATGAGGCAAAAAATACCCGGACGGAAACCAGAAGATAACCCGGCGGCGTGGTTCGCTGTACTCGAAAGCGCGCGGCAGCAAAACGACTTTGCGCGTGCGGCGGAAGCTCAAAAGCAGCTTACCCGGCTGGGCGTGCGCGTGATCTATGGTCGGCAACGTGAGCGGAAGGCGGTGCGCCATGACCGCTAACCCTCTTTTTGCCCCTGCCCCGCTGTTGGTCAACGATCGCCAAGCCCGGCAACTGCTGGGCGGATTGTGCGCGAAAACCATGTACAACCTGCGCCGATCCGGCGACCTGCCCGGTGTGAACATCGGAAGCCGGATCATGTACGACGTGGCCGACCTGCGGGCGTTCATCGACCGCCGGAAGGGGGTGGCCCGTGACTAAGCCGAACGTCTGCGCTTCAGTACGGATTGCAACGCGAATTGAATCAACCCCGCACGGGTCATTCCCGTTTTGCGGGCATGGGCGTCGGCGCGTTTCAGCAACTTCGGAGGCATCGTCACCAGCACACGCACCGACCGTTCGCACGCGTCGGTGGGTGGACGCCCACGATGGGGTTTGGGGTGGGTTGCCAGTTCTTTGGCAGTCGGTTCGCGAAACTGGTCAAACGCGGAAAACTCGACGTCGAACTGATCGGATTCGGCGTCCAACTCTTCCTTCGTCAATTTGCCGAGGTAGCCGGGCAGCGTCGGGTCGAAAGGTTTTTTCTTCATGGCATCTTCCTGAGGCGCAAGCGCTCGTTTCGGGTCAGCGGCCGGGCATGAATGACGAACACCGCGCCGTCATCGTCGAAAACGTAAATGACCTGCAACGCCCGTCCACCTTGCGTAAATCCCCGCCCCGTCCATTTGTTCGGGCCGGAACGATGGGGATAAGGCCGCTGTGCGTTGCAAACAATAAACTCAACTTCGTCCCGGTGAAGGCCGTGCTGGTCGATCTTGTCGAGGTTCCATGCTATCCACCGGAAGTCGAACCACATTGCCGGAGTATATACCGAAAATCACCTCCCGTGCAATGCTACCGGGGAAGTGGGGGTGGACGATGAAAGAATCCACGACCTGGCCGAAAGCGACACGCGAGCATCCGTGCCCGAAATGCGGCAAGGCGAATCGCTGCTTGATCGCGCCGGATGGGGGCGCTGGAATCTGCTGGCGCAGCGGCACGAAAGAAGTCTGGCGCGACAACGCGAGCGGCAACGGTAACGGCAACGGATTCGACAACGGATACGTCGGCGCTGCGCATCGACCGAAGCCCAAGCCCAAGCCTGGGGGAACGATCAAAGCGTTTATTACTGCCCAAGCCGCGATTGACACGGCGGGCAGGATGATCGGCGGGACGTTCGTGGCCGGTTGGACCTATTGCGATGCCGGTGGTTTGGAAGTGTTGCGCGTGGTCCGGTTCGCGCTGCCGGACGGTGAGAAGGAATACCGCCCCATCCATCCCGCAAAAGATGGCTGGTGGATCGGCGATCCTTCGGGGTTGCTGCCCATCTACCGGCTGAATGAAGTGACGGCGGCGGGAACGGTGTGGGTGACCGAAGGTGAGAAGGCTGCGGACGCGGCCCACAAGATCGGGCTGATGGCGACCACATCGGCGCACGGTGCGGGATCGGCAGAGAAATCCGACTGGACGCCATTGGCAGGCCGGCAGGTGTGCATCCTTCCCGACCACGATGAGCAAGGCCGCAAGTACGCCAATGACGTGGCGCGTCTGCTGGTGAAGCTGTCGCCACCGGCGACGGTGAAGATCGTCACGCTTCCGGGGCTGCCGGAAAGGGGCGATGTGGTGGAGTACATCGGGGCGCGCGACAGCATGAAGAGTGAAGCGATCGCGCAGAGCATCGCGGTTTTGGCGGATGCCACGCCGTTCATCAACCGATCGGACGTGCTGGGCGGCGCGGTGCTGAGATGTTTGGCTGATATTGAGCCGGAATCGATCGCGTGGCTATGGCCGGGCCGGTACGCGCTGGGAAAGCTATCACTGATCGGGGGTGTGCCCGGTGTCGGCAAAAGTTGGCTGTCCCTGTACATCGCGGCGGCAATCTCGCGGGGCTTCGACTGGCCGGACGGGCGCGGACAATCGCCGCTGGGAAGTGTAATCATCGCCAATGCAGAGGACGGAGCAGCCGACACAATCAAACCACGACTGATGGCGATGGATGCCGACTGCCGACGGATTCACGTTTTGGACTGCATCAAGCGCCAGACCGAGGACGGCATGGTAGAGAGCGGCTTCACAATGGCGGACGTGAGCGCGCTGGAAGAAGAGATTAAGCGCCTTGGCGATTGCAAGGCGGTGGTGATCGACCCGGTAAGCGCGTACCTGGCCGGCACGGATGAATACAAGAATGGAGAAGTGCGATCGCTCTTAAAACCGTTGATGAAAATGGCCGAGCGGCATGGCGTAGCGATCCTGTGCGTTACGCACCTGACCAAGGGAGGCGGCACAAACTCCGTGCATCGGATGATCGGCTCGATTGGGTTTGCCGGCGCGGCGCGATCGGTCTGGATGATCGCAAAGGATCCAAAAAATCCAGAGCGCCGGCTGATGCTGCTGAGCAAGTGCAACATCGCGGCAGATGAGGGCGGACTTGCCTACAGCATTGTCAATGGCACCATTGCCTTCGAGCCGGGAACGATTGATCAAAGTGCCGATGACGTGCTGGCAGAGGAGCAGCAAGGCGAAAGCGGCCCAGGCCGACCGGCGGCCGAGCGGAACGAAGCGGAAGAATGGTTGCGGCAGAAGTTGGCGGACTTCGCCGAGCATCCGGTGAGCGACCTGCAGAAAGCATCCGATGCGGCGGGCATTCATTGGCGCACCGTTGAGCGCGCTAAAAAGGACCTTGGAGTTATCTATCGTCGCGCCGTGTTCGGCGGCGGATATGTCTGGCGCTTGCCGAAACCCGGCAAGCCCGACGACGACGCGCGCCCATGCTCGCCGCAATCCCTATGTGTGAATTCTGGCGAGCATGGCGAGCATGATGAAAAGCCCGGAAAAACCGCGAATTGCGACCCGCTAGAGTCCCATGCTCGCCAGAATTCTCATACTGGCGAGCAAGAGGCGGAAGTGGATGAATACGAAGCAGTGGAGCGGGCGGCGCTGCAGCAGGAGGGCATGTGAGCAGCCCGACAGCCCGGACGTTGCTCGCGCCGGACGACGTGATCGGCGTAGCTGCGATCGCCCCGCCGCGAAGGAAACGGAAGGCGGCTGAACCGTGCTTGTTCGCGTGATGTGAATCTGAGCGTGTCCACTGCGGAACTTTGAGAATCGGGGCATGACCGTGGGACCAAAACGCGAACGACAGTTGATGGCAACGATGTCCGGCGACCGGAAGCGCCGGGAGCGCCATGAGCGCCATGAGCGCCGGGTTGCAAACGGCACGGCGGCGAAGAAACGTCCCACTTGTCGATGCCTCGCGTACCCCTGGCCGCATCGCCGCGCTGGTGAATTGTGCAGGTATCCCGATCCGCCGGCGAAGTACTGGAATTGCAAGGCCGGAAATAATTCTGCGTCCGTGCTGCGCCGCACAAGTTCCGTTCGACGGCGACTCATGGGGCGGCACGACCTGCACCCCATTCGCGACCGGAGGAAGCTACGTCGCTGGCTTCCAAAGTTGTACGTTGCGTACTGGCGTCGGTTGGGCTGGTGGATCGGGCCGGACGTTCCGGCCATCCGGGTGACGGCAGAAATGCCGCTCCGCTTCCACGGCGGGCGCCGCTGCCGTTGTGTCCGGTGGTGGGAAGCGTTCGGATTGCCGCCTCCCCCGTGGAACAGTGACGTGTTTTGGAAAATGCACGAGTATTATTCTCGGCCAAGTGATACTTGACTTTTCAGCAAATTGGCTTAATCTCCAAGTATGGCAAAACTAACCGATCAACTGAGGGCAGCCATCGACGGCAGCGGCATGAGCCGCTACGCGGTGGCGAAGGCAATCGCGCTAGATCAATCGACTCTGAGCCGCTTTATGTCCGGCAAGGCGGGTCTGGCGCTGGACACGGTTGACAAGCTGGGCGAGTTTCTGGGGCTGCAACTGGTGACGACGAAGAAACCCACAAAGGGCAAAGGACGGTGAATCATGGCGAGCATCGGCAACGACCCCAACGGACATCGGCGGATTCTCTTCGTCGCGGGCGACGGAAGGCGCAAGACGATTCGCCTGGGCAAGGCCAGCAACAAACAGGCCCAAGCCTTCAAGATGCGGGTGGAAGCCCTGATCGGCCAGAGCATCACGGGGAGCATCGACGACGAAACTTCCCGCTGGCTGGCGGCGCTGCCCGACACAATGCACTCCCGGCTTGCGGCGGTGGGGCTGGTGAAGCCGCGGAAGTTCTCGACGATGACACTTGGGGCATTCGTCGATGCTTACATCGCCGACCGCACTGATGCCAAGCCGCGGACGATCATCAATCTCAAACAGGCCCGCAAGGACCTGCTGGACTTCTTCGGTGCCGAGAAAGCCCTGCGCGACATCACCGAAGGCGACGCCGACGAATTCTGGCGTCACCTACTCCGGCGGGGGCTGGCTGACAACACCGCCCGGCGAATCTGCGGGCGTGCCAAGCAATTCTTCCGTGCGGCGATGCGCAAGCGGATGGTGCAGAGCAATCCATTCGCCGACCTCAAGAGTCACGTGCACGGCAACCCGGATCGGGATTTCTTCATCACACTCGATATGGCCGTGAAAGTTCTGGCGGCGTGCCCAGACACGGAATGGAAGCTGATCTTCGCCCTGAGCCGCTACGGCGGGCTTCGCTGCCCGTCTGAAACGGTGGCGTTGAAGTGGGCCGACGTGGATTGGGAACGGGGTCGTATCCGCGTGCCATCGCCCAAGACCGAGCAGCACGAAGGCAAAGGCAGCCGGATCATGCCGATGTTCCCAGAGCTGCGCTCCCACCTTCTCGATGCGTTCGAGCAAGCAGAAGAAGGGGCGGAGTATGTCATCGCTCGATACCGGGACGGCAGCGCGAATCTGCGGACACAGTTGCAACGGATTATCCGCAAGGCGGGGTTGGAACCGTGGCCCAAGCTGTTCCACAATCTGCGGGCTACACGGCAGACCGAACTTGCCGAGACCTACCCGATTCACGTCGTCTGCGCGTGGATCGGCAATTCGGCAGCGGTGGCGCAAGAACACTATCTGCAAGTGACCGATGCGCACTTTGAGGAGGCGGCGAGGGGCGCGGCACAGAATGCGGCACAGTCAGCAGCGGTATCGGGTGGTAAGTGTGAGGAAGTGACCAAGGCACCAAACGAGAATCGCCCGGATTTACCGAGCGATTCCGA
>Ga0163148_10007710_pt1 | contig 10031 bp, 6 predicted proteins | sample OliLakLV19MP7P2_FD_148606 | JGI IMG/M metagenome (GOLD analysis project Ga0163148, IMG submission 148606) | Freshwater microbial mat bacterial communities from Lake Vanda, McMurdo Dry Valleys, Antarctica- Oligotrophic Lake LV.19.MP7.P2 | ecosystem: Environmental > Aquatic > Freshwater > Lake >... | reverse complement strand
GGGCGGGCCTGGTCGCGCGCAGCGCAACGCCCAGGCGCAGCCGGGGCCGCCGCAGTCCGATCCGGCGCAGGCCCAGTTCAGTTCAGTGATTGCAGTCAGGCCCATGCACATGATCGACGGCGCATTCCTCGCCCTGCTTGGCGACTTCGCGGCCAAGAGCGAGGTCGAGGAAGACCTCGAGGGTCTTGGCCTCGCGGATCTCTTCGACGACACTGTTGATCTGGCCGCTGTCCATCAGCCGCTTCGAGATCGCCTCGGGAGTCTGACCGCTACGCTGGGCCGCCATGCGGATCTGCTGTTCGAGGTCTTCGCGGGTGACGGTGACTTTGTGCTGCTCGCTGATCGTCGACAGGATGATGTGCCGCTTGAGCGATTCGGCGGCGCCCTTGCGCGCGTCGGCCTCGGCCTTGGCCTTGGCGTCGGCGTCGTTGGCCTGGTCGCCCTCGAGCTGGGCCAGGGCGGCCTTGACGCGATCGGCGATCAGGTTCTCGAGCAGCTTGGGCGGCAGATCGACCGGGGTCTTGGCGAGCAGGTCGACGGTCAGTTCGTCGAGCTGACGCTGGTGCTGCTGGTTCTCGAGGTTGCGGCCGATGTTCATGCGCAGCGCGGTCTTGAGCGCGCCGAGATCGGGCAGGCCCATCTTCTTGGCCAACTCGTCGTCGATCGGGGTCGGCCGGGTGCGGTTGGCGCTGGCGAGGGTGACGGCGACCTGCGCCTCTTTGCCCGCGAATTCAGCGGGGGTGAAGGATGGCGGCAGGGCGGTGGTGAACTCGATGGTGGCGCCGACGGCCTTGCCCTTGAGCAGCTCAAGGACCTCGTCCGGCTTCTTGCCGAGCAGGGGGTAGGCGCCGACGAGGTGGTGGAAGTCGTGCAGTTCGCGCGCGACGGCGCCAGCGACCGTCACCTTGCCGGTGAGGGTGATGCTGTCGTCGGCCTGGGCGGTCTCGCCCTCGGTCAGCGCGGTGAGCTGGCCGCCGCGGCGCGAGAGGGTGGCGATGGCGTCGTCGACCTGCTGGTCGCTGACCTGGACTTCGTCACGGGTCAGGGTCAGGCTCTTGGGATCAGGCAGGGTCACCGTCGGGCGGATCTCGAAGCCGAAGGTCAGGCGCAGGCCCTGTTCGCGCTTGCTGTCGATGGCCTGGACCGGCCCGATCGGCTTGAGCGCGTGCTGCTGGACGGCTTGGTTGAGGCCTTCATTGGCGAGTTCGTCCTCGGCGCGCGCGGTGGCCTCGGCGCCGAAGCGCTTCTCGATCACCGACACGGTCGACTTGCCAGGGCGGAAGCCGGGCATCTTGACCTGGGTGCCGAGCTTGCGCAGGACCTGTTCGCGGCGGCTCTTCACCTCGTCGGGGGTGTAGGAGATGCTCACACGCTTGGCCAGCGTGCCGTGGTCTGCGATCTCAACCTGCATGGGGTCGTCCTAAGCCGGGGCCGCCGGGGCGGCCGGTACGAAATGGGGTCGGCATCCTGGATTCGGTTGGGGGCGGATCAATCAGGAAGCGCGCCTAGGAGCCTGTCGGGGATAGCGAGCTTCGGCTGGCTCGGTCTCGGACGGCATCTCCGGCGTTGGCGAAACGACCAGGTAGCGGTGCTACCTTGGGCCGTTTCGCCGCCTTGGATCTGCCATCCGATCCGCGTCGCCATCCTCGCTCGCTATCCCCGACAAGCTCCTAGTGCCGGGGCCGGATCAGGCCGCCGCCGGCTTCGCACGGGCGCGCCGGCCCGTCACTACCAGCACCACCACCCCGAGCACCCCCGAGATCGTCGAGGCGATCAGCGTCCCGGCCTTGGCCGAATCGAGCAGGGGGCTCTCGCCGAAGGCCAGGCCGGCGATGAACAGCGCCATGGTGAAGCCGACGCCGGCCAGGCAGCCGACTCCGGCGAGGTGGGCGACGCCGACGCCGCGCGGCAGCGAGGCCAGGCCGAGGCGCACCGCGAGCAAGGTGGCGAGCAGCACCCCGAGCGGCTTGCCGACGACCAGGCCGAGGATGATCCCGAGCCCGACCGGATTGCCGGCCACCGCGAAGAAGTCGCCGCTCACCACCAGACCGGCGTTGGCCAGCGCGAAGAGCGGCATGATGCCGAACGCCACCCACGGATGCAGGCTGTGCTCGATGCGCTGCAGCGGCGGCTGCACCTCCTCGCAGCGCGTCTCAAGTTCGCCCACCAAGTCGCACTGTTCGGCGTTGGTCAACGGCAGGGGGTCGTCGACGCGCTCGAACTCGTCGACGATGCGCCGCGCGTCGGCGATGAAGCTGATGGTGTCGATCCGGCGCTTGGAGGGGATGGTGAAGGCCATCAGCACGCCGGCGACGGTGGCATGCACCCCGGAGCGCAGGAACAGCAGCCAGATGGCGACGCCGATCAGGGCATAGACCAGCGGACGGCGCACGCCGAGGCGGTTCAGGCCCAGCGACAGCGCCAGCAGCGCCCCGCCGCCGGCTAGGCTGCTCCATGAGATGGCATCGGTGTAGAAGATGGCGATCACCAGCACCGCGCCGAGGTCGTCGACGATGGCGAGCGCGGCGAGGAACACCTTCAGCGCCGCCGGCACGCGCTTGCCGAGCATGGCGAGAATGCCGAGCGAGAAGGCGATGTCGGTGGCCATCGGCACGCCCCAGCCGCCGGCGCCTGGCCCACCCTGGTTGAACAGGGCGTAGATCGCCGCCGGTACCGCCATGCCGCCGATCGCGGCCGCGATCGGCAGCGCCGCCAGCCGCGGCGAGGCGAGTTCTCCGGTCAGCATCTCGCGTTTGATCTCGAGTCCGACGAGGAAGAAGAAGATCGCCATCAACCCGTCGTTGATCCAGTGCAGCAGGGTCTTGTTCAGCTCCCACGGTCCGAGCCGGATGGCGACATCGAGGTGCGCCGCGGCTTCGTAGGCGCCGCTCCACGGGGAGTTGGCCCAGATCAGGGCGGCCATGGTCGCCAGCAGCAGGAGCACGCCGCTGGCGGCCTCGGTGCGCAGGAAGCGGGCGAAGGGGAGATGGCCGAGGCGGGAGGGGCTGGCTGTGCTCATGCCGCGGCATGATGTGGCGGCGGTCGCCGGCACACGCGAAACCGCCCCCCGGGCATTCGGCGGGGGTGGCGGGCCGCGGGTGAGGGCGGTTCACGCCGCCGGGGTCCGCGCCGGGTGGAGGTGGCGCCGGAGGTGCCAGCGCCGCATCGCCGTCTTCTCGAGCTCGACCGCGAGGAACAGCAGGATCGCGATCCCGAAGACCCCGCCCCACACCCCGGCGCCGATGGCGGTGGTGCCGAACAGCCGCTGCGAGGCAGGCAGGTAGGTGTACAGGCCCTGCATCAGCAGCACCACCAGGATGCCGAGCCAAATCAGCGGATTGCGGGCGCCGGCGCGGGTGAAGGCGGGGCGCAGAATCGAGCGGGTGTTGAGCAGGTAGACGCACTCGCAGAGCACCAGCGCATTGACCGCCGCGGTGCGGCCGTCCTCGACCGACCCGCCGGCGCCGATGACGGCGAGGAACAGGCCGAAGGTCCCTGCGCACATCAGCACCGAGACCAGGACGATGCGCCACACGAACATCGGCGGCAGCAGCGAGGCCCCGGGCCGGCGCGGCGGACGGTGCATGATGTCGGGTTCGGGCGCCTCGAACGCCAAGCCGATCGAGAGCAGCACCGACGTCACCATGTTGACCCACAGGATCTGCACCGGCGTGATCGGCATGGTGACGCCGGCGACCAGGGCGAGCATGACGGTCAACGCCTCGCCGCCGTTGGTCGGTAGGGTGAAGAGGATGGCCTTGCGCAGGTTGTCGTAGACCGAGCGGCCGATCTCGACCGCATGGCGGATGGAGGCGAAGTCATCGTCGGTGATGACCATGTCGGCCGCCTCCTTGGCGACCTCGGTGCCGCCGCGGCCCATCGCGACCCCGACGTCGGCGCGTTTCAGCGCCGGCGCATCGTTGACGCCGTCGCCGGTCATCGCCACCACGTGGCCATCGGCGGCGATGGCCTCGACCAGGCGCAGCTTGTGCTCGGGACTGACCCGGGCGAAGACGTCGACCTCGCGGGCCGCCACCCGCAGCGCCGCCCCGTCGAGGCGATCGAGGTCGGCGCCGGTTAGCGCGTGCCGGCCGTCGCCGATGCCCATCGCCGCGCCGATGGCGCGGGCGGTAAGGGCGTGGTCGCCGGTGATCATCTTGACGCGGATGCCCGCCATGCGGCACTCCGCCACCGCCGCGGTGGCCTCGTCGCGCGGGGGATCGATCATGCCCACCAGGCCGAGCAGGCGCAGGCCGCCGGTGACGTCGTCGAAGCGCACCACGGTCAGGTCGGCTGCCGCCGGGCGCATCGCCAGCGCCAGGACGCGTTCCCCGCGCGCGGCCATGGCCTCGGCACGCGCCTGCCAGTCCGCGGCGGCGAAGCCGTCCGTGCCGCTGGCACCGCTGCGGTCGCACATGGCCAGGATCCGCTCGGGGGCGCCTTTGACGTAGATCGCGCCGCCGCCGCGATGGTCGTGATGCAGCGTCGCCATGAAGCGATGCTCGGATTCGAAGGGAATGGCATCGACGCGCGGGTGCTGCGCGGTCTCGCTGTCGGCGAGCAGGCCGGCCTTTGCCGCCACCGTCACCAGCGCGCCCTCGGTCGGGTCGCCGATCAGGCTCCAACTGCCGGCATGGTCGACGATACGGGCGTCGTTGCAGAGCAGGCCGGCGCGCAGCGCCTCGATCAGATCGGCGTGGTGCTCGACGCGGATCTCCTCGCCATCGCGATGGAAGGCGCCGACCGGGGCGTAGCCACCGCCGCTGACCGCGTAGTCCCCCGTCGGCGTCGCCAGCGACCGCACCGTCATCTCGTTGCGGGTGAGGGTGCCCGTCTTGTCGGTGCAGACCACGGTGACCGATCCGAGGGTGTCGATCGCCGGCAGGCGGCGGATGATCGCGCGCCGTGCCGCCATGCGCTGCACCCCCACCGCGAGGGTGATGGTGAGGATCGCCGGGAGCCCTTCGGGGATGGCGGCGACGGCGAGGCTGACGGTGGCGAGGAAGACCTCGTCGAGCGGGCGGCCCCAGCCCACCGCCGCGATCAGGAATACCGTCACCGAGACCGCGACGATGATCAACGATAGCCAGCGACCGAAGCGGTCGACCTGCTGCAGCAGCGGCGTCGCCACCACCGGCGCGGCGGCGATCATGGCATTGATGCGGCCGAGTTCGGTCGCGTCGCCGGTGGCGGCCACCACGCCGGTCGCCTGGCCGTAGGTGACGAGGGTGCCCGACCAGGCGACGCCGCGGCGGTCGGCGATCGCGGCGGTCGCCGCGCTGGCGGCGGCGTCCTTCTCGACCGGCACCGATTCGCCGGTCAGCGCCGACTCGTCCACCCGCAGATCGCGGACGCGGATCAGGCGCAGGTCGGCCGGCACCTTGTCGCCGGATTGCACGACCACGATGTCGCCGGGGACCAGCGTCTCGGCGGGAACGGTGCTTCGTTTGCCGTCCCGCAGCACCAGCGCCTCGCTTGACAGCATGCGGCGGATGGCATCCAGCGAGCGTTCGGCACGGCCCTCCTGCAGCGCGCCGATGATGGCGTTGAGCATCACCACCGCGGCGATGATGCCGGCGTCGACGTGGTGGCCGAGCGCGATCGTCACCGCCGCGGCGACCAGCAGCAGGTAGATCAGCACGTTGTGGAACTGGGCCGCGAGTCGCCGCAGCCAGCCGCGTCGCGGGGGCGGAGCGATGCGGTTCGGGCCGTGCGCCGCCAGCCGGCGCGCGGCCTCGTCCGTGGCGAGTCCGGTGGGCGCGGTGCCGAAGCGGGCGAGCGCCGCCTCGGCATCGAGCGCATGCCACGCCTCTACGGCCGGGTCGGGCGTTGGGACGGCTGCGGGTCCGCTTGCGAAGGCCATAAATTGGGAATATGGGACCTTTATATCCTGAATCAATCCTGGTCGCTAGGAGCCTGTCGGGGATAGGGAGCGAGGATGGCGACGCGGATCGGATGGCAGATCCAAGGAGATGCCGTCCGAGACCGAGCCAGCCGAAGCTCGCTATCCCCAACAGGCTCCTGGGCGCCGCATCGCCGCCGGCGAACGGCACGACGCGTTCGCGCGCGCGGATCGGACGGATCAGCTCAGCCGGTGAGGAAGGTGGCCGCGATGCGTTCGCTATCGCCAGCGGCGGCGGCCAGAGCTGGCACCACCCCGGGGGCGCGCAGGCGGGCGGCGACGCTCGCGAGCACGCGCAGGTAGGTCTTCCGGTCTTGGTCGGTGGCGGCGATCATCACCGCAACGTGGACCGGGCGGCCGTCCTGGGCGGCGAACTCGATCCCGCTTGGGCATACCGCGATCGAGATCACGAAACCAACCACCGAGGGCAGGCGCGCGTGCGGGACGGCGACGCCCTGGCCGATGCCGGTGCTGGTGACCTCTTCGCGATCGAGGATGGCCTGGGCGAATGCCACCTTGTCGGTGACCCACGGGTGGGCGGCGGTCAATTCGATCAGCTGGGATAGCAGCTCGCGCTTGCCCAACGAACGATCGAAGCACAGGACGCGATCCGCGCTGACGAAGGGGGTGAGATCGACACCCAAGGCTCCAGGACCGGCCATGATGCCCGCGCTCAACGGGATTCGAACTCGGTCAGCAGATCCACCAGGGCTTGCGAGGTGGCTACCTGGTGCAGGAACTCGCAGAAGTGCTCCTTCCGGATCTGGCTGGCGAAGCTCTTCATCAATTGGAGGTGCTGCTCTTTCTGGTCGGGCGGCGTCAGCAGCAGGAAGACGCTATGCACCGGCTCGCCGTCGAGGCTGTCGAAGTCGATGCCCAAGGTGGAGATGCCGTACGCGCAGACGATCGATTTGATCAGCGGCGTGCGGCAGTGCGGGATGGCGATGCCGTGGCCGATGCCGGTGGAACCGATCGCTTCGCGCGCCAGGGCGCCTTCGACGACCTCAGCCGCGTTCTCGGCGTTCAGCTTGCGCGCACGCACCAGGCTGGTGACCAGGGTGGCGATGACGGTGCGCTTGTCCGCGCCCTCGGGGAGCATGGTGAACGCCTTGGCGACGATCACCTGGGACATGCGGGGGAACGACATGGACGACGCCTCGTTCAGCACATAAGGGTCCGGCGTTTGACGACGATCGGGACACCGTACGTCCGAACGGTGACACCGTCAACGGCCAGCGACCCCGACTGCCGTTGCTTGCATCGGCCGCGGGGGACCCCGCCAGGCTTCGTCCGCCTCAAACCAGACCCCGCGCGAGCAGATAGCAGGCGATCGACCCGGCGACGGCGGCGTTCAGGCTCTCGGTCGGGCCCGGCATGGGCAGGGTCAGACGCTCGACCTGGTCGCCCAGCCACGCGTCGGGCAGGCCGTGGGCCTCGCTGCCCACCACCAGCCAGCGGCGCGCCGCGGCGACCGTGGCGGGATCCTGGCCGCCCGCGACGACCAAGGCGGAGATGCGCGCGCCCCCGCGCAGCGGCGTGAGACCGCCGGCCGGATCGAGCACGTGGACGCGCACCGTCGCCAATGCTCCGGCCGAGGCCTGCACCACCTTGTGCGACCACGGATCCGCGCCACCCGCCATCGCTACCTGGGCGAGGCCGAACGCGGCGGCGCTGCGGATCAGGGTGCCGACATTGCCGGGATCGCCCACGCCGACCAGCACCAGGCCACCCGCGGCCGCGTCGAGCGGACCAGGATCGGGGATGGCGAAACGCGCGAACCAGCCCGAGGGGGTGGTCGATTGGCTGAGCCGGGCGGCGACGCGCGGGCCGACCTCGCGCGCGGGCGGCCATTCGGCGGGTGCCGGCTCACCGACGGGACGCAGCAGCACATCCGGTTGGCGACCACCGGCGAGGAAACCGTCGATGGCGCGCCTGCCTTCGACCAGGAAGGCGCCGGCGGCGTGGCGGCCTTCGCTTTTGTGCAGGGCGCGCAGGTCCTTGACCAGGGCGTTGTCGGGAGAGGCGAGCGGCGATTCGGACATCGGCGTCATCCGTACCGCCGCGCCGCGCCATCGCCATGGCCGGCGTGCCACGACCAGGGGTGCATCCCTGGGCTTCCTTGGCCGACCGGGCCCACCACACTGGGCGGCGGCGCCATGGCTACCAACAATGCAGGACCAACTGGGCACCGGCGCGCGGCGTTGATCGCGTTGCTTGAGGAACGGGCGCGTCTCCTGGCGCCGTCGGCCGAGGTGATCGGTCGCGCTTTGCGTCGCTGCGTACGGCATGAATTACGGGCTCAGAAGCGAAACGCCGCCAGCGTGGTCGAGACGCAGCCGGACGCCCTCGCCGAGGTCGGCGCGGCGGTGGTTCCAGCCTCGGCGGACGAGGACACCCGCGCCACCGCCCTGCCGGGATCGGTGCCTGTGCATGCCATCGCCACCGCGGTGGCCAAGGCGCAGACCATCTCCGAGGACGAGCCGCAGCCACCGACCCCGATCTCGGAGGCACCGGCGCCGCACCGTTCGCATACGGGCGAATCCACCGCCCAGCGTCGCGCGCGGACGCTCGAGCCTGGACGCCAGCTCGGCGGCTATCGCATCGAGGCCCTGATCGGCGAGGGCGGCATGGGCCAAGTCTACCGCGCCACCCAGCTGAGCATGAACCGCCTGGTCGCGCTCAAGGTGCTGGCGCCGCGGCTGACGAGCAATGCCCGCTTCCGTGAGCGATTCCTGCGCGAGGCGCGCGCCGCCGGCCGCCTGCATCATCCCAACCTGATCGCGGTGCACGACGTCAACGAGGCCGACGGCCTTCTCTACTTCAGCATGGAGCTGGTCGAAGGCAGTTCGATCAAGGACCTCATCTCCGAGCTCGGCACTATCGACGAGGAACGCGCCCTCGACATCGTCCGCCAGACCCTCGACGCGCTGCGCTACGCGCACGAGCGCGGCATCGTCCATCGCGATATCAAACCCGACAATCTCATGCTGACCCGCACCGGGATGGTCAAGGTCGCCGACCTCGGCCTGTCGCGCAGCGACAACCCCGATGACGACGGCGACGAGTTCACCACCAAGACCGGCACCATGATGGGCACGCCCTACTACATGCCGCCCGAGCAGGGCCGCGACGCCCATCGCGCCGACCATCGCGCCGACATCTATGCCACCGGCGCCACGCTCTATCACATGGCGTGCGGCAAGGTGCCCTTCGATGGCGAGACCGCGGTCGCCATCCTCATCAATGCCTCGACCCAGCCGCTGACCTGGCCGGAGCCCGGCCCCAGCCAGCCGGTGCGACGCCTGATCGCGGCCCTGATGGCGCGGCGGGTCGCTGATCGCCCGCAATCCGCCAGCGACGCCTTGGCGATGCTCAAACACCTGCATACCGGGCCGCTCGCCATCGTCGGCCCGGCCTCGGCAGACCGGGGACCCATTCCCTCAGGCCGGCTGCGGACATCGGTGCGTTCGCGCGCGGCGCGACGCCGGCGGCGGCGCTGGTCGGTCTACGGCGTGCTCATCGCGCTCGGCCTGGCGATGGTGGGCGCCGGCGCCTGGTGGGAATACACCGCTGGGCCGATGCGCGATCTGCGCCGACGGGTCGGTGAACTGACGGCGGCGCACCGCCATGCCGCCGCCATCGGCGAGGTCGAACATGCGCGCGCCGGCCGGGTCGGCGACCCGGTCGCCCTCGACGGCCTCCTCGGGCAGGCCACCCAGGCGTGGGATGTCTGGGCGCTGAAGCGCGCCCAGCCCGCTTTCACCGCCTGCGACGCAGCCATCGCCGCCAACCGTCTCGGCGACGCCGACCGCGCCCTCGACGGTATCGAAGAGGCTTGGCGCAGCCCGCGCGCGTGCGCTGAACTCGAGAAGCGCGAGCAGGCCCTCGACCAGGCGCGGACCCGCAGCGCGGCGTCCACGCCGGACGAGCGTCGCCAATTCCTGCAGAAGCGTCTGGATGCGTGGCTTGGCCAGTTCCTCGGCGATCGCGCCAAGGTCCAGCACGGCATCGCCCGGCTCACCGGCAGCGGCTTGGTCACCATGCCACCCCTGACCGTGCGCGAACGGACGCTGGCGCTGCCGCTTGAGGTCACGGTGCGCCTTCCCGCCGATGCCGCCCCCGACGACGA
>Ga0163148_10007704_pt1 | contig 10038 bp, 3 predicted proteins | sample OliLakLV19MP7P2_FD_148606 | JGI IMG/M metagenome (GOLD analysis project Ga0163148, IMG submission 148606) | Freshwater microbial mat bacterial communities from Lake Vanda, McMurdo Dry Valleys, Antarctica- Oligotrophic Lake LV.19.MP7.P2 | ecosystem: Environmental > Aquatic > Freshwater > Lake >... | reverse complement strand
TCATACCGGCAATTAATTTGTTTACCTTTTTTTCAACAGGATCGATTGACTTAACTTTTTGCGAGTGGGCCATAATACCTATGCCGAACGTAATGAGTAAAAAAATAATTTTTTCATTGTAATCTTTTTAATGGAGTATAAAATATCTATTAAAACAAAGCACATTTACCACAAAATACTTATCCGGCTATGGCAGATTTTATATTACTTGTTTGTGTTAAAGTTGATTAAAAAAACAAGTCTGAATAAAAATGCCAATGATTTGCATGATTGGCTAAAAAGATATTAACATCAAGCTTAAAATGGAAAGAAAGATTAATTCGGATTAGCGACGAAGTGCCTGTTTCAGCAACTTTTCAATAATAAAATTACCCACTTTTCTTCCGTACACGGCGCCGGTATCTACACTAAACCGGTAATGAATACCTCCATACAAGCGACTAACAGAACACTCATCGGATGCCTGAAAAAAGGAATTAAACTTTCTTTGCATCCCGATATACCTTAAATCACTGGTATCATTATAAGAAAAATTATCGCCGTATAATTTTGTAAGTAAAGTTGCTGCAGATGCGGTGATTGTACTGTGACCGCTGGTATATTCAGGAAATGGCGGGGTTTGTAATAACGGTGACCATCCTTTTTCAATGTATTCATTAATTAGAGTAACAGGCCGTACATACGACCATTTATATTTTACATCCCAACAGGCAATAAAACCTTCAAACAATGCAACAGCTGTAAGTGCATAAGTTTTGGCAGTTTTTAGTTCATCTGCTTTTGTTTGCCTTGCAGCAATAGATGCAATACCCATCCAATGTCCACCGGGTGTTATCTTTTTATTGCCAAACATCATATGGCCTGAATGCTCTATCACAAATGGATTGTCATCCCAAAATTTTGCAATACTCTTTTGTTCATCTGTAAGATTGTTACTGATACTGTACACCTCCTTTAATGCCTTAAAATAAACACTGTTGGTATCTGTACTGTAAGCAGGCGGTGGGCCGGGGAAAAACTGCGAAGCAGAATCCAACAACAAAGGCTTCATTGAACTCCAGCACCACTCTATCCCATCCAAATAATCGGGTTGTGTGGGGCGCCATTTTCCCGGATCGCTGCTGCCTAAATATTTAGGCTTGCCCCTGGAGTTAACATAGTTGTCGGCCATCGCTCTTTTTAAAATCAATTCACCAACCCTGGTTCCAAAATCGATTGAACGTTCATACACAGAATCATTTGCAATTTGCTCTTTATAACCATCAAATAAATTGGTTTCATATTTTTTTAATGAATCTAAAGAAAAGATAACTTTATGCGCTACTGTAAAAAAAGCTTTGGATGCAGCGAGTGTAAAATTATATTTTTTGTTCTCGTCCGGTTGGGGCATTTTTTCAAAGCCATTCATTTTTTCAACCAGTGACGGATTGCCTGGAGTAATGAAACGGATGGCTTCATAAGATGCTAATGAGGTGTAAGCATAAATTCTGCCGGCAACTGGTGGGGTAAATACATCGTAGATAATTACCTGTGTTAGCTGATCCTGATTTTGGTGCAGCACTTCAACATTATTTATAGCAAGGTTACTTTTTTGCTTACAGCCAATATCGCACATTATACCTGTAAAAAGTAATACGGTTAGCCAATATGTTCTTTTCATTTTTCCACTATTTTAGCAAATAATATTTATTGAAATGGCCTGTGTTAAGCCATAATTATTTGTCTGTAGTTTTTATTACTTCTCCAAAATCTCCCCCGTAGTAATATTTGATATTTGCTATTTGTCATCACCCATATGTTCTTACTCAAACTGCCCGACTGCCTGAATGTATTTACTTTGGCAGTTATAATCTCTTCCTCTTTTGGCAAATTGGGTTAGCAGGAAAATTGCTAACTAAACGACAGCAACCAGGAAGGATTTTCAAAAGGCAAAAATTACACTTTCTGTATTTTTAAATTCATTTTTAACGGAGCCCCTTCACTAACCGGCGCAAAGTTTTTAATGTTATCGTCCATTGAATACTTGTATAATATTGCTATCAATTGTTGCAACAGAACCCGGCTTTACATAAATGTTATTTTTATAGCTATTAATGCTGCCTATACAAGCAAACAAAAAATAGTGCACAATATTACGGCAGTAATAATGATACGCTTTTTATTACATACTATTTTTTAATGTAACTATTGCGGCATTATATTTACCTGCCTTACTTCGCCTTTATTATTTGTTATTTTTATTGCTTTGATTGAAGGATCTACATTTACAAATCGTCCGGATTGAGAAAGAAATGACGAACCATAATTAAATTCTCTCTTTTGAATTTTGCCATCGTTATATTTTATTTCTGCACTAATATCATTGGGCTGCAATGTAATAAATTTAACAGGCCTTTTAAGTTCAAAAATCTTTAATGACCCACGGTTCTGTCCGGCTGCAAGCAAATAATTCCCTTTTGCACTTCTAAGTTTTACCAACGCTTTTCCATTGCCGGGAATAAATATGCCACTCTGCAGAATTGTTTGTGCAGCAAAATTTCCTTTACCATCTCCTTTTAAAAGTAATCCATTAAAAGCATCATACCGGCCAACAGAAACCTCTGTTCCATAATCATTGCCATTGATAACCACATCAAGGTTGCCATCGCCATCAAAGTCATCTACCGTCATCCCATTAATTACGGAAAGTTGTGCAGCTACCGGCAATGGAGTTAAAGTAAATTTTCCATTACCGTCATTCCGGATGTAAGTTGAATTAAAATTATTTACTTTTAAAACCAATGCATCTTGTAATTGTTCCGGAGTAAAGAGCTGATCCATTGTTGCAGTAGCAAAAGACTTATAATTCTGAAATTTTGTTCGCATGCCAATCATCTGCTTTATGGCGTCATCTCTTGTTTGTACAGGGAATTCTTTCTTTTGCTGATCTTGCTGGCTTACCGGCAGAAATATTGATGGAAATGCATCATAGCTTCCATTGTTATCAAAATCCTTTGCATAAATTGAAACAGGATATTCATCAGAAGCTTTATAAAAAGAATTTAAGCCTACATTACCAGCTATGTAATCAATGTCGCCATCATTATCAAAATCACCTGGTGTAACGGTATTCCACCAGCCTGTTACTTTATTAATTCCTGAATTAACGGATACGTTTCTAAAAATACCTTTATCATTTTTTAAGAATGTTACAGGCATCCACTCCCCTGCCAGTAAAAGATCTTGCCAGCCATCATTATCAAAATCAGTAAAAATGGCATCGCAGGTAAGCCCGATATTAATCAAATCTTTTGCAACTGCAGCAGTTACATCTGTAAATTTTACCTGATTGTTTTTAGAATCGTTTCTAAATATAAAACTCGACACAGGTTTAGGATAATTAGATGGATCAACCCTGCCGGCAACAAATAAATCCAAATCGCCGTCTTTATCATAATCTGCTGCTCTTACACAAAATTTACTGGTGAAGTTTTGTGGCAATGCGGTGCTGTCAATTAAAAAGTTTCCTTTACCGTCATTCCTGTAAAAATGATCCTGGTAAACATTCGTGTTCCTTTCATTTTCATTTCCCCCGCTGCATGCATACAGATCAAGATCCCCATCACCATCAGCATCCAATAACAGCATCCCGGTTTCTTCCCAACGTTTGTTGGATATTGTTGCCTTGGGTAATAATTCTTTCTGTATAAATGTGCCATCCTGCTGCTGTAAAAATAACTGCCCGCTAAACGAAAAAGACCCGCCGCTTACAATGTCATCCAAACCATTTCCATCCACGTCTCCTACTGCTAACCCCGGCCCATATTCTGAAAATTTATGCGGAAGCAGTTTTTGGATATTGAAATCAATAAAATCTTTCTCCTGGTGCAGGTAATTAATTTTAACTGCACTGGTCACTTCTTTGAATAAAGTAGTGTGGGCAATTGCATCGGTATAAAAAGAATAATCCAACTGTGCGTTACTGTTATTTACCTTAAGCAACTGGTTGGTGTTTACATTTTTAATCAACTCCATTTTCCCATTGGGCCAGCGTATTACAACTGAGTCCAGCACTTTTACTGAACCCAATCCAAAATGCGCACCACTTTCAATAGAAGATAGGTATCCCCTGTAGGGAGTATTTTCCCAAATTTGCTTTTGCCCTTTGTCATAATAAATTTCTGCCCATGCACCTAAGCCATTTTTATTAAGAGTATCTCCATTAAATTGTATTTTGAAGTAATGGGCATTGTTATTTTCTTTACCTTTTTCATGCAGGTTATTTTTATAAAGAAAGGCTTCATCATTTATATTGTTCATTACTATATCAAGGTCTCCATCATTATCCAGATCGGCATATACAGCGCCATTAGAAAAACTAGGCACATCCAATCCCCATTTTTCTGTAACGTTTAAAAAACGGAGATCTGTATTATTTTTAAAAGCATAGTTATGAATTTTTACTTCGGGAATTTGCTCCAGTAATTGCGTTTTTGATGCAATGGAATAAGACATATTTCTGAAAGAAACGAAATCATGATCTGTAACATCTCTTGGAAAACCGTTGGTAACAATAATGTCCCGGTTACCATCATTATCAAAATCTGCTACTAAGGGTGCCCAGCTCCAGTCAGTTTCCGCAATACCAGCATAAAAAGACACATCACTGAAAATGGGAGGACCTACAGAATCATTTTGATTAACCCGTGGTCCCTGGTTTATTTGCAAAGTATTTCGCACATATTGATACTGGAAACCAAAGTAGTCGCTATTTTGATAGGTTTGGTAACTGTTTGCATTTAACATCATTTTTTTGCGATAGTTATCTTCCGGGTTCATGTCCAGCGCAATCACATCCATCAATCCATCATTATTAATATCAGTTACATCATTGCCCATGGCATTGGCAGAAGTGTGTTTGAAATAAGTTGCCAACTGTTCAGAGAAAGTGCCATCATGGTTGTTGATCCATAACAAATCGTTGGAAAGATAATCATTGGTAACATACATATCTTTCCAACCGTCCTTATTAATATCGGTAATGGTAACTGCATGGCCGTACCCGTCAATAGTTATGCCCGCCTGTTGAGACACATTGGTAAATACAGGATGCCGGAGGGAATCATTCCAATCATTTCTAAACAATTTATCCGTATTAGGATGACTGCCATTTTTCATTGCCGGCCTGAACCTGTTGGGAAAATCGAATTTAATTATTTCATTGTTTACAACATAAACATCCAGGTCGCCATCATTATCATAATCAAAAAATGCAGCCTGTGTTCCCTGACTGGTATCAGCAAGGCCATAAGCCTTTGCCATTTCACTAAAATGTGGTACACCACTTTTATCTGTTCCCTCGTTTATGTAAAGCAGGTTTTCTCTTTGTTCAGCATTTTTTTTAAGTGTAGCACACACATAAATATCCTGTAGTCCGTCATTATTGATATCCACCACCGTAACACCCCTGCACCAGTTGCCATTGCCTGTTACTTTTGCATCATCAGTAACATCCTTAAATTTAAACTCCCCTTGATTGATGTATAATTTATTGGATACCTGGTTACCCGTAAAATAGATATCCTGGAGGCCATCATTATTAAAATCTCCAATACCAACACCTCCACCGTTGTAAACATTTTCCTGGTCCAGTACATTAATAGAATCCGTCTCAATAATCTGGTTATTAAAATGAATCCCACTCTGGCTGGATAAAACAAAAGAAAACAGCGGGCCTTGTTTACAGGAAATAAAAATACCAGCAAACAGGGTAATGACAACTGTAAATAATTTGGTGTTGAATTTCATGTAAAAAACTAAAAGTAAAATATGGAAGATTAAATGTAAATAATGTAAAAAGAGGTAGATTTTTAATCTACCTCTTTTTATATTATTGCAAATTACTGATTTACGTGTATCCTAATAGCCTTCATTTTGAATTAGCGTAGGAATACCACCAGAACTACTCTGGTCTATTTGATTCTGTGGTATTGGAAAATAAATATTGGTTGGTTTAAATGTAACGCCATTTAAGTAAGTTCTTAATGTTTTTGAATACGCCACATAAGCGTTTAAAGATGACTGGGCTTCTCCCCACCTTACTAAGTCGAAGAAACGGTGCCCTTCCATTGCCAGTTCTATCTTTCTTTCAAAATGAACTGCTTTTCTTGCATCAGCCTGTACAGCCCATGGGGTAGTATAATTAGCAATAACATAATTTGCAGCATCGGTACCATTAGGTTTCTTTACAAATCCGGCAGCATTTGCCGCCCTGGTCCTTATTTGGTTTACATAATCCCTGGCTTTTTCTAAGCTACCCACTTCTACTTCACATTCTGCCGCCCACAATATTACATCTGCAAAACGAATAATGGTATAGTTGTTAGCGGTTACACCACTGGTCCAAAATGATTTATCGGTAAGTACGCCTTCCTGTGATTTTTTGTAAGTATTTTTCATTGGTGCGTAAGGTCCGGAATAAGCCTGGTCACGAATCCACTGCTGGCCAGGATGAGGCCCCCAATCTAAGTAAGGAATTCCCCTTCTGCCAACAGTCCAGTCTAACCTCGGATCTAATGTACCTGTTTCAGTTGTAAATGCTTCACTAGACAGTAAACCCTCGTCACTCTTAACTGTTCTAATCACATTATAACCCCCTGTTGGATAATTATTTTCGACACTAATCGGCATACCAGCAGCAGTAGTTTGATAAGAATTAACCAAATCCTGTGATGGCTGAAAGAAACCGCAACAGCCACCCGGACCGCCAGTGTATGGGAAATTTAATACATCCCCAAATCCACCATTATCGCCGTTAGCACCATCGTTAACTGAATACTGAATTGAAAAAACTGCTTCAGGGCTATTTTTTGTATCCGCATCAAAGGCATCATGGAATTTTGCGTTTAACGCATAGGGAGTACCCCTGGAAGTTTTACCACTGGCAATCACAGCTTCAAGTACAGGCTTGGCGCCAGTGAAATCTTTTCTAAACATTTTTGTTTTAGCAAGATAAGCAGCAGCAGTCCATTTATTGGCCCTCCCGATCTTATCCTGCATTTCAGGCAAATTATCGTAGGCAAACTTAAAATCAGCCTCAATATCAGGCCAAATATCCTTATCATTGGCAGGCTTTAGTACCGTATTATTTTCATCAACATACGGAACTTTGCCCCACATCTTTTTTGCTTCAAAGTGGTAATGCCCTCTTAAAAACCTGGCTTCACCCGTAATTCTTTTAACATCGTCAGCAGAAATATCCGTGGCTTTTGCAAGAATTTTCAGTGTGTTATTACACCTTACAACACCTTCATAAACGGTTCTCCATTTATTATTAAAATAATTATTGGTAGAACTTGCCTGGTATTTTTCCAATGGCACAATATCTCCCTGATCACCAGCATCAGATCCTTTGTGCGCATCACCACCCACTACACTGCCATACACCCAGTTAGATCCGGAAGCATCCCAGTTACCTCCTGCACCAAACCCATCAAGGAGAGAATAAGAAGCAATTAACAAACCCTCTACGCCCTTTTTATTGGCAAGCACATTCTCATCCAATGCTCCTAGAGGATTGTGCTCCAAAAAACTCTTTTTACAGGAAACAATAATGGCGACCATGCCAATTGTAACCATCGCTATTAATAATAATTTATTTTTCATCTTTTATTTGCTTTAGTTATTAAGTTATTTAAAAAGTTACATTAAACCCAAAAAGGAATTGTTTTTGATTAGGATAATTTCCATAATCAATACCAAAAGCGGTATCACCCCCTACAAATTCAGGATCCAACCCCCTGTATTTTGTAATAGTAAATAAGTTAGCGGCTTGCACATAAAAACGAATTTTATCGATTCCTGCCTTGCTTATTTTAGACTTTGGGATTGTATATCCTAATACAATCGTTTTAAGCCGCAAATAAGATCCATCCTCAATCAACGAAGAATTAAAAACAGCCTGGTTGCTTTCGTTAGAGCTGTTTTCTACAATTGGTAATCTTGCATTAGGGTTTGTAGGTGTCCAGGCATCATTTAAAGCTGCTTTTGATTTGGCTCCCTGGAAAGATGCATAGTAATCTGTCCACCATCCGGTATAATTTACTACATCTTTACCCTGAACTCCGTAAAAAAATGCACTTAAATCAAAATTGGAATAAGAAAGATTTAAGTTCAATCCATAAGAAAAATCCGGGTTAGGGTTACCAATATAAGTTCTGTCTTTGTCATTTATTACATTATCGTTATTGATATCGGCGTATTTATACCTGCCGGTTTTAGCATCTTTTTGAACCGGAGATTTAGTTACATCTTCTGCACTTTGGAAGAATCCAATTACTTTATATCCATAAAAAGCAGACACAGGATGTCCTATTTCATTACGACTAAAAGCACCCTGTCTGTAAAAACCAGCCTGGAAAAAATCTACACCTTCTGCAAGGCCTGTAATAGTATTTTTGTAAGCAGTGAATGTTAATTGAGTTTCGTATTTAAATTTACCGGTGAGGAACGATCCTCTTTTTGTAATTCCTAAATCAATACCGGTATTTTCCATAGAACCAATATTAACTGCAGGGGCGTCAGCAGTACCCTGCGTGGTTGAAATTAAGGGGGCTACGAATAACAAGTCTTTTGTTTTTTTCTTGTACCAATCCAATGATATATCGAGGGTATTATTAAATAACGTAACATCTAACCCTAAATTTATAGTTTCGTTGGTCTCCCACTTTCCGCTTTGATTTCCTATTCTTGTCTGCCTGAATCCCTGTATTGCTGAATTACTGGTACCTCCGAGATCATAAAAAGCATCCCCTAAACCTCCTCCAAAAGTTGAAAATACGTTATCAGAGAATACATTTACCTGACTTCCCAATCTTCCCCAACTGCTCCTAAGTTTTAAGTCGTTAACCCAGCTAACTTTACTCATAAAATCTTCCTTTGAAATTCTCCAACCAACTGATGCAGCTGGAAAAATACCATAGCGGTTTTCGGGACCAAAGCCTGAAGCTCCATCTCTTCTGATGGTACCACTTAACAGGTATTTATCTTTATAGGCATAATCTGCTTTTGCAAACTGAGAATATAAAGATCTTTTTGTATAAGGACTACCACCGTTTGTTTGTACACCGGATCCGGTATTTAAAGATCTAAAGTCGGGGTTGTCCACAAAATATCCCAACCGCTTTGCAAAGATATTACGTCCCCAATCATCCACCGCCTCAATACCTGCTAAAGCAGTTACATTATGAACCTGATTAAAAATACGTTTGTAAGATACCTGGTTTGTCCATGTCCATCTTCTAAATGTAGATGAACCTTCGTTAAATTCATTTGTACTGTTATTTTCTGAATTTTCATAAGTTTTAAAACCATAAAAATTATAATTATTAAAAAACTGTTCACCACCAAAACTGGTTCTGGCAGTAAATCCTCTTAAAAAATCTACTTCTGCATAAAGATTACCCAATATCTTGTAATCATTGTTCCGGTTATCTTCTGCACGTTTCCTGTAAGCAACAGGATTTAAAGCATTACCCAATCCTGCACCTTTTTGACCGCCAAAATTACCCGCAATATCATACACCGGAACAATTGGCTGAATCCTGTAGGATAAAGAAATTTCGTTACCCTCACTTTGGTTCCCAATTCTAATATTGTTACTATGGGACATCTGCAAGTTTTCACCAATCCTTATACGGTCTTTTATCGTAAATTCAGAATTGGCACGCACCGTATATCTTTTGTAGAAAGTTGTCATTACAGTTCCCGCCTGGTCAAAGTAATTTACACCGAGGTAAAATTTACTTTTATCACCGCCACCACTCACTGCAAGATTGTGATTTTGTATGGGCGCAGCACTAAATACTTCATTATACCAATTGGTACCGGCTTTATTAGCTTTGTGAATTAGATATGAGCTATTGGGGTCGTCCAGGTTAAGAAAATATTTAGATGGGTCTGCGGCGGGATTTGATGCAGCTACACCTGACTCAGAACCTGCTAAAATAAAATCCGGTAATACTGGCGTAGGGCCATTGCCATACTGCGGGTGTTTGGGAT
>Ga0163148_10007703_pt1 | contig 10039 bp, 11 predicted proteins | sample OliLakLV19MP7P2_FD_148606 | JGI IMG/M metagenome (GOLD analysis project Ga0163148, IMG submission 148606) | Freshwater microbial mat bacterial communities from Lake Vanda, McMurdo Dry Valleys, Antarctica- Oligotrophic Lake LV.19.MP7.P2 | ecosystem: Environmental > Aquatic > Freshwater > Lake >... | reverse complement strand
ACGCTTTTATTAGTGACTGTTTTTATTAGGGACGGTTTTCGATGGATATAGGGGCGCTTCTTGATGCATTTAGGGACCGTTTTCATTTAGGGTACTTGAGTAACGGATGGTCCTGTACCTGGTAACAGCGGTACTGCACGGTACTTACTGTGTTCAACACAATTATAATTTGTGAAGCGCAATACAGTAAGTATACTCTAGCTAGCTTGCTATTAGCTATTACAGTTGAGTGATTGTATAGTAGTAAACATAATTATCTTGCTCCATAAGATGTTGGCGGCCATTCGACTGATTGATTGATTCATCCAGGTGCGCTTCTATTTGCTATTACCATGACATGAATGGATGGGGTCACCTCAGCCACGATCTCTTGTTACCCAACCAATGTACAGACAAACTTCAATTTTCATACTTCTAGCTCGTAGTAGCTAGTTGAGCCATGAGACGCACCTGGTTTCTTCTATCTACTAGTCTCGCGTCTACGATAAAGAGTGGCAGAATAATGCCCAATTGGAGAACTATCTCAGAAGCATGGGCGGCGAAAGAATTCGTTGACGGCAGTGATCGAAAAAAAGTGGCAGCCATTGAAAGGGTGCTTCCTCTCTTGGAAGATCCCACCGCAGTTCCATTTGTTTGCAGGGTTAGTATCCACTGAAATTATTCTGGGGCTAATCATTGTCCCAGTCGGCAACAATGTTATTTTTCTTACCTGTGTCTTGTTCTCAAATTCCATACCACCAGTATCGTACTGATATCATACATCCACTGACCACCAAAGAAATCCACCAATTGTCGGAAATGGTCATGAAGTATCAACAGCTCAAGAGTTTGCGAGAACGAGTCCTTAAAAAACTGCCGAAAAACGTGGATCCACAATTAACATTGAGAACAGAGACGTCAATCTCCAAAAGCGAGCTTGAAGACATCTATGCCCCCTTTAAGCCACCTTCAAAGGGGTCTTTGGTGGACCGAATACGGAATGAACACCCAGAGCTTATCCCCATCGTTGATTCCTTTTGGGAAGATTGCTCAAGAGTCCCGGAACGCATTCTCAGGCCCCGGGATGCCGCCGTCATCTTGTTGGCAAACAAAATTGCCAGTCACACTGCCACTACCGATGCTCTGCTACAGTTTGTTGAGCGAAATACTTATGTAGTTGTAGCTAAGGCGACAACATCGTCCACTACAAGTAGTGGTGCAGCATCCAATTCCAAGACAATCAAAGACAACGTTGATAAATATCTTCACTATTACAACTTTTCCGTTGGTTTGTGCAAGATCAAGGACCACCAAGTCCTGGCGATTCGACGAGGTGTCAACCAGAAATTCATCAAGATGACCTATGATATTTATGGTAGTAGAGCAGAAGAATGGATTCGAAGGTCGTTGATTCACCATGGCATTCAAAAACGGCAATCCAACATTTGGATCGATGCCATCCATGATGCCTGGAGTCGGTTGTTGCGGAAGCGCACAACGTCGCGACTTTGGTCGGAAAAATGCAGCCAAGCCGAAAAAAAGGCAATCGATGTATTTTGCGACAATCTACTCAAAGCCTTGTTGGCGCCTCCCTTGGATCCTCCCCGTCCTGTGTTGGCATTGGATCCTGGCTTTGCCGCGGGCATCAAGTGCGCAATCCTCGACAAAGATGGTGGGTTAATGTTTGACGAGAATCAATCGCTCGTGACTGTCAAGTTTTTGGAAAGGCATCGCCAGGACGGCAAACAACGCCTACAAAGCTTACTTCAAATCCTGCACGGTGCCCACGACCCACCTCCAAGGGGGCAGAAAAATGGCGTTTTAGCTTCCAACAAAGCAAAGAAAACACTAGTGACAGTAGCGCTGGGGAATGGTCATGGCAGCCAAGAAGCTCGAGCCTTGATCCAAGAAGCATCTGGTGCATGTGGAATCCCCATTGCCACGCACTTGGTGAACGAAGCTGGAGCTTCGGTTTGGAGCGTCACTGAGGGAGCAAGCCGAGAATTCCCAAGGCAACAGCCTGCAGCGATAGCATCCATTTCCATTGGGCGTCGCTTTTTGAATCCTCTCCCAGAACTGGTAAAAATACCCCCTCAGAGCCTTGGGCTAGGAATGTACCAGCATGACTTGAGCAAAAAAGATCTAGAAGAAAAATTGCATGTCACCTCTGTTTTAGCAGTGGCGGAAGTAGGCGTTGATGGTAATGCTTGCAGTCTAGAAATACTCGAGAAGATTCCTGGCTTGACGACAACTATATCAGAGCGAATTATCAAAGCACGTCCTCTTACTGGGAGGAAGGACTTGTTGGATAGGGTCTCTGGACTTGGTCCGAAAACTTTTGAGAATTGTGCAGCTTTTATCCGTGTCAGCGACGGGGCTGAACCATTAGACACTACACTTGTCCATCCTGAGTCATACGAGTTAGCACGGTATCTACTGAAGGAATTTAAGTGGGATTTGAACAAACAAAAGTCTATTCGGATAGCCGATCTTCCGAAGACTGAAGAGGAGAGATCAAAGGCTTGGGGTGCCATACTAGAGGAAGCTTCAGCAAAGTATGGCGTGTCTGTTGAGCGCGTCATATCTGTCGTTGATCACTTGATCGCCTCCATAACAAACCCGGACCCTCGGTTAGGAGGGAACTTGTCCATTGTGAGCTCTTCGTTGCCACAAGCCGCATCGATAAATGACGAGATTGGAAGTGTAGATGGCTGCTCACTTATACCAGCTAGCTTGGGCACATCGCTAGAGGCACTTAAAATGGCTTGTCCGTTGCGGGGAATTATTGGCACTGTGAGGAATCTCGTTGACTTTGGAGCTTTCGTTGATTATGGCGGAGAAAGAGACGCTCTTCTTCATCGCTCAAACATGGGAATTCCTCTCGCTTCACTACTGGTCGGCCAAGAAATTGGAATAGATATCTTGGCTGTCACGGACGATGGTCGGATCAATGCTTGTGCGACGGGGCTCAATCTGAATCAGAAGCAAAAGGCCCCTCCGATGTTGGCTGCTTCGGCAGCACAGCCCCCTTGCGAAGGAAGCTCAAAGAACAGTATCTTGGCTGCTTCAAGGGCACGGCCCCCAAATGAAGGAGGCTCAGGGAACAGCGATGGAAAGAGGAGCTATTCCGCTACTAGTTCCAGTAGCAGTAGAAGGGCTAATCCGATGCCAGCTGCTTCGACATCACAGCCCCCTCGGGAAGGAAGATCAAAGAACAGTATTTCGGCTGCTTCGGTGCCACGGCCCCCTCGTGAAGGAAGCTCGAAGAACAGCAACGGAAAGAAGAGCTATTCCACTATCGGTTCCAGTAGCAGAAGAATGGCCAATCTAATGCCGGCTGATTCGACACCACAGCCCCCTCGGGAAGGAAGCTCAAAGAACAGCATCTCGGCTGCTTCGACACCACAGCCCCCTCGCGAAGGAAGCTCAAAGAACAGCAATGGAAAGAGAAGTCATTCCTCTATTAGTCCCAGTAGCAGTAGAAAAGCTCCTATTGTTCTTAAACGTCGGGGTAGGGGAGTAGGGAAGACATAATTAAGAAGATATAAACCTTTTAGTAACATGGGAAGAGCAGATATATTTGTAGCTATGCTTTATGTACAAGCTATATACAACGTAAAGATTTCAATTCATGTGCCAAAGTTAAGGATTGGGGGATCGAGTGCCTTCTCCTCTACCTGTGCAGAGTTCCTGCCCATCAACCGTAGCTTGTGTTGACGTGGGGCTTTGATGGACCTTGGAAGCAGAGCTAGCGTTACGATCCTCAGATTCATCTTCTCCAATTGTGCTACTCCTTCGTCCATCTTCAGCTATAGGGCTCCGAGGAGCAGAGGTGGCGTTAAGATCATTAGTAAATGGAGATATCGATGAAGGACCAAGATGGCTACGGTCGTTATCGGAAACTCCATGTGAATGGCTTGCTTGCAATGTCGATTGTGGCTCTTCTTCACGCTGTGCGTATAACAGTAGAGATTGCATTTTCGCTCTGAATGTTTCCTCCTTGGTGGCATTACCCTCCTCCGGGGCTTCAGTATTAGATGGTTTTGAAGTAAACCAGTTACTGAAGGTCGACGATTTATCTATGGCAGGGGCATAAGTTTCTTTGACAACACTGACTTTCAGCTGATCGCAATGCCTCGCGAACCATATCCGATAGGGCAGACTCAATCCCAAAAATGTGAAGAGCCAAAACGTCTTCAGCCGGAAAAGCTTCGCGGAGGGCACACCTTGGACAGGCCGTATGGCTAGCATGCGCTCTCTGAACCCATTCACTGCAAAACAAAACTGTCACGGTGAGCGCTCAACGCGAAATAAACATGGGAAAGATTCTTTTATCGTATGCGTACCTTCGATATTCGTCGAATATTCAGCATATGTATCTCGCATACCTTAAGATGTTACAAAGTCAAAGGGGGTGAAATAATCATTCGTTGCGTTCTGTTGGGCCAGCACTACGATATTCTGTCAGGCAATGCTTACCTTCGGATGTAACAAAATTAGACTGTTGTTTGAAATAATCATTCTTTGCGTCCTGGTTGGCCAGCACTAAGATTTTCTGTAAGACAATCTTCATAAAGGGCGCGGCTTCGTTGGAGACAGCATCTTGTCTCTTCCAGACACCAGCAATGGTATCATCTAAAAAACTACCAAATGTGTACTGGACCTGGGCTTCGTGGCTGACCACTTTCCTTCTGAAGGGCCCCAGAGTGTCTTCGCTCGCCCTTTGAACCACTGGTGGAATATCGCTGTTGGCTGTATCTGAGTCGCTTGGGTTAGAACCTGGATCTGTCTGTGCTTTCAATTCCTTTCTACCCAGCATTTTCAAGCCGGACTTTAATGTCTGTATAGGAGACAACCAGAAAGGCCGCTCATAGTGGAAACAACGCACTTTCCAAGTTACCACTGGTGGCTCACTTCTAAGTTTTTCAATGAAAACTTCAAGCTCGGAAGGAGCGATTATTGCATTAGCTAGGTACTGAAACGGCAGATGAATCACAATTTGATGAGTATGACAGTCGTGGTCGGTTCAAGAGGCTTCAACGCCATTCAAGAGATTGCAAGATGATTCAGCAGATCACATCTGGGTTCAATAGGGAACTACTAGAATCGCTGGACTCTCTCCTCCTACCTGCCGTGTCGAACACTTCCATGCTTCCAACAAATAAAGCAGCGAGATTAGAACGACAAAGTTCTCGTTAAACTTGGGCAATCGAAGAAGTGTGTACTTCACGACAGAAAAGATAATGATTTCATAAAGAGGTCGTGATGCAGCACCTGAACCGCTAGATTTCTGTCCAGAGGCAAAATCGCATCGTTGTCGAATGAAATGGGCAAGTAGGCCTATCAAGGAAAGCAAAAGAAGCGACGATAACACGGTTGACTTGAGGTGTGCAACTCCAGGGACCCCGAGCTTAGGGTATAAAGTGCTGGTAGACCATACGATGCGCCCTGTCTCTCTTTCAATGAGGGCCGACTCTGCCTGTATAGAAGCTTCAAGTCTCCCTAGTTCCGGACTCATTCTTTAACGATGGTGCTGCCTGACAAGCTCCTCTAAAATCTTCTCTTGTCCTTGTTTTTGTCTTCATACATACACTCACTGCGTGTCGACTTTTTACACTCTCTTTCATGCAGCATCCAACTTCCTGCCTTAAGACGCACACTTGCTTCTGGGACTTAGTGATGGTGTGTGTAAATTATTGTTAGAGTAGCAACACTCCATAGCAGTACAGTAGGTGTTGTGCTACTGCACTTGGTAGTTACAGCACAACAGTTGTGTGGCTGTTTTGTCTACTAGTAGCAATGACCAGAAGACTCAAAAGAAATCACATTCCGATCTTCATGGGCAAAACGTCTCTTGCAAATTTAAATGTTGTCTCAATCATTTTTACAGCACAAGCACACTTATCAGCTTTCCAATGCTCCTCGTATCGCTTTATGATGTTTTGATCGAGAACCCATGGTTGGAAAGTTCTCATCAATATTTTTTTCTGGAAAACTATTTTAGGATTCCTTGTTGTGCTACTCATCATGGGAGGTGAGGGATAAACATGAAGAATGGCATAAATAAGACCAACCATTGGTATCATTGTCCTTATGTTTTGGAAGTCAAAATACATAGAAGATGCAACATTTCATTATCTTGGCTATAGGAACTGGACTTTGCACTGCCATGGCATCATCAAAGACATTGTCAACTAGCAAGTGAATGTAACTCATAGACAAGTTCCCTCATGTAAAATTTGCGCACTGTGTACAGCTTGGAGATTCACATCATAAAAGATCTCAATGCTGTCACTGACTTGGGGTAATTCCCTCTGAAGGGTGTTTATTCATCCCCTCTTGTGACTTGTCATGGTGTCATGATGGCTAAAACAACCATTCTGGCTATCTACTCTATCCGATCATTTCAAAAATGGGACTTCCACATGAGATGATAGAACTAATCAAGCCACCAAGCATTAAGATGTACACCTATTTAGTAGTTTTTACTTCTGGGCTGTACCCTTACTGTACCACCTTCTTCTCTACCCCCTACCAGCTAGTACCAATCTAGCTGGCTGGCTGTCTGCTTGGCACGAGGCTCCAACTGATCTAATACCAATGCACTATGGAACGTGCTTACTTTCTGCACTCCACTTGCTACTAGTAGAATAACCTTGTGGATCCAATTTTTTCTGGTTATACGTTGTGACCGGCTACAATATACTGGCGCTGGCTGCCTAGAGGGTCACTTGAGTTCTCAACAAAAAGTGGTATGATATTAAAGAATGCAATTTACCCAAACTATAATCTTCGACCCCAACCCCCATTCAGAATCCAAGATAGGATTCAAACAAGGGATCAATCCGTCCGCTTATCAGTTCCGACTCAACTTTTCTGGGTCCTAAAGCTCAAGCAAGTGCTGCCTCGCCCCGACATTTTCGTTTCTGCTGTTGCAGTCAATGTCAGCGATTCAATCCTAGTAATCGGCACCGAAATGGTAGTTGAGTTGATTAAGGCTCGTTCAGGGCGGACTTTGCCCTCGCTCAAATCTGATGGGGACCCTTTCGCTCAATGTGCAGCTTCAGAAGGTAACAACAGAGATAATCCCAAAGCCATGATCTAATGCATAAATGAATGTATTTAGGATGATGCAGGCGAAAGGCAAAAAGAGAAGAACTTGGGGCTCCCTTCGTTTGTGCAGGCTAATGTAATATTCATTCCAAGCTACAAAATGAAAAAGTGACGAGGCGGCGATTGAGTAAAGTCATGTGGGTATACACAGCAATAGAGAATCCAAGAGTCCCTTCTTCAAATTACCTTTTTCTCGTCGGGTGTAACAACTCGGCCACTCCAATACAACAACTGGATAGGATCTGCTTTGAGAGACCCATTGCTCAACGCATCAGCCCTCTTGAGCAACTCTGCCATTGCTTCAAAGATTTCTTGGTGGTTCTTCACGAGGGTGAAAAGTGATTGCCGTTCAATTTGGTCACGGGGGCAGTCCAAAATCTTTTCCAGCTCCTTGTTGCAAGCCAGAATGCGTCCGTCGATGGATGCAACTCCATTGGCAGTGGGAGTCTGTTCAAAGACAGCCTTGTAATCGAGTCCTTGTACAAACAGCAGTTCACCTTGATCGTTCCTGATGATACCATTCTTGGTGTCGCTGGCGCTAGTCCCACTGTTGCCCGCCTCGCCACCAGCACCCGATCCGCTTGTCCCTGCCACGCCACTACTATTCGGAGCGGCAGCCGACGAAGAAACAGTCGCATTTGGGTCTGGTATTTGTCCAGATGCCACCATTTCATTCGTTTCTTGAATCGTCTTGAAGAGTTTCTTGTGCTCTGAATCCAACATGACGGCACGGGTTTGCAGCTGTTTGATATAATCCGCCACACTTACAAGGATCGAATACTTGTTTGGCTTAAAGGGCACTTTGGATTCCGCCAAGACATCTCGCAATTGCTGAATTTGCTGACTGATTCGAAAGGATCGTTGCTGCTCTCGTAAATTGCGTTCGTATCGTCGCCGTTCGGCCGGGGTCATCTTCTCTAGGTCCTTTTCGGTAATAATGGAACCATCCTTGTTGCGGAGTTGAAATTCCGGATAGTCCTCCATATTCATACTCATGGTCCCACCTCCTCCGCCACCACCGGAGTTGATCGACATGGTAGAGGAGGATACAATGGATGAGTCATGGACACGTTTGTTTCCTGCCAACGCAGCATTATTGCTGTTAGCGATCTGGTTGCTGTTATCAGCTGACGTTGATGACGACGGCGCAGGCTGCAACGGTTGCAACTGTTGTTGTTGTTGCTGCTGTGACTGGGGGATCAACATGGGTATCGGGATTGGGATGCCGGCACTGGAATAAGATTGTTGTTGTGGCTGCAGTGCTCCATTGGGGGCCATGGTCAAACAAGCAGGTCCTCCGGCCGCTGAAGCTGCCGCAAAGAGTTGTTGACTGAGACTGGCCGGAGCCGTGATTGTGGTAGGTTCTCCGTTTGGTCCCGGAATGATGAAACTCTGTGTTGCCTGTACTTGCCCCGCGTTGGGTGCTTGTTGGCCTGAGCTGTTGTTATTATTGTTATCCCCTTGGCCCGCTGGCGACGTCCCGAAATTGGCCAGTGACTGCAGCCCCTGATGGCCACCAGCAGCTGGATTTCCTGGTTGAAAAAAGAGGAAGGGCTGCTGCGCCTTATTTGTCTGCTGTTGTTGTTGCTGCTGCTGCTGCGGTGCCTGCGGATTCGGTTGATTCTGCTGAGGCATCAGGAGGTTGGTCAGTCCAGCAGACGCCGACAGCTGCAGCGCATGCGCCTGGAGCTGATCTAGCGAGGACATGTCGTATCCTTCCAGGCCTCCAGCCTGCGCTGGGAACCCATTTGGGGCGATACCAATCTGTCCTTGCGACTGTTGTTGTTGTTGCTGCTGCGGCGGCGGCTGCTGTTGGTGTTGTTGTTGTTGTTGGTGCTGCGGCTGCTGCTGCCCAAGATTATACGTCCCAGGGGCGAGAAGTCTAGTTGGGTCCATCGGAAAAAGACGTCGAGACAAAAAGTGGTCTGGAAAGGAGCTGTACGCTACGTGGGACTGTTTCCACTTTGCGGCGGAAGACTCTTTGGCAGTTCTGTAGTTTGGTGTTGTTCAAGTGTATCGTCGCTCAGCTTAGCGTCTCGAGCTAGCTAGTTCGGCTGCGTATAGATCTAGTCCTGGTAGCAGAGGCTTTGTTTGGCAATGTAAGGTTACCTGTGCTGTGTGCATTCAATTGGTTGTTGTGTCAGTAGATGATTTCAAGTCTTTTGTCTCCTGAGCAGATGGGCTCGATCGCAGCCAACCTCCTGTTATGCGGCGTGTGTACATGTTAGCTCCTTATTGGTGGTTGGTACTGCTGGCGACGTATGAATCACGTTGTCCATCCCGTTACTGTTATTTAGCCAAACTACCAGAAACGAGTACCGGTAATACAGTAGCTACCGCTATTAGTAGCTACTGCAAAGTGCGATAGTACGCGTTGTCTCGTTTTTGTGCTGCTATTGCCCACAGCATTTGGCCGCGTCTCTCGATGACATCACCCTCGTCAGACGTACTAAGAGAAGGAGGGGAGAGATTGATATGAACCGATTGAAAATACAGTCTGGCCGACGGTACTAAAAAGACTGAAGACATTTTTTACGTGTCAATATGAACAAGGACAGGCATCCAGGAATATTTTTGTGAATGACGTTTGGAAGCCGAAAAGGAACGAAACTGGAAGAATACGCACCCATCGAGAATGACGTACGATGAGCTAACTGAGAAAACAAGTTTATGTATAGAAAATATAGTACCCGATATTGGCTACGTAGCCGAGTACCGTAAGTTGAGTATTCCGAGCGGAAGCCGCACACCGACACTACTTAACTGTACTGGTACACACACCGGCTCCAGTAGTGAGGAGGAACGGTACGTACAAAATAACAACCTGTCAGGAACGTTCCCAGTCGTGCATTATCGTGTGATCGTGTGATAAAACCATGTGATAAATTTATCACACGATTTTCAAAAATCATGTGATAAAATCATGTGATAAAAAACAGTGTGATGT
>Ga0163148_10007699_pt1 | contig 10043 bp, 11 predicted proteins | sample OliLakLV19MP7P2_FD_148606 | JGI IMG/M metagenome (GOLD analysis project Ga0163148, IMG submission 148606) | Freshwater microbial mat bacterial communities from Lake Vanda, McMurdo Dry Valleys, Antarctica- Oligotrophic Lake LV.19.MP7.P2 | ecosystem: Environmental > Aquatic > Freshwater > Lake >... | reverse complement strand
TCCACGCGCAGGGTGTCGCCGGGGTGGCAGCGGGCGAGCTTGGCGGCGATGCAGCGTTCGGTGGTGACGCGGCGGCCGTCGAGGCTGCGGATGACGTCGCCGGGGTGCAGGCCCATGGCGTGCGCCGGGCTGCCGCCAGCGACCCGCAGAACGAGGTGCGCCGCGCTTTCGGAACTGTGCTCGACCAGGGTCACCGGTCTCGTCCACATGCCCAGCCATGGACGATGACGCTCGTGGGCGACGGTGGCGGCGGCGGCGGGGTCGACGCGGCTCACGCGTGCCAATGGCATGAAGTCGTCCCACGCCACGCTCTGTTGTGGCACCACCGCGGTGCCGTCCTCGAGGTACATGAGCGCGGGGGCTTCCCCGCCGCGCAGGAGGAGCGCCACCACCAGGGCGGCGGCGACGAGCGCGGTGCCCGCCGTCGCCCACAGGGGCAGGCGCAGCATGACGCCGCGGTCGGCGTGGCGCTCGCGGGCGGCATGTTGCAGCAGGGCGGCGGCGAAATGCTGGCCCGGCGCCGCGGGATCGCGCTCGCACGCGCGCAGCGGGCCGCGGACGCGCCGCCAGAAGGCGCATTCGCGCTCGAGCGACGGGTCCTCGGCCAGCAGGCGGCGGAAGGCATCGGCCTGGTCGGGGTCGAGATCACCGGCGCTGAAGTCGCCGGCGGCGTGACGGAGGTGGTCGCGGTCGACGCTCATGCGTCCTCCCCGAAACGGGCGCGCCAGGCGTCACGGAACAGCTCGCGTGCCTTGTGCAGGCGCCAGCGGGTGGTGCCGTAGTCGACGCCGATGACCTGGGCGATCTCGTCGGCCGCCATGCCTTCCATCTCGCGCATCACGATCAGCTCGCGGTACTTGGCCGGCAGCTCGGCGAGCACCTCGGCCACTCGGTCACGAAGTTCATCGCGCTCGCTGGCGCTGGGCCCCAGCGGACGCGCGGCGAGCTGATCGAGGTGATCGGCGCCGGCCTGCGGTCGGCGTCGGCGCAGGACATCAATCGCCAGATTGCGCACGATGTGCAGCAGCCAGGCGCGGAAGGGGCGGGCCGCGTCATAGGCCCGGTGGTGGCGCAGGATGCGCAGGAAGGCTTCTTGGATGACGTCGCGCGCCGCCTCGCCATCGCCCAGCAGCCGGCGGGCAAACGAGAAAGCGATGTTCTGATGCATCGCGACCAGTTCAGCGAAAGCGGCGTCATCGCCGCGCGCGAAGCGGGCGACGAGGTCGGCGTCAGACGCAGCTACCGGCGGCGCGTGGCGCGGCGGGCTCAACGGCAGGGCCGGAAGTTCAGCCGAGGGATCCATGACGGAAGTGTGGGCGGGCATGGGCGGCGACAATCATCTTACGGCATACCGGTCGCCTCGTTTGCGTCTTCGGCCCAAGCTGTGGCCTTCCCCTGGCAGTTGGGCGCCTAAGGTCCTCACATGCGTCTCGCCCTGCTCGTCCTGGTTGCCGCCACCGCCGCGCTGCGCGGCGAAGAGCTTCGCTTGCCAACCCCAACCGCGATCCCGCCGAGCCCCTCGACCGCCCCCGGGGTGCGCATCTGGCCGGATCCGCGCTTCACCCACTGGCCGGCGGTGATCTACGCCGACGAGGCCCGCAACCTCAGCTTCGAATTGCCGGTGCGCCAAGCCGGAACCGCGGGGAGCGTCGGCTGGGAGGGGGGCGCCGCCGCGTTGCCCATCACCCTGCCCGACGACACCGAGCGGGTGTCTGGACTATTGCCCGTGCCCGGCGGCTTCGGTGTGCATACCGCATGCATCACCATCGCCGACACCACCACCCGTCTGCCGCTGCGCCTGATCGATGTGCGCCAGGCGTGGCCGCTGGCCGCCATGCGCGATGGCTTCCCGGTCGATGCCGCGGGAGTGCCGACCATTCTCGTCGACCGTCGCCGCGATCCGTCGGGCGAACGGCAGTGGAATCTGCTCGCCCGCGATCTTCCGCGCGGCCTCGGCCAGCCGTTGGTGGTCGGCGATCCGCTCGCCGACCTCGGTGGTGACGCATGGAAGGGTCTGACGGCCGAGTTGCGCATCGCGGTCGACGATCGCCATCCCCAGCACGCGGTGCTGGTCGCCCTGGCGACTCTGCCGCAACCGTTGCCCCGGACACTGGTATGGAGTCCCGGCAACGGTGCGCTGTTCGGCGGCGCGTGGACCGCGGAGGAGGAACGGCTGCTTGGCGCGGTGCGCTCGCGCTGCGCCGCGCTCGGTGCCATGCCGCGTCTGGTGCTGCTGCTGCCGCCCATCCCGCTCGATCCCGGGTTGCAGGCATTGGCGCGCACCCGCCGCGAGCAGCTCGCGCGTTCCGCCGGATTCCAAGGCTGGTCGGTGGTCGATCTCGATGCCGTCGCCGGCCCGGCGGAAACCGCCAATCGCGTCGCCGACGGTCTCTTCACGCGTCATCCGATCGGCGAAGCGCGCGCGCGCATCACCGCCGCGATCGCCGACGAACTGCGGCGCTGACCGCGCGCACGGCGTGTCCGTCATCAGTGCTGCGACAGCCAGGCGGACCCTTGCGTCATGTATTGGCCCCCCTAGTGTCGTGGCCCATGCGTATCCTCCTCGCCTGTATCGCCATCATCTCCCTCGGTGCTTTCGCTGGCTGCGACAGCGATATGCGCGAGTCGATGAGCGTCGTTCCCGACCGCCAGGGCCACGCGGCCACCAGCTTGGATTCCGGCAGCGCCCCCGCTTCCGGTGGGTCGAACCAGCCCGTCGCCAATAAGACCGAGATGTACATCACCCTCGGCGCGCAGGACAGCCTTTCGACGGTCGCCAAGGCCTATGGCGTGACCCTCGAGTGGCTGATCAAGCGCAACCGCCTGACCAAGCCGGTCAAGGCCGGCGACAACCTCATCGTGCCCAAAGCCAAATAAGCCGTCCCCTCGGGGTCGGTGATCGGAAGGGAACGGCGCACGCCGTTCCCTTCCGCGTTTTCCGGAGAACGCCATGACTCGCCGCGTGCTCGTCGCGACCGGCAACCAGCACAAGCTGCGCGAGTTCCGTGAGATCCTCGCCCCGTACGGTCTGGCGGTAGTCGCCCCGGTCGACGTGGGCTATACGCCCGACGTGGTCGAGGACGCCGACACCTTCGAGGGCAACGCGATCAAGAAGGCCCGCGCTGGCCTCGCCATCACCGGCCTGTGGACCATCGCCGACGATTCCGGCATCGAGGCGCGCGCGCTCGCGTGGCAACCCGGCGTGTACAGCGCGCGCTACGCCGGTGAGCCGTGCGACGACGCCGCCAACAACGCCAAGCTGGTGCGCGAACTCGCGGCGCATGCCGACAAACTGGTGCGCTATCGCTGCGTGATCGCCCTCGCCCGGCCCGACGCGCCGACCCCGACCTGGTCGGGAACCTTCGCCGGCGAGCACATCGCCACGCCGCGCGGTCTCGGCGGCTTCGGCTACGATCCCTATGTCCTGGTAAGCGAGTTGGGCAAAACGGTGGCCGAGTTGAGCGCCAACGAGAAGCACGCGCGCAGCCATCGCGGCCAAGCGCTGCGCGCTTTCGTCGCCTGGCTCGGCGAGCCGGGTGTGTGCGGGTGACTGATTCAGCCTTGTAGCGGGAGTCGTGCTCCGGTGCAGCCAGATGGACAAGCTGCCGGCTCCGGCCTCGGAAGGGTGATCCGCAGGCGGACGGGTTGGCGTGGGGGTGCACGTTGCTAACGTTGCGCCCATGCCGCTCCCGTACGATGCCGACCCCGTCCTCGACTCGCTGCAGGATGACCTGCGCATGCGCATCAACGCCCTCAATGAAGCTTTCCACCCGGTCTGGCCGACCGATCCCAAGCGCATCGCCGAGATCGAACGCACCGTGGTCGACCTGCGCGCCGCCATTCACGCCCGCCGCCGCGAATTGGTCCAGGCCAACCGTCCGCCGCAGACCGCCGAATCGACCGCCGCCCAGGCCAAGGGCCCTGACCGCGTCGGCCAGGGGACGTGAGGGTCAGCCGACGGCAGTGGGACCACGGACCCGCTCATGCGTGAATCCGATCTCATCCGCTCGCTGCGCGCGCGCATCACCGACCCGCCCGGAACGCTCGGCATCGGCGACGACTGCTGCGTGTGGACGCCGGGCGGGCCGACCTGCCTGAGCGTTGACGCCATCGTCGAAGGCCGGCACTTCCTGCCCGACACCGACCCCGCCCTGGTCGGGCGCAAGGCGGCGGCGGCGGCGCTCTCCGACCTCGCCGCGATGGGCGCGACGCCGCGCGGGGCGGTGGTGGCGCTCAGTTGTCCTGCGCGCTGGAACCCGCTCGCGGTGATGGAGGGCCTCACCGCCGAACTCGAACGCCACGCCTGTCCGCTGCTCGGCGGCGATACCACGGGCGCCGACCAACTGGTGGTGTCGGTGACCGTCTGGGGTGAGGCCGCCAACGGCCGCCTGCTGCGCCGCAGCGACGGTCAGGCCGGCGACCTGCTGGTGGTGACCGGCCCGCTCGGCGGCAGCCTGGCCTCGGGTCGGCACCTGCGTCCCGAACCACGCATCGCCGAGGGCGCGTGGTTCGCCGGCCATCCCGCCGTGCATGCGCTGATCGACCTCTCCGACGGTCTCGCTGGCGACGCGCCCAAACTGGCCGAGGCCAGCGGCTGCGGCTGCCTGCTGCTGCCCGCCCAGATCCCCGTGCACGACGACGTCCCGACCATGAGCGACGGCATCCGCGCGGCGATGAGCGATGGCGAGGACTACGAGCTTTTGGCCGCGATCGCCCCCGAGCAGTGGCCGCACCTCCAACTCGCCTGGCCGTTCGAACGCGGACTGGCGGTGGTCGGCTGGCTGATTGCCGAGCGCGAGATGCAGATGGAGGACCGTTTCGGGCGCGTCGTTCCGCTCGCATTCCGGGGTTTTGACCACGAATAGAAGCCGGTTCACTTCCCTTCGACGGTCAGATCGCATACCGAGAACTTGTCCTGCGCGGTTGGCGGCAGCCCCAGGTAGTCGGGAAACGCGGCAGCCACCGGCAGCCCGGCATCGAAGGCGGCATTGGTGCACTGGAAGCGCTGCGTGGCGCGATCGATGTGACCGATCAGCTCTTGGTAGCCGAGCCAGATATGGGCGTCGGGGGTGTCGGCGTAGACGAAGAGATGACTGACCGGCTGGATGTCGGTGGCGTCCTTCCACCAGCCGCTGATGCGGATCTGCAGGGCCAGGCCGGCGATGTCCTCGAGGCCGATTGGCGTCGTCTGGCCGGGCTGGGTCCAGGGATGGGCAGCGAGGCGTTTGGCGGTGGCGTCCTCGCTGAGGATGGCGTGCTGTTGCTGGCAGACGGCGTAGGGCGCGGCGCTGGTGGCACGCGGGTCGAGGATGGCGGTGGGGTTGATGGTGGCCGACACCTGTCGGGCGCGCGACAGCCAGACATCGCCGACGTGGCCACTCACCCGTGCGCCGCCGAAGCGTCCCTGGCGGTCGGCGCCCGGTGCGATGCGGTCGCCGGTGAAGGTCACCGCCAACTGCCTCCGTCCGGCCAGGGTGGGGTGCGGCCGGATCTCGGCGGCGACCACGTCGAGGGCGCGGCCCTCGGCGTCGACCCGCGACAGGAACGGCCGGATGCGCGCCGGCATGCCGGCAATGAGCGCGTCGCGTGCGGCGGCGTCGAACTCTAGCCGCCCGCTGCCTGCGGCGTCAAGGCGCCGGCACAGGCGCACCAGGCCGACGATGGTGTTGTCGCCCAGTTCTTCGGCCGGGCTGCGCGTCGCGGTCTCTTCAGCGGCAAGGACGAACGCCAGCGCGAGCGCGGCGCAGATCGCCAGCAACCTCATCGGGCCGCGGCCACGTGGGCGCGCACGCGGGCGACGTCGGCGGTCGCCAGGCCACCATTCGCGGCAAGGTGTTCGACCGCCTCCGAGATGGTGATGATCGGCGCCACCACGACGCCGCACTCGTCGGCGATCTCCTGCAACGCCGGCTTGCTGCCCGCGCCGCGTTCTTGGCGGTCGACCGAGACCACCGCGCCCAGCACCCGCACCCCGGTCGGCGTCAGCTTGGCCAACGCCTCGCGCAGGGCGGTGCCCGCGGTGATGACATCGTCGACGATCACCAGCGGCAGTCCGGGCTGCAGCGGACAACCGACGAACAGGCCGCCGTCGCCATGGTCTTTGGCCTCCTTGCGGTCGTACGTCCAGCCGACCGGCCGGCCGATCATGGCCTCATAGGCCTGCGCCGCGGCCAGCGCGAGGGGGATGCCCTTGTAGGCGGGGCCGAACACGCACTGCACGCCATCGCCGAAACGGGCGAGGATGGTCGCGGCATACGCGGCGCCCAGGCGCGCGAGATCGCCGCCATGATGGAAGCAGCCAGTATTGATGAAGTAGGGGCTCTTGCGGCCCGACTTGAGGGTGAAGTCGCCGAACTTCAGCGCTTGGCGCGAGACGAGCAGGTCGACGAAGGCACGCTGGGCGGGGGTGACAGGCATGGCGGGGGCATGATCGTCTCGCGAGCCGCCCGGCAAGGGCATGTTCAGCGTGCGGGTTGGGGTGACCGTCTGGTGGCGCGCTTACGGCCGCGTCCGGCCCGGATCGCCGCCGCCTGGGCGATGATCTCGCCGAGCATGGCCCCGGCAACGCCGCCGCGCGCCGGGCGGTCGGACTGCCAGAGGTCGGGCTGATCAGCGGCGAGGATGTCGGCGAAGTCGCCACCGCTCGTCACGCTCAGCGGCGCGGCGGACTCGATGTCCAGGTCGGGCGACGACCATTCGTCGGCGTGCTTGATCAGCAGCCAGCCGCGATCGCCGCCCTGGCGTCCATGCGTACGCACCAGCACCCACGACCCCTTCATCTTCACGCCCGTCAGCGAAAATTTGAGTTCCCCGCGGGCGAGCGCCGCGTCGACATCCTCGACCTCGGGCGTCCAGGTGCCGGCATCCCACAGCATGACGATGCCGGCCCCGTACCCGCTCGGGATCACGCCTTCGAAGTCACCGTAGTCATAGGGATGATCCTCGACGTGCATGGCCAGCCGCTTGGTCTTGGGGTCGAGCGACGGGCCCTTAGGCACCGCCCATGACAGCAGGACGCCGCGATGCTCGAGGCGGAAGTCGTAATGCAGGTGTGAGGCGAGATGCTTCTGGATGCAGTACCGCCGCGGCTTGCCGCGCTTGGCCCGCCCGCCGGTGGGCTCGGGTGAGGCTGAGAAATCGCGCTTGCGGTGGTAATCGGCGAGCAGGTCGCGTTTGGGCATGCGCTCGATGGTAACGCCGCACAACGAACACGGCGCGCCCGGAGGCGCGCCGTGTAACGAAGACGAGGGGGACCGTCGGTCCTTAGCCTCTTTCAGTCGGTGATCTCGATGCTCATCGCATCGCCCTGCTTGATCTTGTTCACCACCTCGAGGTCGGTCTTGTCGAGGATGCGGCCGAACACGGTGTGCACGCCATCGAGATGCGTGGTGGCGGTGTGGGTGACGAAGAACTGGCTGCCGCCCGTGTCCTTGCCCGCGTGCGCCATGCTCAGCGTGCCGGGCAGGTGCTTCTCGGGATTGGACGGACCGGTCTCGCATTTGATTTGGTAGCCCGGCCCGCCGGTACCGGGATGGCCCTTCTGGCCCGCACGGGTGTTGGGGCAGCCGCCCTGGATCATGAAGTTGGCGATCACGCGATGGAAGTTGAGACCGTCGTAGTACTTCTCCTTCGCCAGTTTGACGAAGTTGGCGACCGTCTTGGGCGCCGTCTTGTCGAACAGGGCCAAGCGGATGTCGCCGCGCGGGGTGTGGATGATTGCGGTGGGCATGGTTTCTCGCTTCGCGTTGGGGGAGGCGGCAACGTCCGCCCCGCCGCGCAGGGTTCCAGCGCGAAATGCGCGACCCCGGCGGGGCGTCCGCCGAGGGTTGGCGACCTTCGCCCGAGCGCCGGCACCCGGCGTGGTTAGCGTCCGCCCCGCATGAAGAGCCCGCACCGGTTCGAAGTCCTCGCCGTAAAGACCTACGCGGAGCTCGGCATCCACGGCAATGTCTTCCGCCTGCCCGCGGTACGGCGCAACGCGCTGGTGCTGGTGCGGCGCCTAGTGGCGAGCGGCTGCGACGCCGCCGACTGCATGACCGCCTGCATGACCCCGTCAGCGCGCCGCGAGATCCAGGTCATGGCCGCCATCGTCCGCCGGCTCTTGCGCGACGAGCGCCGCCGCCGTCCGCGCAGCGAGTGACATCCGGCAAGGGCGGCCCATCTGCGGCGTTGGTCGTCGGTGGGGTGCGGACCCACTCCTTCCTACCCGATCACCTGGTCAGGGCCCCAGGTGATCAGTCCGACAGGATGTCCGCGCAGGCGCGCAGCGCTGCGCAGACATCCGAGAGGACGCCTTGCAGCTGGGCCACTCTCTCCGGATTTCAGCGCTATCTGAATAGAGGAGAATAGGTGCTGCATGCGGGGGAGGCGTGGCCGCTGGCCGTTCGCCTCAGCTCACCACGCCTTGACCCCGTGCGACTCCTGCCATGATGGCGCCATCATGATGCCGGCTGCCTTCCTGCTTGGTCGACTTACGCCGGGGTTCCAGGTTTAACTGCGAACCCCTGCCGTCGTGGCGGGTCCTGAGCGCTTCGCTCCCCGCCGGTTCTCATCCAAAACCAAGCTCACGAAAGACGGTCGCCACGCGGCCGTTCCACAGCCATGAACCCTGCGCACCCCCCCGTCCGCGACCCCAACCGCGTGCTGATCTTCGACACCACCCTGCGCGATGGCGAGCAGTCGCCCGGCGCGTCGATGAACCTCGGCGAGAAGCTGGAGATCGCCCGCACCCTCGAGGCCCTGGGCGTCGACGTCATCGAGGCCGGCTTTCCGATCGCCTCGCCCGACGACTTCGCCGCGGTCAAGGCGATCGCCGAGCAGAGCCAGCGTTCCATCATCTGCGGCCTCGCCCGCAGCCTGAAGGGCGACATCGACCGCGCTGCCGAAGCGGTCAAGCCGGCCGGCGCGCGCGCGCGCGTGCACATCTTCCTGGCGACCTCGGCCATCCACCGCCAGTACAAGCTGAACAAGGTGAAGGAGGAGATCGTCAAGCAGGCGCGCGAGGCGGTCGCCTACGCCAAGACCCTGATCGACGACATCGAGTTCTCGCCCGAGGACGCCTCGCGCACCGAGCCCGACTTCCTTGCCGAGGTGGTCCAGGCGGTGATCGATGCCGGCGCGCGCACGGTCAACATCCCGGATACCGTCGGCTACGCCTATCCGTCGGACTATGCCGACCTGATCACCTACCTGCGCACGCACGTGAAGGGCATCGACAACGTCGTCATCAGCGTGCACTGCCACAACGATCTGGGGCTGGCCGTCGCCAATTCGCTGGCCGCGGTGCGCGCCGGCGCGCGCCAGGTCGAATGCACCATCAACGGCATCGGCGAGCGCGCGGGCAACTGCTCGCTCGAAGAGGTCGTGATGGCGATGCGCGTGCGCAAGGATCAGTTCGCTGGTATCAGCACCGGGGTGATCAGTCAGCACCTCTATGGCGCCTCGCGCCTGGTGCAGTCGATCACCGGCCTGCCCCTGCAGCGCAACAAGGCGATCGTCGGCGACAACGCCTTCGCGCACGAGAGCGGTATCCACCAGCACGGGATGATGAAGAATCCCGAGACCTACGAAATCATGACCCCGAAGTCGGTGGGCGTGCCCGATACCAATCTGGTTCTCGGTAAGCACTCGGGGCGGGCGGCGCTGGGCAAACGGCTTGAGACGTTGGGTCTGGCGGTGGGTGAGGCGGACCTGAACAAGGTCTTCGAGGCCTTCAAGACGCTCGCTGACAAGAAGAAAGAGGTCTACGACGGCGATCTCATCGCCTTGGTCGAAGAGGTGGTGCGTGGCACCACCGTCTCGGTGTGGAAGCTCGACTACCTGCACACCGCCTCGGCCTCGGGCGCTGGCGCTGGCACCGGCGCCATGGCCACCGCCACCGTGCGCCTGACCAAGGACGGCAAGACGGTCACCGACGCCGCCACCGGCGACGGCCCGGTCGACGCCGTGATCAGCGCCCTCAACCGCATCACCGGCGTCGCCGGCATGGTCGAGGATTATCGCCTGCGCGCGGTGACCAAGGGCGGCGACGCCCTCGGTGAAGT
>Ga0163148_10007694_pt1 | contig 10044 bp, 5 predicted proteins | sample OliLakLV19MP7P2_FD_148606 | JGI IMG/M metagenome (GOLD analysis project Ga0163148, IMG submission 148606) | Freshwater microbial mat bacterial communities from Lake Vanda, McMurdo Dry Valleys, Antarctica- Oligotrophic Lake LV.19.MP7.P2 | ecosystem: Environmental > Aquatic > Freshwater > Lake >... | reverse complement strand
TGGCGTTTACGGTTGAGTTCTGCTGTTGTGACGATTTGAGGTCTCGATTTTCTCCCCGACGGCTTGTCCCGTCCTCTCATCAGGAGTGCTTACGAATGGGTGGTTTTTCGAATCGCGGGCTGCTGACGCTTTCGGCGGCCGGGCTTTTGGTCGTGGCGGCGGGTCTTGCTTGGTCTCCGGTGAACGCTTCGGCGTTTGAGCCGCCTGCTGAAGGCAGCAACGGTGGCCCGAGGAGCCAAGCTGGGCTCGAGGATCTGAAAAAATTGATCGGCGGCGGCGGCCCGGGCGGGCCGGGCGAGAAGCAGGAAGACTTCAAACCCTTCGCTGAAATCTCCAAAGACTTCGAGAAGGTGGTTTCCACGGCCGACGGCTCGGCCAGCCTGTACACCATCTGGACTCGCGCCAAGGACAACCAGATGATCGCCGAACTCCCGCGTGGGTTCGAGAGTCAGAAGCACTTCTTCGCGGTGACGGTCGCCAGCGGGGAGCTCTTCGCCGGGCTTCAGGGCGCGGAGACGTACTGCTACTGGAAGCGTCAGAACAACCGCATGTTGTTGATCGAGCCCGAGCTTGGCACTCGCGCTACTGGTGATCAGGAGGGCAAGGCTAGCGTCAAGCGGTTGTTCACGGACCGCGTGGTGCTGGACTTGCCGATCCTGGCGATCGGTCCCAGCGGTCAGCCGGTGATCGACATGCGAGAATTGTTGACGGTGCGTGCTGGCGCGATCGGGGGCCCGGGCCGGGGGTCGAACCTGGCGCTCGCGTCGATCGCCAGGGCCAAGTCGTTCCCTGAGAACGTCGAGATCGCGTGGGAGATGCCCAACGCGAGCGGGCGCTTACAGAAGGTCCACTACTCGATCAGCGTGCTGCGTGAGGACCCGAGCTACAAGCCGCGGGTCGCGGACGAGCGGGTTGGTTTCTTCACCACGGTCTATCGGGACTTGGGCAAGTACAATCAGAAGGACAAGTGGGTTCGTTACGTGAACCGCTGGCACGTTGAGAAGCGTGACGCGAGCCTGAAGATGAGCCCGCCGAAAGAGCCGATCATCTTCTACGTCGAGAACACGACGCCGGTCCGTTACCGCCACTGGTTGCGTGAGGGCGTGCTGAAGTGGAACAAGGCCTTCGAGAAGATCGGGATCCGTGACGCCATCGAGGTGTACTACCAAGACGCCGAGTCTGGCGCTCACATGGACAAGGACCCTGAGGACGTTCGTTTCAACTTCCTGCGGTGGTTGAACAACGACATTGGCACCGCGATCGGGCCGAGCCGCGTGAACCCGATGACCGGCCAGATTCTCGACGCCGACATCGTGCTGACCGACGGCTGGATCCGTCACTTCTGGACGCAGTACAACGAAATACTTCCTGACATTGCGACGGAAGGGTTCGGCGCCGAGACTCTTTCGTGGCTTGAGAACCATCCCAACTGGGATCCGCGGGTGCGTTTGGCCCCGCCGGAGAAGCGCAACCAAATCATCGCCGAGCGGGCTCGTCGCGGTGTGCAGGCGTACGGCGGGCTGGGCTTGGCGGCGGCGGCCGAGGGTGACCCGAAGGTCATCGGCGACCGCGAGTTCAGCGGGTTGCTGGGGCGCATCAGCCAGACCAACGGCCTATGCATGGCCGGTCGCGGCAAGTCCATGGACATGGGGCTGTTCCTGATGAACCTCGAGGTGAACGACCTGCTTGGAGATTCCTCGTATCTCGAGTCGTCGCAGCCTGATGACAAGAAAGATGACAAGAAGGACGACAAGCCGGGCGAGAAGAAGGATGATAAGAAGGACGAGAAGAAGGAATCCAAGACCGAGATGCTCGACGGCGTCCCCGAGTGGTTCGTGGGGCCGTTGCTCGCCGATTTGGTGTCTCACGAGGCCGGGCACACGCTCGGGCTGCGTCACAACTTTAAGGCGTCGAGCATTTACACACTCGCCAAGATCAACAGCGAAGAGGTCAAGGGCAAGGTGCCCCAGACCGGTTCGGTCATGGACTACAACCCGGTCAACATCAACATGAACGAAGGGAAGCTCCAGGGCGACTTCACGATGATCGACATCGGTGCCTATGACCTTTGGGCCATCGAGTACGGGTACACGCTTGACGACCCGAAGAAGACTCTCGCGCGGGTGGCCGAGCCCGAGCTGGCGTATCTGACCGACGAGGACGTCGGGGGCGGCGATCCGCTGGCGCGTCGTTACGATTTCTCGGCCAACCCGCTTGATTATTCGAAGAGCCTCGTGAAGCTCGCGAACTATCACCGCGATCGGCTGGTGGAGAAGTTCGTCAAGGATGGCGAGAGCTGGTCCAAGCTTCGTCGCGGCTACCAAGCGACGCTCGGGTCGCAGCTGAACGCCGTGAGCATCATGGCTGGTTGGGTTGGCGGCGTGCACATCAACCGCGGACGCAAGGGCGATCCCAACGGCACGGACCCGATCCAGATGATCCCGGCGGTTCAGCAGCGCGACGCGCTGAAGTTCGTGATCGACAACTCGTTCAAGGATGAAGCCTTCGGGCTCAAGGCCGACCTCTTGGCGAAGATGACCGTGGACAAGTGGGCCGACAACGGCGGCATGGGCGAGCTGTTCCAGGACGCACCGTTCCCGATCCACGATCGGATCATGGGCATGCAGGCCTCGGCGCTGACGATGCTGATGAACCCGACGACGCTTCGCCGCGTGTTCGACAACGAGCTTCGCGTGGACGGCGGCGTGGACATGATCACGCTGCCCGAGGTCATGGACACGATCTCCACCTCGATCTGGGGCGAGATTGAGGCTCAACCGAGCCAGAAATTCACGGCCCGACAGCCGATGATCTCCAGCCTCCGCCGCAACCTGCAGCGCGAGCACCTGGACCGTCTCATCGACCTGACGCTGCCCGGCACGCCCGGGGCGGCCGCGAGCCCGATCTCGAACCTTTCGAGCCAGAAGCTCAAGCAGATCAAAGAGAAGCTCAACCAGCTCTGCGACGGCAACGGCAAGGGGAACCTTGATCCGTATTCCTTCGCGCACCTCGACGAAGCTCGCACGCGCATCACCAAGGCTCTCGACGCGCAGTACATCTACAACACCGACAAGATCGGCGGCGGCGGTTTCCCGTTCGGGCTTTTCTTCGGTGAGAACACCAAGGGCACGAACGAGACGAAGTAACCCATCAACTTTGATCGGAAACGGTCCGGTCGAGGAATGAAGCAGCGTAAAGGTCCTCGAGCATCTGCTCGAGGACCTTTTTTGATGGTGACAACAATCCTCGGGTTCAGAGGTCGTGACTACGAGATTATTTCGCCTTCATACCTAGATCTTCCGGTGATTTGCGGCGAATTTGCGCGCAACATTCTTGCGAGAGATCTTCGTGAGGTGATCTAAGTTGATCGCGGGCCGAGGATCGCGACGAGCGAAACTCCTTGCAACATATATGCAGAAATTTTCTGCTCAGAAAGATGTTGACAGGGTTGCGCACGGACGCCAGAATCGAGTAGCAACTGACCGTCGCTTACGCGAACAAGCCGAAGGGCCGTGTTCGAGCGAGGCGCGATAATCGCTACTGTCCGCGATTCATCAAGGAGAGCGTCGATGCTGAATCGTCTGAGTTGTCCCGACGGTACTACGCAATCTGTCGCAATTCTTGAGTCGATCGAGCAGCGTGTGATGCTGGACGCCACCTATCTCTACAACGAGTCGGAGAGCATTCTCAAGTTGCCGTCGGATCGGCTCGGCGGGCTCGGGGTCAACGGCAACATCACCGTGCTCGACGATCTGAACAACGACGGCGTCAGGGAGTTTGCCGCCAGCGGGGCCGTCAGGGTTCAGAAAAAAACTCAACAGTATTTTACCGACAGCGTGGTCCAAGTCTTCGACGGCAAGAGCGGCTCAGTGATCTATTCACTCGGCTTCCCGGGCTCATATTATTACGGCAATTAATGGCCGTATGACAATCAATTCGTCCTCGGTGAGGATCTGGACTTTGACGGCGTGCGCGACCTGATCGTGCCGGACTACTTCTTCGGCACGAACGTTTCGATTCACAAATACTCGGCCAAGACAGGTTCCCAGATCTCCATGTTCTCGCTCGATGTCGCCTCCTCAGCGCTCACGAATGGAACATTCGCTGGCTTCGGCGACATCAACGGCGACGGCGAGCCCGACATTATCGTCAGCGGAGTTTTCCCGACCCAGGTAAGCGGCAACAACGTGTTGCTTCGCGCGTACTCCGCGCGCACCGGCATGCTGTTCTGGGAGTCCGCGCCCGCGCCCGGATTAAACTACTTCTCGCACCGCTTGATGAGCGCGATTATCCCTGTCGGTCATATCAACGGCGACGGAAGAACCGACATCCTCGTCGGCGGGGACGACCTCGGGGCGGTCCCCGACGCGCTCGGGGCCGTCTTTCTCATCTCCGGAATCAACGGCTCTGTCATTCGAGCGTGGCAGGTTGGGACATCGACCAACGTCGCCGGAAATCGCATCGCCTACCTCGGCGACGTGGACACCGACGGCACGGTGATTTCGCGGTCGTCGGCTATGAACGAACGAGCGATATCACCGCGCCTACCGCGAAGATCACCGTCTACTCGCTCAAAAACTCTAGCCTCGTCACCTCGGTCTGGGTCCAAGAGAATATCTCTTGGACGAACGAAACCGGGCTCAACCAGATCGGGTTCAAGGCCATCGGCGATTTCAATAACGACGGTGTCGCCGATCTCGCCGTCATGGCCGACCTCTCGTCGCGCCAGAGCAGCGTGCAGATCCGCTCGGGCCGCAACGGGGCGCTGATCCAGGAGATCGCCGGAACTTCTGTCGTCGCTGATCGAGGGCGCACCACCGGCACGATCTTCTTCGGTTCCTCGATCGCCTCGGCCGACCTCGACGGCGACGGGTTTTCCGAGCTTCTCGTCGGCGTGCAACAGGCCGAGTCGCCGCGCGAGGGGAAGGGCTCGGTCAACCCCTACATCACGATCATCTCGTACATGAAGCTCCGCGAGCCGATCGTCACCAGCGTCAACGCGGCTGGCGTCGTGTTCGGGACCATCGACGAGAAGCACTTCGTCACCGTCAACGGCGTGGCCACCACCTTCGCCGAGCTGCGCGGGCTCATCGCCAACGACACCATCTTCGACCGCAATAACCTCGGGATAGCGATCGGCACCAACACGGCTGGCGACGGCAGCGGGTTCATTCTCGACAACGGCGTGCGCATCGAACTCTCCACGCTGGCGCGCATCGATCAGTTCATCGTCGGTAGCACGGACTTCCTCGTAAACCCGCTAGCACGTACACGTTCCCGATCGCGCTCAAGCTCGCGTCGAACGCCAAGGCCGGGCTGGTGAAGATCGTTCGCGACGGCACAATCGCCACCACCTGGCTCTTACGCAGAAACGCCGCGAACACCGACTACGAGCTGGTCTATCTGTTCGACGGCGAACCGGGGGCGATCTCGGCCAACGGACGCTCGTTCGGGATCAACGGAGCCGGCTCCGATCCATCACGCTTCGTGACTGAGCGATCAACCCTTGGCACCTTCGACAACTACAACGCGTATTCCCGACCGGGGATCGACTTCATAGCCGTGAGCCGAGACGGCCTTGCTGCAGTGCACCGCTCCGATTCCGCGGCCGTCGCCGGATACTTCTCGTTCATGCGCCGTCCACTCGAGGAGCTGTTCATCGACGAACTACCCCAGGTGGATGGCCTCACGGTGACACCGATCTCGCGCGACGATGTTACCGCAGATATCCTCGCATCGATCACCACCGCCGACGGCCCTCAAGCGGTTCTGTTCTCGCCAACTTCCCACTTTGACGGGCCGCTCATTTGGAGCGTGACCAAACCAACCACCCAAGACTGGCGGCACTCCCCCGACTTCCACACCAAGTCTGAGACCACTCGTCGCCTCGCGATCGGCGCATTCGGACGCATCTACGCCCTACACGACGGCTCGCTCTTTTCGCTCAGCCACCTGCGCTTGGCCAACGTCGGAGCCCCCGAGGTCGACCCGTCGCAGATTCTCGCCACGACACCGATCGGAGAATCCGGCAGCGTCATCGTCGGACGTAGCGACCTCGGCGAGATTCTTTATTACCGCCGCGAGAACGAAGCCGCTCAGTGGAAAGTCATTGCGTTCTCACCCAACTCGGTCTCGAGCTGGTTTGATTTCACCACCGTCCACGGGGCCGTGGCTTGGGGAGACGGCGCAGCCCTCGCCACCGACCGCGGCGTCATCCAACTCGCACGCAAAGCCGACGGCACGTGGGACGCCGTGAACATCGCCGACCTCTTCTCCAAAGACCTCCCCACCATCACTCGCGGGTTCGGACTCATCCGCGATAACGACGGCTATATCTATCTCACCGGCCTCACCGACGCCAACGAGCTGATCTACTTCCACAGCCGCTCCCCGAACCCCGACATCAACACACTCTGGACCACGGCCAATCTCACTCGAGAAGTTCGCGAAGCGTTCGGCGTCGCTGACCTCGATCTCCGCGGCGACCTCGTCACGTACGTCACGCCGTGGAACGGGCTCAATATCGCCGGGCTCAACCTCGACGGCGAGCCGGTGGTCTATTGGACGGCGCCCGGGCTGGACGGCTGGCGCTTCACGAACCTCGCCCAGTCCCAGGAAGACCTCACGCTCGCGCGGGGCCTTGAGCGCCTCGCCGTCAACGTCCTCCCGTGGGGCGGCATCGGCCTCACCGACGCCGATTCCTCGCTCCGCACCGTCTGGTGGGCGCCGGGCCTGGGCGGTTTTTGGAAGTTCGTGGCGCTCGCCGATGTCGTCCAAGATTCGGCTCGCCCGGTGCTCGTAAAGGAATCCATCATCGGGTTCTCCACCGCTTGCGTCGGGCAGAACATCATCGGCGTGGATGCGCAAGGGCACCTCTGGGTGTATTGGTGGTCGCCGCAGAGCGACAAGTGGCAGGCCGACAGTCTGCAGAGCGGCGTCTCGTCGCTCAAGGATCGCGTCTTCACCACGCGCCTCAGCGCCTACGCCGTGAATAGCGCGATCGCCATGGCCGTGACCGCGGCGGATGCCGACCATCACGCCATTCAACTCTACTTCAAAGTCGGCACCTGCTGGCTGACGACCGGCCCCACGGCCGAGGTCGAGCAGGCCTGATTTATTTTTTCTCGTCCGACTTGGGTTCCGTGCCCTCGGGCCGTGGAGCGGGCATCTTCGCCTTCCACTCTGCGGCCTTGGCGTCGTAGCCCCTGCCGGGCTCGGCCTTGTTCCATTTTTCGTAGAGCGTGAAGAGCGACTCGCTCATCTGAGCCGCGATGGGATGATCCTCGCCCATCGATCGCCCGATGACCCCGCGAGCCTCGATCAGCGCCGGCTCGCTCTCGGTGAACCGTCCGACATCGCGCAGGCAACTGCCGTACCAACCCAGCGTGAAACCAAGCCCCGGATTATCTGGCGGCAGCACCTGCCGCGAGATCTTCACCGACCGTTCCAGATAGGTGATGGCTTCTTCGTACCGCCTCTGCCTCTGCAGAAAACTCCCGAAGTTCGCGAGCGACACGGCCGAGTCCGGGTGCGATTCGCCCAGCGTCCGCAGCGTGATCTCTAGGTCTCTTTTCCGCAGCGCCTCGGACTCGAGCATCATCCCCAGTTGCTGATACACCAGGGCAAGATTATTGATTGAGGTCGCGGTCGCCTGATGGTCCGCGCCCAGAACCCGCTCTCGTGTTCGGAGCACCCGCTCGCCGATGGTGCGTGCCGATTCGAGGCGCTTATTCTTCACCGCGAGATCCTGCAGATTCTCGTCCATCGCGGCCCAATACTGCATCCAGGCGTAGTTTGATCGCAATTCGAGCGCACGCGGGTGATCGGGCCCGGTGAGACGATCCTGGATCGCGATCGAAGTCTCAAATAGCCGTTCAGATTCGTCGAACTTCCTCAGGTCCGTACCGATTGTCGCCAGCGTGTTCATGGACGCCACGGTGGTCGGATCTTCCTTTCCCAGCGTCGCCGTGCGGATCTCGAGCACTTCTTTGAGCAGCGGCTCGGCCAGCTCCGGACGCAACTGCGACCCGTACAGCATCGCCAGAAGATCGAGACTCTCCAGCGTCACCAGGTCACGCCGCCCGAAGAGCTTGGTGTGGTCATCGATCGCCTTCTTAAGGAGCGCTTCGGCCTCGGCGTGCGATCCGTTCTTGATGAGCAACGCGCCCAGCTCGTTCACGGCGTGGCTCGTGTCCGGGTGCGCAGCCCCAAGCTCTCGCTGCCGGATCGCCAACGCCTCGCGCATGTGCGGCTGGGCCACGTCGTACACGCTGAGCGCCATATAGGTACGTCCGATCGTCCCGCGGAGCCGCGCCGCTACCAGCGGCCGATCCGCGAACTTTTCACCCACCGTCTTGGACGCCTCGTCCAGCACCGCGCGCACCGTCACGTCCTTGCCCATCGCGCTGGGATCAACCGATCCCAGCATCTGATCGAGGAACCCGACCGTCGCCTCCGACTCGGCCAGCCGGGTTCTCGCCACGCCCTCGGCCCGCGTCGCCCGCGCCGCCTGCCACGCGAAACCAACCACGCCAACCAGCAACGCCGCCGCGATCGCCGTGCCCGCGCTCACCGCGCCCTTGTTGCGCCGGACAAACTTCTTGAACCGGTACGTGCGGCTGATCGGCGCGGCGACCACCGCTTCGCCGCTGAGATAGCGCCGCACGTCCATCGCGAGACCGTTGGCCGTCTCATAGCGGCGCTGGCGGTCCTTCTCGAGCGCCTTCATCACGATCCAGTCCAGCTCGCCGCGCACGACGAGCCCGAGCTTGCGCGGCTCGGTTTGACGCTTGGCCGCGACGGTCGCGATGGTGTCCGTCGCTTCCGAGATCCGCGTGCTGGGCTTGGGCGGGTCGACTTCGCGGATGATGCGCTGGATCTCGCCAAAGGCCGCGGAGCGCAGCTCTTTGCTGCTGAAGGGCGTACTGCCTGTCAACAGTTCGTAGAGCAGCACGCCTAGCGAGTAGACGTCCGTCCGCGTATCGATATCCAGCGAGCCCTCGGCCTGCTCGGGGCTCATGTACTCGGGCGTGCCGATCAACTGCTGGTGCTCGGTGAAAAGTGTCTTCTCGGTCAGCTTGCTCTGCGTTGCTTTGGCGATTCCGAAGTCGATGACTTTGGCGCTGGGCCGGCCGTCTTGCGTGGCGACGAGGATGTTCGACGGCTTGATGTCGCGGTGGATGATTCCCTTGGTGTGGGCGTGCTGCACCGCGGCGCAGACCTGTTCGAAGAGCCCGAGCCGTGCTTCGATGCTCAGATTGTTCTTGTCGCAGTAGGCCGCGATGGGGTCGCCCTTGACCAGGTCCATCACGAAATAGGGCCTGCCTGCCTCGGTTGCGCCAGCGTCGAGCACGCGCGCGATGTTGGGGTGGTCCATCATCGCGAGCGCTTGGCGTTCTTGCTCGAAGCGGGCCACGACCTGCCGTGTGTCCATGCCCAGCTTGATGATCTTGAGCGCGACCTTTCGCGCGACGGGCTTTTCCTGCTCGGCCATGAAGACCGATCCGAACCCGCCCTCGCCGATGAGTTGCAGCAGCTTGTAGGGACCGATTTTCGTGCCCGGGCTTTCGCGCTGAAAGTTCTCGGCGCTCGAACCGCGACTGCTGCCCGCGCTGTTGGATTGGATGCGCGGGGCGCTAGCGCTGGGATCGACTTCGGCCGTGGGCATCACGTCGGCGGTCGGCTCGGCCAGGAAACGATCGTCCTCGGCGGCCGCGATCATCGCGACGATTCGTTGCTTGAGCGCGGCGTCGCCTCCGCATTCGCGGTCGAGCAGCGAATCGCGCTGGGCGGCTGGCACGGCGAAGGCCAGCCCAAAGATTCGTCGAAGTTCCTCGTGCGTCTGTTCGGCCATGATCTCGTTCCTCTCGCTCGGACTCATCACTCGTGGTTCAAACCCGCCCCGCTTCGATCGCTTCTTTCAGCCAGCCACGAGCAAACGCCCACGACCGCTTGACCGTCGCCGTTGAGACGCCCAGGGCCGCGGCCGTCTGTTCGATGCTGAGCCCCGCGAAATAGCGGAGGTGGACCACGGCGGCGGCCCTG
>Ga0163148_10007690_pt1 | contig 10048 bp, 8 predicted proteins | sample OliLakLV19MP7P2_FD_148606 | JGI IMG/M metagenome (GOLD analysis project Ga0163148, IMG submission 148606) | Freshwater microbial mat bacterial communities from Lake Vanda, McMurdo Dry Valleys, Antarctica- Oligotrophic Lake LV.19.MP7.P2 | ecosystem: Environmental > Aquatic > Freshwater > Lake >... | reverse complement strand
ATTGCAAATGAAACCGTCGCTACAACTAAATGGCTAGCTAGCTAGTAGTTATCCTAGCTAGCTGCAACATGTGATGAATTTTGTCCACCGACAACACAGCATGACGCTATAGCATAGCAGCCAGCTGGTGCCATGACTGTAGCTGGCTTCTCATCGAAGGACAGGAGCTACCTAGGATGTTGAGATACAGTCGAACAGAGTTCCCGGCCGACAAATTCAGTCATAGCGACGGAAATAGCTAGTAGCACTGCATCTCTTCCTGACACAAAATCGAAGAGCGACTAGTCCATCCTTCGGGTTTGCTTCAACTCCTCTAATAGCCGACTGGCCGATTCAGCAAGTTCCGGCAGGCAATGACTCATGATGCCCATTCCATCACCACCCAAAGGGCTGAGTGAAGTGGGATGTTAGCCGGTGGGATTGAAATGCCAATTGAACTGTTAGGTAACAGTTACGACCTGATTATCGATGCAGGCAACAAAGCATAAAAATTACAGCAAGTCAGCTGACTAGTAGTCAAGAGGTTTGCCAGCTAGTAATCAGGAACATCACTGGCAGATAGAATATTATTGCTTGATGGAAGTCAATCACAGCGGTCTCGATTCTGCTGGAGTAAGCTAAAAGTTACTATGGCAGTTCCGGTCTTGACTGGTTCAGGGTTTCTTTCCTGTTCCGAACGAACGTCTCAATATTTCGGGCGTCGCGTGCAGGAGCGAATGAAAAGCAACAACGCATACACCATTGCAAATAGTTCTAACGTTCACGGGATTAAAGATGCCCGAACTTAAGTCATACTAGCTAGTTTGAAAAAAAATACTTAACATTGGTTCATCGCCATCCATATGTCATGAATATAAGGAGACATTTACACGTCAATTGGGGGGTTCTTCTCTATATCGAATCTTCACCATCAACGAATAGAAAGGCATGAATGCGTTGAAGCAGGTCTAGAAGCTTGAGTTCCTCAGTTAATCCGGGACTCACTAGCGCTGACCAAATCTGCTGTAATCATCTAATCAATGGGAAAGGGTCACAATGGAGTAAGATATCGGCTCCTCATAAATCTAATAAAAACCTCTTCACGAAAACCTTAACTCGGACGCCATCTTGTTTATCCCGAATAATCAACAAGACCACTCGTGCATATTGTAGTCGGGTATATTGAGAAAGTCTCTGAGCGTTACAAGCATAGCACAACAAACTTTAACGAATATATATATCAATAGTTCAGGGGACAAGTAGAGGAAACTCTGGCTTGAGAACCCAGGCTATTAGTGAGAACTTTGTCTGTATAAAATACGATGATAAATCCAACAAGCAAAAAATCTCCTGTTAACCGCACTCAACAATCATCTCCAACATCCTCCAATAACGACACCAAGAAGGGACCCGCTCCTCGCAAATCACGGTCCAGAATGAAGTCCAAATCGCCTCAGACACCGACAAAAGACATGATCCCACTAGATGTAGACTTTCAACCAGGGAATCTAGACGGTAAGTACATTACGTGGTTGCCGCGATACAGTACTGTCTGTATGCATGGAGCCGTTGGAGCGGTATACCACCACCTTGTTTCTGACTGTTGCCATGACCCATCATCTCCTTACTATAGTAATATGCAGTCGTGGCAAGTTTGCCTACAACTCTCCTGGAAACTGTTGGTTTAGGACCATGGTAGAAGAGCAAATGGATAATTACGCCAAAGCCAAAACCAAGACCGACAAATCACTGGTCGTGTCCATACTCGTCAATCGAGTCAAACAAGCCAATGGTGCCCATGGAGGCTTTGTCAAGAACGTTGGTGGACGTTGGTACCGAGTGTCAGAGCGATATTCACGTGAAAAAGGTACGTTTCAAGAATTCCTGCAAAATGCCAATCGGCTGTATGAAATGACTGCCTATGACTGCCGCCCCAGTAGCAGCACTTTTCATGTAACTGTACATCTTACATGCACGTCTCTTATCTTCTCGATATGTTCCAAAATATTTTAGTGGGACAACAATTCAGGGACCTTCTACACACAAAATACAAGTCAAGTACAAGAGCCAAGGCAGAAAAGAGAAAGCGTGGGCAAGGTGACGAGTGGGAGCTATCTACTTCTTGTAGCGTTGACGACTCCTCCGCAACATATACCAGCCCCCAGGGGAGTGGTGCCAAACCTGACGCCGGTACTGACACTGACTTTTCACCACCAGAGCCTCCGACGAGCAGTTTAGATGTGTCCAAAGTACCTGCCAAAGACTTGTTTGATACCAAGATCCATACTTCTGTTGCTTCCGCGTTCTCCAATCCTACTAGCCAGCCAACCGGCCGGAAGCGGCATCCAGGTGCCCCCAAACCAGCTGCTGGCATGGCCAAGGCAGCTGTTGATGCTGCGGATCACGACAGCCACCACCACCAAGGCAACAGTAGCAGTGCTAGCAAGAACAATAACCACGACGATGAAGGGGGGTTTGCCTGTGCTCCCATGGACCTGGATTTTGTGGACTTGGAGCCTCTTCCAATCGGGAATGGTTCTGGAAGAGACCACAATTCCTTCAATCTCAACTTGGGCAGTTGCTTGGAAGATGATGGATTTCCAAACTTTTTCAATTCTTGTCCCGATATCAATTCCTTTGGCGGTTCTGCCGCACATGGTCATGGTGCGGCAAGCCCCGACATGACAACTCTTTTGAGTGGGGGACCCCACAAAAGAGAATCTTCTCACCAGAAACATGATGACATTGACGCTGCTCTAGATGAATTCTCCTTTCAACACCCCATGAATATGTCATGATGGAGGATGCTTCACGACTGCCTGTAGGATGCGGTCGACGCACTGCGACGATGTGGATTAAGGCTGTGGCTGTACCTGGCTACCTTGTAACAAAGGGAATTTTTCTCCAGTGTTTTTAGTAGGCCGGCGTGGTGTAGTGGATAGATAGAAGCGTTGTGTTTTGGCCGCCAGGATTGCAATAGGCGCATACTGTACAGAAATCGTATACACATAGCTTAGCTGAAAAGCAGGAGAATCTCATCGATGACATTCGCCTCTTTCGCATCCCTAGCGTATCAGCCCTATTGGCTTGACACAAAAAGTCCTGGTTAGAACTCCTACACCGTCATACCCATGCCCCAACCATTGCAGCTTGCTCTGCATGACAAGTGTGCTAAACAAGTTCAGATCTGGATTCTTTGTTTTGTACATTGGCCAGGGTTCTTCCACTCCCTCTACGAATAGTTCGCAACCATCACTCGTTTTCGCCTTGGCAAACTAGCTGGATCGTGAGCGTGCTATAAGAAAATATATTCGCTAGTGTTGTATATCTATTGCCTAGTAGTTATTCTTGGAGTCTGTCGTTTCATAGGAAGAAGTAAGGTTAAAATGTTACAAGTTGAAGAATGCTATGCGGTCAACCTCCTTGCTCGGATGTTAGGCGTTGTGTCAGTAGCGCGCCTGTAACTTTGGCTGAATATACTACTTGTAGTAGTATCTAAATTATTGTATGCCTCTTCTTTGTGTGGCGCGAACATGGCCACACCGGTAGATTGGTTTGCCTTTCTAACTTGCTTTCCAAATAGCTATTCTATCCTGATTCTTTCTGAATGTGTGCATGTGCCACATCAGAGATCCAGTTTCCAAATTGTGTTGATTGTTTTTTGTTTGTAAATTGAAGACACCATCTCTATTTTGTCGCTGTAAGTTCACTTTCGAGACGATGCAAGAGCTCGATGAGTGTCCCAAAAGGAGCAATGATGGGTCGGCATTTTTTGGCAATTACGAGTGCATCTTGAACGCCCTTGCCCGTTTTGTACATGATCCAAGCCGTCCCAGCCGTACCGGCTCGATGCGCTCCCGCAAGGCAATGGATCAAGACAGAATCGCCACGCGCAATGTGCTCTTGAATAAAATCAAAGGCTTCTTGGAATCCACCTGCCAAGGGTGCGACATTCCGGTTGTGGCAATAGAGAGCCAGCCGTGACACGACAAAGCGATGATAGTGAAGGCCACTCCCATCGCCTTCAAAATAATTCTTACTCGTGGCTTCTTGACAATTGACAATGCCCACAATGTTTCGTTCCTGAAGCGTCCTTCGATCCGATGCCGCCACGTAATTCCCTACATAAACTGTACCGCCACCTTCTCCTGGATGCTTCCAAATGGGATCCAAATTGGAATACAGCGAATGAGTTTTCTGATTGTTGTTGACGGAGGGTTGTAAATTCAATTCTTGAAAGAGTTTGCGTGCTTCCTCGTCATAATCGGTGGCATCCAAGCGGCAGGCCGCTTGAATCAATTCGGATTTTTCCAAGCATTGGGAACAATCGTATCCTCGCATGGTCAGGAGAATCCGCAACTCTTTGGTCGTCATGGAGTCATAACGCTCCTTGTTCTGGATTTCGTTGTCATTGTCCATGGATTCGAGTGTGGAGGAAGAAGATGCCATGATCTCTTATACAAACAAAAAAGGTGGTTCAATTGGCGAGGAATGAAACAATCAATCTTCTATTGTTTTCGATTCGGTTCTTCTCGTCTGGCGACGAGAACAACGCAAGCAAGCAAAATTAGTTTAGATAGACGTGCAGCTGTTCCCCTGTCGTCCCAGGCTATATAATCATCTACGGCCTAATTTCATAGGGCGCTTCGAATAGCTCGAAGGAGGTTTGTAATACAGTTTGGTACTGTAGCTTTGCTTGTTAATTTGTGGCATTCATGATTGATTTTTTTACCATGCGCAACAACGACAATTGTAACCAACAGCTCAAGCATGGGGTTCTCCTGCTTATTAGCTTCCGTGTGGTTTGCCGATCACGGCTGTTGAGTCGAGTCCTGAATCGAATCAATCCTCGATTTTTCTGTTCCATTAATGTACGCACAGTAGCTCAATGTAATAGGAAGCACGAACTCCTGAATGCATCCTCCTCTTAAATCTTTGCTTCCGCTGGAAGTGTGCTGACGCAAAGGTTACGTCTTGACTTCGATTTGATCACAAAATCAAGGAAGTAATGACGGTGTGACCTACGCGAAATCAGCCGTAAATTCCAAAGAGGAATTCAATATTATTACTCAACTGGAGTATGTTTTCCAACAGCCTTCTAAAGTTTGATAGATACCTGTATGTGTGACCCACGTACAGTACAGTACGTCGTACTCGACGAACTACTTTCTTCTAGATTGACGTGGCAACCACATTTGACAGATGTGTAGCTCTAACAGCTGTTCTACTAGTAGCTACAGAGGTTCCCGTAACCACGGCCACTGGCTAAGATAGAACAACTGGTATTGGTATCTACTACCGTAGCTACAGTACTAGAGAACCGATTACTGCGTCATAGCTGTACGCAACTGCCCGAGCGGACGGAGAAGCCGACCAGGCCGAAGATTTCGCTGTATCACAGTTATCGTGTACATTGTTGTAGTCTAGCACTCAGTGATAGTTGAAGCCAAATAAATTCTGTTGTGAGCCAATACTAGCTAGTAGTAGAAGATTGATATTGCTTCTTTTCTTCCGCACAGATTTTTGTGAGCCAGCGTACAATAACTTTGTATCTTTCTGTAGTAGTACGGTAGAGAATGAAGAGTACTAACACTAGTGCTATGGGTCGTCCACAAGACGACATTGAAGCAGGCATTGGGGCTGGGGCTTGCGTACAGGTCGACTGCAGCAGCAGTAGCAACAGCAGTAGCGAGGGCCAACCTTGTCGTAGTGGAAAAGACAACGCCGAAAATGTCGATGAGTATTGCAACTCAATGATGCAAAGCAGCTCTAGACATTCGGATTCCTCCTTCTATACTTCCGCCGAAGATGAAGAAGGTGCTGCAGTAATAATGCAAGACCAAAGACTACCCAATGCAGCAGTCGATAATGAACACGACCAGGACCACGAAGACTTGGAAGCACCTCCGTCACCAACACCTGTGGTTATGGAGTTGTTTGAAGAGGATCGATATATGGATGAACATGACGAGTACGTTCCAGCAGACAGTACTGACAACCTCGACGACAACATGGATGCAGTGAGAACAGTGGTGAAAGCAGAGCCCATGGAAGATGACAGCCGCCGATTATCAGAAGATGATAGCGAATATGGTCGCATGCCTGTCTGTTATATTACAGACGATGACTGCGAAGAAGCAGAAGACGAGGAGATGTCGTTTGTGAATGAACGCGAGGATGATGATGATGATGATATTGATATTGAGGAAGAATCCTCCTGCAACTTTGACGAGGAAGAAGACCATTTTTCTCACGAGGATAGCAGCCACAACCACAGTCAACAACCACAACTGCGCGGGGATGAGATTCCTCTTGAAGTCAAGCCAGATGCCATCACACCCTGGCGGCGCTTTCGTATGAATACCAATTTTGGTGAAGAAGCCTTTGCAGCCGCCATGACAGTGGAGGCCGCCAGCAGTTCTGTGAGGGACAATGCCTTACAGGTCGATGTCGAGGCTCATTTGGTCCGCAGCGCCTCTGATTTGACACTACGACAAGATACCTTTGATGCCGACGAAGAAGATGAGTATGATTCCGATGCGGGCAATTATCATGTTTCCCATGGCGATTCGACACGAACAGCCCAATTCATTAGTGCCCGAGTCATTCGCAAAACTCCCGATCAAGATATTGGATTTCGGATTCGATTGGTGGAAGACACGAGAAGTACCTTGATCAACAACAAATCGTCATTGGTCATTAGTCGCATCAATCCTGATGGCTTGTTGGCACAATCGCCGATTCTCAATGGCGATAAAATTCTTTCCATAAATAATCAAAGTTGTTTGGGCATGCATTATGAAGGCGCCGTAAAGCTGCTCAAGGATGCTACGGACCATGTGACCATTACGGTGCAAAATGAACGTGGAGATGCATCCCTTGTCGAATGGTAAATACATGCGTACTATTGTTCTTGCATGCGACTAGGAAGCTTGGAAAGCGTGAATCCTTTGACTGTTGCTCACACTTGCTCCTAATCATATACTCTATTCTTTTATATCAGTTACGTGGAAAAACCTAGGCCGAGAACCAAACTAGGATTGGACTTGACGGACAAAGTCGTTCAGCGCCGAGGGATGCGAAATACACGAACCATTCCAATTGTGCGAGAGATCAATCCACAAGGTCTCATGGAAGATTCCCTACTGAATCCTGGCCACAGGATCATGTCCATCAATGGAAAACGAGTATTGAACACCCGTTCCATTAAAAAAGCCCTCTCCCAAACCAGCGAACATGTAACATTCTTGGCCAAGACATCGGATGGCGGAGCGGCCACCGTGGTGACGACCAACCCCGAGGCGGGGACGCGATCTCGGTTGTTTGATTTATATGGAACAAAAGTACGCGCCCGACGCATTGACGTCTTGGATTCCGAACAATGGTGGAAGAGCATGTACGATTCGGCTCGGATTGGATGCAATATTGGAGCCATCACTCTCTGCGTCGTGGCCGTGGTATCACCCGTGAAAGAGTTTTTATTTCTCACACAAATCAATTGGGTGCTGTCCGTCGGTGCCGTTTTTGCACTGGCCAATGCTCCTTGGCTGTGTCGAAAGACCGGAGCGTGGTGTTCGGTCGTTCAAATCTTTTGCAATGCACTGGTTATATCCTACATGTTGTATTTGCTGTTTGGTGTCGAAGACCTGGATTACCTTTGGTTCTGTGCACTTTTTGTGCCCCTATTGGTTATGATGAATTTGCCAACCCTCTTTCCTGATGGTGGTGACGACGACAAGACCTGTGATGAACACGGTCGTAGTAGTGGCGCCAGACGACAAATCTACACGGACGAATCGGTCCGCGTGGATTCTTGTAGGAGTGAGCGGTGTGATTCTTGCAGAGGGTTCTAGATTAGTAGAAGATTGCGATCCAGTGGCCATCCCTTTTCTTTCCAGGGAGGGAATGGTGATGATGACGTGCACCAGCTCAGGGCAATAGGCCGCCTGAAGACACCGATGAGTCGGACCACGTGAACCCTTGCAGGAGTATGTAATTCTTGCAGAGGGTTCTACTAGTAGGAGAAGATCATGATCAATTTGCGAAATTGCGATGATGGTGGTGGTGCTGATGATGATGCACAAGCTCGTGCTGCTGCTGCTGCTGATGATGATGCACAAGCTCATTCTGCACTGATGAAAAATCGGAGCACACCTGGATTCTTGTAGGAGTACCCAGTGCCATTCTTGCAGAGAGTTCTAGTATACTCTAAGCAATTTTCTAGATATATTTTTTGTCAATTAGTACAGTGTTCTTTGCAACGAATGGAACGACTACATGGCGCTCTAAATAACTAGCGTTTTTATTAAAGTTTCGCTACTTCTTCCTTGACCAATTTTTGTGCCAAGGATCCATCGACTTCTCCTTTGTGAGCCTTCATGAGTGCTCCCATGACTTTTCCAATATTGGAGTCGCCATTGCTTTGAGCTTCCGCTATGGCCTCTTGGACCCAAATTCTCGTTTGATCTTCATCGGCCAAGGATGGCAACCACTGACTCATGACATCCAATTCGGCTTGTTCCGCTTCCGCGCGATCCGTAGCACCACCTTGCGTAAACATATCAATCGATTCCTTGCGCATTTTGGCCATTTTTCGAATAACGTCAATGGCTTGTTCATCACTTAGTTTATCCGTCTTGGCCTCAATGGCCGCATTGGCAAAGGCGGCTCGAATCAAGCGAATGGTATTTAGTTTGACTTGATCCTTGGCTTTCATGGCGGTTTTCATTTGATCGGAAACTTCATCGACAATGGCAAACAACTGGAATTGTCGATTGTTGTTCCACGATGGTGATGAGGATGTTGTTGTCGTGACAGTAGCAACAACATCACGCCATTGCCGGGCAAGGGGAACAAAGGCACCCGTTGGAGTGCAGGCAAGGGTAATCCACAAAGACAACAATCTCGGAACTAGGAATGCATTCATTCTCATCTTGGTAGCATTCAATACTATAAAAAGGGTATCAGAGACGAGTATATTTCCAGTTTATGAGTGAAATGGCAGCCCTGGTACTAGTAGTAATACTAGTATAACTGTATCTATCTATCATCAAGGTCGTGATGTTTGTTTTCTGTGAACGACGATGGAGGTTAAGGTCTCATAAGGATATCTTCTGGCGAAGGACAGACCGGTTTGCCCGAGTCTGCGATCAGCTCTAACCCTATTGAGGGATTCACTTCGATATTTCTAAGGACCAAGGATACATAGCAGGAGGACGCTGTTCCATCGGCACCATGTGATGGTTCACATACATGGTTGCGGTATGGTTGCGCTATCCAACTGGATAATAAGAAGTTTAATTTCGGTTCTCCTGATAGCTATATTTTGACAGCCTCAAAGAAGTTCCAATTCCTACAACAATAACCAATGCGTCAACAGCGCACTACAGCACCCAATACTACAGTAGTATGGCAGCAGCAGTACCACAGAAAGGCTATCACATGGCCAAAATTGTAAGCCGTCACATGGCGTCCCAGACGGTCATGATTTTGGAATTGGAACTACAGGCATCATCCTCATCCTTCCAATTTCAACCAGGCCAATGGGTCGATTTTATGGCGCCACCATGTGATTGGATAGGAGGATTCTCTCCCGCCAGTTTGCCATCGGAATTGCCCAACATGACCTTGGCCGTCAAGCGTTCCCGTCATCCTCCATCGCAATGGGTTCATTCCGAGGAAAGCAAAGTAGGTCAATCTTGTCAAGTTCAAGCAGGAGGAACATGTGTTCTTGACACAGCCAGTGCCATCCATCAGCGACAGCCCGTGGTGTTTTGTGCCGGTGGGATTGGAATATCTCCCCTCTTGAGCATGTATCGGTATTGGAATCAACAACTCCAACTCCAGCAGCAGCAGCACTCGAACAACAATGATGATACTAGTGTGGGAAAGGACAAAACACAAGTGCCGTCGTCGTCATTTTTATATTCCGTGTCCACGGAGGAAGAGCTAGTCTTCAGGGACATTCTAGTGGAGGAAGCCACCAATGCCAAAAACTTGTCGACAGCTGCACAACAATTGACCATTACTCTGACAAAACAAAAAGCATGGACGTTACAACTAAAACAGG
>Ga0163148_10007684_pt1 | contig 10052 bp, 8 predicted proteins | sample OliLakLV19MP7P2_FD_148606 | JGI IMG/M metagenome (GOLD analysis project Ga0163148, IMG submission 148606) | Freshwater microbial mat bacterial communities from Lake Vanda, McMurdo Dry Valleys, Antarctica- Oligotrophic Lake LV.19.MP7.P2 | ecosystem: Environmental > Aquatic > Freshwater > Lake >... | reverse complement strand
AACTTTTGGCAGTGCGGTGTACGGCGTTGAAGCTATCACTATTGCTGTGGAAGTGAATATCAATAACCAGGGAAAATCCGAAGCGGTAATTGTCGGCTTGCCTGATAGTGCTGTAAAAGAAAGTTTACTACGAGTTGAAAGCGCCATTAAAGACAATGGATTTTTTATGCCCCGTACAAGGTTAATTGTTAACCTTGCCCCGGCAGATATCCGCAAAAGCGGTACAGCTTTCGATTTACCTATTGCCATTGCAACGCTTGCAGCAAGTGAACAACTCATTAATCCTGAAAAATTAACGGACTATGTAATAATGGGTGAGCTGAGTTTGGATGGTGAAGTAAGGTCGATAAAAGGAGCATTGCCCATTGCAATACAGGCACGCAAAGAAAATTTTAAAGGACTGATTGTGCCTAAGCAAAATGCAAGGGAAGCAGCAATGGTGAACAACTTAAAAGTGTATGGCGTATCGCATTTAAAAGATGTATTGGAGTTTTTTAAAGATGAGGATTCTTTGCAGCCGGTTATTGTAAATACAAGAGAAGAGTTTGCATTTGCACAAAGTGATTTTGAAATTGATTTCTGTGATGTAAAAGGTCAGGAAAATATAAAACGGGCGCTCGAAATTGCAGCCGCCGGCGGACACAATGCCATTTTGATTGGACCGCCTGGTGCCGGTAAAACCATGCTGGCAAAGCGTTTGCCCACCATCCTTCCTCCGCTGTCTTTGCAGGAGTCGTTGGAGACAACCAAAATACACAGCGTTGCAGGCAAATTGCCGGAGAATGCAACGCTTATTTCCAAACGGCCTTACCGCAGTCCGCATCACACCATTTCGGATGTTGCATTGGTTGGCGGTGGCGTAAATCCGCAGCCCGGCGAAATTTCGCTGGCACACAATGGCGTATTATTTTTAGATGAATTACCAGAGTTCAAAAGAACGGTTTTGGAAGTAATGCGGCAGCCGATGGAAGAAAGAAAAGTAACCATCAGCAGGGCAAAATTATCGTTGGAATTTCCGGCAAGTTTTATGTTGATTGCCAGCATGAATCCATGCCCTTGCGGCTATTTCAATCATCCTGAAAAACAATGTACCTGTCCGCCGGGTGGCGTACAAAAATACCTGAACAAAATTTCGGGACCATTATTAGACAGGATTGATTTACATGTTGAAGTAACACCGGTTGCTTTTAGTGAACTTTCCTCTACCCAGCAATTTGAAAAAAGTGCCTCCATCAGAGAAAGAGTTATAAAGGCAAGAGACATACAGGAGCTGAGATATAAAGACAGCGAAGGCGTTTATGCCAATGCACAAATGAGCAGTAAAATGTTGAAAGAAATTTGTGTAATTAATACCGCCAGCCAAAACCTGTTGAAAGTTGCCATGGAAAAATTAAACTTGTCTGCCCGTGCTTACGACCGGATTTTAAAAGTTAGCAGAACCATCGCCGATCTTGCAGGTAAGGAAACAATTCAACCAGAACATATTGCAGAAGCCATACAATACCGCAGCCTCGACAGGGAAGGCTGGGGAGGATAAAAAATAAATATGTAATGTTTGAATCAGTCAATAATTTTTTTGATAAGATATACGTGATAACGCTGAAGAGGGCTACAGACAGGCATTTGCACATACTGCAGGAACTGGAAGGTTTGCAATATTCATTGTTTTATGGTGCTGATAAAAATGAGCTTGATTTGGAGCAGCTTGCGCTTCAAAAAGAATATGATCCTGAACTGGCGATTAAAAAAAATATCATGCACAAAAGAATGACAGCTGGTGAAGTGGGATGTTCACTTAGTCATAAAATGATTTATGAAGAAGTGATTAAGCACCATTACAACAAAGTATTGATACTGGAAGATGATGTGGTAATTGACAGAAAAAACATCATGCTATTTGACAGCATCAGCAGGGAGTTACCCGGTAACTGGCAATTGTGGTATTTGGGTTATGCAAAAAATGAAACTCCTCCGGCAAATGCTGTAGCAAAAAAACTTTTTTATCATTTTTGCTACAGCCTTGGCATTAAACGAACTTTAAATCATACAGTAATCAATCATTTATACCCGGCGCCTTATGCTGCTCATTTGCAAAAAGCAGGTTTTCATGATTGTACCCACGCTTATGCTATTACCAATGACGCAGCAAGGGTATTATTAAAGCAGCAAACTCCTGTGCAATACACTGCTGATAATTTACTGGCCTTTACCTGTACGAATGATTTATTGCAGGCATTTATTTCTACACCTGCTTTAATTAACCAGCAATACCAGCTGAGCGGTAATCCAACAAGTTCTTATCTCAATCAATAAAATATCATGAATCACTATGTTTTATTTCATGCTTATGGCAGTAACGAAATACTTGCTGAGTGCAGATTTGCATTAATGCAGTTGTTGCAGCAACATGACGTTGAAACAATTTGCGTAGTACTGTACACAGATAATCCGCTATATTTTAAAAATGAATTAGAAGCATTTTCCAACGCAATCACAGAGCATATAACAGCAAAGCAAATAGCAGCATGGCGTGGCGAAATCAATTTTGTTCACCGTGTAAAAATTAAAGTACTACAGCATTTTTTCAGTAAATACAATGGAAGTGTTTTGTATTGCGACACAGATACTTATTGCATACAATCACCCGCTACGTTGTTTGCTAATATTGATAACGGGGCATTTTATATGCATACCAACGAAGGGTATATTAAACCAACTGGCAATTTGGTAATAAAAAAATGGCACCACTTTTTTGCCAATAACAATATTCAAATTAATAACAAAAAAGTAGCTAACATTGAAAGTATAAGTATGTGGAATGCAGGCGTGATAGGCATTGGCAGCCAATATGCATCTTTATTGGCAGAAGTGCTAGCCATTACAGATTCCATTTACCCATTGTTACCCAGGCATACCGTAGAACAATTTGCATTTAGTTATGTCTTTCAAAATACCTGCACTATCCTGCCTGCAGATAATTTTATTTTTCACTACTGGTACCTGAAAGAATACCGGATTTTTTTGAAAAATTTTTATTTAAAATACGGAACAATGTCTATCGACTGGCAGGCAAAAAAAATAAAGGGATATCTTGCGGAGCCAATTCTGAATGAAAAAATGTTGTATAACAAAAGATTTTTTTTAAAAAGACTATTCACCCCAAAATGGGACATAGCTGATTATAGTAAAAATGTATAAAACCTACTGGATGTTTTTCTAATTAGTTCAGGCCTACCAATCAGGGCTGTATTGATAAATGGTTTTCCTGCTTCGATGCCTTGTACGATCATAGTAAAGCGGCAGCCTTAAAATTTTGAAGCTACCTGTTTTTGAAACTGGTATGGTATTCTTAATTTCCGCAACAATTTTTTTGAAAAAATCCACGAACCTCCCGTCATCAAAATATTCATTTGGCTGATTGTTATAAAAAAGTGGCTCCCGTAAATATTCTTTGTACAATGCTTCATCATTGTCTACTTCAATTACACGGTTTAACAATGCTTTGGTTGAATTGTAATCATGATAATTGATAAAACTTTTGGGATTCATTTCTTCTGCAATTCGGGGATTTCCCCAATAAACAGGAACCGTGTTGGCATCTTTGGCTTCTACCAGTTTTTCAGTAACATAGCCCGGATAAGTCGCATTTTCAAAAGCAATATTGAATTTATACTTTCTAATAAATGCCAGCTTATCAGGTACCCTGCCTCCAACATTGTTGAGCACAGATCCACCCGAGTCCACTTTTTTATAAGCACTTAAATGGTGGAAAAAATCAATCCTGCTTTTAGTGTCTTTGCTGGATACTACAAAGCTGCAAAACCCGGTTTTTTCTTTCAGCAGCTCGTCAATTGTTGTTGCTGTTTTTGGTAGTAGAAAATTCGACAGATTATTATTTTCGTCAAATAACAATACATACAATGGCAGCCGTAAATGATTGGGCTGTTGCAGGTAATCAAAAGAAATAGCATAATCTGCAATTCTAAAATCCGGTGCAACGTTTTCTCCCAGAAATTGAATTTTATGGCATCTATACTGTAGGTGCGAAGTGCCAAAGTAAGAGAAAAATAAAATGTCAGGTTCATCGGATATTTCTACTTCCATCTTTCCCTTTAAAGCCTTGGTGAAATAATTATTTTCAGGATTAAAACTTGCCCAAAAGTCAACAAATTTTACTTTTATTTTCCGCATAGTCATGTTGTAGTTAATGACAAATCTACTAAGAAAAATGATGGTAAGGGGGCGCTTTGTCTTTTTTAAAATTTACTTATGCAGCTTTCCGTTTATGCTGTAAACCTGATAAAATTATACAGATAATTTGTTTAAGGAAAACAGCAACTTACCGGAGCCGTTTGTAAAAAAATGATTATTAAAAGTGAAAAGCAATATGATATTTTAATGAGCTAATTGTTTTATTTCTATTCAAGGGGTATATTAGCCGTTTCTTATAGTTCAGGCTGGTAAAAAAATTAATAGGTTACCTTTATTTCGTTATGAAAAATTCACTTCAATTCTTTATACAATATTATTTAAAAAAGCATTTGGGCTTTTTATGGGGCGCATCAATTAGTGCTTCAGATATTTTCTGGAAAAACTTTTTTCGTCTTAAGGCAGCGATGCCTGTTGTAATATTAGAAGAATCTTTCGGAAGTTTACTCATTAAATCCAACATAGATAATCAACCGTTTCAATGTTATGTTCGCAGTGCGCCTAGCAGCGATGTTTTTGTTTTTAGACAGATATTTGAAAAGATGGAGTATATGCCGCTTGTAAAACTGATAAAAAAAAATAATGATTTTAATGCAATAAAATTAATTGTAGATGCCGGGGCTAATGTGGGATATACGGGAGTTTTTTTAAAATTATTTTTTAGCGATGCTTACCTCGTTGCTATTGAGCCGGACCAATCAAATGCTGAACAAATCAACCTAAATTTTATAGCAAATAATATTATTGATACTGAAATTGTTCTGGCCGGCGTATGGTCACATGATTGTTTTCTGGAACTTAAAAAAGATAAGTCTAAAGGGCAGGAATGGGGATTTTATGTAAAAGAAAGCGCAGTGCCAACAAGTCTTAGGGCTATAGATATTTTAAACCTGCCTCAACTTCGCAATAGCGGGTTAATTGATATCTTGAAAATTGATATTGAGGGAAGTGAAACCAAATTATTTGAGGACAAAGAAAAAGCCCGCAAGTTATTAAGCATTACAAAATACTTAGCCATTGAAATACATGATGATATTGCAGACAGACAGTATATACAACAAGTATTAGGAGACAATAATTTTTCGTGGTTTGAAGAAGGAGAGCTTACAATAGCCGCAAATAGAAATCTAACCAAATAATAAATTGAATAGTTGAAAGTGACAATTGATATTTAGTAAAAGCTATGGTAATAATGAATTACAAAGGCGGGCAATTGGCAAACAGAATTTATTTGTTTAGCCATTTTATTGCCAATAGTATTGAACACAGATACCACTTGTATAATCCTGAGTTTGACGAATTCACTCCTTTTTTTGAAACAACCAGCAGGAATGATTTTAACGGTCATCTTATAAGCACTACCATTTTTAAAAACCATTTTGCAGACCGGGCTTTTAGCAGGTTGTTTCGTTTATGGGCTGATATAACGCATAAATTTTTTACCCGAACTCCCTGGTATATTTTATACCGGATTTTTAAAACCAATGATAAAAGTGGTCTCAACTTCAATTTGAATGACGCTGCTTTTATAGGAGAGGCAAAAAATAAAAAGCTGATTGTGGAAGGATGGACTTTTAGAGATCATCCAAACCTGTTTAAACACTGTGATTCAATCAGGCAAATTTTTACACCAGTTGAAAAATATAGAAAAGAAGTTGCTGACGAAATGCAGAAAGTAAGAGCTGCAGCTGATGTTGTAATTGCTGTGCATATAAGGCGTGGCGACTATATCCGGTATAATGGCGGCCACTGGTTTTATACTGATGAAGTGTATGCAGCTAAAATGATGCAGATTCAGCAGCAGATGAAAAGTAAGGGAAAATCCTGTGTATTTTTTATTAGCTCTAATGATGCTATTAATCCAATCAACTTTCCTGCTTCCTTAAAAATATTTGCAGCCCGCAGGCATTTTATTACAGATCTATATTGCATGGCCAGTTGCGACGGAATTATTGGCCCGCCAAGTACTTTTAGTCAATGGGCATCTTTTTATGGCAAGGTTCCACTAAGTTTTATTTTCAGTAAAGATGATGTAATTCAGTTGGGGGAGTACAAGCACGTGGATAACCCATAGTACAATGTATTAAATTTTAAATGCGGTAATTTAAGGTATACGCTCTTATTTAAGTGGAATGTAAAAGGACTTATAACTAGGTTTACAAAAAACAAGAACGCCTGTCGAATGCTGAATACATGCAATCTTGTCAGCTAAAAATAAATAGTATAATATTTGACAAGGGTAAAACCTTCGATACAATCAAAATTAACTTCAATGAAAATATTACTGCAATACCTGAAGCCATACAAGGGGCTGATTTTACTGGCTCTTTTGTTGGCTGCTATCAACCAGGTTTTTTCTATGCTGGATCCTTATTATTTTGGTAAACTGGTAGATAATTTTGCGGCGCATCCAAAACAAACCGGCTATTACGACGCAAAAAAGGTATTTCATGTTACTGGTACAAGAACACAAACTGAATTTGTTTGGGGCGTACTTGGTATGCTGGCTATACTGATAAGTGTGGCAATGATATCCCGTATTGCCAAAGCATTTCAGGATTATTTTGGCAATGTGATTGTGCAAAAATTTGGAGCAAAAATATTTACGGATGGCCTGCAGCAATCTATGAAATTACCCTACGAGGAGTTTGAAGACCAGCGGAGCGGAGAAACCTTGTCCATTCTTTCTAAAGTACGATCAGATACGGAACGCTTTATCATTTCATTCATCAATGTATTATTTGGCATGCTGGTGGGTATTGTATTTGTATCTGTATATGCAGCAAGACTGCACTGGTCAATTATGCCAATTTACCTGGTAGGCATGTTAGTGCTTGCTTTACTCACAAGTGTATTGAGTAAAAAGATAAAGGTGATTCAAAAAAATATTGTAAAAGAAACTACCGTTTTGGCGGGCACCACTACAGAATCTTTAAGAAATATAGAACTGATAAAAAGTCTTGGTTTAACCAACCAGGAAATTAACCGGTTAAATAAAAACACCTATAAAATTCTTGGGTTAGAATTAAGGAAAGTAAAAAGCATCCGTACGCTGAGTTTTATTCAGGGCACTTTTGTAAACCTGCTGCGCCAGCTAATTATGTTTACGTTACTGTGGTTGGTTTTTCAGGATAAATTGACTGCAGGTGAAGTAATAACCTTAACCTTTTATTCCTTTTTTATTTTTGGTCCGTTACAGGAAATTGGCAACATCATTCTTTCTTACAGGGAAGCAGAGGCATCTTTAAATAATTTTCATACCCTGATGAGTAAGACGCCGGAGCCACAGGCTACCGATCCAAAACCGTTGGGGAATATCAATCATCTTGAATTTAAGGGTGTGAGTTTTAAACACCGTACAGCCAGTCATAAAGCCATTGATGATATCAATTTTAATGCAAGGTTGGGCGAAACGATAGCATTTGTAGGGCCAAGCGGCAGTGGCAAATCTACCCTGATGAAATTACTGGTGGGATTGTATCGGCCGCAGGAAGGACGGATTGAATACAACGGGCTGGATGAAACACAAATAAATTTTGATGACCTCCGCAACCAGATTGGTTTTGTAACACAGGATACCAATCTCTTTAGCGGTACCATTAAAGAAAACCTGTTGTTTGTTAACCCTGCTGCCACCGAAGCAGACTTAACAGATGTGCTGGAAAAAGCATCCTGCACCAACCTGGTTGCAAGGGCTGAAAACGGCCTTGAAACCATGATTGGTGAAGGAGGATTGAAATTATCCGGTGGAGAAAAACAGCGGCTATCCATTGCAAGAGCCCTGCTCCGCAAACCTAATTTATTAATTTTTGATGAAGCAACTTCTGCACTCGATTCTTTGACGGAAGAAGAAATTACCAATACCATCAAATCTATTTCATTGGGCAAAGAACAAATCTCCATTATAATTGCCCACCGCCTAAGTACCATTATGCATGCCGACAGGATTTATGTTTTGGAAAGAGGCGATGTAGTAGAAACAGGCAATCACGAAGATTTGCTGGCAGAAAAAGGATTGTACTACGCCATGTGGCGGCAGCAGATAGGAGAGCGGAAGAAGATGGAGGTTAGTTTGTAGGTGAAGTTTGAGATTGATGGATTTTTTGTAAAATGCTAATTCCTCATTGCATTTTGCCTATTGCCCATTATATTTTATCCATCATTTTCAATATCAAATCAGCATCCGGGCAGTTATTTAAATAGGTTTCCCTTTCACCCAAACTGCATACGCCGGGGTAATCACCTTCATACAAACGCATATCTTCAATAATCTGAAAATGCAGGTGTGGCGGCCAGTGGCCATTTTCTTTTTCTTCGCCAAAATGACCCAGCAGTTCACCACGACTGATGTACTTGCCTTGTTGTAATGGTACTAAATCTTTTAAACTTAAATGGCCATACAAGGTTTGAAATAACACGGTATCCAGTTGGTGTTGTAGCACAATGGTAGCACCATAGTCACCAAAATTATCGTTGTAAGCATAGCTGTGTACCGTACCACCAATCGGCACATACACTTTGGTGCCTTCTTCTCCCCAAATATCAATGCCGAGGTGAATAGACCGTCTCTCGGCCCCCTCTTCTTCACCTTCGTAAGCATACGGGGAAATTTTTGATGCTGCTAATGCAAAAAGACTGCTTCTTTTATAAAGAACCCTATCCTCGTTATAGCCACCAATGCCGTATTTGCAGTTATTGGCTTTTAATTTATTGTGGATGTAAGCTGAAAATTGTTGGGTATCGGTAACTAAATCAGTGGTTAATTCTGTGTTTGCTGCAGTAAAATCCAAGTGACAAAGTTTATCTGCAGCTGCATTAAAATCAACTACTTTTCCAAAGGTTGATTGGTATTTTAACAGGGCGTTTTTCAGACTGTGTTTCATGGAGTAAAGTTACTTACTATTGCCGTTAAGTCGTTTGGCGTTTTATTAGTTAATGATAGCTGTTTTTGATTGTCCACAAACTAATATGCTTATAATTACCAGGCATAAAGTGACGAGAGATTTTATGCTTTTAATTTTTTGTTGTGATTGATATGACAAAACTATTATTGCAGCCAATGTACGGTGCTGAAAATTATTTATTGACAGCAGCATAATCAACATCAAAAAAAGGTTGAGATAATTTGAGAAGGTGTTTGTGTTATTCTATATATGGCCTGCACCAATATCACTTCCAGGTATCCGCAGTCTCTCAATCTTCCACTTTGTATTCAATTGTCAACACATTGTCATTAAAGTTTTTAAAGAATAAATGCCCGTTGGCAGGTACAGAAATAATCAGCGACTTGCCGGCTATCAGCGATGGACTTATCCATTTTTCATTACCATTGTCTGTTACCTTGTACACTTCACAAGATTGAGTGTCAGCAGGATTTGTAAGTGTTACAGTAAATGAAGGATGAAGGGTGTTTCTCCAAATCCTCAACTCCCCTTTTGCAGGCAATTCAATTATTCCGTTTTTGGGTTGAATGGCTGCCATGGTGCCGGTTGATTTGCAGGAATAAGTAATTGTGGCGATGGTCAATAATGCAAATAGTACTTTTTTCATTTTTTTAGTTTTTGATGTTAGTGATTATTCAATTGTTTTTTTTACCAGTAAAATTTTAATTGATGTTGAATGATTTTCCATCATCTTCTTTTTTTACAATAAGAAATGGTGGCTGGTCCGATATTTTTGCACCATTCATTACGGTGTTTACCTGTTCATTGCTGGCGAGATAAAGTTTTGTGCCTTCAGGAAATTGAAGTGATTTGCGGCCCAATGGGCTTAGCGTAAATATCATGGTAGCGTTTCCTCTTTCATCGGGGCGGTAATAAATAAGACTCACTTTTTCCGGGAGC
>Ga0163148_10007678_pt1 | contig 10059 bp, 5 predicted proteins | sample OliLakLV19MP7P2_FD_148606 | JGI IMG/M metagenome (GOLD analysis project Ga0163148, IMG submission 148606) | Freshwater microbial mat bacterial communities from Lake Vanda, McMurdo Dry Valleys, Antarctica- Oligotrophic Lake LV.19.MP7.P2 | ecosystem: Environmental > Aquatic > Freshwater > Lake >... | reverse complement strand
AGGCAGTAGTACTCCTGGTTGGAAGAGCAACAATAACTGCCCGGCAAGTGTTTGGAAAGCACCACGTACCCAAGGAATATCCAAGTTTCAACTGACACCAACTGCGCCGAATAGCACAGCCACGACACAGCCACCCACCACACAGCAGCGGCCAGTGCCCGATAGCGGCAACTACAAGAACCTCCACCACCACCATCACAATAATAACATGATCAAGAACCAGCATAACAACAACAGTCCAAGTGGTACACCCTTTCGCTTTACATCCTTTCCAGCGTCCCTGCCCCGAGTACACCCACCCTTGCGTGATGCTGCCGCTCCTGCCAAAGGAGAAGGACCGGAAGTGCCAGATTCGATTCGCAAACGCATGTACTTTGGATTTCCGCCATCTTCCTCGCAACACCAACATCATCTTCATGGTGCAACGACTGGTGCAGGTGCTGCTGCTGCCCCTTCATCTACTTATCATCATCATCAACAACACAACAACAATCACTCAAGGGAAGAAGACGGAACTCAAAATACCAGTATTAGTTCTTTGTCAACCCATGGAGAAGATGATCCTCGCATGCCTCCAGTTCATACAAGACTCTTTTTGGACGAAGAGCAATATGCCTACAGTGACGACGACGATGAAGATGATGACAACGGAAACACTAACAACAATAATACCAATGATGCCAATGCTGCGGCAGTAGGACGGACGCGCTTGAATTTCAATTTGCTATTGAGTCCAACTAACAACAGCAGGAAAATCAAGAACGACACCATAGCGGTCCCTGCTGGTACCAAAGAAACTAAACACGAACAAGATAGTACGCCACAAACTGACAACGACGAAGGCCAGTCCGATGATGTAATGGAGAATGAAAGCAACAGCTCGGATCCTTTCGTGCAAAATCAACCCGATGAAAGTCCCTTCAAGGAGTTGCAAGATGCAGCGGACAAAGGTACGTGATATAATAATAGACGGAACTGCTTCTCTGGTATTTCAACACAGTGTGTCGCTCACCGCCAAATAATTCCCCTTTCCCTTTCTTTTTCAACTGATTCTAGAAGTCTTGAAGATGACTGAAATCAAAGAAGATGACACGTTTCCCACAGAGTTGTCTCGACCCTACGAACAACGACATGTGCAGAGCTTTCCATCCACCATGTCTTCACACACTCCTTTGCGCAATCTATCCGGGTGCGATGACTTGGCCACAACAAGTATAGATGACGACGATGGTTTGATGGAAAGTGGAAATTTGGAGGAAGATCCCACAAGTAATCATCACCATCACCATCACCGAGGGCCTCTTACTCCTCAAGAAGTCCAAATGCATTTTCAGTTTGATTCGGTTCATGAATGTTCACCCATCCCTGGGATTCCCGAAGACGAAGAATTCCGCGTTCGTCCTTGTCCGTCATCCTTTCGTATGGGGAAACCAACTCCCAGACTGCCGCCCAAGCCACACCCGCCGACCGATGTCAACCCCACACAGTCATCGAAACCGACATTTGGTAAACCGGTTCTCCACAGCAACAGCAATAAGGACGCACAACATCAACATCATCCGCAGCACGATGATGGTCGGTCGTCTGTTTCGGGAGGATCTGTTTCGTCGACTGCCAGTGCCAAGCAAAGGCGTCTTCGACCCATGCCGGACATGTCCGCCTTTGAGATGGAGTCGGGGTCGAAGACGGGTGGCCATCAGTACACTCATCACATTGATCGATCGAGGGACGACATGAGTGGAGATACAATGAGTGCTTCCTCGCCAAAAACATTGCAGTGTCCGCCGACTCCTGTCCGCACACCCGCGTGGGCACATAGTGATAACAAATCCTCTGCTGGTCGTCTCGGTGGCGACGGAGGAAATGCAGGTCCGCCCGTGTTTCATCGATCCAATTCTTTGAACACGACGCGCGTTTTGGCAACCTGTTCGGATGCACCTTTTGCACCAGATGCAGGCGCATTTGTCCAGGTAGACAAGGGGGATACTTCTATGGAAGACCATGAAATGGACCTGGGGTCAGATGATGCCAAGGTTCAAGACTCGTCGCACGAGGAAAGCATCACAGAACCTCAGCACCCGGAAGCCCCTCCTCGCATTAGGCGCTCTGTTGGAGAACTGCGGTCCATCATTTCCTTTGCCACCGATTTCGTTTCATTAGGAACACTTGGATCGGGGGCCTTTGCAGATGTCTACAAGGTACGATCCAAACTAGACGATAAGCTGTATGCTGTCAAGCGGAATAGAAGGCATTTCCGAGGCAAGCGCGATCGAGACATTGCTTTGGCAGAAGTTAGGGCTATGCAACGCCTTCAACAGCCGGCCAGTCCTCAGCAAGGGCAACAGCAAACAACTAAGCATTTGCAGTACTTGCTCTTCTTTTATCGGGCATGGCAAGAAGATGGACACTTTTTCTGTCAAACAGAGCTCTGCTGTCGCGATACCTGCCGAGAGTTGATGGATTCCCTGAGTGTCGAGTGGCATGTCGCAAAGAACCGATATCCTTCATTATTGCGGAACCTTCCAACACCAGAAGGTGTCGTTGCGGGAAGCTCCTTGGATGTTGCAGGCCGCAATCTTCCTGACACGACTGTGTGGAAGATTTGCAATGATATTTGTGCTGGCCTGTCCCACATGCACACACGCGGACTTTGCCACCAAGACATCAAGCCATCCAACATTTTCTTTGTGTCTCACCCCCAGCTTGGGAGCTTATGCAAAATCGGAGACTTTGGAATGTCTGGTGATATTGGATCTTGCGGGGATGGAGAAGAAGGGGATCAAAAGTACATGGCCCCAGAATTACTATCGTCGGACGTGAAGCACGCCAGTTCCGACATTTTTAGTCTCGGACTCACGCTGTACGAAATTTCAGCTGCAATAGGATTTGAACTGCCAAAACAAGGCCCTAGATGGCACGAACTGCGAAGCGGGTCCCATTGTCCCGAGCTGCCCCCCTTTCGAGATTCTACTCTGCGCGATCTGATCCAACACATGATTTCACCGGGACAGGATAAGCGGCCTTCGGCCGATTCTATCCTCGCGCAGGAGAAGGTATCTCGAGCAGGGATTACCTGCGATGTATTTTTAAGAGACTACATCAGCGATATTGAAAGCTACGACAAAAAGGAAGAAGAGCGCTTAGCAGTGGTGGTAGGTTCTGGTGATGAGAAAACACCAAGACACGCAGGTGCAGCTGCATGCCGTGCTCGTGTCTGCAGTCCTACACTAGGGCATTTTACGTCGTCTGCGCCCAATATGTTCACTCCCGAGGCACAATGAACCTAAAGCTGGTATATAATATTTGACATTTTTGAATCTTCCTACGTCGTAGAATTAGACTTCGTCCATAGCAGCCACTGGCTGGACTAGCTACTAGCTAGAGTAGCTACATGCACTACCTTCATGTGTGTAGTTCGCGCTGTTGGCGGGTCGCGAGAGCTTTCGGTTTCAGATTGATACAGAAGTAGTGTGCGCTCTTGTGCTCACCCACGCTCTGCGGCGCCTTCAAACACATTCGTTTCGAAGGCTGTACACAAAATTTGTCGTAGAAAAACGTACCAGGGTTGCCGGCGCGAAATCATAATTAATTTTTAACGGTCCGACATAATACACGTCACACATGGTCGCAAACCTTCCGTTTCGCAACTGGTGAACGTTCTTCTAAAAACTCGAAACTTTCCAAGGTAGTACCCTTAGGATGGCTTTTCGGGGTATGGTTTAGCAGGGTATGAAATTGACTACTATGGAATACCTTCTGTTAGGCAGTCTGTTTAACATCATTTTAAAGTGCAAAAAACAGAATTTTGTAATTTTGTAAAAGTGAGAAACTCTTTATTCGCAACCGTTGAGCAGTGCATACACGCCGCATCTAGCGTTATGTACCGCAAATCGATCGTATCTAGTATAGATTCGAGTAATATTAGCGTGCATGCAGTGTTAATCTACTTCGTTATTGATTGAAATGACAATGAGAAAAGTGATAAAAAGAGTCCGTAAGAAGCAGCGGCACGGACATGGCGGCCTACTCGGCGTCGGCGATGTTGTTGTTGTTGTTGTTGTTGGCAAGGGCACTCTTTCTTCCCGACACAGCCAACTCTTTTAACGATGGGAAGGGATCGTTGACTTCTGGCATCTCCAACAACAAAAGTATGTCACGATGACGATCGACAACGTTAACATCGTCTTCATTATCGGCGTCAACAATGGAAGCCTTCCTCTTTCTTGATCGCTTCTCTTTGACCTTGGCTTGGAGCATCTTCATGTCTGGTTTAACCATTGTGTGCTGGTACCTGAGAGACGCAATGATTTTCTTTTCTACATCATTGACTCCACGGAAGAGAAGATCGATGCGTCGACCGTCTTGATGGGCTTTCTCAATCTTACTCTCCGAATGATGCTTCAGCCCACGCAAGCGTTCGAGATCTTCAAGAAGATGCCACCACGCATGTGCCTTCGGCGGCACAGTCTCCATAATCCTTCTCCACAATCTATCCAACATGCCGACAAGTCTCCGGAGCTCAGTCATGTTGGCATCTGTCAATGTTCCAAAGGGTTGATGGCAATAATGAACCAACGCATCAAAGTACTTGAAGAGACGCTTGTACGCAGCACAGTATCGCTGTATTTCGGCATCGTCACAACCATCGCTTCTATCCTCCGGTGGAATATCCAACAACAATTGCTGAATGGAATCCATTACTTGGTCAGCTTGCCGGATTAATTTCCGGCAATGATTACCTTCGAAATCCCCCCCATGGTACGCAGATCTCACTATGTTGCATAGCTCCTGCAACAGTTCTTCTATCCTCTGTCGAATCGGTTGAGAGAGAGCGCCGTATTCTTTTTGCTTCTCAATATCTGAAATTTTTTTTTCTAACACCTTCAATTCTTTTCCGGTCTGAATGGTTTGCTTTTTGCAGTCGGCAGCCCATCCTTTGGCGTAATGAAGTAATTCACGAGCCTGGTTCCACTCAGCTTCGTGCTCCGGATACAGATATTGATAGACGCCATTCGTTTTCCTTGGCTGGAGCGAAGCTTGCTCTGCTTGCAAGAGTGGAAGTGGAAACGTTGCATCTGCCAACTGCTCTTGTTCGACTTCAAGTTGAATGAGTAAATCAATGTATTCAACGCGAGCATCAACCAACTCAGTAGGAATCTGTTCGATTCGGTTATGAATCCACTTCATGAATGATTTCATTGGTGTGTTTACAAACAGTTCATTGTTATGGAGGGAAGGTACGATTGTGTTCCGTGGTTCAATACAAAACAATACATCATCCTTGACACCTCTCACATCATGAGCTTCCTTCCGATCCAGTTCTCCACTCCTAAGTCTTTCTAGATGGGTCCGTAAGCCTTCTTGTGTCCAGGCGGGGCCAACACGGATGTTGGTGTTGGCAGTCCACTCAGCTTTGGCTAACGGACAACGCCAGCACCAGTAATTAGCCATACTTTCTTTCCCCAAAGCCATCGAATAGAAAGCAAGATCACCCACCATAAACAGTTCGACAGCGGCGGTAGCAAGTACAGTATTTTGGGTGTGGGTGTTGCCAAACGACATCTTCACTTTGTTGGCGTCAAGTCGATCCCGGTATATGGTAACATGCCCAGCTTGTCGAATGTTACGAAGTCCGTGATCAACAGGAGAAGCAATTGTATCTTTGAGGATGTTGTAAGTGTCTTTTGTGCAGCTGACGTATCCACATTGCCCATCTACTTCGAGCGCAAGCTTGGAACCAATGTACTCATTTGTGTTTGCTCTTCTACGACCCGGCTTTGTTATCAATAGGAGTGTAACCATCATACGAAACGCGCCTTGGCCGTGGTCTCCCACAAGAATGACGTGTGCCTTGTGAAGATCATTATAGTCAAAAGAGTTTGCTTCCAAAGCCTTGTTGGTATTGTACTCAAGCAAGTTATCAACGGGAATGTACCACGCCACTTTCCTTCGCGATCCCTCTTTAAAGTCGACTGCGATTGGTCTGACAAAGTCATTTGCTTCCAATGATCGTATGACTGACTCTGGCTGGAGCACATCCACGTTCGCAGCACAAAGATACGATTTGATTGTACGCAGTTGGGACTTGTTCACGCCGGATTTAAACATCATTGCCTGCTGGAATTTTGGTTCAAGCTTTACCAATGAATGGTTTAATTGTGGAACATTCGCGGCAACGTGATTAAAGGCTAGAGGATCTGCGGTATGTAGCACGCGAATAAGTGCCTTTACAACATCATAAGACGTCGACTCATCCGTTGCTGCGTTGTCAATTATAGAATCCATCCACACTTTGGCATTGTGGTACAGTCGTTTCTTATCCGTGGACGGGACAATGGCAATAAGGCGTTTGCCATGACCTTTCGACCCGCTGTACTTTTGAAATTGGAGAACTTCCGGCACTCTTATGGAGAGCTTGTACAGTGCTTGTGCTACTTCTGACATTGCGGGTACGGACATGGGTATGTTGTATTTGCCACACAAACAGGGATCGGGATCTAACTTCGTAATGTCGTCCACCACATATTCTTTTGGAACAGCATCACTGTAGAATCTTAAACGATCGACATGCTTTGCTCCTTCCAAGCGCTTGCCAAATGCAGCAAGCTTGGCTCTAAGACCAAGGCCGGTAACAGAGAACAAGTCGTTGCGTGTCAAGTACTCTGGATTGATGATACTCCGGAAGAATTCGAGTAAGTCACTATCATCCTCGTTGTTGAACTGCGGACTAGACGCGGACGGAGTCACTACTCTTGCTGTTGGTGTTGTTGTTGCTGTCATGGTGGCTGGCTGTGGCGGACTGGGGCGTGGTGTTGGTTGTGCCGGAGGATTTTGTTCTGTCACTAACTCATCCTCGTCGTCCGTCTTATTAATCCAACGTTCCCAAGAAGCTTGTAGCACTTTGCCAAAGAGTGATTTGTCGAAATTACCGACATATTTGTTAGGTGCTTTGGGAGTGGAACAACAGATGAATGGCTTAATGCCAAGCGGAGGTGGCAATCGCTTTAGGATAATCTCAATATGTAAGTGTCCGTGAGTGCTGTCCTCTATGTTCGTCATGTGCGTGCCACAGAACTCTAAAGCTCGCTGTAGCTTGCCATGATTAATGCCCTCTAACTGCATCTTTTCTATCCAAAATGCAACTGGAATCCATTTGCCGAATGATCCGGGCCTGCGCTTGTAGAGCCCAATCAATGCGTCACTGATTTCTTTATGAGTCGGCATGCTGGTCCGGACTGTGATGCTAAGCTGTGGAATTTTACTGACAAACTCGGACCATTTGTTGTTGGCATATAGATGCACACGCAGGCTGATTTTGTCAAGAAATAATCAACAAATCAAGAAGAAACAAGGTCCGTGACTGTTCGTGTTCCGTCTCGTCGTCGATGCTGTTGCTGCTTCCGAGCTGCGGATGGCTATGCTAATCTATGGAATTTTCCAGACTAACTCCGGCCTATTGTTGTTGGGTTATATGTGGACACGCAGGCTGATTTTGTCAAGGAAACATAAGCTCTAAGGCTGTCGAACGACCATAAAGACTATATAGTTTCGGTACGTTCTTTGTTATTGCTTGTTATTTGAGCTGATATGGGTTTCTAACATGATGTTTGTATGGTAACCCCAGCCTTATTTTTCGCTTTCTGAATGAAAATATCAATAAGACATAATGTGACGTCGACAATCAACTAATCAGTACCGACATACCAGCGACGTACAGATTAACGAGAACCACTCGTCAAACGAATGTGAAATCTTGTCCAATTTTCTCTATCATCTTTTTATTTATTGTTGTCGTCACGATGGGATTTTATGGACTGGCAACCCTAATCGCCCGATGCCATTATCCCATTCTAGAGTAGCATACAAAACCAACAGCTGCTCTTTAGAAATTTTGTTGAAGATGACCCTGAAGAAAGCAACGTGAGGAAAACGGGCACCCAGTTGAGTGTGATAGTGAAATTTAATTTTTGGAGGATTTTGAGAGGCCCAATATCTCTTTTTTACGCCCTTGAAAATCAACCTCCCGTCACTCCCCAGCGCGGCCACATGATCAACCACTCCTACACGACACTAGCTAGTGGCATACATAAGAGCTCCCCGCCATTTGTCAACTGAGTGGGCTAGCACAATTTACAGATTTTTTGCTGGAAATATTGATAAAAAGATGGCCAAGAAGAAGCGTTGGTTGTTGGCTCTGATTCTCATTGCAGTGATTGTTTTGTTCCAACTCATGGGCCCCGAGCGACTAGCACAAATTCGCAGTGGGAGTGGCGAGCTAGGAAGCAATTTACAATTGAGAAATGGAGACGAGCACGAGAACGGGAATCCGGAACATGCCGAAATGAGGCAGACGCGCAATAATGATGCGAAAAGCGCTAGTCGTCGCGTTCCAATCCACAACCACATAGTTGGCGCACAAATGACCACAACGGGTACAAGACCGTGGTGCTCGAATAAGCAAATTGTACGAGGCCATTGGCTTCCCACCACCTTGGAGCGCCCTCCGTATATACCCATGAGTCCCCGTGTGAGGTGTTTACCGCCGAATGCTTTTGACAAGCCTTTCAAAACCTACATGTGGGAAATTAAAAGCCAGCAAGATGACCAGAACCATCACTGTCAATTTGCAGCTCTGGATAAAAGCCTCCTGTGTGAAATGTTGTGCAATCAAACTCTGGCGTTTGTAGGAGATTCTCTGACCCTCGAACATTATGCCTCCCTGGTCCATTTGTTGGGGGATCGGGCACGTTTGCCTCCAAAGGCCGTACAACATGGACGGATTCGGCGGAGGATTTGTGCACCCAACAAAAACGGAATAGGGGGAAACAAAGAAATTCCAGACGAAAATGGTTGCTGCTTTGATTTGATATTCAAGACGGACTTCTTTTTGTTAAATATTACAGCCGAAATACAACAATCTATGCCTACGGTCCTCGTTGTGAACCGTGGAGCTCATTTCAAGCCGGATGATGAATTACTGGATAGTCTTCGAGCTCAAACCTTTCCTGCTTTATTGGATTGGAATGAAAAGTGCAAATCTATTCATCTATCTACTAAGTGTATCTTGATATGGAGGACTACAGTTCCTGGACATCCTCACTGCGAAAAGTTTACTGAACCGAGTACTAGTGTCGCAGACATGGAAGAATGGATCCACGAAAAAAGTACCAAGGACCCCACCGTCTATCGCAAGGGCGAGTATCATTGGCAAGATTTTCAACGTCAAAATCGGCTCGTCGCCGACCAAGTATGGCAGGCGGAATGGAAATCACAATTGACGCACATTCATATGGAATGGATGGATTCGTATGCGACCAATATTTTGCGACCCGACAATCATCGTTCGCACATGGGGGATTGTCTGCACTCTTGCAGTCCAGGAGGAGGGAGTGACCTCAATAGCCAATGGCTTTACCATATTTTGAGGAAACACTATCATGATTCTAGCAGCCCAGCACCACAGGAAAATATGAAGCAAGAAGAACGAGCTTGAAGACACGCCGGCGCCATGCATTCGCTTGGTGAAACATCGTGTCGAACTGCTTGAAATGTTACGTGTGATGCAAGATGCTAATGTTCAAGCACGGCCCTGTAATTTGACCTTAGACAAAACACAAATTCGATCAAAGAGTGACGACGACGTTGCAGTACAGAGAAGCGATTCAATCAAATATGCCATCAGCCACTGCTCATTCACTGGACAGCGCTTTTGATTGGATCCCTGGGAATGTCACAAAATTTTCTTGGCGTAGATTGAGGAAACACCAACGAAGAATTATATTGCCACTGCTTTCTGCTGCCGCTACCTTTGGACAGGCCTGGATCGACTGTACGCATCATGGACGCAACTTGGGCCCCATCTCCTGAACCTCGTATGCAGCAGCACTTATTATACTCTATTAGCGTCAAGCTATTCATGAGTTTAGGTCCATGCTCGTCCTGATTGTGTAGCGACCTCTTACGTTCGCCGGTACCTATCACCACTGGTCCAGTCACGCGCGCACCTCCATTACACTATGGGAAACAACGTTCGCCGGTACCTATCACCACTGGTCCAGT
>Ga0163148_10007677_pt1 | contig 10061 bp, 9 predicted proteins | sample OliLakLV19MP7P2_FD_148606 | JGI IMG/M metagenome (GOLD analysis project Ga0163148, IMG submission 148606) | Freshwater microbial mat bacterial communities from Lake Vanda, McMurdo Dry Valleys, Antarctica- Oligotrophic Lake LV.19.MP7.P2 | ecosystem: Environmental > Aquatic > Freshwater > Lake >... | reverse complement strand
CTTGTCGTTACAAGCTATACATTATCAGACAATGCAAAAAACCCTAGCTTTTCGGCTGGGGTCTGCATGTTCCACTTGACGGGATAGGTGCTTGCTTGTACGTAGGTGGCTCAGACCGCCTGCCCTGCCAGGGGCAAGGCGGTCCTTTATCAAGCAACCGTTAAGTCGGGTGTTTGAACGGCTGAGGGGAGAGGCTTTCGCCCCTCCCCCCTTCCGGCCGCTGGTAGGAACAAGCTACCCTCAGCGCCAACAACGCTAGGTCGCTGTTCCTCGGCTTCAAGTGTTCCTCGCTTGCCAGTAAGCGGGGATCTCTGGCACTGGGGAACAAGCCCATGTCGTTGGCAATTGTGCCTTTTCCCGTTGACCTTCCTCCCGTAACCATCTGCCTTGGCTGTCGCCAGCGCGTCGCGCTCCAGTCCTGCGCAACCTGTCGCCTCGATGCTGCTCCGCCTCCGCCCCGTGTGCGCCGAATCGTCCTGCGCTCGACACGGAACGAAACTCGCAAAATTTTGCGGCAGGTCGACGGTCGGTGGGTTTTCGCGTGAGCAATTTTTGCGATGATATTTTCGCTGGGGAACCGGCCGGTTCAGTTTCGCTCCCTGGCGAATCTTCGACACAAGAGCCGGTCACTTCTAAAGAATGGAAAACACTTGTTCGGCCGGACACGATTTACTTGTGCGGCTATTACGCCTGGAATCCTGAAATCTTGAAGCAAATGACTGAGGCTCGGAATGCGGCCTGTCTTAAGGACCCGAGTCTCGGCGCGGCTATTCAGCAACTTCTTGCAGAATCTGATCCAGACGAGGAAGCGCGTTTACAGTCGCTCCCTTATCACGAATTGCAGGCGCTGGGCCGTGCCCGGCAGGGTGAGCTTGCGACGATTCGCGAAACTGTGGCTTCCTCGGACGTCTCGGTCGAGATCGCGGGTATCACGTGGTCGGTAATTCCTAATTCACCCCGCAGGCATTGCCATTTGAGCTTGCAACGTGAGGGAATTACGTTGCACGTCCGGCTTGCGGAGCCCTCGAAAACAGTCCCGACGCTGTACCTCGAAATAGGTTCAATCCCCCTCTGGAGTCAACCGTCCTGGCGCGAATATCTCAAGGGCTGGGTTGGCTACCTCGACCAACTCGGATTCTGTGAGCATCACCCCTTAATCAGCCGGGTCGATATTGCGCATCATACGCAATGCATCGGTGCTGATGATTTGCGTCTCGACTATTTCGTGTGTCGTGCTGAAACCGCGCGGGAAATCACTCGGTCAAAACTTATTCAACAACTGGAATCTGCATGTGCGCATGACGAATATTCTACGGCTCACGGCGAGCCGTCGGGCAAAGTGCGCGAACTGGTGGAGCAACTGGAAGCGACCACGGCCGACCAATGTGCGTGGTATCGCGGTCGTAAGATACAGCAAATCGCTTTTGGTACTCGTGGCCGGATCTATGCGCGTCTCTACAATAAAACTTCGGAAGTGGTACGTAATCGCGCGAAGCATGAATTTTTCAAGGAACTGTGGCAAAAAAATGGAATGAATCCAGACCGGGAAGTCATTAACGTCGAATTTGAAATTTGCCGGAGTTGGCTCCGGTCCCGTGAGCTTTGCTCTAAGGGAAAACAAATCACAATCAACACGGTTGACGACTTAATTGAACACTACGACGCATTACGCGCATATCTGCTCGGAAACGATCAGACTAAAGGATGGTTACGGATGATTGATACCAATACGTCAACCCGCATCGAGCGGTGCGTTGTGGCTGTCGGCTGGGCTGAGATTCGGGAGGGCCTGGACTACCTGGAGGCGGTCTACGGCGCTGCTCGCGAGGCGGTCATCCAGGACAACATTGCTTCGCGCTCCTATGGCGCTTTCGTGCGGTGGGCCGCGCGTAATCGTGTGCACCACCTGTCGGAAATTCCCCCCGAGGAATGGACCAAGGTCGGCCTGATGCACGCCATTTTCAAAATGATTGATGAGCAGACCAACGGCAAATGGACTCCGAAGGCAACTGCGGACCTATTCCACAAAACCCGCGCACGCCTTGGTCGTGAGCAATTTCCCGAACCACAACAAGCCTTCGATTTTGAAGGCTAAGTAAACGCCATTACGGCGAAAGGAGTTATCATGTTTCGTTTTACTCTTGAAGGTACTGTTTCGCGTATCGTCTCGATCGAAAAAGGTCCGATGGCAGGTGGCCATGGTGTCTCCTTCGATCCGATCGAGAGTCTCGGTGGGTGCACGCGCGACGGTCAGACGGTCACGGCGTGCAATATCACCTTCGGCAAGATGGTCGACCTCAAGGGCCTGTCCCTCGGCGCGCACATGGAAGTCGTTGGCTACGGCTATTCCGCCAAGGTCCCTTGGACGCGGAAGGAGTTCGGCGCGACCAAAACCACGGACATTCGCGATACGGAACTGATCGGCCAGACCTGCGTTCCGTTCAAGTCGAAGAAATAAGTCATGGAGACCGAAACCTACGGATCGCTTTGGAAATTTCTTTTCGTGGGTTTCGGCTGTGGTTTGACCTTCGATATCATCGTGCACTACATTATGCAAACCGTGAACACTCGTCTGCATCTCGACATTTTGGGCGATCGGGACTGACACACCCGTCCAACCCTGGTAAACCCTTTTCCGGGTTCCGAAAATATGAACGTCTATTCCTGAAAGGAATATTTCCATGAAGAATCGCCTTCTGCTCGTCGCTGGTATCCTGGGCTTCGGCACCGTTTCGACGTTTGCCGTCGATGCTGCCGTCACCATCCCGACCTTCGGCATCGATATGGCCGCGTCGATCACCGCGCTGGTCGTGGCGATCGGTGCGGTCATCCTCGTCGCCGTCGGCGCGAAGCTCGGCTATGCCGTGCTCCGCAAGGGCGTCACCTGGGCTAAGTCCGCACTGAGCTGAGGGGGTCCTGAGCATTTGTTCAGGACCTCACTCGCAGTGGCTCGGCATCGGATGATTCGGATAGTGGTAGCTACGTGAAGCACGGTCGGACTTACTATTATTGAATCAGTCCATCCCCCTCCCGGTGTTGTGCCGGGAGGGGATTTCTGTTGAGGGGCGACATATGGTAAATCCTGTCTTAGTGCTTGTCTTAACTATAAGTGTGCTTTTTATGTTAGGTGTACGTCTGGTAATTCTTAAATGTCTCAAGGATGACGATGATGATTTCGGGTGCACATGATGTGGAAAATTTTTGCACTTCTCTCAATAATCGTCGCGCTGACTGCGCAAGAATGGAACGCATCAGACAGGGATTCTGACATGGTTTTGAGTAACGGTAATTTAACCGTGAGTATGAGTTACAGTGGGTATGTCCGTGCAACGGTTGGGAAAACCTCGGGCACATGGGGATGGGAAATTAAGGTCGATACCCTCGGATCGCAAGCTCCTGTCATGGGAATTTCCGCTTTGTTGGGAAACAATACCAATTGGCTTGGAACAAATACCCACAGTATTGGCGCTCACCCCTATGGCAGCGTTACGAGCAATTATCGACAGGGAATCACCGAAAATTCAAGCCTAACTTTTGGTCCTGCAGTTGCGGGCGATGTTTATAGTTTTTTCATGAATTGTGATTCACGGTCGCTAAAAATTTATCGGCAAGGGGTTCTGGTTTCAACTCTGGCGCTTACTGGAGATATGGCAACCGCTTCGATTTATCCTGCAGTTGGATCCGCGTCAAGTTCCCACGTTGTTACTGCGAATTTTGGTTCGACTGCCTACGCGTATCCTGACCTATTTTCAGCGAACGCGGCATCCAGTTATATAGGAGTTACGCCGCCCGCGCCACCCGCTGCGCCAACGCAATTATCGGTAGCAGTCGAAACGCTTGCGGTTCTGAATGAACTATACAGAATAGTTTGCCTCGCAACATTCACGCTCGGAATATTGTGGGGTCAGCGCACCTGGTCGACAATTTGGCGTGCTATTTCTTCCAAGACACTTTGGGGCAATTCCTAATGCGATGCATTCTACTTTTCATGTTCGCTTTGTGCGTCCATGCGCTCGATCATACGTATGTTGCAGCAAGTCATGTGGCGGTTCCTGCTGGCCTAGTATGGGATTCTTTCTACTATGTCCCGGATAATCCGCCCGGGTGGCAGTTAGTCTCAACCGGTGGCACGTTCCAATATCAAGAGCTAAATGCAACAGAATCGCGGGCAGGACAAGTATTTTTAAATATGGGCGGATCGAGTGGTGCGAGGACTTATACGTTGACTACTGTGGGCGTGAGAAAATTTTGGCTTAAAACTTCCGGAGTTTGGGGATCGGTAGTTGATGAGAGTGGGATATCCTCCGCTTTTTCTGCCACGATAGTTCCATTGTTAAATGGATATATGACATATCTAAATTTAGCTAGCCTAGCTCACTCCTTACAAAATTTTCACTTATTTTTAGACGGATATACTCCGATCGTTGGACCAAATACGCCGGGAACTGCAATTAGTGACCCTGGCAGAATTGGATCAGACGCACCCCCGGGCGCAAATCCTGGCGACTCAGACGATGATGCGGATGGAATTATTAATAGAGACGATCCTGAGCCGCTTGGACCCGGTGGTTCTAGTCTTCCGGATTACCCATTCCGCACAAATACGGGCTTAGAGGAATATACAGAGACGACTGACACAACCACGGACCCGCCGACCAAACAGGTAACGGTAAAAGACGGCGTACGGCAATTAGAAAATGGTGGATTTACGGCAACCGCTATTCGTACAAATTATACGCTTGTAAACGGTGTGTGGACCGTCGATGGATCACCGCTAGTGGTTCCCATGGCGAGGCACGGCAGCGGATTGCCAATTCCTACTGGATTGCCAGGTCATTATGAGTATACACCATTATGGGTGCCAATTGTAAATATTCCTGGCACATATAATGATCAAGATTATACGTCGTACAACGACGCATATGAGTCTTTCCCAGTTTATGTTCCGCCCTTAACGCCAGCTAATCAAGCGCAGGATTTAAATGCATTGCAAGCTACTGGCACGCAAATGGGCTATGGTCCTATGATTAATTGGACTCAACAAGAGCGGGCGCAGGTTGAGAGCCAGCGCCAGGGAATTATAGACTATTATCAAAATGGACCAAGGGGCGGAACTGGAGTTGCACCACCGAGTGTGGATTACGCTAGGGATCAGAATCAAATGCAGGTAGATCAATTGAATGCCATCGCGACTAATGCTCAGACAGTGACAAGGCAAAATATTCAAATTATTAGCGACTTGCGTGCAATTCAGGACGGGTCCGCACGGCAGACGCAGGGTATCGATAGGGTCAACAATTCCATCAATAATGGAAATCAAGCAGGGCGCGCAAATGATAATCGTAATACGGATAGTATTGTGAATGCGATAAATCAAGTACGTGGAGCGGTTGAAACTTATTCAGGCGGTGGGGGGGGATTTGGTGTTCCCGGGAATGAGTCCCAGGACTTTGCGAGTGGAGATATCATGGACGGTGCAGACGTTGACGGCGTGGTAACTACACTCGCTCCAATCTCGACTGATTGGGCAAGCGTTAGCGGCGGAACTGGTGGTTTGACATATACCTTCGCAATTCCATGGGTAGGTGGTGGTACACAAGAGTTCACTATATCGTCAACTCCTGAAACCGGTTCGGCTTTAGATGGCATTCGTATTTTCCTTAAGGCTCTAGGGCTGTTGGCATGTTGCTGGCAGTTCATTAAACACACCTGGCTGCTTTTGAAGGTATAACGCAATGTGGGACATCATATTCGGCGGTCTTAAGGCTTTTGCGGTTTGGATAATAGAAAAATTTTCAGATATGCTTGCATGGGTTATCGCAAAATTTGTTGCGCTTATCCCGGAGGCTTTGCAGCCGTCGCTTGCCTTTTTGGCACCTTACGCGTCTGCGATCGAGCAATGGTTTCCGTTGACTGCTGCGTTAGCTTTATTGACAGCGTATGGCGTTCTAGCACTCACTGTTATTGGAGTGCGTTGGATTAAGTCCTTTATTCCGACTATTGGTAACTGATGGCGCAGGTCGAATATACTTCAGCCCAGTCGGGAACAGGAAAAACATATAGTCGATGCTCTCGGTATTGGGTAGATGATTTTTTCCCGAATCGAGCCGGCAAGGTGTACACGAATTTTCCGGTGCACCTTGAGATAATGATCGATTATGTTAGCAAGAAATACCCAAACAATAAAAATTGCACGCCGGAAAAGTTGCGGGAGCGAATTTGTATCATTCCTCGCGAGGAAGTGGAAAAGTGGCGGAACTTCAAGTTGCCGGGGCAGAAGGAGTATACAAACTATACGCCATTCGATTACCTTTATGCGACGATTCCGGGGAGCGTGACGGCTGACAGGCCGGACGGGTTGCCACAGTGCGATTTAGAGGGCGCGATCATTCAAATTGATGAAGTGCATAATTATATCGACACAACGGCTCGCAACGAATTGAAGGACAAATGGAAAAAGGGTATTGGCGAATTGCGCCATGCTGGCGTGATATGCTGCGAGTTTATTTCCCAGTACGACACGAAAGTTGCAACGCTCATTCGGCATGAGTCGTCAATCTGTCGAACGCTAGTCAATATCTCGATCATGCGCGACCCATATTTTGGGATTTTGTATGATGATTGGTACAATCTCCGGGCTGGATTATTTGAGACAAAATACTCCGCAACCGTTTTCGAGATTACCGAAACCAAGGTAAAGAAAAAGTGGAAGGAGCTAGAGGGTTCTCGTGTTGTCTTCCAGTTTATTCCTGAATATTTCACCTTGTATGATTCCTATTCTAAACCGCAAGCTGGAGGCCATAAGGCAACGGGCGCGCAGCACGTCTATTTAAATTTGTCTAAGCGTGAATTGACCGCCTGGTTCCTACGGCGCAACTTTTTCAAAATAGCCAAGCGTTTGGTCTTGTTGGTTTTTTTCGTCTGGTTTATGTGCGGCGGATACAAAACCGTAATTGACGGCTTTACTAAGTATATGCCTGCGCTTATCAAGTCGTCTGCCGTTGCGTCTCCTGCGGTTGGTTCTCCTGCTCCCGGCTTATCCGCTACGGGTGCTCCTGGTGCGGTCACGCCGGTAGTCGATCGGGAGACATTCACCCGTGCTGAAATGGCAATTCTAGTTGATGATCGCGAAAGGTTAATGAAGTTGATAGAAGAAGCCGAGCCAAAATTGAAAAAATTAGAGACCTTAGAAAAGCAGGAGCTAGAAGGATCTGCCCCGGCGATGATCGCGGGCCGGTTGGTTACGTTTCGGAATGGGCGCACGTATCGACTCGGTGAGACGATCCAGGGTGGACCGTATGACGGAAAGAAAATAGAGGCAATAGATCAACGCCGGTTGTCGGTCACTATTGGCGGGGAGGTTTTATGGCTCGCTCGTCGTTGATTTTCATCCTTTGCTTTGCGGTGTGTTCATGTGGCACGCCCGTGAAGCGTGAGATACCAAAACCAAATTTTGCGACTGATTATGACGACGTTGTCCCGGCGCTGGTGTCGTCTGCCGAGCGCGTAAAGTTTGAGTTAGTGACATTGAGCGCAATTGATATGCCACTCAACGAATTTTCCCGGGCGGTTGCAGAGCAGACTGGCCTATCCATTATTACAGAATTGGCGATCGACTCGGCAAAGGTGACGGCTCACGTGGTCGAGCAACCGGTTGACGTGGTGCTTACCTCTGTAGCTAGGCGTCTTGGGGTTCAGGTCGTTAACCGTGGTAGGCTCTTTTATATTGGTTCGCTCAAGCCCGAGGATCGAGGGCAGCTAGTGCGTCGGATGACGCGACTTGATAAGTCCCAGCTTGGCGACGCGGCTAAGCTGATGCTTTCTGACGTTGGGCGCGCGTGGACCGCTCCGGATGGTCTGATGGTGATCTCCGATCGCGTAGAAATATTGGCGCGAATTGATGATATGCTAAATTCAATTGAGGCGAGTCAGCCCGGTACGTGGGTTTGTCAGTTTTATTTGCTTTCACTTAGTGACCAATCGCAACGAGAAATAGGTTTTGATGTGAATCAAAGTGTGGCGGTTGGGGCGTCCTATGTTCGTGGTTCTCTATCTGGTGCGCCAATAGGATTGCGCCGCAATTTAAACGCTAATTTTAGTGCACTGCTATCGGCTGCGGTTGGATCTTCCGGTTCTCGGATCGTGGCTCAACCAATGTTTCTGTTGCAGGACGGACAGACGGCCAGGATACAAGAGGGCGAGGTCGTACCGGTGCCACGTCGGACGGTTGGCGAAACGGGTGTCGTGTCGGTCACTGGTTATGAACGAATAGAGACGGGGCTTGTCATGTCTACGAATCTCCGGCAGCAAGGCCAGGATGACGCGCAACTTTCTCTTGATCTAACTATTTCGCAGGTTACAGGTTTTGTTGGTGAAGCGCCAATTACGCAGCAATCTACTTTTGTAACAATTGCTAGCGTTTCACGAAACGGCACTTTTCTTATCGGTCAGATTTTGCGAGATAAGGCCAGCAAGGTAACGACTGGGACCGTCATCCCAACTAAATTCAAATGGGATGAGGGCTCCAGCGTTCTACAAATTTGGGCGCGTGTTTATTGCGTCAAGTAGTTACTTCTTTGCCCTTCTTCTCTGCTCCAGAAAGGTATTGAATTTTTCCAATCGTTGCAATTCTAACTTCATTGTAGCATGATGGTTCCGTAGTCCACGTTGCAAGGTAGTGCATTGCCTTGTTGATTTCTAGGAAGCGGCGGATTGCTGTCATGATGGTTTGGGAGTCATTCAGCGGACATTTTGTGCCATTGTAGCTTAGTGAGATTTCTAATATAGAATTAAGTGTTTTGAGCTGATCTCTGTCGATTGAGATATTTACGCGTTTGGATGTGCTCGGTATGCTCATGGCTTAGCCAGCCACGCCATCGATGCCAGTTGAGTAGCAGGAGTCTCCACCGGGTCGCAGCACGTCGGCGGCACGGTGTTGCCAGATGGTCCACGTGTGGTCCTGGCGCGCTGGAGCCCACAGGATCTGTTTCCCTCGGGCCATGCGGTCTAGTTGGACGCCGCGATAGGTGACGCGTGTGACGTTGGTGGTGTTCATGTTTGATTCTCCTGCCCTGTCGTGCGCCGGGCATGCGCTTTGTTGCACTAGTGTAACACCACGTCGACCGATGTCAAGCGGTCATTTATTTTTTTCGCAGTGACACTTTCTGTCGGTGCTTCAAAGCATCTGTTTTTACCGTCGTTTGCATGCCCAAAAAACACTAGGTTGCGGCCGCTCCTCGAGCTCCGGGGCGATCGGGCGTAATTGCGCAGAGCAACGGTCAAACAAGAGCAAGGGGCAATCCGGCCCCAGGGGCCGACCATTCCGGCGTTCCTGATCGGCTCCCCCCTCCCCTGTCAAAGCAACTGGACGGACCCGGCCGGGTTGTGGTGGTTCGTGGGCGCGATCTGTGGCCAGCGGTGCGAGTGGGGTGCCATGGGTCGCGGAGGGCCGGGAATCGGCTGGAATCGGCTCCTTCGAAGGTCGGGCCGACTCGCCGGGGTTCCCTGCGTAGCAGGGTCGGCGGGTGGCTCGGCCGAGGGCGTAGCCGAGGGATGCCGCCCCCGGCTGTTAGGCATCCATGTAACACCACTACAACGCTAGCACCCTGGATTTTTCCGTATCTTTAGTTTGCTGGTGGTGTTTGGTGCTTTGATCGAATTTAGGGCTATCAGTGACTTAGTAAATTGATCTTCTCCCCAGTCGATCACTGTTTGACGGTTGTTGCAGGGCTCCCCTATCGCCTTCCATCCACGGCGCTGTCGTTCGCAACGTATGCATACGTAGGTCAGGATTATTTGTCCTTGTTTTCCTGTGGTCCATCCTAGATGCTTCCACTTGTGGCATAGTAGCCCCCTTGGCATTTTGTCGTTTCCTGTCCATAGATGTATGGTACTATATAAATCGTAATCGGCGTAAGTGCTTGTCGTTACAAGCTATACATTATCGGACATTATGGTCAGCGTGAAAGCCCGGCCCGAATCCCCGTCAGGCAAGAGGGTCAGCCGGCCGTGATGTTCGGGTGAGATGAGGTGAGGCCGCCCCTACCCCTCACAGCGCGACC
>Ga0163148_10007676_pt1 | contig 10062 bp, 20 predicted proteins | sample OliLakLV19MP7P2_FD_148606 | JGI IMG/M metagenome (GOLD analysis project Ga0163148, IMG submission 148606) | Freshwater microbial mat bacterial communities from Lake Vanda, McMurdo Dry Valleys, Antarctica- Oligotrophic Lake LV.19.MP7.P2 | ecosystem: Environmental > Aquatic > Freshwater > Lake >... | reverse complement strand
CATGTCAAGGGGCCCGACACCGATCGCTTGGTGCGCGTCATCGAACACGACGACGTCGGGTTGGGCGCCGCACTCACAAGCGACGTCACAAAACTGCGCGAGCCGCCCGTCTTCGTTTGTGTAGCCACCACATCGTTCGCACCGGTCGCATCGAGTCGACATGACCGCATGATATCACGTCGAACGAACGTGTCAAGAGGCGACCACCGCGCAGGTCTTGGTGCGCAGGCAGGGCGGGACCACAGGATATCAGACCGACCTATGGGGCGTCAAGAGCGATGTGTTGGCGGCGGAGCATTTTTTCGTGGGCTTCGGCGAGCTCGCACAGACTAGGAACTAAACGCTGTCCGGTTCCTGCTACCGGAGACCACGGAAGTAACGGCCAGTACGGTGCCGTTGCGCCAAAACGACAACGGCGGACAGACGTGTCAAGCGCCCGCTCAGACCGGCGTACCGGTCGTCAAGAGCGATGTGCTATCGAGGGGCGCGATGATATCGGACGGTCGTCCGCCGGCGTTTCGGCTCCGATCAACAAGGGTATTTGTATGACGGGCGGCAGGGGTGTGGGTATCTCGGGGGTATCTAGGGGATCCGATCGGTCTCGGGAGCCGATCGTAGCCTCAGCGACGGGCGATCGCTCAGCGATCGCCTCGCGTCTCGCTCGGAGCGAGCTGCCCAGTGTTGAGAGAAGCTCCGCTTCGTACTCCGCTTCGTAGGCGCGAAGCCCAGCAAGGAGCGCAGTCTTCGCGGCCGCGCCGCGCCGCACACCGAGACGGCCTGCCAGCCAATCTAGGCGAGCTTCAAGCGCCGGCGAGATGCGTATGCCGACGCCTCGCTGCGGACCTCCGACCTTCGGCGAGGCCGGGCGAGCCCGCCGTTCCTCACGCTCGAGATCGTTCGCGGTTTTCCTCAGGAGGCGAATCGTTTTTTTGTTGAAAGCAGACAGCGTTTCGACTCTCTGCGACTGGCCCGGTTGCGGCAGCCCCGCAAGCCGACAAGTTCGCCCGACGTCACGATAGAAGAGAGCATCGAGCGTCTCCTCCTCGCGGCGTGCCTTCTCGCGCCGTGCGTCGGCCGCCTCCTCGCCACGCGCCTGGTAGGCCTCTGCGCGAGCTTTGGTCGCCAGGGCGATGGTGGCGTCGCTCCGGTGGGCCGAGAGCGTCAGCAGGCCGTCAGCAGCCCGCAAACGGACCTCCGGGGAGTTTGCGAAGTTCTCCGCAAGCCAAGACAGAACATTCACAGCAGCGGCCGCGGACGAGGTGAGGGCGGCTCGGTCCGCAGCCCCCTTGCGCCACCGCCACAAAGTACCTCGGTGGACGCCAACGGCCTTGGCGGCCGCAGCCCAACCCTGACCGGGGCGCGCCTGGGGATGCGAGGAGTTATTTGCCATGGTTCGAAATCCAGAAAAACGAGGAGTGGGTGAGCGGCGGCCACTTCGAGACTAGTGGCAGCACTAGTGGCAGCACTAGTCGACTGGTTTTGTCTATGTTGACCGGTGTTTTTGTCTTTTATTGGAGCTGTGGCAGTTGTGGCAGCGCGGTGTCGGGCTATATATAGAAAATATATGTGTGTAGATGTGTGCAGTAAAAGTGCTATAGAGATCTAATAGGTTCCCACTGTTCCCACTGTTCCCATAAACATAAAAAACACCGATCAATACAGACCAAACCTTTCAAGAGTGCTGCCACTAGTGCTGCCACTGTGCTGCCACTAAACGCGGGCTCGAGTGGTGGCGGTGGCAGAGGTGGCAGCGCCTCACCGCGCGATCGACAAGAGGGGACCGAGTGGTTGCTGCGGCAGCGGTGGCAGCGCCTCACCGCGCGATCGACAAGAAGGGAGGGGTGTTCGTCCCCGACCGCAGCTTCAGCTGGACCTCGTATTCAGTGCCCTTGCTGACCTGCCGCCGCCTGATCCCTTGTGCGACCAATCGGCCGCTGAACGTGTTCATGTTGACCGCGTGGAAACCGCCCTGAAGGCAGTACACGCGGTAGCTCTGATAGATGCCCATCGCGCCTCCCCACTCGTCGACCTTCCTCTCGCATTCGTCTGCGACGAACGACGAAACCGAGTCCGCGTGGGTTCGCCACTTGTTGATTTCTGCGGCCGAGGACGCCGGCAAAATGTACCTGCCCCGTGCGATCAGCGCCTCTGCTCCTTCGACGAGCCAGGAAACTATTGCCGCCCGCTCCTCGGCCACGATCTGTTCGGCGAGTCCGACGATGCGCTTGTCCTTGGGAACGACGCGCGAATACCGGAGCACGCAGAGGCGGCGAAAAAACGCGCTCGAGATGTCTGCGATCGGAGGGAGTCGGTTCGTCGCAAAAATGTGACCTGCGATCGGGTGCAGCGTAAACGGCGCATCGCGGATGTGTCTCGCATCGATGGGGTCGCCCGTGATGATCGACTTGAAGGACTCTGAGTCCGCGATGTCTGTCGTTGGCAGCTCGTTCACTGCGTTCAGCCTGATCCCAACGAGCTTCGCGCGTCGGTATTGGTCGCCGAAGAGTTGAGGTGCGATTGCGCTGGTTGTGTCTGGCGCCATCGCCCCGGCGAGCAGAGCTATCGTCGTGCTCTTCGCTGTCTCTCCGTCTTCGCTCAGGAGAACGAGTGCGATTTGATAGCGCGGCGCGATGCCAAAGAGGCACGCGCCCCCGAATTCTTGGAGAAGCCGGATCCGATCTTCTACGTCTGGCTCTCCCTCGAACGCTTGCTGAAGACAGTCGATCGTCTTCGAGGGTAGTTCACCTTTTTCGAAGACGAAATTGAAGCCCGCGCGTGCGCGGTTTGCCTCACTATGGGGGCGCCGCTCGAGTCCGTTCCGCGTCAGCGCGATGAAGCAATCGGCAAACGCCAAGCCGTCGGGCGCGTTCGCGAAGAAGTCTTCTTGTGCGGCTCTATGCTTGGCAAGCTCTACCGTGCCGGCCACAGTCGCGGCGTTGACGGATAGCTGAGCGAGCTTCGGCTCTCCGTTTTTGTTTGTTCCGCGTTCGATCCAGCTGCCCGCGAACTTTTGGACTGCGCGGCTTTGCTCGGGTACTCCGATCCGCCGATAGAGACCGTCTTCGCTTTCATAGCGCCACAGCGCATCTTCGGTGGACACAGGCTGGCCGAGCGCGGATAGGAGCCTCGCGGCGAGTTCTGTGTGGTCGCCGCGCTTAAGGTGCGCGTCCTTGTTGTCGGCGCACTTGTCGGCGCAGAGCCACTTGCTAACCGCGCTCGCGACGCGCCGATCGATCGGGCCGTCTTTGACAAGCGAACCCCAGGACGTCACCTTGCGCTCGTCGTCCAGGTTTTGGCGCGTCGAGCGAACGATCACGTTCGCTTCATTGGCCAAAGCCGGGCAAACGCACTCAAGGATTCGCGTCGCTACTTCGTCGTCCAGCCCGTCTTGCAGCAAGCCACCGGCCACCGCGAGCAAGCTGTTGTGACGGCTGCCCTCGCCCGGAAAATGACGTTTGAGCAACACAGCGACTGCCAGTTGCGAAGCCCGCTTGAGCAAATGCTCGGCTGGGATTGGCTCGGCCTTGTTCTGCTCGCTCGACGTGAATTCTATTTCCTCGCCTGTCGGGTGAATAGATCCAGGGAAAACTGTTTGGCAACCGCCCGATCGGATCTCGAGAAGCATTTTGCCGTCAACAGGATCCTTGAATTGGTTTGTTTTGCTGCCCGGGCTTTTGTAGATCAGGTGTGACTTGCGGCGGCTCTCGCGACCAAAACTCATTGTCGGGGGCAGAAAGAGCGGAGCGAGTTCAACAGCCTCTTCGCAGTCGAGGTCGAGGTCGGTCAACCCTCCCGATGGCTCACCGAGCAGCACTCCCACGTTCATTTCTTCGCCCGCTCGAAAGTCACGGTCGAAAGATTCGCGGACTGTTGTCAGGGTGCGAGTCGACCAACCTTGTTCTCTAGGTCCTTTTTCTCGCGTGGCGATCGGCAACGGAACCCAGCCGGCCTCAAGGTAGGCCTCAGCGTACAGGCGCGCGCTCACAACTCGCCCCGAGCTTCGATGTGAGGGAACGGAAGACCGGGCACGCGGCGTTGCCCACGTGTAGACTGTGCTTTGCGTTTCATTTTGGATTCTCCTTTGGGCCCCCGTTTGCCGACGTGGGCCCGTTTTCGTTAGGGGTTGCCGCGGCGAGAGCGCGCGACGAAGGCGGAGAGATCGCCTCGCCGTACCAACACACGGCGCCCGGGTCGGAAGCTCGGGAGTAAGCCTGTTTGCGTCCAGTGACGCACCGTTCCCAGCGGCACGCGCGCGATGCTCGCGACCTCAGGGAGAAGGAGCAGATCGTTATCTTTGTGTTCCATGATGAACCTCCGTTTTCCGTCGTCGCCGAGAACAGGTGACAATCTAGTTCTGTCCGCGGTTGTGGATAGCCGCGAGCGGTTTGCGGGTCTTTATTTCGGCTTGGCGCGTCGTAATGGCCGGCCTGCATCTTCGATCGCCTTCTTCGTCCACCCGCTGAGCCCGACGCACTTCGCAAGCTCTGCCAGGACTCCCCCCGCGCCTCTGTGACCGGCGCCGGGCTTCGGTCTTAGCTCCGCCCCCGTCAGCGCGTGGCGCACCTGCGCCACCGTGAGGTCGGCGAACTCAGAGTTCAGTCTCTCGAGCGATGCGCGAAGGTAGGTGAACACCCCGCGCTGCTCTTTTCCTTTTGGGAAGCGCGCGACTTCGTCCGTCTTCAGCGCCCATCGCACTGCTTCGAGAGCCGACAACATGTCGCCCGCGAGATCCTCAGGCAACGCCTGCATACGGGGGCGCCCGTCTGCGCCCACCTTCACAACAAAACCAGACGCAGTCCACTCGCCCTGAACCCTCCGCTCTCCGGGCAGCGGTTTTTTGAGTGCTCTGGCAGCGCTCTTGATCCTCTTCCAGCGCGTGTCGAAGCCTATTGGGCTCGCCTGATGGTCACGCCGTCGCCGTAGCGCAACACCCCCGGCCAGAGACGCCAAGACAGAGGCCAGCGCCCTCAGCTCCTCCGCCGTGAGTGTTGGCGATGGCGGCGCGGCCGCGGCCGCGGCTTGGGCTCGCTCGAGCGCTGCATCCAAAACAGCCAACGAGACGCTGGTGCGTACGCGCGGCTTGCGCTTTTTGGGTTTCGGTGCGAGCTTTCTCAAGTGTCGACGCCTCTCACGTCGCGCCTGAACGCCTCGAGGTGCTTCTCGAGGCGTTCTCTTTTTCACCGTAGCACAGCGGTGCCCCGCCGAGAGATGCTACGCTCGCGGGTGATGGTCATCGGGGCTCGACACTTGAAAAGGTGTCGAGCCTTTTCCCTTTGCCGATCAGCCCCGCCTGCGGGCCCCCAATTTTTTTACGACGCCCCTGCGAGCTCGCCGACCGCCCTCGAAAAAATTCAGCCCCCGGCCGCCGGCCGCCGCCAACCGCAGCGCGACGACCGACCCAGGATCTCTTCTGCGGGCCTCCTAGGTGTCCGCCTGCCTCACGGCCAATCGGTCGCGCTCGACGTCACCAGCGACGAGCCAGCGACGTCACTGCTCTTCCTCGGGTGGCAACCGGCTGATCGTGGCTATAGGCGGAGCGCCGCGATCAGCATCGGCTTGGCTCCGCCAGACGAGAGTTTTGGGCTCCGCGTGGCACTGCGGATGTGCCCATCCGATCACGCGAAGTGCGTCTGCAATCGAGTCGAGCCGCGGTTCGATCCGCCCGCCGCGCCATTCGATCCTGTAGCTACTCACTGCCAGCGATCCTTCGCTCACCTCGGAGCGGCGGGCGAGGCCAGAGCGATCCATCGGCATCGCGAGTGGAGACGTCTATGTCCACGGGCTGCTCGCGTCTGACGATTTCTGTCCACGATCCCCCGTGATCTGTGCTGAGCGAGACGATGGTGCGGAGAATTCCCTTGGTTCGCTCGACGGTGCTCATCGGCCACCCCAGCCACCGCGCGCAGCGATGACGACGCCTTCGTCCGCGAACGATGCCAACGCACGAGGTGTTGTGGGCGCGGCGTCTCGCGTGCCGCGGATTTGTCTCCAGGTTTGATCGGCTCGCTCCGTCCAGACGCCGCCCGCGGGCATGGTGCCGAGGGTCTGCTGCTCGCCATCCTCGCCACGCACGGTGATCCATCTCATCTCGATTAGGTTCGGGTGTCTCACGACGTCACCTTCTTCGGCGGACCGGCCCAGAACCCACGCGCAGCCAAGGCCTGGTACTCGGCACAAGCCCGCAGGTGCGCCTCGACCTCGTTGGAGTGAACGCCGTAGCGTCGACAAAGGTCCCAGTAGCGAGCGTCGTTGCGCAGGACGCCCGCATGTTTTTTGGCCATCGCGCCCATTTGCTGCCGCCGGGTCATCGGCCACTCCCCTCATAGACCGGGCGTTCGTCGTCGCCACCCCACCGAGGAACGATCCCCGCGAGGGCTTCCTCGACCTGCCGAGGTGACCATTGATCAGGCAGAAAATCCCATTCACTGTCGCGGTGCGCCCGTCCGATCGCAATGACTTGCTCGACGCTCATACCAGACCAAAAGTCCTCCGAGACCCAGCGACTCATGTCGGCGATTGCGCGGACCAACTCGACACCCGCGAGGGCGTCGTAGGCAACGCTTAGCTCGTCGTAGACAGTGGTCATGACGCCACCCCCGTGGCCAGGCGAGCCAAGCGCCTGCGCTGGCCTGTTGTGAGCGCAGTCACGACGTAGTGCCGCGCGATCTGATCGTACACGCGGGCGTAGCCTTCGGCGTCGAGGCGAATGCGCCGCACCTGTAGCTTCTCTCCGAAGCAGCGAATCCTCGCGGTGAACTCTACAGGCCTCACGATCGCACCGCCCGCTCATCAATGCGTGACGCGTCCGTCGTCGTCAGACGCCGCGCCGTCCACAGGAGACAACCGCGGCGCGCCGCATTTTGTATGTCTGCCGCGCGATCGATGAGGGAGGTGAAGCCGTCCTCTCGAAGGAGCCACCGGAGGTCGGCGAGTGAGATCGTGGCGACGTCCACGCGTCGTGGGCGCGGAGGGATCGGCGCCATCGCCCACTCAACGTAGGTCTCGCGCCACGCGGCGTACTCAGGCGCCGGCGGCCCAGGCGCGTCGACCGACGTCGCCACGAAGTTTTTTCGCGCCGATTCGTAGGCTGAGTACGTGCTCATTTGTCTCCTCGCTTTTTTCGCCGCGTCCCATACGGCCCACACCTCCGCCGCCCTCGCCGTCGCCACCTCGGCCGCCGCCGCCCGCGCCGCTTCCGCTTCCGCTTCCGCTTCCGCTTCCGCTGCGTCCAGTGCGCTCATGTCGTCCACCTGATGCAGTTGGTCGAGCGCCCCGCGGGAGGCCAGTAATCGGTGCCAGTGTCCGCATCGGTGACGCGATCTGGCGAGTCAGGATGGGCTGTGACGACGATCGCGCCGCCACTCGTACAACCGAGATTGTAGTGCCGCGCGTCGCTGCGCGCGTCGGCCGCGTTGTCGCGCTCGGGACCGGACCACGACGTCTCCACGTCGTAGGCGCGGTACCACTCGCGAGGGTTCACGACGTCACCTCGTGTGAGATCGAGATCGAACAGCACGCGCGACTACCGTCGTCGTCGGCCGCTGTCTCGTCATCAACCCAGCACAGCGTCTGCTCGCCGCCTTGGGCGATGTCACCGTCATGGCCGATCGCTGCACCGCGATAGACGGCGCGGACTGCGGCGATCGCCTGTGCGTAGGAGGCGTGCCGCTCTGTGGCGCCGTGCGCGTGTCTGATCGTGTAGCTCACGACCTCACGTCCAAGGTGGTGAGACCATCGACAACAGACCAACCCGCAAATGCAGCCACGGCCCGAGCATCGCGCAGCGCGAGGGTTGCCATCCCCGCAGGCCTGATCATCGTCTCGGCGATAATCCTGCCCGTGCTAGCGAGGGCGATAATGCCTCGCAGGGCGAAATCAACGCCAACTGTGCGGACACCGATCGTAACAACTGTTACTGTCTTTTTACTCATGGGCCAATCTCCTGTGGGTCAAAGACCTCGGCCGCTTACTCACGGCGCGGGGTCACTTTCGTCTCAAGTTCCGACGTGCGCGACGACACCACCGAGCGCGTAGACAGACCGGCGGGGGCCATCGTACGACTTGATCTCGGGCAGCGCCAACAGCTCAGCGAGGCTGGCCGCCGAGACATGCTTCACGTCTCGCTGCCCCTCGTCGCTGTAGATGACCAAGCAGACAAAGCAATCCTCGGTGAGGGTCGTCACGAGCCGATCCCCAGCTCTTTTTCGATCATCGCTAAGCCGCGTTCGAAGGCGCTCTTAGCGAGGCTATTCATTTTTGGCGCGACACCGGCAGCGCGCTTCGCCATTGCCGCGAGGCACCGATCCAGCCTCGCTTGCAGCGCTCCGCCGTCGGCCGTCCGGGTGCGAAACGAAACGCCAACGAACTTCCTGCTGTCGGTCGGCGCCGCAACTGCGGTGGCTGCGGTTGTTTTCTTCTTCATACACCCCAAGATATCGCATCTGACGAACGTGTCAAGAGGCGATTGCGCGGAGCGGCCGAGCGCCTGGGATGGCGAGACTGGCGACCGCGAGTCGCAAGACTTCCTGGGACGTAGCGGCGTAGTGCCGCCCGAGAACGGATCTCGGTTCGTGGCCCATCAATCTCTCTATCGTCTCGCAGTCAACAGAAGCAGCGACAAGCCAAGTGGCGAATGAGCGGCGGAGCGCGTGGAACGTCACGCCGTCAATCGTGACGCCAGCGGCGGCAAGGTCGGCGCGGAGCAAACGTGCGCTGTCCGGACGGGTAGCTTGACCATCGCGTCCAGGAAATACCGGACCGGCGGCCGATCCACCTGCTGAGAGCAATCGCAATCGCCACGCGAGATCAGGATGGATCGGTATCTCGCGTTCGCTGGCGAGAGTTTTCGTGGGTCCGATGCCACCGATCGCCGCGAGCGCCTGCCGCACGTGGATCACACCCTCGACAAGGTCGATGTTGGCCCACACGAGACCGCTAATCTCGCCATCTCGTAGACCGGTGAGCATCGCGAGCGCATAGCGCGTGGCGCGTGGCTCGCTCGCGCACGCGAGAAGCTTTCCTGCGTCTGCGAGAGAGAGGTGAATCGGCGCGGCTCGCCGCTTCGACGGCAGCTCTAGCCCCGCTTCGACTGCATCGCGGACCGGGTTGACAGTGAGCGTAGGATCGAAGCCGCGGACCCGCACGATCTTGCAGAGCGTAGTGAGGGACTTCACCACATTTTTGACTGTCGAGGGCGACAACTTTGCCTCATCGCGCAGCGAGTCGACAAAGGCCGCGAGCCGCGCTGTCGAAAGCTCACCTACGCTGGCCGTGCCGAGGAAACGAAGTACATGACCACGGCAATGCGAAGTGAATTCCGCTTTCGTCGCGGGCGATCGGTCACCGGAGGAATAGACGGCGATCACTCGCTCGATGAGCGACGAGATCGTGACGATCGGTGCAACGGTTTGCTTCGCGCTGCGGTAGCTACCTGCGAGAACGGCGTCGACAACCGCGGCAGCATCGCGCTTGACGCGCGCCGCGGGCCAGTCGCGAGGATACAGCTTCTGCGCTGTCACCAATCTGCCCATTGGATCCAACCGTCGGAAGTTCAGCACGAACCTGCCCGCGCGCGGACCGCTCGAAAGTTTGCAAAGGCCGCCGTTGCTCATGTGTCCAAGATATCACGGCGCCCCGACATGTCAAGGGACATTGCACCGATCGGAGCTTGGCGCGTCTTCGAACACGCGTCGTCGTCGTCGTCGTCGTCGCACTCGCACTCGCACTCGCACTTGACGTCGCACAGCTGCCCAAGCCGACCTTCTTCACTCTTGAATCCACCGCACCGGTCGCATCGAGTTGACATGGGTCCAAGATATCACGTCGAACGAACGTGTCAAGAGGCGACCACCGCGCAGGCCTTGGCTCGACGCGAGATCGGGACCTCAGAATATCAGACCGACTTATGGGGCGTCAAGAGCGATGTGCGTGCGATGATATCGAACGATCGTCCGCCGGCGATTTGGCCCTGATCAACGCCCCGATTTGTATGACGGCCAGTCAGGTGGGGGTATCTCGGGGGTATCTAGGGGATCCGATCGGTCTCGGGAGCCGATCGTAGCC
>Ga0163148_10007672_pt1 | contig 10065 bp, 7 predicted proteins | sample OliLakLV19MP7P2_FD_148606 | JGI IMG/M metagenome (GOLD analysis project Ga0163148, IMG submission 148606) | Freshwater microbial mat bacterial communities from Lake Vanda, McMurdo Dry Valleys, Antarctica- Oligotrophic Lake LV.19.MP7.P2 | ecosystem: Environmental > Aquatic > Freshwater > Lake >... | reverse complement strand
GCAAAACCGTGGCTGCTGTTGCTGCTGCGGCGTCAACCAATGAAGAATCAGTCTAGTTCTTTTCTTTTTGTCTTGTTCTACTCGTTCTTTTCTTTTTGTCTTGTTCTACTCGTCTCCTCGTTAATCAATTAATTAATATCAATCATTTAGCCTATCATTACTTCTATCTTCTAGCTAGCTAGCACAAACAAACAAGAAGCGCAGTAGTAAGGAGAAGTAGGATCTTTTGCTTGTATCTTTGATTTCATTCAAATTGTGACTGCACTTCCTTTTTTTCAGTCTTGTCCCGCAGAATCAGAAGTCTGGACGCCACGGCCGACCAGATTTTAATGGCACGTCAGCCAAACGTCAGCCTTACTTAGGGGGATCTTGCCTAAAATTGGTTATTCTTCACTGGTCAAAAAAAGGCCTCAGGGTCTTGACCACGTTTGATTTCCAAGGAAACTGCGTAGTGCTCAGTCAAAAAATGAAACCTTACCCTTAACGCGAATTAATAACAGATAATTTACGAAGTCGGAGGAATTTCGCACTCAGCTGTTGAGATTCGCACCGTTACCGTTTTAGGAGTGCTCCGGTAGCGAGAGCCCAACACAATCAAGTGCCACAATCAATCGTAATGATGATGCAAGCGCCAATGCTAATGTCCAAAACATGTTTTCCGTTGTTTTGTATCTTGCTACTGCTCTGCGTGGTGTTGAAAGAGGCGACATGTGAAGATGCCAAACCAATACTCTTTCAATTATCTCAGTTTATGGAGTCGACAGCTCTGGAGCAATGTCGAGAAGATCTTGTTGAAACGGACGAGGATGGAGATATGAAGATAGACCGCGACGAGTATTTCACTTTTTTGAATTTACAAACAGACAGCGCCCTAGGTGTTGATCGTCAAGGAATCCCTTTTCGGTTGGAAGCCGTGTACTTATCGGCGGCTTGCTGGTGCGAAGTTGTCGACCCAAACGACAACCAATGCTGCTTGCATGGAAATGACCACATTCCACTGAACGAAAGTATGTCCCCCCTGGTGGCTCCGTATTTGGATTTTCTCTGTGTGAATGTCCAGCAGGGGCTTGCTGAGGCAGGGTTGGAAGTTGGGCCAGAAATTTCGACGCAAACTCCATTTATGGATCCTTTGGATGCATCATCATGGCCCAGCGATTCGCGATCAGATGTACCCTCCCAATTGCCTTCTGATTTCCCGAGTGTTATACCAACCCTTCGACTTTCCGACATGCCAACTATTGGTCCCAGCATTTATCCCACCATGGGCCCCAGCGATTTTCCTTCCCTTGGGTCCACCGAAAGTCCTTCGGCGCTCCCCACAACCGCTCCAAGTAATTTTCCTACTCTTGATTCCACCGAAAGGCCTACGGAATTTCCTTCCCTGGTTCCTAGTGCATTTCCTACCATGGGGACTTCCGAAAGTCCCACGGAAGCGCCCTCCTGGGCTGCCACTGGCTCATTCACCAACAGTCCTACAGACAGGCCATCTATTGTCTCGGAAGAAATACCTTTTACTCCGTCTCACACGATATCGCCCCTCCCAACCCTTTGTGTTGACTTTCAATGTGAGAGCACTAATCGATTTTGCACTTTTGTTGCTTGATTGGTCACGTGGATGTATCAACCAGTGTTCACTGCTCTCATTGTTGCTGTTCCTTCGTGTCCTTCCTGAAATCTTCCTAAAAATACACGCAGATGTGGTGAGAAATCAAGTGGGCTTGGATGCGGGTGCGATTTTCAATGAAGAAAACAACAATGTTCTACAAGGTTTGAGAATAGCGACAAGAGAGATTGTAAGCATGTATATCCATTAGCTGCACTTGGGGCACCACTTCTTATAACTGGGGTGACTAAAACAAATCGTGTTTGTTTTCATTTGATAATGGTGCTGCTATATGGCAGACCATTGAAATTCTCAATGGTACATATCCTCCACAGCGAAGGTTACAAACGGAGAATGAGATGTATGGGAATCACAATGATGGAGAAAATGAAGATAACACAACTACGCACGCGAGTAGTAGTCGACTAGGGCACCATTCAAAAGCATATGCTGTTACAGGAGGTCCCTCCAAAGTCTTTCTACGAAGAGGAAAGCTTCAGCAAAATCGACAATATCCATTGAAACGACACGGGCTTCGTATTCGCGAGCGCCGTCTTTCCTATTACACGGACTACATCCCTGTGGCCATAAATTCGGTTACTGACAACCCCTTGTGTGCCGGGGCGGCTCAAAATCCTCGTATCATGTGCGCCATTGTGTCTTCCACAGTTTGTGCAGTACTCGAGGAAGGGGATGATCCTAATGAAGAACGGGCCATCATTGTAAATGGGTTGCGGCAAGCTGTCGATTCTGGAGATTTTCTGAGACGAATTCCAGCCGAAAAATTGACTATGACCGGAGAATCCTAACACTCCATATCATCGACCCGCAGGGTTCCCATCCTATCAGGTGTCAAGCTCAGAGGTTCAAGAAAAATTAAAATTTCTGGCATTTTGCGATGACCAAATATAAAATGCATACAGCCATGTATACATTGACCTTCAAGTAGCACATTTAATGAAGTAAAAAGCTTCATGTAATGAGATAAATGAATGATGCGACTTATTTTTGGGGTATAAGCAGGCCTGCTCTCAGTACCGCTTTCCAGTCATTGCAACTACAAACTGTTAAAGAACGATGACATTGTCAATGGTCATTAGAGTATAGAGATAGGGTTATGCTTTAATTATCCAGGCAGAATCCATTTAACAACAGATTCCTGGAGGATAATTTAGTTAAAGTTACAGGTTAGGGTTGTCTGTCATGTCAGTCTACAAATCTAGGCTGGTCATGGTCGAGTAGTAGACCAGGTGTAATGGTAATAAAGATTAAGCTAATCAGACAACGTGTGGTGTGATGTATCGAAAGAGTGAGCTCTTGTGGAGCAACCCTCCTAAGATCGAGTCAATGCCGTTGCCTCGTCCACGATCGTGCGTCGTCCGTAGATAGCCGTTCATGGTGACAGTGCATGAGTCCCAACAGTAGGTCACTCAACTGGCCGCTGGTACTTCCGTTACCTCAAGCCCCCTTGTGCAACGACGGTTTGACAATGTCACAGCCTTGATCGACTCACCAAACCAAGCTCCGTCCGTTTGTCTTGTCTGGGATCCAGACATCTGGCTAGCTCCGGCTTCCATGATGTGGCAAACTTGGGGTCTTAGTCTTGCGCGTCCGTTGACTTGGCATTGACCCATGATGGTGCCCCCCCCTCACCCTTCTCGCAATCGGACATCCATTGCCGCGGCTTTCTGATCCAGGAGGTATGGAGCCTGCTCTGCCTGTTGATTAAGGGTTGATGGCACAGTTGCAATTGAATCTGCTGCAGGTTGTTGTGTCTCCATCAACACTGTGGTCTGCTCCTTGTTGGGCTCGACTGCAGATCACTTATTTGGCCCACTGACACCCTCCCTGATGTGAAACCGCAGGTTGCATCATAGCTGGAAAGATAGGGCCAGCCAAAAAATACAAAGGACAATATAAAATCATCATCATTAAACTACTGAAACACAGGCCCGGAAAGAAACAAAAGTAGGAAGTTGAGCCGGAAGCCTATGAATTCTGCCGAAGGGCAGTTTACTGATCCCTGATGTGAAACCGCAGGTTGCATCATAGCTGGAAAGATAGGGCCAGCCAAAAAATACAAAGGACAATATAAAATCATCATCATTAAACTACTGAAACACAGGCCCGGAAAGAAACAAAAGTAGGAAGTTGAGCCAGAAGCCTATGAATTCTGCCGAAGGGCAGTTTACTGACAAGGATTGCCATAATGACCCATGAGATAGGGTGTATGTCGATGGTGGAGAACCCACCCCAAAGCTTTGGTGAGCATGTCGGCCGGATTTGCCACACCGGGTAGGTGGATCAGAATAATGCTGAAGTGCAAAATATCTGATGTTGCCATGGCGAGAACAATCAATGGGTTGCTTTTGATTCACAATCTTGATTGCCAAGTTGTTGTCCTCATAGATGAGAGTAGGCTCCGTCTGAGTGTAACCCAATTCATGAAGCATAAATCGAAGACACTTTGTGACTTTAGCTGTAGCATTAGCTGCAATGAGTTACGCTTCAGTGGAACTCTGTGCACAGATGGATTGTGTGCAAGATTGACATGCCACTCCCCCCCTGCAAGACATCATCCATAGCCGGCAGTGGATCAGCACTGGTGCAATTCATTGGCATGGGACATGGGCCGCATCAACATGGGTGATCAATTGCCGGAGATTGGCGGGCGGTGGGATCACCGCGGAAGAGAATTTTCAAACTTCAGCAGATCGCATGGCACTTCCGGGAGAGTCTCAAGTGGAGTAGAACACCAATGCAAAACTCCCCAATCCTGCGTCTGGCACAAGTAAATAGCCAAATGCTTGAGAGATTTGTAGCGCAAAGCGTTCAAAGCTGCAGAGAACTTGGCGAGTGTGGTAACCACACATCCAATGTCAGGCCGACAGAGAATGTACGCAAACAGGATTTCTCTTAGAACACTGCGATATCCAAAATCTTGTTCTGCCTGGAGAGTCTGGTGCTAAATTGAATAAATTAGCAACATCACTTTCATGAAGAGGTAGCTTAGACTTGTTTGAGGTTTCACGAGTGGAAGGATTATCCCAGCCATGTGCTTTGAGCAGACGTCAAATGTAGGACTCAGCAGACAATTTGATGTAGTTGCGAGAACACCGTATCCGTCAAATGAATTAACAAGACCAAGACTCTTGAACGGAGCTTCAGCTTCACTGTGTGTAGCGTCAACTTCGTTCCAACAGTTGAACATACACTTTTCGCCACAGATTCGTGCTTGCAGCCCAGAGCGAAATTGCCAACTTGACACAGTGGCAGGACGTTCTTGTCACGGAACTTGCCCGTGTAGACATTCTTCTCATGGGTGGCATTGCAAAATCCAATTTCAAGAAGCATCTTGCTGATATGCTCTTCCCACAGACGTGCTGCTTTGGGATGACCTTGTAGCTCTTGTAAGACTGACAGTACCAGATCCTTGTCCAGAACTGCACCTGTTCATTCTAGACACCAGTTGCTGAATGCATCATCCAGTTTCATGTGCGTGGGCATCGATGGACCTCGAGAGTGCATTAATGCATCCTTGCATTGCCGCCATAGATTGTCAGATTGCCCGCCACACACAACACAATAAACAACCAAAACACAGGGTGTTCAAGGCATGATGCATAAGTGTTTGACGAGAAATGAACTTCTGGAGCCACACGTGGAGAGCCATCACAGCAGAGGTGTGATCTCCACTTCCCATTAACCTTGATGCGACAGGGTCAACGGAATCACATCAATGTTGCCACTTCAGGTAGCTTGACTGGGGCACCGGGCACACGCCTTCATTTGATCCAGCTGCTCTGGTTCATTCTTTTGCCACTGATCCCAAGTCAGCAATTGTTTTAATCCTCTTTGAATCTTGGTAACGCACGTTCCTCGGGGGTGATTGCCTCTGATTGCAACGCACTCACGTGAAGTTTGCCGAAGTCTCCATCCAGATCCAACAGTCAATGTGTTGCTGCCAGCACCACCAGGTCTTGAATAAGTGTTTTCACTTCATCAGCATTGTTAAGTAGCTCCTCGTACGGATTGTCATCACTTAGATGGATCCAACAAGTAGCTGCTTTGTACATCCCAATAGAATCCATGAGTAGGTATGGATTGCTACCAAGGAAATTGACACGCACCATTTTTGACAGATGAGTAGACCGTCTCTTGTGGGTATCAGCACTGGCATCCTTTCCCGGTTTTGGTAGAGCATCCTCCAGCTTGTCTGACCGATCTCCTGATGGTTTTGATGCCACTGTCTTCTTTGGTTGCTTTGGTCTCGATCTTGCAGCCAAAGTCTGCATGTCCTTCATTGGCATCTTCCAATGCTTGATGTCTGATGCTGTCATCTCTTCGTGATCTCCATCCTTTGTGCAACATACCTTCCATGCTGTGATCCATTTGCTGTTGGCAGTAAATTTGTGTGGTCCCAATACCACCTTGCCTTCAAAGACTTCATTCCCAAAATCTTTGTAGATCTTGGTTCCAATGGTCAGTACATACAGCAGTCTGTTTCTCTCAGAGCCATTCCCTGACTTGCAGTAAGAGATGATTTTCCCTCTTGACCTTCTCCTGAGGTAAAGTAGTCCAGTCCGAGGTTCTTGTCAAGATTGAAATCTGACATTTCCAGTTCATCATATGCCCCACAAGTCATAGACTTGCTTGGCATCAGTTCACCCATCAGCATCATGGTAAACGAATCCACCTTCTTGCTTCAGAGCTTAGCAAACTTCTCATTGGCCTCATCCAGTGTCACGATCTCTTCATCACCAATCGTGGTCATGTGCACTCCATGACACTTCCTCCTTGCTGCTCTCTGCCTGGAACAGATGTCGTTGCAGCTGCGTCACCCTTTGGTTCCTTTTCCATTCTTCGCAAACCCTGACATGTGGATGCGTTTCATGGAATCATCCTCATGAAGCTCAAATCCGCATCTAGGAGAATTGCACTCTACATTGACGGACACATTGTCTTTGTGGAAGAAGGATGTTTGGATGTGATAAAGGTTGGTATCATGACAGTTAAAGATTCTGATGCCACTCTCTCTTTGTCTCAATCCACAAGCACCATGTTTGGTGGCAAACTTGCCAGTGGCAGATTCTTGAACCCTTCATCGAATCTCACATGACATCCATGCTCGACTCAATCAATGAGTGGGTCATACCATGCCACATTCTTCAGAGTGTTGGTCTGGTATCCTAGAAAGATCCCCTTCTTGGTGTCTTGGATGTGCTTTGCCCAGTTTTGAAATGCCAAGATCTTCACCTAAAGATGACAACCGAACGTCTTCAGCAGGCTGAAATCGTCCTTCACTCCATGGAGCTCTTTGATGGGCTGATTCGGTTGCATCCCGGCAAGGCAAGGCAGAATTCTTGACACACAAGACGTGTCTAATGCATAAGGCCAGAACTTCACCGCCAGACCAGCTCTGATCAACATTTCCCGCATGGCCTTGCCAATTGTTTGATTGGCTGACTCCACAACTCCATTCTGATGATGCTTCGCCGTGCCAGTCATTGGGATTTTGTAATCAAATTCCTTCTCAAACAAATCCCTGGTCGCCTTGGATTTGAACAATTCCCCGCCTCAATCCTTCACGCTCTCCTCTACATTCTTCTTGGGCCATTTCCTTAGCCACACTGTTGGCAGTGCTTTTGATTGCCTGCAGACACTGTCCAATCTTTGGTAGCATGGTCATGCAGCAGCATGCAGTGCTTCTCTCCATGTGTTCCCATGTAGCCATTGCCACACAATTGCTCTGGATTCTTTGAATTCTTTGAATGTTGTCCGGCAAACAAGAAGTCCAATGAGAGTCCTCATCCTGGCTCTGTCGTTATGCAAGTCCCTATGTCTCCCCTGTCTCTCGCCTTCATATTGGATGCTAGGCACACAGGGAAATTGTCTATTGGCGTTGCCTTGGATTGTATCGATTTCAGCATCCCATTGCTAAACAGATGCACACGGTAAAAATGCTCATCTCCGCAATGCCCAAGATGCTGATGCCACAGCAGTCTTCTGCCTTAGCTGACATGGCGTGCAAATTCATTTTGTTCTGGTAGGAATTCTTCCGATGATCCTCCACCATCGTGATCGCTGCTCAATCAGCCGCATCTAACAACAATTCTGTCGTTCCTTCTGAAAGAGGCATTGGTGGTGTTGCCAAGCGCTTCAACAGAGACCTCCATGTGTCATGTTGCATAACAATTCCACTTCACTATCGCGTTTCTTTTGTCAAACTTGGAACTGAAACATCTTATTGTTGTTATCATAGTTCAACGTGCACCCTTGATAGTTCTTTTTATGCACCGGCTTAAAGGAATTGGCAGACAGAATGAAGTTTGGGATGTCTGGGGTGTAACATCATTTTACTGGCACACATTCTGCGTCATCATCTGTCAGAACTCTCACTGTTCTGTGTCCTTCTGGCATGATAGGGTTCTTTCCATCTGCACACATCAGTTGGATCTTGCATGGGTTCTTGTTGGAGAACGGGTTCAATCCCCACAGCAGAGATTTATCACTCATTGTGGATGCCTGTGAACCACCGTCCAGATGTGCTTCATGTCAATTGGTCTCTAGCAATGAGCATGTTGCCATTTCTGAGAGCAGCAATTCCTGGTTGTTTTTGTAGGATTCATCTGTGACAAACTTTTCATCTGTCCATCTTCTTCTTCGAGGTCATCCACCACTTAACTTTGTCAGAGATCCATGACAACATGCTGTTTGATTGCAATGAAATGAATTCTTGGTCACTGCACATGGCCGGAGGCCAAATGACTGCACCTCCACCATCAACAACTGCTATGCCAGCATGGTCAGCTGAGAGTCTGTTCAAATTGTTTTTCCAATCCCAGCCTTAAACGACTTGGACATTGAGGCAGCAGACATTGGCAACATTTGCCTAAATGCACCTCCAAGGGAGAAGGTTTACATCAAGTGCAGACCCAAGTTTGGTCCAGAGCACAAAGGCAGATGTGTTGTCATAGTCAGAGTGCTTTGTAGTCTCAAAAGCTCTGTGTCTTCCTGGAGATAATTTCTTGTGCATGTGCTTGCTGAAGATCTTAATTTCACAACATGCAGAGCCAACAACAATGTCTGGCTTAACAGCAAAGAAAGCCAACGGGACCCACTGTAGCATTTTCATTTTGGTTTGCACAGACAACATTCTGTGCCTGGAAGAAAATCCCAAGGCAACACTTGACAAATTGGATCAACACTTCCTTCTGAAACCCAAGTCTCGAGGCAAGCCAAAGATTCATTTGGGAGCCAAGTTTGACACTTGCGTTTTCAAGAACAAGCCAGGGAAATCTTGTTGGAGCATGGGTTCACAGACTTGCATCAAGGAGTCAGTGAAGAACATCAAAGCCCACCTTCAAAAGCTGCATCAAGAATTGAAATCTAAAGTGTTACAACGATGTGAGTAAACACCACTCAAGGATTGGAGTCCTTTGTTGGGCAGTCGAGCTTGGAAGGATTGACATCTGCACTGAAGTGTCAATCATGGCAGTCTATGCAGCAAGCCCCCGGAAAGGACTTAGAAGCCGTCTGCCACATCTTTGCTTACCTGAAGCGGCATGACAGATCCAGACTTGTCTTTGATGCAAGATGCCCCAACAACATTGAACAGTCTCTGTTGGACTGAACATACTTTTACAAGGACACCAAAGAGCAGACTCTCAAGGACACTCCAGAACCCTTGGGCAAATCCATTGAGATGACTTCCTACATTGATTCTGATCACACCGGAGACAAAGTCACACGCCAATCCCGCACTGGAGCATTGGCATTAACATTTAACCTTCCCTCCAGTGTCCGAATGATGGAATGCCCAATCAGTGCTATTGCTTCACTGAGGGGACACCCATTAGTGAACACACCGTGTAGTGTAGGAGCTTGGCAATTGGTCAATTAAGATCCAATTGAGTGGTGTCAGCGGGCCAGTTGTGCAACCTACAGTCGAGACTCATACACCTTTCATCACGAACGACTATCTACGGATGAAGCACGGTCATGGACAATGCAACGGCATTGAGATGATCTCAAGAGGGTCGCTCAACAAGAGCTCACTCTTTCAATATTTCATACTGTACGCAGTCTGATTAGATTCGTCTTTATTACATCACATCTCGTTTACTACTCGACCATGACCAGCCTAGATTTGTAGTCTGACACTGCAGTGGCATCAAGGATGTTGATACCTCCACGCTTCTTGTGGGATTCATGATGATAGAAAGCCAAGAATGCTCGTAGGATCATCTTGAAGTTCAACTCCAAAGGGACAAGGTCTCCGCTCTTGACATACTGCAGCAAATCGATATTGGCTGCTGTCATGTGGATGAAATCCTTATGGAACAAGGTAATGCCAGCGTACTTCAAAGCAAGTACGTACCCTCCCCTGATGCGAAAACAGATCGCATCAAAGCTGAAAAGAAAGGGCCAGCCATTTTTTTTTGAAATACAACAATATAAAT
>Ga0163148_10007670_pt1 | contig 10066 bp, 8 predicted proteins | sample OliLakLV19MP7P2_FD_148606 | JGI IMG/M metagenome (GOLD analysis project Ga0163148, IMG submission 148606) | Freshwater microbial mat bacterial communities from Lake Vanda, McMurdo Dry Valleys, Antarctica- Oligotrophic Lake LV.19.MP7.P2 | ecosystem: Environmental > Aquatic > Freshwater > Lake >... | reverse complement strand
ACTTTGGAGCCACGGTTACCACCGACCTAGCCAATTACGATGGCAACTACACCTACGGATGTGGCATCAAGGGCGTTGATCGGAACGAAACGACTCCTGTTGGTAGCTTTAATGCCGCTAATGCCTTTGGGCTATCTGATATGCACGGCAATGTCTGGGAATGGTGTCTAGACCACTGGCATGAAGATTATGCGGGTGCGCCCAATGATGGCCGCGCCTGGGTTGATGACAATAAAAACGATAATCCAGAGGCCAGACGGCTGCTGCGGGGCGGTTCGTGGTTCAACTATCCCAGGAATTGCCGCTCGGCGTGTCGCTACTACAACCGCGCAGACTTCCAGTACAGCATCATTGGTTTTCGAGTTGTCTGTGGTGTTTCGTGGACTGCTTAGCCCTTTACCCTCTTGCGCTTTTGCCCTTTACTCTTCTTCTCTTTACCCTTGGTTTCGCGCTTTGCGCGATCGATTTAAAAACGTAGGGTGGGCGATCGCGGGTCTATGTGCCAGGTCTGTAGGGATGTGGTGCCCCACGGCGATGATTCTAGGTGCGATCGCACCTGCACCCCCAGTAGGTGTCGGGAGGAGTAGCCTTCAATACAACCCTGCCCCAGCGCTTGGTTTAACCTAACCACTATGACAGCCTGTCAAACTTGACTGCGGCTGTATGGCTGTTTTACACCTTTATCTACCACCATGGTGCTTCAGCGATCGCCCCAGCCGACTATCGATTTTGAGGTTGCTGGCCGTTCAACGGACTTTTCCTTTGCCCATCGCGTTTGTCGAGACATTGACGAACAGGCAAATAGCATTAGTGGCTGGGAGCAAACCTATGCTCAGCTGTCGGCAGGAAATTTCTCTGGTTCTACGATCGATCTGTGTTTCGACCACGTTCAGGTATTTCGCGAAACGACCGATCAGCACCTACACCAATCTGGTTCAGCCCCTCGCGACTGCTACGTGTTTGGGGTGCCTGTAAAGTAGGTCAACTCTAATTGATCCGCCAACAGTCCTCGGTTAAAGCAGCATCAACATCCCAATCTGGTAGAGACGCGATTGATCGCGTCTTCACGTATGGTAAGAGACGCAATTAATCGCGTCTTCACGTATGGTAAGAGACGCGATTAATCGCGTCTCTACGACGGACGGATGCACCCGTTATAGTGTCGTCTTTAGTTAAGGAGAACTTCGAGTATGACCGCCATTTATAATTCGCCTGCGGCATCGTCCAACGCGATCGCATCATCTGCCCTGCATCCTTTAGAACCCTTGAGTGCCAGCGAAATTCTGGCCGCGATCGCCCTGCTCAAAACTGAAAAAGAGCTAGGTGAACGAGTGCGGTTTATCTCGATTACGCTGCACGAACCGTTGAAAAGTGTGGTGCTCAGTTTTGAGCCGGGGATGCCGATTGAGCGGGCTGCTTTCATTATTGTGCTGGATAACACGACGGGTTACACCTATGAAGCTGTGGTGTCACTAACGGCATCATCGGTGGTGTCTTGGACGCATATTCCTAACGTGCAGCCGCCCATTGCGCTAGATGAGTTTTTTGATTGCGAAACGGCGGTTACATCGAATCTTGACTTTCAGGCGGCGGTGGCCAAGCGAGGGATCACAGATATGAGCTTGGTGTGTGTCGATTCGTGGTCTGCGGGCTGGTATGACGATGATGTAGAGGGCGATCGCAGACGGCGGCTGTCGCGGGCACTGTGCTGGGTGCGCAACAATCCTACCGATAACCTCTACGCCCACCCCATTGACGGGCTGATTGTGGTGGTTGACTTAAACACCATGGAAGTGGTGCGGGTTGAAGATCATGGCGTGGTGCCCGTGCCCACCGAACCCAGCAACTACAGCACCGAACATGTGACCGATTTGCGCACTGATCTAAAGCCGTTAGAGATTATCCAGCCAGAAGGAGCCAGCTTTGAAGTGCGGGACGGCTACGAGATCCGCTGGCAAAAATGGCAGATGCGGATTGGCTTCACCCCGCGTGAAGGGCTGGTGCTCTACACCGTGGGCTATGAAGATCAAGGTCGGGTGCGCCCCATTCTCTACCGGGCATCGCTCGCAGAAATGACCGTGCCCTACGGTGATACCAACATTACCCAAGCCCGCAAAAATGCCTTCGATGTCGGTGAATATGGCGTGGGTACCCTGGCCAATTCGCTGAAGTTGGGCTGCGATTGCCTCGGCGAAATTCGCTACTTTGATGCGGTGATGGCCAACACCCGAGGCGACATTTTTGAGATTAAAAATGCCATCTGTATGCATGAGGAGGATTATGGCATCCTCTGGAAGCATACCGACTGGCGGACGGATCAAGTAGAAGTGCGGCGATCGCGGCGTCTAGTGCTGTCGTTCATTGCCACCGTCGGCAACTACGAATATGGCTTTTTCTGGTACTTCTATCAGGACGGCACAATTCAATATGAAGTGAAGCTGACGGGGATGATGACTACCGGGGCGTTGATGCCGGAAACCACCACGCCCTATGGCATAGAACTATCCCCACAGCTCTATGCCCCCAACCATCAGCATGTCTTTTGTATGCGGATGGATATGTCGATCGATGGCAACAACAACTCCGTGTATGAGGTCGATACCGAAGCCGTTCCCTTGGGTGAACACAACCCCTACGGCAATGCGTTCTACGCCAAATCTACCTTGCTTGGCACCGAGCAAGACGCCCAGCGGCTGATTGACCCGTTCAAAGCCCGCTACTGGAAAATCGTCAACCCCTCTAGCCACAATCGCATGGGCTACCCGGTGGGCTACAAACTGGTGCATGGGGAAAACGGCTTACCCTTTGCCCACCCCGAATCTAGCGTGATGAAGCGGGGCGGCTATATGTCGAAGCACCTTTGGGTGACGCCCTTCGATCCAGATGAATACTTCCCGGCGGGCAATTATCCCAATCAGCACGCAGGCGGTGAGGGGCTGCCCCAGTGGACCGAGGCCAACGAATCGGTTGAAAATACTGACTTGGTGGTGTGGTACACCTTCAACCACAACCACATCCCCCGCTGCGAAGACTGGCCTGTGATGCCCGTGTCGTACATCGGGTTCATGCTCAAGCCCGTCAATTTCTTTGATTTCAACCCGTCCAACGACGTCGCCCCCTCGCCCGCCAAGCACAAATGCCATTAGGGCACAAGGTCAGTAGGGCAGCAGATCTAATGGGTCACCGTTAGGGCAGCGACGGGCAGGCGATCGCATTCGGCAATTCTAGCAATTCACCCAACGAAAACCCGACAAACGGATTAGCCGGAACGGGTACGTTGCCCGTTGCCAGCCAAAAGTTTAACCGGGCTGGGTCAAATACAACTTGCCGCAGTGCGCCGTTGGTCGCCAAAGTCAGGTTGTCGTCGTAGGTGCCCAGCGGGCTTTCCTGCAACGTTTGCGGATGAATGCGATCGCGCAACATCTCTACCATCACCTGGGCATCAATCTGGCCATGGCGTGAATGGCAGGCACCGGGTTCTAGCAATTGCTGGTAGCGTTGATAGCGCAGTTGGCTAGAGCGGGTTGGGAGCCGCCCCCGGTGCTGCATTTCGGGCGTGACAAAATGGTTAGTGGCATACAGTACCCCGGTGGCATCGAGTTCTCGCACGGTTAGCTGCCGCCCCGTCATTTCAAATACCCCCGCCTGTTGAGTGCTGCCATCTGCAACCAAAATCAAATCAGATTTCATCTGCGGTTGGGCGCTAATAAAACTGCGGGCTGCGGCGTAGCTGGTGGCATATTTGAGGATTTGCGCCATCATCTGCACATGGCTGCAACCCGATCGCGTCAGTTCTCCAAACCGGGCAGGACGGACGGTATTCAAGGCCAGAGAAATGCCCGCTGCGTTTAAGCCCGAATTGGGCCACACGGCACCCGGAACGGCGATCGCCACATGGGGAATGCCGTCATGGGGCTGCCGCACAAACACCGTCGGATGGTTGAGCCAATAGCTCATCGGCTGGCGGGGGCAGTCTAAACTATCGCCGTGGTACAGCCGTCCATCCACCGTGGCGCTGCCCGCTGCCACCATCTGCGAACAGCCCAGCTCTAATGCTGGCAAAACGTCTCGAAGATCTACCTGATACCCCAACAGCATCGGGATCGAATCGCGTAGGAGCTGCTGGAATACGTCCCCAAAGGCGATCGCCAAACAGCTTTCTACCGTGAACCCCAAATCTGCTGTGGCAGCGGCCAGCCCTGCACACTCGTCTATGACAGCTTGAAACGATCGCCGCCGCGCAAATTGTCCTAGCCCCAGATGAGTTGAGGCCAGGTTTAAGGCTCGAATAAACCAGCGGGGGAGGCAGGCAATTTCATCATGCAGCAGCATCCCGTGCTGGTATCCCATTTCGTAGGGGGTGCCCTGGAGCCAGACAACTTTGACCCTGCCGCGATCTTCTCGACGCGCCGGGATCGGGCACCAGTTGGGATCAAGCTGGAATGGGGAGGAGGCTGACGCGGCGACTGCCGAATCGCTGACGCCCAAATTCTGAACATCGTGGTTTTGGTTCAGAAATGATGTTGTATTGGTCATCCTGCCTCGAATCGGTTATTGTGTATGACTTGCTGTGCCTGTCTAGCGGTTGCTATGCCTGACTTATACTGCACGGCGGAAGTTTGCCTACATTTGAACAAGGGGCTTAAGCCCCTTGTCTGGGGAGCCTGTAATCGTAGTCACACTTCCGTCACCAAGTACTAGCGTTTGCTATGCAAAGGGTTAGCTCGCTGCTGACTTAATCGCACGATAATGAGTGACCCTGCGCCTAACGCTACAATTGCAGCGGTATAAAACACCCCTGTGATCCCAACTTGGCCAAACACCGGAGCAAACAGGATAGGAAACAAAAATTGGCCTAAAAAGCCCGCCCCGGTGCCTGCTGCCAAAATGCTGGACTGGAGTTGCAGGGGCGCTTGATCGGCTAATAGCCCATAGAGGCTGGGTACCACAATGCCAAATCCCATCCCAAATAGGAGAGCCGTGGGTAAGATGAGCGAAATCTGTTGCAGGTGGGGGATCGTGATCAAAGCCGCTGCCATGACGCCATAGCCGAGGGCGATCGCGCCCAAATTCCCCCAAGCTTTGACCAGCGGGCGGACGCCAAAGGCAGAAATAATGGTGGCTCCCAGTGCTTTTGAAGCCAGGATAATCCCGATTACCAGGGTGCTAGTACCTAGTGCGGTGCGCAGATAGAGGGGAACGTAGACAATGGAGGTGTAAACGGTGCCCGACGTTAGCCCTAGTGCTAATAGCAGTCCGACGGTGTGGGGATGGCGCAATAGCAAAAACAAGTTGCTGCGTAGCGGGGCGATCGCCACATCGGGCAGCAGTTCTCCCGCGATTTCGCCACCGGGTGGGCTAGCAGCCCCAGCGCCCCCCTGATCGGTTGCCCCGTCTCTCAGCAGCAGCAGACTTAGCGCCGCCAGTGGCAGCCCCACGCCATATAAATAAAACGCCCATTGCCAGTGAAACGAACCCACCCAGCCGCCCAGCAGCGGGTAGACAATATTGGCCAAGCTAATGGTGCTAGCCACATAGGCCAAGACTTGCGATCGCGCATCGGCTCGGTAGAGTTTGCCCACTAAGCCCAGGCTAGCTGCCGTCAACCCGCCAGTCGCCACACCCAGCAACACCCGTGTAATCATCAGCGGCACCAGGCTATCCATCGCGGCACCCGCCATGCCAAACCCGGCATAAAATATCAGCGACGGAATCAGAACTGGTAGCGCTCCGATCGAATCTGCCAAAATTCCCAGCAGCGGCAGTGAAATCGCCACGGTCAAAAAATGTAAACTCACCAACGTCCCGGCAATGCCCGGTTCAAAGTGAAGTTGATGAATTAATTCCGGTAAGTTGGGGGCAAGGACAGCGCCTGCCATCACTGTTAAAGAACCGATCGCCAGCAAGAGCTGCAAACGAGAATCGCGCCACATCAAGCCATCTCCCAAATTGTAGTAGTGCTACAGGCCATACCTTCTAAAGGCCATAGCTACAGTTGGCATCGCACGCGATCGTTTCAGTCTGCTGGTTTAACCCAACTAACGAAATGCTGAGAATCTGTAGCCCTACCGTTTGCCCCCACATAGTTCTGCGATTTACATCTACATGGGCATAAGATAGCTGGGTGCGATCGCCATCAATGTTGATGAACGCCTGAGATTGACACGCGCCGTTGCCCAGTCGAGATGAGGTGATCGTGATCGGTTTTTCGATGCCGTGGTCTTCAAAGGCATTGATGATCAGCGTGACCGAGTTGCCAGAGAGAGTCTGATTGACGATGCGATAGCCTTCTTGCTCTAGGCTATTTAGCTCTCGAATGCTGCCATCGGCTTTTTTGTGGTAGTCGTAGACGGGGGTAGCACCCGCAGGCGAACAGTCTGGATTCAGATGGATATCGTAATTGACCTGCCCAGTGCTGCCGCTGGTCGATACGTAGAAAACGGTTTGGGTGGTGTTGGCCAGGGACGGGGCGGACATGGCTAATAAGCCGCTGTTGATGAGGGCGGCGATCGCAAATCTGCTGAGGTGCGTCAACATAGGGAAATAGCTCGATTAGTAATAAGTGAGGTCATAGTGTTTTTGTAAAAGAAAATGTTGAGTTGAGCGCTGCATACTAGGGGGTTCAAGTTGAAAAGAATCCATAGCATCCCACACCTGTAAGGGTGTATCATCAGCAACGCCTTTCTAGATGTCTGTTGTATGTCTAAACTGCTTAAAACGGCTGCACGATTCTAAATCAATAGAGTGAAACTAGCCTAAAGTATGAGAGTGAGACTAGTCTGAAGGATTCAATCTCACTCTATAGAAATAAAGTCAAGAAGTCGGAAAGACGGGCGACTAACCACCTCATCTCGATTTAGCTGGGTGATGACGCATCCGCTGGCAGGGTAACGGTGAAGCAGCTACCGATGTTGATTTGGCTAGTCACCATGATTTTGCCGCCGTGGCGCTGGGCAATATCTTGGGCGATCGCCAGTCCCAAGCCCGACCCACCCGACCAATAAGCCCGCGACTGGTCTGCCCGCCAAAACCGATCGAAGAGATACGGCAACTGGTCAAGCGCAATGCCAATGCCACTATCTCGGACACTGATTTGTAGGTGAGATCCAGCTCGAACCGCCTTAATGTCAACCTGTCCGGTTTGGGTATAGTGCAGGGCGTTGTCTAAGAGATTGCTAAACAGGCGGCTCAAGTGAGCGGCATCGCCTTTAACCCAAAGGTTGCTGGCCGCAGTGATCCTGAAACTGAGGGATTTTGCTTCAGCTCGGGGTTGATAGAGCATTGCCAGATCAGCCAGTACGATCGCTACGTCAACGGCTCGCCCAATCGGCTGAGGCGTTCGAGCCGTTCGGGCTAAAAACAACAGATCTTCAGTCAGTCGTGCCATTTGCTGGGTGGCGCTGGCGATCGCCCCAAATTTTTCGGCATCGCCTGCTCGCATACCTTCGCGATATTTTAGGGCAACGGCTGCATTACTTTTAATCGCCATAATAGGGCTACGCAATTCATGAGATGCGTCTGCTGTAAACTGTCGCAGTTGATGAAAGCTTTGCTCAATCGGCTGCATGGCTTGCTCCGTGAGCCAAATCCCCCCAATTCCACTCAGCACCAGTGCCAGTACGATCCCACCCGCTAAGCCCAAATCCAGGCGACGCAGGGTATCATCAAACCCTTCTAATGATTGACTGACGCGAATGTAGCCAATTATTTGACTAGAATCATTCTCTAGAAATGGCACGGTCACGCCCACTAGCCGTTCGTTGCCCGCTTGCAGTTGAATCACCTGGAGGGGTCTTGGTTGATTCGTCTTGGCTAGGGGCAGATTTAACAGGTGTTTTCCCATCTGATTCAACACCTTTCCCTGCAAGTCAAACCATTGCAGCCCTTGCTCCTGGCTAATTAACCCTCCTATATCGTTATCGTCATCTGGTTTAAATATGCCGCCCTCAAATTCGGCACTCGCCCCAGCTCCTTGCCCCAATGCTGCTAGTTTTGCTGTCACTTGGTTAAACAAACTGCGGGCAAAGACAACGCGGACGGCGATCGCAAATACCATCAAAATCACGGCGAGCACGGCCAGTTGAGAGACCAGCAGTCGATAGCGAAGTTGTTTAAACACATTTAATGCTGAGGTTGTAATGCTGGGATTGAGTCGTTTGACATTGCTGAATGAAAATATGAATTTCTCAATCTGCCCTCACCCTAGCCCTCTCCCAAAAGGAGAGGGGACAAGAGTTCCAGCTCCCTTCTCCCTAGGGAGAAGGGTTGGGGATGAGGGAAAATCATACATCGATTCAGCAATGCCAGTAGGTTATGACTGAAACCAGTCAAATCGGTCGCAATCGATACCCAACTCCATAGACGGTTTCAATTAGCTCCTGCACACTGCCAGCGGCCTTGAGCTTTCGGCGTAAATTCACCAGATGCGTTTTGATTGTTTCTTCCCCAACCGTTTGATCATAGTCCCAGAGTTTATTCATCAGCATTGAGCGGGTAAAGACCTGGGTAGGCTGTCGCAGTAAGCAGTCCAAAATCATGTATTCGCGCGGTGTCAGCGATAGCAGGGTGCCCTGGTAGGTGACTTGGCGAGTGCTGGGGTCGAGCTGTAAATATTCATGCTGCAACAAGGGGGATTGCACAATCGGATAGCGTCGAGACAGCGCCCTAATGCGGGCTTCTAGCTCTTCTAACTCAAAAGGCTTGACTAGGTAGTCATCGGCACCCGCGTCCAGCCCTAGCACCTTATCGCTAGTGGTATCACGTGCCGTCAACATCAGCACATAGGCCGCACATCCGGCTGCTCGCAGCTGTCGGCAAAGGGTAATTCCATCTAGTTTGGGCAGCATCAAATCTAGCAAAATCAAATCATAGGAAGTGGATTGGGTATATTCCCAACCCATTAGGCCATCTGCGGCTAAATCGACGGCGTGGTGTTGCTGCCGCAGGTCTTCGGCCAAGGGCTGGGCAATGCGATCGTCGTCTTCGATTAAAAGAATTTTCATGGTTGATGTGCTCTCAATCACGACTTAAATACTTTTGGCTCGGGTGCTCGATAGGTCATCCACTTGCTGGTTTGTAGCTTCATGCCGACGAGCATTTCGGCGAAGCGCACACCCGCTGCGACGGCATCAATACAGGGCACTCCCAACAAGTGAGTAAGTTTCGCATCAAGGCCACCCATCCCCGCACAGCCGAGGATAATTGCTTCGGCTCCATCTTCGCTCAGAGCCAGCTGACCCATGCGGCTAAGTCCTTCGACAATGGCACTGGGATCGAGTTCGCAGGCCAACACGGGCAAATCGACGCAGCGAATGGAGGCGCAGCGATCGCCCAATCCGGTTTTCTTGACGATCGCTTCTACCATGTGATGACTGCGGCGCAGCGTGGTCACGACCGACCACTGGGCGGCGATCGCATTGGCCGCATACATCGACGCTTCGGCGATCCCAACGACGGGCTTGCTCGTAATCTCCCGCACTGCGTCAACGCCTGGATCACCCCAGCAGGCCAGCACAAACCCATCAAAATCGGCCTCGTCTTTCTGCACTTCCGCCAGCACCCCCGGAATCGCCAAATACTCGTCATAATAGCTTTCAATCGAGATAGGGCCTGCATTTGGACAGGTGGTAACAATGTCGGTGCCGGGTGCCGCATGAGCTAAGGCGATCGCTCCAATCGATGCGGTCATCTCGGGGCTGGTATTGGGGTTAATTACTTTGATTCGCATGGCGGTTGGAGGAGTCTAGACTTTAGACTCGGTATAGATAGCGTCAGGCTACTCCATTCTCTGCAACCGCTGCCGCTGTGCTGTCTACATTTCGTCTCATCTTACCGATACCATGAACGACCCAGACCGCTCTACCCCTGAACAGGCGATCGCCTACCTGCGCACTCCTCAAGCTATCCGCGATCGCTGCGGGCAACTATTTGAGCTGGCCGCTCAAGACCAGCTAGACCACTTTCGCTGTAACTTGAGTCGGTTAGCACCTACGGCTGACTATGTATTGCAGGTGATGCGGGAAAATTATCCTGACCTCAACGTGCCGTTTCATAGCCGCTGGCGACA
>Ga0163148_10007666_pt1 | contig 10071 bp, 2 predicted proteins | sample OliLakLV19MP7P2_FD_148606 | JGI IMG/M metagenome (GOLD analysis project Ga0163148, IMG submission 148606) | Freshwater microbial mat bacterial communities from Lake Vanda, McMurdo Dry Valleys, Antarctica- Oligotrophic Lake LV.19.MP7.P2 | ecosystem: Environmental > Aquatic > Freshwater > Lake >... | reverse complement strand
CCAAAAGAGCCGCGTGTATGCCGCATGTTTGGAACGCGGCCTGGCCAAAGCTGGTATTCCTGTCACGTCTCGTTTGGAGGGAGGGAATGCCGATGTGGATTTTTATTACATGAGCCATGCCCAGCGATTCATTACTTCGACCGGCGGCTTTTCACGGTTAATGGGACAATTGGTTCAGAATCATGGTGGACGACTTCTGGGACGGTCCTTTGATAATGTGACTTCCATGGCGGAATTTCAATAAACAAGGCCACAACTGATCAGTGGCGACTGCTCGATTCAGCAGTGCAGGATGCAGCACGCCGGTTCTGATATCGCCGTGTGTCGAGGAGAGCACCGTTGGTGGATCGTTTCCGCTGTACAAAATTTCGGTGAAGGCTACTATTGGACGCAGCTGTTTTAAGTGTCATGGCAATACAATACACAACATGCCGGTTGTGACATGTTTAGATGATATTCAGCGGTGTGTTGCTGTCTCCGTCTTATCGTTCTTTCCTTTCTAGACGAGGTTTGGCGACAAGATAGGAAACGATCCTTCTTCATTAGGGTACCAATTAAATAGCACGAGCGGTTTGGCAATAAATGACAACCCACCACCAGCGACATTACTCCCTCTCGACTTTGGCGACCAACGGTCCATTCACAAGACCCGTATGCATTCGACCGGCAGGACATTTCCATTTTTAAAAGTTCTCCATGCTACAGTACCACGAAAAAACAAGGAAGCTAGCGTATGTACTTTCTAGTAGTGGGTCGTCCTTTATAACAAAAGGAAGGAGTCTGCTCCATCTCTGGCTTTGCCCGAGATAGGGTGTACCTCTTATCACCGATCATCTGACCAAAGAGAGTACGGTCGGTTTGCGAATCGTGCACGGTGCCATCAGCAAGCGCATCCATTTGACATGACACCTGTGGAGAAAGAGTCGCGCCGCCATTTTTTTCTACACTTTTGCGTCCAGAACCGAGACAACTTGAAGCCCACTTTTTAGTTTTTGTACCGGCATGACGTTCCAGTGTGAATGTCCAACACCCACCTAAACATAAAACAAGGGAGCTATGTTTCACCACCTGTAGAAGAAGAGTAGCCTAGTGTCTTATATTTCGCTCGAAATTGTGAGCTGACGAACTAGGTAACAACATTTTAAATGCCCTACTAGCTACTGTAGTTACGATATCTCAGTGTACCAATGCAATTACCATGGGTAGCATTTTGGGCACCACCCCTACTTTATCATAGAAAAAGGATCACCTCAAACGTGAGCTCATTTCTACAATAGCTGGTGGCTAACTAATTAGAACTACTAGCTAGTAGCAGAGAGTGCTAAACAAGCACCCCATGTTCTCATTAACAAAAACACAACAAGACCAGGAAATTGGAAATGCTGAACTGTACATTCAGTGGAATGAAGACATTGTGGCATGCCTGTGGTGAAGCTTTGTGGTGTTTTTCTGATGGCAAAGGAAGCATGTTGTTTTTTTGGCATTCCAAGGATGTGAGATGTCAGGGGGCAACAAAACAACCAACAACAATTTGACAACCGCATTGAGTCATGCCTGTCTGCCAAGTTGATGGGAAAGGATCAGTGTTTAGAGGCTTGAAATGACTGACCCCAAGCAATGGACACAAATGGAAACACATTTTTTTAAAAATTGTTTGTTTGGTCATGCTGATCAAATCCTTGACCCAAAAAAGGACAATGCCATCAAATTTGGGTGCCACAAATTGGCATTGTGCAGACAGCTGAATGTGATCCTTTTCCAAACAATGTGGTTTTCATCAAATGTAAGAATGTCAAGAACAGAATTGTGCATCTTTGAATTGAGCAACATGTTTTCTTCCCAACAACCTACTTGATTTGCTCCAGCAAAACTCAATGATTTGACGCGGACAATTCTCGAGTTGAAATGCAGTTCATTGATGTGTTCATTTCAAGGGAATTGACCCATTCAATCAAGCAACAAGATTTCTTTCCAACAACCAAATCAACTTGCTCCAACAAAACTCAATGTTTCCAGAGTTGAAATTCAGTTCATGTTTTTGTCAAGGGAACTGTCACGTGCAACTCACTTTGTTTCGCAACCACATCCACAACAACACAATCAGATGTTCAGCCGACTTGTTTGACGAAAAACATCAAATGCCAGCATTTGCTGCAGCTTTGTGCAGATGTGTGACTCCAATCATTAGCACTTGCAACAGCTAACTAACAGTAGCAGTTTGGAAACAAGATGTTCCTTTGTGGTGGTTGGGCGGTGCTGTGTTCATTCCCGAGTGTTTTCAGTCCCCTACTTGTGCATCGTTACCAAGTAAGAAAGGACCCCGTCACGATTACAATGACCCATTGTTCGGAGGTGCTGCATACATCTGTTAACTGACGGAAGAGAATGCAAGAACCAAAAAAGAAAATGGAGTAGGTGGAGACTGATCCCACTTAATGATACGTTCAACAATGTTACATCAACTACAGTACTCTCTACCCCTTAGTAATATATCATTCAGTTATTAATGGCTTCAGGGTTGAGTCATTACTCTCTACCCTTAATTTTAATAAATTAGGTTCGCAGGTGCCCTCCGATCCACTACAAAAAGCTGCTTCCACAAATCTTGGGAGAACGACTGATTCTTTTCACATTGAGACGCCCTCCTTCCGTTGTGTATCCCAACCAATGTTGGTGCCGATCTATCACACTAATACACAGCAACGGAGGGAACACCGTACCCCCCTTTTATTCCAATACCATGACGATATCTGCTGCTACTACTACAGCTACTAATGCTTGTGCTGCCTCGTCCTTCCAAAAGAAGAGGAGGGCGACGGGGACCATGAGGACAGGAGCAAATTGTACTGTGTTTCCAAGTAGGAGGATACTATCACGAGCACTGCTCGTCGGTCTTGTTGGTCTTCTGGTCGTGCCAACACTCCTGGTCGCACCTGCAGTAGTGCATGGTGCCTCGTTTGATCTTCTTGGCAGTAGTGGTTCTACTGGTGGCACTATCTCCTATGTCATGGAACCCTTTGATTCGCTGAGTCCCATTCTTCGTGGTAATGACATCAGTGTCGGTGCTGATGCCGACGCCAGTAAAAGCATGAACATCACGGACGAGGACGCTCATTGGTTCCGACGTTTGCACAATGGGCAAGGCAAATTGAATTTGACTTTGTTGGAAAGACCCACTGAGGAGGAGGACGACATGCAACCACAACCTCTGTTTGGTACAGGAGCGCTTCAAATTGATTACACAGTCCAAGTGACGGAAACCTGGGGTGGATTTGTCGATTTTGGTTGGATCTTTCAAGACCCCGCTGGAACCCACAATTGTCACGGAGCCGAGTACCTGTCGTTGTGGGTCAAGGTCGTCCAAGCACAATCCTTACCGAAGAGTGCTCATTTACGTGTGATTTTATTGGATGATTCCGATTGTGTGAGCAATCCAAATGAAGACGAAGACGAAGAGGAGTGTGGCACACCTCCTGGCTTGAATCTGGAACAATATTATACCTTTCACGATATATTGGATGGCGACAACGACGACAACGGCAGCGATTGGAAAGAACTGCGCATGAAATTAAAAGGAAGCAGCGACCCCTTTGCTCCCTTTTGGCGGACCGGATGGTTGGGACAAGCCGGCAATGATGTTTTGGACTTGAATCGCATTCGAGGATGGCGGATGGAACTCAGCATGGCAGGGGAAATCAATGATGCGGCCCTTCAACAAAATACCACCACTTCTGGGATTATCTTGGTTGATCACCTTTCGTGTGTCGGGGGTGGTGAATTGTTGGGTGCCGCCTTTTATACAACAGCGGGGCAGCAGTTACCAGACCCAGCAGCAGCAGAATTAGCCGAAGTGGAGAAGGAGCAACGACAAGGACTATCAGCAGAAAAATCTTCAGATACGAATACTACTATTAGTGGTCTTGACGATATCAATGACACTGGGTCCTGGTATGCTCGTGCCTATCAATCGAATATATCCGAAAATCTTACCACTACGGAATTCGACAATCATGGCATTTTGACTGTAAATTATACAATCGAACAATCCGAAGCGTGGGGAGGATTTGTGGACTTTGAACATTTGGCACCGGGTGGAGCCTATTACAATTTGAGTGGAGCCTCATCCTTGACACTGGAGTATGAAACTTTACAAGCTGCGTCCATTCCGGAACGACTCAATTTGCGTCTCATTTTGATGGACGCCAGTGATTGTCAAGAGCAATGCGATGCCTATCCTGGGGACGTCACGTTGGAGCAATACTACAGCTTTCATTCCGTTTTAGATGGAGTCGATATGCTTGAAGATAGCAGTGACACAACATTAGAAACAAAATCAACAGGGAGTCGTATTTTTGATGGGAGGTTGAGCCATCACATGACCGTAGAGCTGGCCGGCGATGATGATCCCTCTTCTCCCTTTTCGCTGCCTGGTTGGTCGGGCATTGAAGGAAACGAAATCCTAGATACATCCAAACTCAAAGGATTTCGCATCGAGTTCAATATAGATTCTCAGGAAGGGATCGGTACGTTAGTTTCGGGGGCCATCGCTATGGGCAACCTTCGGGCGAATACTATGGATGACTACAACAATACCGAAAATGGAGCATTGACAATCCAGCAACAACAACAAGAGTTATTATGCACCATGGAGCCAGATTTGAACTTTGTGATTGCGGCCCATAATACCGAGACCCCACTGTTTGAATTGGTCGAATTCATGGGCGGCAATTGCTGCGAGACGTGCGACAAGGACCCACACTGCTTGTATGCTATGAGCATGGACTTCGATTGTTACATCGCCTCCTCTCTGGACTTTGCATCGCCCAAGTTGCGCAACTCGGAGTATATTGCCGGAAACGTCAAAGCCTATGTGACCAACGACCCAGCCAAACGGGGTGATTTTTGCGATCTATGTGACTGCCATGAAGTCGATCGAACAATTGATTGTCAAGGCCGCGACCTCAGGATTGTACCAAAGACGTTCGCCCCACGCGGAAGCACCGAAGAAAACGTACCATGGATGCCGACCATTTTAGACTTGAGGAACAATTCCCGGCTGTTTATGTTGAACTCGAATGCGCTGAATTCCATTGCCGACGGACTCATGGAGTTGCGGCTGCCTACAAATCTCCGGCACCTTTCGGAAGAGACAATTCGTGGCTTGCACTTGCTTTCGAAGGTGCTTTTGGAGGAACTTGATTCTGAAGACAGAAACGGAATAACGCCTCAGCATACCAACTTTATCACCAATGCTGCTGGATCTTTTGGTGATGTGTGCTGTCAGCCTGGTGTGCACGTTGACTTGGCAGAGCCATCCGAAGGTCTAACATTTTGCAACATTAGCTTGCACGTTCCCGGAATAGACTCGACTTATATTCCATTTGCCAGCTACTTTCAGGTACGAGAACATGTCGACGTGTTGAAACCCAATTCGATCTTTATGAGCGAAGCATCCGAGAGCCCCCAAAAGTGTGCCGAGTACTGCGCAATAACCGATCAGTGTAATTACTTCACCTATGATGGGCGATACAATCAGGAGCACTGGTGTTGGCTACATGTGGACAATGGTACATTATTCGACAACCTTTGTTGCAAGCCCGAAGACTACGGAGACAAGGAACAAACAACCCCTGGGAAGATTGCTGGGCAACCGCCACGGACACGACACGAACATGGCAATGCCAGAGTTTTGGTAGCACCAATTCACCTGTCGATGGACAAAGCGGGGGAATACAAAGTGCAATACAATCTTGCACTTGGTGCGTCCCCGATCCATGGCGCTGTCTGGATCGAGCCACAGATCACGTCTGATTCGTTGATCCAGAGCCTCAATGTGTCGATTTCACCACGTCGAGTGGTTCTCTATGATCATAATAGGACAGCTACCGTGACGATTACAGTCTCCAACGCCGCGCGTGCTTCGACAGGAGCCACCATCGCGGTGACTAATGTTGTACAATCTTGCGATTCAGCTTTCACATCTGCAACCGCAGAGACCATGGCAAGAGAAAATACTGTGGTTATCCACGTTATACCAGAGGAAGATATGTCCTATCTTGAAAGCAACTTGAAGATCACCGGCATCTCTTTCGTTGTGGTACAGGGCATATTCAGTCTTTTCTTTCTCTCCTGGACAATCTACAATCGAGAACGTGGTGTGGTGAAGAGATCGCAGCCAGTTTTCCTCCTACTGGTCAATATTGGTTGCTGCGTCATCAGTCTGAGCATACTCCCTGCCTTGGTCCAAGGAGAATATCGTTATGAACTTGATGAGTTCACGAAAGAAGAAACCGATGTCCTCAACAATGATATCGGTCGTCTGGATGCCGCCTGCATGGCCGTCCCCTGGCTGTTTACAGTTGGTTTCATTGTGACCTTTTCCGCTCTGTTTGCCAAGATTTGGCGCATCCGCATGATTGTCAGTCGCGCTTCACAAATGCGCCGTGCCCCAGTTCTCGCGAAAGATGTGGCACTGATTGTGGTCGGTTTTACTTCCGTCGAGGTCATCTTGATGCTCATTTGGCAATTGGTCGATCCGCTCCGCTGGGAACGGAAGGTGGTCCATGCCAACGAACAAGGCTATCCAGTCACAACGGTTGGCTACTGCACCAACGACCATGCCCTCCCATTCGTGATTGTTATTGGCATCTATAACCTTGGTTGTCTTGGGTATGCTCGCTTTTTGTGTCATGTCACTCGGGACATTCCGTCCTCCTTGAACGAAAGCAAGTGGATTACCATGTCGATCGTCTCCATTTTCCAGATCCTCATCTTGGCGATTCCCGTCCTCATTATTGCCTTTGAGGACCCGCAGGCTTACTTTTTTGTGCGAGCATGTGTATCCTTTCTCATTAGCATGGGAGTGACGCTCTTTATCTTTATTCCAAAATTCCGCAAACTCCACTTTAGGGGCAACGTCGGCAGCAGCATGCGAAACACATCCAATCATAGCAATGGCAATACCACGGGTGCTACAAGTGCTCCCAAAGGAAACTTGAACTGGTTGAGGCAAAGTGCAGCCAAAGCAGCCGCATCCTTACGCTTATCGGACCGTCAGGAGAAGGACGATGGCCGCCAGCATCTGGCGGCAAGGAGCAGTGCAACGTGCGACATGACAAGTCACGCCCACGGCGGCGGCTTGACGACGACGGCGGAAGACAGCGGCAAGGTAGGAGATGACGAGATTGGCGCAAAGGAGATGAATATTCCGACTGAAGATAGAGAAGAAGCCAAAGAGCCGGAGCGTAGCATCATAGGAGATGTCAGCTTGGACGCTACTACTAGTATTGAGAACGGCGGCGTAAGAGGGCCCTGTCAAGACTTGGAAGCGAAACGAGTCAGCTGGGGGACCGATGTGGCTGGCGAGGAGAGAGAAGGGGGGTCTGATGATGTCAAGGATGAGGAGGTTAAGGATTTTGAAAATGCTGAGCTGTTTGCTTGACGCTCGTCAGGGTGAAATTTTTACCAACTGTAATACTATATATATGTATATTTTATTGTTTTACTTCTGCCTGTATTTTGTGACAGTCTTTTTAGTAATACGTACTTGAGGACAAGTCAAACTATTAGGCCTCCCATGCTAACTGAACAGAATGGTACAGTCCTAAGCAGCTGGGAAACGCACTGCATTTCAAGCTGGGACTCGAACCCGCCACCTTGGGAAAAAGTTGCTAGAGCGAGCCAATAACCGAACGGGAATTTTCCAAAGGATTTCACATGTGCCAACTTATTGGACCGTGACTCGAAACCATTGGAAAATGTTTTTGCCTGCTCCACCACTTGATGTATTGGATGGGCCCGGCCAACTTTCAGGTTGCTGTCTCGACTTTTTCCCACCAGGTTATTGGTTTCCATTCGTCATTCTTTCCAAAAAGTGCTTCATCTGCGCCTCCCATCTCCTCGGTGCTCCATGGCCCAACACAGTAGTCTGAGTTTCCGAACTAAAACAACTTCCAACTATCAACCGAGACTCGAACCCCCGCACTTTGAAAAAGGGTGTGGATTCCATTTTCCATCCATGTTTGAGCCCCACCAGGTTGGTTTACCTCCGTCCGTCCTTGCTCCAAGGACACATTCGCGGGACATGTTGCTCGGGACTAGGCAAGCAAATCTTGGACGAAAAGCACTGCAGTTTTTATTACAGCTGAAATCCGCTTCCAATATCAACAAACTTGGGTTTCATCCTTTCGTCCGTCCGTTGTCAAAGCACTTCATTAGGGTTCGTTTTTGTTGGTGGGAGTGACCGCGCCAAACGTTCAAGAAGCATGCATGCATGCCTGCACGCATCTGTGCGGATATAACTAAATATCAGTCCGAGCACACGATCATTTAGAAGAGAGTTCACTCACGAATAATTCTTCCTACTATTATGCAGCTGGTTATGTTATGGTTGCAGGTAAACAACAGCCAACAACAGCCCACAGCAGCAGCCACTTACAAGAAGCACAATTGGGAGGAGAAAGAGGAATGGACAGTTAGACCTTCTACGACCAGACTACTAGCTAGCTAGCTAGCTAATAGACTAGTAGCACTCCATCTATACCCCTATAAGAACAAAGACTAACTCCCATCAACAACAACAACAACAACAATAATAATACAGTATGGCCTGGAACGAAAACCAGCACTTGGATGCCATTTGCGAACAGGACGAAGGAGAGGATGTGGAAATGGTCGAAGAGGATGAACCGCTCCATCGACTGTCTGGGAATTCGGGCAAGTCCAGTCGCCGCAAGGCCCATTGGATGGGACTGAGCGTGTGCGTACTCGTAGTGGGGATTACCGGGATTGTCGTGGGCATTCTCTTTGGTACGGGCGTGTTGGGAGGGAACGAGAACGACAATTCTAGTAATAGTAAGGCCACAGACGCACCTGCTCTATTGGATGGTCCCGCCACTGCTGCGCCCACGAATGTCACTACGGAAGAATCACTGTGCGATGATGATGACCTCTATCCCATTACGGTCGAATACATGTATCAAATGGGATTGTCCGTCTTTGTTATGTCAGCTGACAATAACACTACTAGTACCTCAAATGATTTGGATGTCATGGCCGCCGATTTACTATCGACTGCCTTTTTGGAGGCGTATGCACAAAGCTCTATACAGGAAGACTCTGCTTCTGTTGTGATTGGAGAAGATGGTACCGAAGAAGCCTGTCCTCCCATTCGACTCATCCAAGTGAATGCCAACGCCATTCCGACCACGCCTCCGGAAGTGGAATCCAATACCAATTCAACAACAAGGGCGAGAAGGAGACTGCAAGAAGAAGAGGACAATTCTACAACCACCACTGCCACGACTGCTGGTCAAGAAACTCCCGTGACGCTCGTGTTTGGATTGATTGTGACGGCCCAGCAATTTTCGGAAAAGGACAATTTGAATGACTTGATGAGTCCCGATTTTGTTCCCACGGTCGACCAACAATTAGCCGCAGCCATTGCTAATAACGCCAAGACAGACAACCAACAAATTCAACAAGCGACGGTGGCCAGTTTTGGAGCCTTGGGATTTTCCGTGGTGGAAACGCCCGTCTTACAAGAACTAGAAGACGATGACATTGTCGCCAATTTCAACAATTACACGTCTTCCTGTCAAGAGGACGATGAGATCTGTCAACACATCATGACCGTTTTGGAACCCGCCCATCCTTGGTATACTCTGCCCATGGTGGATCAGGCCGGGACGTGTCAGAATTGGGCCCGCAATTGGTTGATGACCAATCCCTTTGTCCTGTTTTTTCCCGATCATCGCATCCGACAACGCTACGCACTGGCCGTCTTTTATTGTAGCATGGGCGGCACGGAATGGGCCCGCCAAGATTTTTGGTTGGACATTCATCGGCACGAATGCGATTGGTCCCTCTCGCTCAACCGAGATGCCTGTGGCAAGGACGACGATTTTCAAATTTTGAGAATTATGGGCGACAAAGTGTCCGGCACCTTGCCTCCGGAATTGTCCATGATTACCAGTTTGTCGGAAATTTCACTCAGCGATAGTATGGTGTGTTGTGGGATTCCACCGGAATACGCAAAACTCTCCGAGCTCGATACTTTACGATTGGCCAACA
>Ga0163148_10007663_pt1 | contig 10073 bp, 1 predicted proteins | sample OliLakLV19MP7P2_FD_148606 | JGI IMG/M metagenome (GOLD analysis project Ga0163148, IMG submission 148606) | Freshwater microbial mat bacterial communities from Lake Vanda, McMurdo Dry Valleys, Antarctica- Oligotrophic Lake LV.19.MP7.P2 | ecosystem: Environmental > Aquatic > Freshwater > Lake >... | reverse complement strand
AAAAACTTGTTTTTAGCAGGGTTTGAATATCGGAAACCAACCAGCTATATAAGGGATCAACTGATAGGGAACCAAAGTGTACCCTATGCTTTTACGAAAATGGGTACTAACCATACAGGATTATGTTGGCGCGGTCAATATATACTGACTCTCACGTATGAGCAAGGAGTGAATTGGTGTACTGCTAAGAGCCAGCTGCAAACTCAAGAGTCAGATAGAATCAATTCCCTTTATAAAAAAGTCAATTTACATTTATTATGGTTGAGACCTATATATTTAAGCAAACGTGTTTTAAGCTATCAAGTAGATCTTACTGCCCAGTATACAAAAGATCACCTACCTGGCTTTGCCCAAGTTTCTATAGGTAGTTTTAGTCAAGTACGGGGTTTTAAAAAGCACTATGCAGGTAATCAAGGGGCATGTGCCAAGCAAGAATTATCACTGTCTCAATTATTTTACAACCTCTCATTTTTACGTCCTTTGCAGTTTATGGTAGCTATAGACCTAGGCTACCTCTCACAAGTATCTAGTATGGATCCTAAACTAGGTAATCAACCTCTTGCCCTTGCCAGCTGGGTTTGTGGTTGCCGGTATAATCATCCTTGGATGAGCATGGAATGGATTTATGCCAAACCAGCTTATAATGCTAAATATCTAGCAGATACTGGTTATATGGTTTATTTTAACCTCTCTTTTAAGCTACATAATTTATTACCCACAAAAAATGCTTAAAAAGTCATGCAAGCCTTATTGCTTTTAACAAAAAAATTCGTAGCCTATAAAATTTTGTAACCTATTAAATCTTAAAAACACAAAAACTATTTACTATGTATTTACCACATCATCTAAAAACAAAGTTATTCTATACTTGGGCATTTGTTTGTTGTGGGTTATTATTTACTGAGTCTTCTTCTGCTCAGTCAGCAACTAGCTCTCCTGCCAAACTTATTTCAATCAAATTAGACCTACAAGAAGCCCAGATTATCGATCAGCTTATGCAGCAAATAGAACTTAGTACCCAGGAAGTGCCCATTTACTTGGCTATCTATAAGCCACTTGAGCAAATAACAGCAGGTAAGACTAGGACTTCCAAGCAGCAAGTAGTCTTAAAGCTAACCGGCGAAGATACCAAAAATCTAATTTTATTCTTGCAAAGGGCGAATATACCTTCTTTGGGGGCTAAACAAGTGGATATCATCTTAAAGAAAGTACAAAAGAGTTTACCTAAAGATGATGCCATGGCTAAACCGGCTACTGATAAGGCTGCTAAAAAAGTAGACAAGATAGGTGTGCGGTTGTCTGCTTTAGAAATAGCATTATTGCAACAAATGTTAGGGCAAATAGAGATTACTATTTCAGAGTTGAGTCCTTTTCTGGATGTTTATCTACCTATCGAGCAAGCGAATGAGGCTTATGTTAAAGCGCCCATTAACAAAGACATAGTATTAGATTTACCTTCTTTGGGGCCTAAGAATTTATTGATTTTTCTAGAGCGCATTACGCTAACAGGCAAGCAGGCAAAAATTGCTTATGGGCTTATTGACAAATTACAGCAGGTACTAGCTGCTAGCGCTAGTGCGCCCCATTTGGAACAATAGGGAATTATTGACCTATCCAAGTCTAATCTATTAGGCATTCAAGTAAGAGGGTGGTATCTAAGCTAAGGGTACAACAAGGTATATAATGATTCAAAAAGAATATATAGTATCTGGTATACTTAAGCCAATTACGGCTTTTTGGCTATTCTTATTATGTCTTATAGCAGCTCCTTACCCTACAAAAGCTGGTGGGCTAGAAGTCAATAGGTGTGCATCCAGTAATCAGCAGCCTACTATTGAGCAGTTTGATGACATCCCAGTAGTTAATATTACAGAACCCACGCCAGGGGGCGTATCGCATAATATTTTTACTGAGTATAATGTAGGTACACAAGGCATATTATATAATAATAACCCCAACTGCGATCCCAATACAGAACCATATCCTATTGCAGCTCAGCTAACCCATCAGCCTTTGATGATCAATGAGCACTTGCATGATAGAGCAGCTGAGATCATCCTCACAGAGGTATCAGGGCTTAATCCTAGTAGCTTATTAGGGATTACCGAGATATACGGAAACACTGCTGATTTTATTTTGGCCAATCCCAATGGCATTTATTGCCAAGGAGCAGGTTTTATCAATGCTTCTCATATTACGCTAACAACAGGCAAGCCAGTGCTAGACTACCAAGGGGCTTTAAAAGCGCTAGCAGTAGATCAAGGCAGTATAGAAGTAAACCCAGGAGGGCTCAATGCCTCGTCTTTACTTAACAGTAATGGGCCTACTACTCCCCTAGATATTATCAGCAGAGCAGTCAAAATTAGTGGTACTTTATGGGCTAAGGCACAAGTAGGTATTTATACCGGTATCAATACGTTTGATTATTTAACCAAGCAAGTTACACCTCACGCATCCAATACGGCTGATAAGCCGCATGTAGCTATTGATGTTGCTTTTCTTGGCAACATTAGTGCAGGTAAAATCAAGCTTATTGCAACTGAAAAAGGGGTCGGGGTGAATTGTCCGGCATTAATGGCTGATGTAGACAACATAGAAATCAGTGCTCAAGGTATTATCCAATTAAAGGACATTGAGACAGCCAAGGACCTAGTTGTTGAAAGCCAAGAGGGTGATATAGCGCAAAAAGCAACGAAGAACATAGCGCATGGAGCTATCAGCTTAAAAGCTCCTCAAGGAGATATTGAGTTGGCTGTCAAGAATTTTCAATCGATAGGCAAAGCAAGCCTTACTAGTAAAAATCTACGCATCAGTGATCAAACCCATTGTCTGATAGGGTCTAATCAAAATAGGCCACAAAGTAATTCGTCTTTAGCGCTCATTATATCAGATACAGTATCCAATCAAGGAACGATTGTAGCTCCTTATTTTTTGAGTGGACCTATGAATCACTTGCATAATGAAGGTAGTATAGTCACTTATAATAGCTTAGATCTTCAACCCAATAGTTTTTATAATATCGGTACTATCCAAGCCCAGGGAGGGAAATTAAGTATTAGCGCACAAGCAGATGTTAAAAATGACAAAGCGCTTTATAGTACAGATCATATCATTATTACTACGCCAGCAAACTTACAGAATAAGGGCGAAATAAATGCAGGTAAAGAGCTTATGTTAACTGCTGGTCACATGCTGAATCAAGGGCAATTAGTGAGTCAAGGGTTAGCTAGTATCACTATCCATGCAAAGCTGGAGAATCAGGGGCTTATCCAAGGCAGTCAAGATGTAGTAATCAAGGGAGGTAATTTTGATAATTACAATCAAGTTCAGGCTCGCCAAGGCCTTCAAATAGCTCTGCAAAGTATTGACAATCAAGGGACTATTACAAGCGACCAAGGACCTATGGTTCTAAGTGCTCAGCAAGGTATTTGTAATAAAGGGCTTATCAATAGTGAGCACAAGCTGCATATCAAGGATTCAGGCAAAGTTGTTAATACGCCAAGCGGTCAGTTATTAGCTAGTGATCACTTACAAATCTATGCACAAGGTATAGAAAACCAGGGTCGTATAAGTAGCCGTCAGGGATCAGTTAGCCTAGAAGGCGCAGTGAGCCTAGATAATACAGCTTTTATTCAAGGAGCCACTCATTTACAACTACATACACACGGCCTGCTTAGCAATAAAGGTAAGTTACAAGCTAAGCAAGGGTTGGAAGCAAGCGCTCAAAATATAGTCAACGACGGCTTGATCGATGTTACAGGTGGTAGAATGCAGCTAGTAGCCAAGAAAAAGCTCATTAATACACATCAAATAAGTAGCCATAAGGAATGGGTGCTAAAAGCCCAGGCAATAGATAACCAAGGCCTAATCTATGCGCCTCTACTCACACATGACCATAAACCGACTATTAAGAACAAGGGTAGAATTTGTGTAAAGCAAGATTTAGACTTGGATGCACATGCTTTTATAAATGGTGGAGCGCTGATTGTGGAAAGAGGTAGTCTAAAGCTATCAACACAAGACAAACTAGAGAATCAGGGATTAATAGCTAGCGGCCAAGCTTTGACTATAGAGGCCCAGCAGGATGTTTTGAACCAAGGTACGCTAGAAGCTATCACGGAATTAGGCATTCATGCAGCTGCTCTAAACAATGGGGGCAATATTAGGAATCAACAAGGTACTATGTGCTTGCAAATAACCCACCTCCTGGCTAACGAGCAAGGTACTGAAATCGTGAGTAAGGGTGCTTTAGCACTAACTACGCATGAGCTCCATAATTTAGGGACGATTGGTACTGATCAAAGCCTAAGTATAAGCGCTACATCCCATATACAAAACCAAGGAACTTTGTTTAGTGAAGCTACAACTATAAAAACTTCAGGCAGCTTTTTGAATACGGACAAGGTTCATAGTTCAGCAAGTTTAAATATTGTATCCGGTTCAATCACCAATCAGGGACAAATACTAGCTAGCCAAGATGTGTTACTCACAACGCAAGGTACTATAGATAATCAAGGCGCAGTAGCCACACTAGGAGCAGGGAGTAAACTGACTTTAGCTGTTCAAGGATCGCTTTATAATCAGCAAACGATCAGTAGTGAGGGCTCATTGGAAATAACAGCTGTTGATGCAGTGGAGAATAAAAAGGGTAGCCTAATTACCAGTAAAGAAAACTTAGCGCTCGCTTCTAAGAGTCTGAATAACCAAGGTGAGATAGTTGGCAAGGGCAATTCTACAACCTTCAATAGCCAAGAGGATATAACTAACCAAGGAACTATCCAGGGCAGTAAGCATTTAAGCTTGGTGGCTAAAAACAAACTAGAGAATAGGAGTCATATAAGGGCTGGGACGCATCTAGGGCTAGAAGCAGCACATATAAATAATCAGGGCAATTTAGGCGGCATAGAAGGCCATCATACGACCAATATTAGCTTGCATGCATATATTAGCCTCACCAATGGGAAGCCAATTATCAGTCCCCAAGACCTAAGTATTACAACTGCTAGCCTAGCCAATAAAACCCAATTAAGAGGCAACAGGAGCTTACAAATCAAGCTCAAAGAGCTCCTCAATGAAGGGGAATTGCTGGCAGGCACAGGCAAGAGTCGTATAGAAGCTAGTGGATTTATTCGCAACCAAGGCAAAATAGCTGTTGGGGGAGGGTTAGTGATAGAAGCTGCTAGCCTAGAGAATGCTAATGAGCTAACAGCTACGCAAGACTTAACCATAAGTGTACCAGTCATTAGTAATCAAGACTTAATAAAAGGCGGTGGCAAAACGAACTTATTGGCTAGTAGTAGCCTTGTCAATAGTAAGTATATAGCGAGTACCCAAGACTTGTATATACAAGCCGGGAGATTGGATAACAAGCGTCTGATAGAAGCCAATCAGGATCTGACCCTTTCCTTAAAGAGCTTCCAAGGGCAAGGCAATATACAAGGTGGAAAAGGGCACACCCAACTTACTGTTGAAGCAGCCATTGATAACCAGGGTATGGTAACTAGCCAAGGCAGCCTTGGGATACAAACCCAACAAAACTTTTACAACGCAGGGAAGATATCTTCCGGACAAGGCTTGATTATACTAGCCCATTTACTAGAAAATGACTCAAAAGGTACCATTAGTGGGTTTCAAGGCATAAAGCTAGTAAAGCTTGATAACAGGGAAATGCTGATTGAAACCAAAGGTGGTGATATCCAAAACAAAGGATTAATTGTTAGTGGCAAAGAGCTAGCTTTAAGGGGCGATGGGATCTCAAACCAAGGGATGATACAAGCAGTGGATAATTTACAAATATCGACCAAGGATCTAGTAAACCACCCTGCACGCACCATAGCTTCAGGCAAGGACATGGTCCTGGAGGTTAGTACAGCGCTTTATAATAACCAAGGCAGAATTTTTGCAGGTGGCAATATGACCTTGCAAGGGCTTAATGGCCAGCATGCACAAATCGTTAAGAATGAGACTGGCAAAACCCAAGCAGGCAAAATAGATGCGCTGGGCGATATGACTATTAAAGCTAAACGGCTGGATAATAAGGAGTGGCTGAAAAGTAACGATTATACGATAAGGTCGTATTCTAGAAATTCGATATATGGTAAATACGCCTCTTCAAGTTGGTACCTAGTGAGTACGTCCCATAATAGTCACATATTGAATGCTGATAAAAGACATGGGGATCTAGATTTTAATTTCTATCTCATAGAGGAAAATAGCCCTGAATCAAACATCAGTACAGAGCCTGCACAAATCAATGCAAGGGGCAATATGCATCTAGCGGTCACCGATCAAATTGATAACTACGGTAGTCAAATTATTGCTGGAAAAAATATACAGATTGGCAACCAAACATTTACCGGTTATGTACCAGGTAATTTAACTACTCAGCATGGACCCGCTGTTAGGAACCAGACTCTGTCGCGATCTGTTGATGTACCCAATGCCTGTATTTATAAAAAAGCATGGAATTTTTGGACTGTTTGGCATATTTATCATTCACATAGAACATACCGAAAGCCTGCAACCTTTACCATTGAATCCTCCAATAAAGCGACCATAAGAGCTGGCCAAGGGATGGCTATTCAAGCAGCGACCTTGCAAAATGGCATAGTCCCTAACTCAGTAACGGTAGCTGCCCAAGCAGATCCACCAAAAGATTTACAAGAGACAGGTACTATTAGTGTAACAACTAACATCCAATTGCCCACTTCTGAGTTCGAGCTTTTTAAGCTAAATCCAGCTATTAGTTTAGCTAGAGCCGGTGATAAACCAGGTATTAGCGCTGTATTAGACTTCGCCACTCCTAGTGATGAGGTGTTGCCACCAGCGCCTGCCGCAGTATGGCAGGAGTTGCCTTTTAGTGAGCTTCCAACAAGCAGCTTCCAACAAGCTGATCCTGCATTACCCAAACAATCAGCGCCCCCAAGGGGTACTTATCTAATAACCAGTAATATACCAGTAGACCAAGCTAGGTTTTATGGATCTACGTATTTCCTGAACAAGATGCAGCAGCAAGCGGACGAATCAGGCACTCAAAATCCTTATTCAAGCAATAACCTATGCTTTTTAGGAGATCCTTTTTATGAAGCAGAGCTGATCAACGCATCGATTCGAAAAGCTACTGCCAAGCAATTCTTGAACGATGATATAGCTAGCTCAGAAGACCAAGTCAAATACTTGATCGACAATGCAACCCAGGTTCACCAAGACCTAAAGTTGAGTTTTGGGGTAGCTTTGAGCCAAGAGCAAATTAAGAATCTAAAGAAAGACATTGTTTGGTATGTCCAAGATACCCTACAAGGCCATGCAGTACTGGTTCCGCAAATATACCTAACCCAGTCTACGATCAGCGGCCTCAAGGGCCCCAGTGGTAGCGGTCTCTCGAGCAGTGGTAGTATGCACTTGCAGGTCAAGGATGAGCTGGTCAATACCGGTACTATTACTTCCAAAGGTGATCAAATTGTGAAAGCAGGCAGCATTAGGAATGAAACCATGGGTCAGGTACAAGCTACTATAGAGAGTACGCAGGGCAGTTCCCAAGTGCAAACTGAAAAATATATTAAAAATATAAGTGGTAAGATAGGTGGTAAATTAGGCTTAAGTATCCAAAGCATCCATGGCCATATTGTCAATGAGACCAAGCTATCGAATGATTCTACCTTGCATACTAAAGCCAGTATCACAACAGAGGGCACCCTTTTATTAAGGGCTAAAGGCGATATTACTAACAGAGCAGCTGGTATCAAAGCTAAGCATGCTACTATTAAATCTGAGACTGGCGATGTGCAATTTTTAACGCAACTCTTAAAGACTCAGACAAAAACAGAAACAAGCAGCAGCAAGTTTGGTTTTTTCAGCCAAGAAGACAGTATTAGCAAGTCTAGCCAGACTCAAAGCACACATGCAGTCAGTGACTTAGCTATATCGGGGAACTTGTTTCTAGACGGCAGGGATATAGACTTTGTAGGAACAGATATCAATGTTTTAGGTAATGCCACTATGAAGGCTAGCAGGGACTTTAGAGCCCTATCAGCCGAGAATACAGAGGAAAGCAGTACTTACAGCGAAGAAATGACTCGAAAGGACTATCTACTGTTCTCTTCTTCTAAAGCAACCTCGCATAGTTCTTATCAGAAGAAAACTACAAATCAAGCCACAAACTTGAACATAGGGGGGCATTTTCAAGTCCAGGTCAAAGGCGATGCGACCTTTGTTGGTACCAACCTAGAGGCCGGTTCTCTAGAGATGGAAGTACGAGGGAAAACCAAGATTCGTAAAGCCTATAATGAAGCGACGTATGAGCATAGAACCAACGAAGCTAAGAAAGAGGGAGCCCTATTTGGGCTATTTAAGGATAACCAGGGAGAAAGCAGCCGAATTAAGAAATATGACAAAACAGGAACAGGCAATACTTGGAATGTAAAAGATGCTGCTAGCATCATCAGTGAAGGAGAGGTGATTACTGAAGGGTTGGCTCTAACGGCCCAAAGAATCTATGTAGAATCTAGTGCGGGGGATATTTATGACCAAGCTGGAGAAGAAATCCATGAAGAAGATAAAGTAGAGGATAGCTATATCGAAAAGCAAGGCCTATTAGGTTTCAAACTACAAGGAGAACAAGGCAGGACAGCCTTGAAGTTCCGTGAAAAGCAAGAAGTAAAGACTACCGCAAGGAAGAACAATACCAAGGCGCAGAGCTCAAGCTTCAAAACTAGGCCAAGTACCAAAATTGGCCAAGACGGTCAGAGGATCGTAGAAGAAGGCGATGCTATTTTCAAAGCAGGGAATAAAGTAAGGCTCCAGGGAACAGCAATGGATATAGCTGGCAAGTTATCTTTGCAAGGACAAAAAGGGGTGTCGGTTCTGGCGCAAAAAAAAAGTGAGGAGACAGTCACGGACAAGGAGCATTATCAAGAAGAATATAGTATAGGGATCAAGAACAGCATTATTGCAGCAGTTTATCAAGCCAAAAGAGTTATAGAAGTAGGCCAAGAACTAGCGAGAGTCAATACAGCTTATGTCAAGTATAGAACTCAACTCAAAGCAGCTAAGCAATTGCTTGACAGTGGCCAAATAACCCAAGAAGAGTATGATGAGGTATTAGGGGAAGAGCAATATCATCTAGCAGCCCAAGCCAGCGCTGGCCTAACTGTTGCCCCTAAGGCCAAGGATTTTTTAGCTATTGCTTCCCAGGCAGTTACCGGGGCATGTAGCAGCTTAGGATTTAGTGCAGACCTACAAGCTGACATCAATAAGAGCGTAGATCATTTTATGCGCTTGGCAGAAAAAGCCAAAGGAAGTAACTTAAAAGCTAAGCAATTTAAAGTAATCACTAAGGAGACCTTTGAAGTAGTTGGTAGTAAAATCGAGGCACAGGAAAGCGAAATTACGGCCAAAGACATGTTACTAGCAGCCTTTAAAGGCGAAAGTAAGGAGTTGGGTAGTGGCAACAGCCAAGGCGGGAATCTGACGCTAGACATAGCTCCTAACCCTGCGGCACTGCTTAAGGCAGTAGATATGAGTCTTTCTTATGAGACTCGAAAAAGTAGTAGTCAAGAAGTTGCGTACACCAACAGCCATTTGAATTTAGGAAAGACGAAGCTACATATAGAAGCATCTATTTGTCTACAAGGTGCTCAAGTGAAGACGAGCAGTCTAGAAGGAGAAGTAGGTGGTAAGTTACATATTAAGACCCTACAAGACACGAAGTCCGGTAGCAACCAAAGTATAGGTGTTGGCCTAGGCTTGGGTATGAAACCTGGTTTAGGAAGTATAAACCCAGGGGGTCACTATAGTGAAAGCCAGCAAGATGAAAAGTGGGCAGACGAGGTTAGTAGCTTTACTTCTTCTGGCCAGATCAACTTAAGGGTCAAAGGGAAGAGTAAGCTAGTGGGTGCGCATCTCGGTTCAGATAGTGGAGAGATGCACTTAACCACGGAGAAACTAGAAACAGAAGACCTCAAAGGACACAAGCAGTCAAGCACGCTAAGTTTGGGAGCGAGTCTGAATCTCTCGAAAAGCGGAGCTAATAAGCCTAAAGTAGGTGGTAAAGGCAACATAGGCTATGCAAGGAG
>Ga0163148_10007660_pt1 | contig 10075 bp, 8 predicted proteins | sample OliLakLV19MP7P2_FD_148606 | JGI IMG/M metagenome (GOLD analysis project Ga0163148, IMG submission 148606) | Freshwater microbial mat bacterial communities from Lake Vanda, McMurdo Dry Valleys, Antarctica- Oligotrophic Lake LV.19.MP7.P2 | ecosystem: Environmental > Aquatic > Freshwater > Lake >... | reverse complement strand
GACGAAATCGTCTCCAACTACCTAAACCATGCTGTCCAAAGCACGACAGATCAATTCTACCCGGATATCGAGCATGCCCCTGGCAACGATCGAATTCGTGTGCGGCGTATGCGTGTTATCCCCACAGAAGGTGATCCCACCCCATTAATCTCAATGATCACACCAATTCAACTTGAATTTGAGTACTGGAATCTACGCCCTACACTGCTGAATTTGAGTCTGCATATCTACACTATTGATGGCGTGATGGCGTTCAACACGGCGCCAGTGTACGATGGTTTCTGGATGGAAAACAAACACCCAGTAGGACTGTTCAAGAGCGTGTGCGAAATCCCAGGGTATCTCTTGAACAGTGGCACTTACCGCGTCAGCGTGATGTTTGTCGAAGATCAAGCGCGAGCAATCTTTAATTTTAATGAAGCCTTGAGTTTTGACGTGGCAGAAGCGGCAGAAGTTCGTGGAAAGTCAGCGTGGTTTGGCAAATGGCCGGGAGTTTTACATCCAAGACTGGAGTGGAACACCATTCCCCAAAAGATCGACAATAGTGAATACGAAGGCGATGTCGTTACTTGAACCCCCTCGTTATCCTTGGAGCAGGCGGATTTGCCCGCGAGACGCTTGATGTAGTAGATGCTATCAACGCAGTCTCGCCTAGATGGGATATGCTCGGTTTTATTGTTGATGGTGAGTACGGGCTTCCTGGTACACTCGTAAATGATAAGCCGATTCTGGGCGATTTCTCTTGGTTACAGCAGCATCCTGAGGTTTATATCGTGTGTGGGGTTGGCGCTCCCGAAATTCGCCAGCGCATGATACTACAGCTTTCGCAATCATCCCGGTTTGCCACACTCATTCACCCTAGTGCTGTATTGACCCGTTGGATGAAAATAGGGGATGGTACGATTATCACAGCAGGTTGCATAATAAGTAATAATGTAGTTATTGGCAATCACGTCCAAATAAACCCATCTGCAACTGTTGGTCATGACGTAATGATAAATGCTTTCGTTTCTCTAGGTCCCGGTGTTTTGATATCGGGGAATGTCAACATTCGGGATGGGGCATATATCGGTACTGGCGCGAATATTATTGAGAAGAAAACTATCGGTGCTTGGTCAATCGTGGGCGCGGGTAGCACCGTCGTGAAAAATGTCCCGGCGAATACAACGGTTGTGGGGATACCCGCACAAGTGATCAAAGAACGCTCAGTAGGATGGCATCTCTATGAAAGCTAAATCTGAAGACCTCGCAATCTTTGGCGGCACACCAGCGTTCTCTGAACCACTTCATGTCGGACGCCCAAACATCGGCAACCGCGAGCGATTGTTGGAACGGATCAACAATATGCTTGATCGTCGCTGGTTCACCAATAACGGGCGATATGTTCAGGAATTTGAGCAGAAGCTGGCAGAGTTTACGGGCGTAAAACATGCTATCGCCATGACCAATGCGACGGTCGCACAGGAAATCGCAGTACGTGCGGCAGGCGTAAAAGGTGAAGTGATTATGCCTTCTTTCACATTTATCGCGACGGCTCATGCTTTGCAGTGGCAGGAAATAACCCCCGTCTTCTGTGATGTCGCACCGGGGACGCATCATATCGATCCGAATCGAGTGGAGGATATGATCACCCCTCGCACGACTGCGATCATTGGGGTACATGTGTGGGGTGCGCCATGTGCAGTTGACGAGCTGACTGAAATCGCCAATCGTCGCGGTCTGCATCTGATGTTTGATGCTGCCCACGCGATTGGCTGCTCTTACAGGGGTAAGATGATCGGCGGATTTGGCGAAGCGGAGATCGTCAGTTTTCATGCGACCAAGTTCCTCAATAGCTTTGAGGGCGGCGCAGTGATGACTAATGATGATGCGCTGGCAAACCGAGTGCGCTATATGCGTAACTTCGGCTTTGCTGGTGTTGATCAGGTTGATTATGTGGGTACAAATGGTAAAATGACTGAAGTTGCTGCGGCGATGGGGCTGACATCGCTGGAGAGTATTGACGAAATCATCGCTGTCAACAAAGCCAATTACCATGCTTATAAAACAGGACTTGCTAGAATACCGGGGATCAATCTCTTTACTTACGATGAAGCGGAGCGAAACAACTTCCAATACATCATCGTCGAGGTAGACGAATCCGAGGTAGGTATCAGTCGCGATCTTTTGGTGAAAGTACTTCATGCAGAGAATGTGTTGGCGCGGCGGTACTTCTATCCCGGCTGCCATCAAATGGAACCGTACAAGTCGTACTATCCGCATGCTGGTCTATTGTTGCCAGAGACAGAAAAGCTTACTCAGAGAGTGATGAGTCTGCCTACAGGTACAGCGGTGGATACTGGACCAATTGAACAGATATGTGATCTCGTTCATTTTGCTGTAGATCGCAGTCAGGAAATCATGGCGTATGCAAAACAGTCAGCCTGAATCACGCCCCAAAGTCAGTGTAGCTATGATTACTTACAATCATGAGCAGTTTATTGAACAGGCGTTGGACAGTGTTCTAATGCAGCAGGTGGATTTTGACTACGAAATCGTGATCGGCGATGATCTTTCACAGGATCGTACGAGAGAAATCTTGCTGGATTACCACGCGCGTCACCCTGAGAAGATACATTTACTACTCTATGAAACAAAACAGGGTCCGGGAGGAAATATTTATCAGGTACTCAATAATTGTCAGGGAGAATATATCGCGCTTCTCGAAGGGGACGACTACTGGACTTCACCTGAAAAACTGCAAGTACAAGTAAATTACCTTGATCTTCATGCACAGTGCGCTCTCTGTTCTCATAATGTCAATATCTATTCTGAGTATGAGCAACGGTATTTGGGCGAAGAGCGGGTGAAAGGTGGATCGGCTTCTTATAGGCTAGAGGACTTGCTCAATTTTAACTTTATGCCTCGAACTGGGGCTAGTGTGTACCGGAATTACCTTTTCCAATTACCAGAATGGATAAAGCAGTTATCAAATGTCGATTTTGCCATCTTTTTGATGTTGGCGCATGAAGGCACTATTGACTACATTGATCGTTGCTATGGTGTTTATCGTATTCATGCAGGAGGCATATGGTCAGGAAAGCAACGTTCCAAAAGCTTCTTAAACGCTATAAATCTCTTGCAGGCAATAAATATACATTATAATAAAAAGTACAATAAATTCATTAAATTTTTCAAGTTTCAGGAGCTGCACCTCGCTGCATCACGAGCATTTTTTGACGAAGGCGATCGCGAAAATGCTGTTTTTCACTTATGTCATGCATATCGATACGCACGATTTGGAAAACATAACAATTTTTTGTTGATGAAAGTAACGTTTTTTGTGTACGCGAATCCTGTATATCGTTATTTCAGAAGTTTATTCCGAACAATTAAACAAATCAGGGCAAGGTAAAAAACGTGTCCATCGAAGATAAACGACCGCTTGTTTCGACAGTGATACCCTGTTACAACGCCGAGCGCTGGCTGAGCGAAGCTCTAGACTCTATAATTGCCCAAACCTATCGTCCGCTGGAAATCATCGTTGTAAATGATGGCTCTATTGATAATAGCCAAGTAATTATCGAAAAATTCGCCGAGCTCTTCCCCAAGCTAATTAGACATTTTACTATCTCAAACTCCGGCGCTAGTGCAGCTAGAAACTATGGGTTGCGCTTAGCAAAGGGAGATTACTGTTTGTTTATGGATGCTGATGACCTGATGCTGCCGGAAACCATATCCGGGCAACTGAGAGTCTTTTCTGGTCGCAAAGATTTCATTGTGGCTTGTCCTTGGTGGTCAATTGAATGGAATGGTAAAGACTGGACACAGCATACACCCAAGCCCTACCGATTGGCTGATCCAATAGCCTCAGAGCTAAGGTGTGGTGACTTTATTCCTGGTCAAGCATTGCTTTGGCCGCGGGACATTATTATGGGTATAGGCGGTTGGGGGGAGGGGAAAAACCCAAATGACGATGGCGAACTGCGGTTGAGGGCTAGGATTTCGGGCTTCAACATTATCAAGTCAGATACGGGTGGTTTTGTGTGGCGACGCTATTCCTCAAGCACCCTATCTCACCAACGAGATAAAAAGCATCTAGATCTGTTAATTCAAGGGTGGGAAAAGACCGAGGCGTTACTGAAATTGAAAGGATTAATAGAGAAATATAGAATCGATCTTGCGTGTACGTATCATAGTTTGGCTTCCTCGATAATGCCTCTTGATGAAGAGCTTGGTGATTATGTTCTTAGTAACGCAAAGCGGCTGGGTGGTATTCGTTCTGTTCACGGGACATTGAAGCATCGGTTGCTGTGCTACACTATTGGGTTGAAGCGCAAAGAGCGCCTGGCCAGGTGGTTGACAAGTGGACGGTTTCGAAATATTCTTGGGCGAAACCGAGTAGTTCGAACTTTTACCTAACCCCTCTCCTAAAAGTTGCCGCCGCCGAGTGGTCAGGCTCGACCGAGCGAAGAAAGGTATCGGAAAGGACACAATTCGTCTAGTAGGTCAAGTGGCATGAGCAGTATCTTGTCCATGCGTTTCTTGCGCATAACACAGCCTATGAAATACTATGGCTCGCACGCTATATGTGGGAGTACCACCGCCCAGCAGTCGAACTACGCATCCCAAGCAGTAGTTCACTGCAAATCACACCGTCGAGTTTATGGATCAAGCGAACATCCTAACATGCGAATTGTCATTTGCGCCGTGCTGTATGATCGTGGTGGTACCGAAACCCATCTGCTTCATCTTTGCAGGCTGCTTGCTGAGCGAGGCCATGAAGTGACGATTGCCTGCCGATACGCCAATCGCAGCGTGCCGCTTGTGCAGCAAAGCAAGGCTCTCGGAATGAAACGGCTCTCAACGCCATTTGACCATAACAAAGCCTACTATCGATGGTCGACAATCGCAGCCTTGCTGCTCTGGCCTTGGTATCTTGCACGTCATCCTGCTGATGTGATCATAACGCTTGAACGATCCCGCTTTCTCAGATTTCTAAAACGATTCCTCCGTCCAGGAGGCTTCATACTTCTGTTACGAGCTGGGCTTCCGACAAATCCGTCCGAGGCCTTTGATCCACAGATTATGGCATTACTGGATGGTGTGTTCACCGAGTCGCCATTACAGGCAGATGCATCTGCGGATGCATACCCCAGCCTTCCCGTACTAGGGATCCCGCACTTGGGCAATATCAGCACCAATATCGAGGCAAGACCTGCCCACAAAAATGTAACGGATCCAGTGCGGATCGCCTATATGGGGCGGTATGATCGCAAGAAGGGAATATTTCGCCTGTTCGATATTTGGCCATCGCTTGCCTACGCCAATCTGAGATTGGATTTCTATGGTCACGGCGGTGAAAAGGACACTTTACTCCATGAGATAACACGGTTGGGTTACACAGAGTCAATGGCTGTTCATGATGGTTGGGATAAGCCAGAACAGCTCACTGCGCTCATGTCAAACATAGACTTATTGATCCTCCCTTCGGAAGAAGAAGGATTACCAGTAATTCTGATGGAGGCAATGGCCCACGGTGTACCGTTTGTTGCAACTGACATCGGAGCAGTCGGTACCTATGCACAGGACAATCCTGATGTGCGCGTGGTTCCACTCAACAACCACCTTATTGCTGCTGCGATCCTCGAGATGGTCGAGCTTATTCGAGGAGGCCAGATCAATGGTGAGCGCTTACAGCGATACTATGCTGATCGATACGCCTACAACAAGCTGGCGAAGCAGTGGTTGGATGCGATAGAAAATGCCGAAAACTGGGTCAATTCTCATAGTGATCGTGTGCTGATCTGACAACCTTCATTCGCTCGCAGAAATGTGACTGCTTGGACGCGCGCTTTTGAAAAACTTGCTGATAATCCAGAAATTATCTCAAAGCTGCAAGCTGGCATTTTGCAAGTAAGAAGCAGTCGAGATGTAGCTTTAGAAATGCTAGATATTTATTATCAAGTCCAAGTCGAGGCGAACATATGAAATTTCTTCTCAGTTCACCAGCTTACAACCAAGATATTCAACATAAAGCATTAGCTTTATATGAAGCTGATGCACTTGGTATGTATTATTCTAACGGAGTCGACCATTATCAAACTTGGTTGGCGAAAAAATTTAGGACATCTATTAGATATTTGTCACCTTCGTTTGACCACCAATTACAGCGACGGCATATTGATCTAATTCCAGATGATTGTATACATTCAGACTGGACTTGGGAGGCATTACGAACTTTAGCTTTTCGTCTAAAAATGAGCCCATCTGTTGCTGATTGGTTTTGGGAAAAAAGTGAACACAGGCTTGATAGTAAAAGTGCAAAACTGATGCTCCAATCTGACTTTGGTGCATTTATAGGTAGTGAACATAGTTGTTTGGAAACGGTAAAACAGTGTGCAAAACTTGGAAAACCTTCTATCGTTATTTTCCTGAGTCCACATCACAGCGCAAAAAAGCAGTGGGTTGATCCTGAATATGAAGCATTTCCTGAATTGTTGTTGCCTAGCACAAAAAGATTACTAGCTTTAGCAGTGTCCAGAGACAACCGTCGTGATGAAGAGGCTTATCTCGCAGACGTTATTGTGACTAATTCAAATTTTACAACCCAATCGCTTGTAAAGGCTGGGGTCTCACCCTACAAAATAATTACCATTCCTCATGGTTCACCTCCTGTGCGTGAAGATACTCAAGTATCAAATTTCTCGACTTCCCTTAAATTTATGTGTGCAGGTCCTGTATCCGTTCGTAAAGGAGCCTATTATTTACTTAAAGCTTGGAAGTTAGCTCAAGGGCAGCTACGCCATGCTGAATTGCATTTTTTTGGATCTGTACAACTTCCAATAGGACTTCTACCTTCTACACCCGATATATTTTTTCACGGTTCAGTTGCTCAAACTCAGCTGTTTGAAGCATATCACAACAGTTCTGCATTGATTTTTCCAACACTGCTCGATGGCTTTGGACTTGTAGTCACAGAAGCTTTAGCGCAAGGATTACCAGTTATTACCACACCAAACGCTGGAGCAGCTGATTTAATTGAACCGGGCAAAAATGGCTTTTTAGTTCCCCCCAGAGACGCTGAAGCTCTCGCCGAAAGACTGGTGTGGTGTGTAGAACACCCAGAAGAACTTTATAATATGCGTCACGCTGCATTAGCCACCGCCAAAAAACAGACATGGGCTAAGGTTCGTGAAGACTTTCGGCAAAAGCTTGGAGAAAAACTGGGGATTTCATTAAGTATTAACCATCTGGATAATTGATGTCTAAATCTGTTTTGAGAATTGCTATCACTGTTGACCCCGAAATACCGGTGCCGCCTGTATATTATGGTGGTATTGAGCGTATTGTAGATATGTTAATAGGTGAGCTTCAGCGACGGGGGCATGAAGTGCATTTGTTCGCTAATCACCTGTCAAGCATTACAGTTAATCTAGCACCTTATCCTTCAAGCAGTAGTTTATCCAAGCGAGACACCTTAAAAAACGCAGGTTATGTATGGTCATATATACAACATAATGGTCCATTCGATGTTATTCATAGCTTTGCGCGATTGGCATATCTATTACCGCTGATTCCAACTTCTTTACCAAAAATTCAAAGCTATCAGCGATCTATTTCACCCAGGAGTGTGCGTCTAGGCACAGCCCTTGCTGGCAGATCTTTAACCTTTACCTCATGTAGTGCCTCCAATGCTGCGCCTGTACGTAATCTTGGCAGAAACTGGGCGATTATCTATAATGGGGTCGACACTAAAAAGTATTCTTTCGCAAATAGGGTGGAAGAAGATGCTCCGTTGATTTTTCTAGGTCGTATCGAACGTATCAAGGGAGTCCATACTGCTATTGAGGTTGCACGTAGAACAGGTCGAAGGTTACTGATTGCGGGTAATCATGCGACACAGGGTGAAGAAGCCTTATATTTCGAACGCGAAATATTACCTCAATGTGATGATGAGCAAATCATCTTTATAGGAGCAGTTGACGATAAGCAGAAAAACGAATTGCTCGGTCGTGCGGCGGCGCTCCTGTTTCCAATTGAGTGGCAAGAACCATTCGGAATTGTTATGATTGAAGCATTAGCTTGTGGAACTCCTGTAATTGCGTTCAGGCGCGGCTCGGTTCCTGAAGTCGTCACACATGGACTTACTGGTTTCGTATGTGACACGCTCGAAGACATGATCAATGCTGTGAAGCAAATTGGCGACATCAATCGTGCAATCTGCCGTCAGAAAGTCATAGAGCTTTTTTCAGAGACATCTATCACTGATCAGTATGAAGAGCTGTACTATTCAATAATCGCCACAAAAATTGGACGTTAACTGAATGATAAGACTTCCTACAGTATTACGTTGGATGGCAAGACGTTTATTGCGCTTTATCTTGCATTACAGTCCTGTCTTCATGCGAAATGCAGCGGTTCGTATGCCGTTTTCACGATTTCACTGGATACTACCATGTATGTTCTGGGGACAAGAACAAATTACGTGGCGCAACGTAGAAGTAATTGTGAATCCAGGTGCGGTACTTGGTTACTATCCTTATTTTTTAGGAGACTACTCAGGTGATGAAATTGATCTTCTAGTGAAACTGGGTTCAGACGCACATGTATTCGCCGATGTCGGTGCCAATAGCGGGTTAATAACGCTTGCTGTTGCACAAGCATGTCCAAATCTTCATATCTACGCGTTTGAGCCAGATCCAATTATTGTCGCGCGCTTCAATGCCAATCTCCAGTTGAACAAATCTCTACTTTCGCGCATTACACTGATCCAAAAAGCTGTTGCGGATATTGATGGGACCTTAAATTTCCATAGCGAAGCTGACAAATCCAATCCAGAAACCGGTCGTTTAGTGGACAGCACGACAAGCAGCAGTCATATGGTGCAATCAACGCGTTTGGATACCTTCTTTGCCGCTTTAGTAGACAAACCAGATATGGTAAAGATAGATGTTGAAGGAGCAGAACTGAGTGTATTACGAGGAATGAACGGACTATTTACGGATGACATACCTAGTCATATCCTAGTTGAAGTTCATGCGTTCTACCTCCAAAATGAAGATCGGAGTCATTTCAATCAACAGATAGAGAGCGAACTCCTTAAAGCTGGCTATAAACTATACAATATGGACGGATCTATTGCTCCTTCAAGCAATCAATGGCCGTCACGAATTCACATCAACGGTACTTTGGAAACAGCAACGACATGAGTGTCAATAAAATCTGTATAGTTACGTCCAACTATATATCAGGAACTCCTCGTGTTGTGAAAGAAGCTGATGCACTTCTTCAAGCAGGTTACGATGTTCGGGTTGTATTTTCACAAGGCAACATTGAACTTAACCGTTTGTATGATAAAAATCTTCTTGCCGATAAAAGCTGGAGTTATAGTTCTTTCGGTTGGTCGTCATCCCGAGATCAGGAAAAGCGACTGTATCATTTTTCAGGAATCCGCCATTTTATTGCACGTAATCTCCCTAGAACTATCTCTAAATTTCGTCGCATAGCTGAAACAGGTCATGGTCGAGTGTATCCCGAACTCGCTCGATTGGCTGCCTCCGAGCCAGCAGACTTCTATATTGGACATTATCCTGACGGTTTAGCTGCCGCCGCATATGCCGCGAGTCGCTGGAGAGCATTGCTAGCGTATGACTTCGAAGATTTTCATGTAGGTGAGGGCAAAAATATCAAAGTACAGCAGCGGGTCGAGATCATCGAACAGCGCTATTTACCACGTTGTATGTATCTGACAGCCGCATCACCATTAATGGCTGACGCTTTATGCAAGCATTACAGTATCAAGCGCCCTATTCCTATTCATAATGTCTTTCCTTGGGCAGATCGTGAAACGCTCGATGGCAAAATCAAAGATCGCAGGGGAGATGCGCTGTCAATCTACTGGTACTCGCAGACCATAGGCCTTGATCGCGGTATCCAAGATGCCATACAAGCTGCTGGACTGATCGACGCCCCGATCCAAATCCATTTGCGCGGCGCACTCTCCGAAGAAGTTAAACAGGCTTTGTTAGCGTTGGCTGCTGAATGCGGACTGGCTGATAGACTCTATTTTCATGAGCGTGTCTCGCCGACCGAA
>Ga0163148_10007657_pt1 | contig 10077 bp, 9 predicted proteins | sample OliLakLV19MP7P2_FD_148606 | JGI IMG/M metagenome (GOLD analysis project Ga0163148, IMG submission 148606) | Freshwater microbial mat bacterial communities from Lake Vanda, McMurdo Dry Valleys, Antarctica- Oligotrophic Lake LV.19.MP7.P2 | ecosystem: Environmental > Aquatic > Freshwater > Lake >... | reverse complement strand
CGACTGGCCGACGGGCCGACTGGCCGACTGGCCGACTGGCTGACGACCGGCCTACGACGACGCGATCCCGGTCGGCAGGACCGAGTACCGGCTCGAGCGCGCGTGAGCTCGGCACGGGATTCTCCGTGCCGAGTTCCACACGACGCGGTGATGCGTCGTTACTTGCCCGCGCTCGCTGCGCGCGCACCGGCACCGTCGGCGACGAAGATCTCGACGCGACGATTCAGGCGCTTGTTGTCGGACGAGTCGTTGGGCTTGATGGGCTCGTACTGGCCGAAACCAGCGACCGTCACGTCCTTCGACTCCACGCGCTTCGAGGTGATCAGCGCCGCGGCGACCTCGACCGCGCGGGCCGCGGAGAGCTGGAGATTCCCGTGCGGGAAGCGCTCCATCGTCGCCGGCTTCGAGACTCGGTCGCTGTCCGTGTGGCCGCGAACTTGGAGACGTCCGTGCGGCGCCTTCTCGATCTCGTCGGCGATCTTCTGGATCGTCTTGCGGCCTTCGTCGGACAAGTCCGACGAGCCCGACCCGAACAGGATTCGATCCTGAACGAGCAGGATGTAGCCCCCGTCGACCTCGATGCGCTCGATGTCGCCCATCGGTCGGCCGAGGGCGTCGATCTTCGACTGCAGCTCGGAGAGCCGCGACTCGAGGTCGCCGCCGTAGCCGGCTTCGGACAGCGCGGAGACGCCATTCGCCGCCATCTCGCGACGCAGGCGGTCACGTTCCGCTTCGAGCTGAGCGATCTGCTGCTCGCGCTCGTGGAGCAGGGTCTGTTGGTTGCGGCCGAATTCGACCGCGTCGTCGTACTGTCGTTGCGTGACGCAAGCTGAGCTCGTGGCGCAAATGACGGCGAAAAGCAGTGCTTTCCCGGAGAAATGCATTCCGGAAGTCCTCGATCAGGCCGACGGCGCTGAGCGCTGCCGGCGATTCCACGCGTACGCGGAGTCGGCGCGGACACGCGTCCGCATCTCGGGCTCCGCCCTCGTCGCGCGCGGCGACCGGATGCCCCAGTTCGTCGCGCACGCGGCGTGAACGTCCTGGATCTCCGGCGACGACACCATGCCGATCCCACGCGGGGATCAGCGCGGGGATCGCGCTCGACGAGTCCGACTCTTGCAAGGCCGCGTGACGAATCCAACGCGTTGCGGGCGCGCGCGCGCAAGTCGTTGTCGCAGCGAACCGTGCGTCGTCAGCGGAACAGGCCGGAAAGCGCGCTCGCGACCGCATTCATCTTGCCCGTGCTCACCGCGAGGGCGAGCGGCAAGCCGATGATGAGGACGATGCTGGTCGCGACGAGCACGAAACGCAGACCGCCGCCTTCGTACGCTTCGACCTCGACCACCTCGCGCACGACAACCGGTGCTCGGCGCTCCGTGCGTACCGCGATTTCGTCCTCGTCGGGATCCTCGAGCACCGTGTCGACGCCGCCGATCTCCTCGGTGGCCATGCCGATCTCTTGCGTCGCGAGACCGGCGTCCTCGGCCAGCTCGACGTCGTCCTCGAAGACCAGGTCTTCCTTGAGGTCGCCGAGATCGACGACTTCGCCGCCGGTCAGCTCGCTGCGGAGCGTCTCGACGTCGGTCCGGCGCAAGCGCATCGTGTCGCCTTCACGAAAGGCGCGGATCTCGCCCTCGGAGACGAGGCGCTTGAGCTCCTCCTCCTTGAGGCGCAGCTCCTTGAGGGCCTCTTCAAAGCTGTAGAACTGGTCCTTTTCGGCCACGGAGGTTCCTGAGGGGGGTCGCTGGAACGAAGGTTTGGTCGGGGGATCGAGCGGCTGCGCCGCCCGGGTGATTCGATGCTGGAGGGCCGCGTTACTTGCCGGTCGCGGCGCCGCCGCGGATCTTGGCGAAACGCTGCTCGAGCTCGTCGTAGGGGTACTGCGAGCGGTCGTTGAAGCCCTCGAGCTGCAGGTCGAGATCGATGCGCCGCGCGCCGACGAGCTTGACGCCCTGCATGGATTCGCTGCCGCCCGTCGCTTGGTAGATCGCGAGCTGCTTCTTCTCGGTGTCCACGAGGTACAGGATCGACGTGCCGGTCAGGTCGATGCCCGTGACCGCGATCATCTGGCCGTTCGAGTCGGCGTTGCCGAGCGATGCGAACGGCGTGCGACTCGGATCGGCCTGCGACTCGGATCGGCCTGCGTGGTCGGCGGGACGGGGTCTTCGCCGCCCGTCGATTGGAGCGCAGCGTTCACCGGCTGGAGCGCAGCGTTCACCGGCTGGAGCGCAGCGTTCACCGGCTGGAGAGAAGCGCTCACCGGCTGGAGCGAAGCATTGCCCGGCAGAGCCAGACCCACGGCCAAGAGCGCGCTCCCCACGAGGAGCAGTGCGGCTTGACCATCCAAGAATGTGTTGCGGCGCATGGCGGACTCCCTACTGACTCCGGGAGGAAACGAGGGCGCATCCTAGGGAGCGGGGAGCGCTGGGACCAGCCCTCGGCGTCGGCCCTACCCCGGCCGAGGGCGTCGGTGACGGCTCGTGGCCCGACTACCAGCGGGCGAGGTCCCCCGAGATCTCCTCGAGGAGGTCCTTCAGGGTCACGATCCCGACCGGTGCCTCGCGGCTGCCCACGATCGCCAAACGCTGGCCGGCCGCGCGCAGACGACCCAGCGCGCGATCCACGGGCAGATCGGCTGCGAGGACCGGGATCGGCCGCAGGCGGTCGAGGATCGAGGCCCCCTCGCCATCGCCCAGGACGTCGAGCTGGTGGACGTAGCCGAGCACCACACCGCCCACGCCCTCGACCGGAATCCGCGTGTGGAGCGCCGCCGCGATCGCGGCATAGGCCGCCGAAGCGCCGGCGTCGGCGCGCAGGCGTACCACGTCCTTCCACGCCACCATGCAGCGCTCGACGGGGATCGAACGCAGCAGGAGGACGTTGCGCGCCATCTCCTCGGCGTGGCGCGGGATCGCGCCGCTCTCGGTCCCCTCGCGCAGGAATCCGAGGACGGCTTCTCGACCTTGCGCGCCCGCTTCGAGCCCTTCGCCGCCGGCGAGCCGCGCGACGCGGCGTGCTGCCAGCGCGAGGATCCAGATGAGCGGCGCCAGAACGATGCGCGCGGCGAGGATGACTCCCGCGGTGAAACGCAGTGCCGCATGGGGCCGACGACGAAAGAGGTCTTTCGGGAACAGCTCGGCCCCGAAGAAGACGATCGGGACGAGGACGAACGAGAGCACGAGATCGACGCCGACCTCCGAGAAGCCGCGCGCGTGGAGCGCCGCTTCCGTCCGCCACGTGAGGATTTCCACGCACACGTTCAGGCCCAGCACGAAGACGATCACGAGTACCGTCCGATCGCGCCCGAGGCGTTGCACGATGCGCGCCGCGCGACTGCCGGCGCGCGCTTCCATGTCGAGGCGCACGCGGGACACGCGGTAAAACGCGGTCTCGGTTCCGGCGAAGATGGCCGTTCCGAAGAGACACGCGACGAAGATCGCGATCTCGAGCGCAGTGGTCATGCGAGCGCTCCCGCGGCGACGAGAACGCGCAGGTCCACGCTCTCGACGCGACGACCGCGGACCGCGTTGACCGTGATCTCTATCCCGCCCATCGAGACGGCGTCGCCTTCGCGTGGGATGCGGCCGAGCAGCGCCGCGACGAGGCCGCCGACCGTCTCGAACCCGGCCGGCACGACCTCGCGACCGAACTGCTCGTTCCAATCGCGAATCGAGAGTGTGCCGGACACGCGGAAGCGCCCGTCACCGATCGCCGTGAACGCCGGTGCCTCGCGCTCGCCCTCGACGCGCAGGTCGCCGACGATCTCCTCGAACACGTTCTCGAGCGTGACGATGCCGGCAGTGCCGCCGTACTCGTCCACGACGACGGCCTCGGCCGCGCCCGATGCGCGCAGGGTGCGCAGGAGGTCGAGGACGCTGGCGAGAGCGGGTACGAACACGACGGGCTGAACGAGCGACTCGAGCGACGCTTCGGGATGAGCGAGCACGTCGCGCAGGCGGACGAGGCCCGCGACGTCGTCGGCGCCACCGCGTACGACCGGCATCCAGGTGTGGCGCTTCGAAAGAGCGCGCGCGACCTGGAACCACCGTCGCTCCTCGTCGCGATCGGAGATGTCGAGCGTGATCATGTCGACGCGCGGCGTGAGGATTTCGGCCACGCGAATGCCCTCCAGCTCGACAACCTCGGCGAGGAGGTCCGCCTCGCGCACGTCGATGAGGCCGCTGTGTGCACTCTGTTCCAGCACTTCGGCCAACGTGTCCGTGCTCACGCCGGCCTCCTCGCGCGCCGAGTCTCCCAAGGCGCGCATCAAGAGCTCGAGTGCGCGCTGCAGGACGCGCCGGATCGGACCGAGGAAGCCCACGAGGAAGACGAGCGGGGTCGCGGCGAAGCGCGCGATCCGGACGCGGGCCTGGAGCGCGACGGCCTTCGGGAGGAGTTCGCCACAAAGCACGAGGACGAAGAGCGCCGCGATCGCGAGCAGGGCTGTCTCGTACGCTTCGTCGTGTGGGAAGAGGTCCGCGGCGAACGAGAAGAACATCACGTTCACGAACAGGTTTCCGAGCAGGACGGTGACGAGCAGGGCCTGCGGATCCGCGAGGAGGCGCGCGACCTTCGGACCTGCGCGACGGCGTTCGGCGTCGGTCAGCGTGAAGAGCGCCGTCTCGCTGGCGCTGAAGAAAGCCGACGCGGCGAGGAGCAACGGCAACGCGAACGCACTCGCGTTCACGCGTCTTCTCCCGCGGCGTGGTGGCCCGGCACCCAGATGGGAATCTGGATCTCCACGACGAGACCGCGACCCGGCTGGCTCGCGAGGTGCACGGCGCCGCCGTGATCCCGCACGACGCGGTGCACGAGACCGAGTCCGAGGCCGGTCCCCTTGCCGACCTCTTTCGTGGTGAAGAAGAGGTCCGAGATGCGCGGGAGGTCCTCCTCGCGAACTCCCGGTCCGTCGTCCTCGACGACGAGAACGACGTGATCGCCCGATCGACCGATGCGGACGTCGATGCGGCCGCCCCGACGACCGTCGGTTCGCGTCTCGATCGCGTCGAGAGCGTTCACGAGCAGGTTCAAGGTCGCTTGACCGAGCTCGTGCGGTTCGCCCATCACGGGCGGCAAGGAGCGCAGCACGTCGATCACGTCCACGTCGCTCCGCCCGGCTGTGTCACCGAGCCGGATCTCGACGCCGAGCCCGTTCGACCTGTGCTGCACGAGCGCGATCGCATCGAGTACCGGGTCGACGAGGGCCAGCGGGACTGCACGCGCCGTCCGCGGCGTGAAGCGCAGGAGTTGCCCCACCGTCGTGCGGATCCGCTCCAGCCCTGAGCGCAGGAGCCCGTAGTACTGCACGCTTTTCGCGGGCGAAAGTTGGCCTTTCTCGAGCGCATCGACCGCATTGATCAGTCCCCCGAGTGGGTTGTTGATCTCGTGTGCGATGCCCGCCGCGAGCTCGCCCGTCGCCGCGAGACGACGCTGCGTCATGGCGGCGGCTTCGGCGCGACGCACCTGCTCGGTCGCTTCGCGGACTTCCCGCGCGCGGTGTGCGTCGAAGCCCTCGATCTGACCGGCCATCACGTCGAACGTGCGGATGAGCTCACCGAGTTCTCCCGCGGAGAGGTCCGGGCCGGCGCGCGCCGAGAGTTCTCCGGCCGCGAGACGACGCGAGGCGGATCCTGCGGCGAGTCGGCCGACGGGATCGAGCACGGATCGCCGCAGGATCCACACCGTCGCCAGCGTCATGAGCACGGTCGAGACGAGGAACGCGGGCAGGATGACCTCGAATGGGCTGGCCGGCGGTTGGAACGGCGCGAGCGTGAACCAGCACCCGCCCCAGACTTCGCCCGTCGCGTCGCGGATCGGAACGACGGTGCCGCCCAGGCTCGCGCGCGGCACGCCGTCCTGGATCACCCGCGTCACATCCGCGAGCACGACGTCCTCGTCGATGGCGACGCCGCGTCGCATTCGTCCGAGCGGATTCAGCCACGCGCCGCGCGGATGGATGCGTCCGCGCTCGTCGACGTCGATGCTCCGGTGAACGATCAGCGCGTCGTCGAAATAACGCCACAAGGGCCACCCGAGGATCGTCGCGACGCGAATGCCTCCGCCCTGGTCGACGGTCGACTGGAGGCGGTCGGAGAGGACGCGCGCAGCTTCGGAGATACTTTTTTCGTAGTCGATGCGCAGGCGCGATTGGATCTCACGCGATGAGACCCAGAACGCGCCGCCGAACACGGCGAGGTTCGCCGCCGTGACGATCGCGAGGACGCGGACGCGCAGGGAGAGCCTCACGCGGCCTCCCGAACTCGTCGTGATGCGCTCGCGCGCGCTGGCTCAGGCATTGCCGATCGTGTTCATGATCTCGAGGAGCGGGAGGAACAGCGCGACCACGATGAAGCCCACGAAAGCCGCGACCACGATGAGCAGCATCGGCTCGATCACCTTGAAGAGCGAATCGATCTGGCGATCGACCTGGATCTCGTACGCGTCGGCGACCTTCAAGAGCATGCGATCGAGCTCGCCTGTCGCTTCGCCGACGTCCACCATGTTGACGACGAGGTCGTCGAAAAGCCCCGTCTCCCCCATCGGCCGAGCGATGCCTTCCCCTTCGCGCACCGTCTTGCGGATCGACTCGACGCCCTCGGCGAGGACTTCGTTGCGGGTGGCGTCGCGCACGATGCCGAGTGCATCGAGGTGCGGCACGCCGGCCTGGACCAAGGTGCCGAAGTTGCGCGTGAAGGCCGCGATCAGCGCTTTCGAGAGCATCGGCCCGATGAGCGGCAGCTTCAGCATGATCTTGTGGACGCGGTAGCGATACGCGTAGCTCCGACGCAACGCCATGACGTGCGCGATGAACAGGACGATCGGCAGGCCGAACACGACGTACCAGCGATCGACGGAAAAGCGGGAGACGTCGAGCAGGATCTGCGTCATCCGCGGCAGATCGATGCCGAACGAGCGGAAGATCTCCTCGAACCGCGGGATGATGAAGACGATGACGGCCGCGATGACCATCACGGCGACGGAGACGATCACGCTCGGATAGATCGTGGCGTTGCGGACCTTCGCCTTGATCGTCTCGACGCTCTCCTGGTACTTCGCCTGGCGTTCGAGGACGAGCCCGAGCACGCCGCCCGCCTCGCCGGCGCGCACCATGTTCGCGTAGAGCCGGTCGAACGCGCGCGGGTGCTTCTCGAGGGCTTCGGAGAGCGGCGTGCCGGACGTCACGTCCTCGACGACGTCCTGCAGCACGGCCTTGAACGGACCGGGCCGCATCTGACCTTCGAGGATCGTGAGCGCCTTCACGATCGGGATGCCCGCTTCGGTGAGCGTCGCGAGTTGGACCGTGAAGTCCGTCACCTGACGCGGTCGAATGCGACCGCGCGCGCGGCGCGGTGACGGTTCGGGTCCGGCGTCGTCACGCCCCAGAGCTCCGGTGGGACCTGCGGGGCGCGCGCTCGAGCGTTGGATCTTCTTGGCCATCCCTTGCGTTCGTCCGTTCCTACCGCGCCGTCTCGCGCAGCACTTCCTCGATGGTCGTCCGACCGGCCAGCATCGCTTGGACGCCGACGTCGCGCAGCGTTCTCATCCCGGCGCGACTCGCGGCATCGCGGATCTCGCCGGTCGATGCGCGGCGCAAGATCGCAGCGCGAATCTCCTCACCGACGTGCATGATCTCGAAGATCCCCGTGCGTCCGCGATAGCCGGTGTGGTGGCACGCGGCACATCCCTTGCCGAACGAGAGCCGTCGTCCGCGCACGAGTTCGGCGTCCGGGCCGAGTTCGAGCAGGATCTCGTCGTCCGGTTCGTACGTGTCCTTGCACGCGACGCAAACCGAGCGCACGAGCCGCTGCGCCACGACGGCTTCGAGCGTCGCAGTGATGAGGAACGGCTCGACGCCCATGTCGACGAGTCGCGTGACCGTGCTCGGTGCATCGTTCGTGTGCAGCGTCGAGAACACGGTGTGGCCCGTGAGGCTCGCTTCGACCGCGACCGATGCCGTCTCGCCGTCGCGGATCTCGCCGATGAGGATCTTGTCCGGGTCCTGACGCAAGACCGTGCGCAACACGGACGCGTACGTGACGCCGATGTCGTCGTGGATAGGCACCTGGACGACGCCTTCGATGTCGTACTCGACCGGGTCTTCGACGGTGATGATCTTCTGGTCGGGCTGATTCGCCTCCTGGAGCATCGCGTAGAGCGTGGTCGTCTTGCCCGAACCCGTCGGCCCCGTCACGAGCACGATGCCGTGCGGCAGACGCGTGAGACGTTGGAGCTGCTCGCAATCCTCGGGCTCGAGTCCGAGTGTCGCGAGGTCGAGGCTCACGGCGCTGCGGTCGAGGACGCGCAGCACGCAACCTTCGCCCGAAATGCCGGGTATCGAAGCGACGCGCAAGTCGACGGGACGGCCGTCGATCGCCAGTTCGATGCGGCCGTCCTGCGGCATGCGCGTCTCGGCGATATCGAGGTCGGCGAGCACCTTGATCCGCGCGATGAGAGCCTGCGCCAAGTGCGCGGGCGGTGCTTCGATCTCGTACAACGATCCGTCGACGCGATAGCGGATGCGCAGCGAACCTTCGAACACCTCGAAGTGCACGTCGCTGGCGCGATCCTGGATCGCGCGATGCAGGATCGAGTTCAGGAGTCGCACGACGGGCGCGCTCTTCGCCGCGGAATTCACGTCCCCGCCGGCTACAGCCCGCGCCGCGTCTCGGATCGCGTCCGAGAGCGAGCCCTCGGGCCCGTAATGCTCGAGCACCTTCGCCTTGATCTCGGCCGCGTCGGCCAGCGCGGCGCGGATGTCCACGCCTTTCTGGAACCGCAGGTCCTCGAGAACGGCGGCGTTCAAGGGATCCGCGATCGCGACGACGAGCGTCTTGCCTTCGACGCGGAGAGGCAGGACTCCGTAAGCGTGCGCGGTGCTCCCATCCACGAGTGCCAACGCCGCCTTCTCCGGAACGACGCGTGAGAGATCGACGGATTCGAGCCCCGATTGCTCGGCGAGAGCACGCGCGATCTGCGCGGTCGTCGCAGACCCGAGCTGCACGAGGCACTGGCCGATCAGACCGCCGTGCTTGCGCTGCTCCGCGAGCGCCTCTTGGATCTGGCCTTCCTTGACCGCGCCTTGCGCCTTCAGCACTTGGCCGAGGAGACGCTTGCTGCCGCCGGTGGAAGCTGCCGCAGGACTCACAGGCGCGACTCCAGATCCTTGTCGTCGGCAGCGGAGTCGATCGCGACCTCGCGTGAGATCGAACCCTTCTTCACGAGATCCAGCAGATAGTCGTCGAGCGTGATCATCCCGATCTTGCGCGAGGTCTGGATCGTCGAGTTGATCTTGTTCGTCTCGTTCTTGCGGATCAGGTTCGCGATGGCCGGCGTCATCGTCATGATCTCGAACGCGGCGATGCGGCCCGAACCATCCTTCTTCGGGAGCAGCACCTGACTGATAACGGCGAGGAGAGCCACGGAGAGCTGCGCCCGGATCTGCTCCTGCTGATTCGCCGGGAACGCGTCGATGATCCGGTTCACCGTGCGCGCTGAGCCTGTCGTGTGCAGCGTGCCGAACACGAGGTGACCGGTCTCGGCGGCCGTGATTGCGGCCGAGATCGTCTCCAGGTCGCGCATTTCACCGAGCAGGATCACGTCCGGGTCCTGACGCAGGACGCGACGCATGGCCTCGGGGAAATTGGGCACGTCGACGCCGATCTCGCGCTGGGTGACCAGGCCTTGCTTGTGCCCGTGGTAATACTCGATCGGGTCCTCGATCGTGACGACGTGGCGATCCATCGTCGAGTTGATCCAGTCGATGAGCGTCGCGAGCGTGGTCGTCTTGCCCGAGCCGGTGGGTCCCGTCACGAGGATGAGACCGCGGGGTTTCCGCAAGTAGGACTTCAATCCTTCGGGAAGTCCGATGTCCTCGAACGAGAGCAAGCGATTCGGGATCAAGCGCAGAACGGCCGAGACGCGGCCGCGTTGACGCAGCACGCTGACACGGAAGCGATCTCCGCCCGCGTGCGCCAAGCCGAAGTCCGTCGTGCCGATCTTCTCGACCTCGGCCCACTGCGCGTCCGAGCACAGCTCGCGGCACAAGATCTTGCACGCGGCATCGTCGAGGACGACGTC
>Ga0163148_10007652_pt1 | contig 10085 bp, 7 predicted proteins | sample OliLakLV19MP7P2_FD_148606 | JGI IMG/M metagenome (GOLD analysis project Ga0163148, IMG submission 148606) | Freshwater microbial mat bacterial communities from Lake Vanda, McMurdo Dry Valleys, Antarctica- Oligotrophic Lake LV.19.MP7.P2 | ecosystem: Environmental > Aquatic > Freshwater > Lake >... | reverse complement strand
GCTCCTGCTCGCCCAAACCCCAGCGCCAAACCCCACCAGCGCAGAAGTTGAGGTGCTCAAAAGCCAGCTAGAATTTCTTAAGCAAAGCTACAGCCAGTTTGCCGATACCGTGCGGATCATCTTTACAATTTTGGGCATCGCTGGGGCTGCGATCGCCTACTTCTTTGGCAAAAGCTTCAAAGACTTTCAAGACGCTGCCCGCAAAGACGTGAGAGACTTCCAAAAATTTTCACGCCAGCAGGTAAAAGATGCCGTTGAGCAAGTGCGTCAAGCAGCAAAAACCCAGATCACTCAACTGGTAGAAACCGAAGTTGGCACCCTAATTCAAACTGAAGTTGCTAACGTAGAACGCACCCTGCGCCGAGAACAAGTGGTGGGCAGAACCATCGTAGATTACTACCTGCCCGATACCGAACAGCCACCGAATGAATTTGCCTTGCTGCAAGCGCGCAACTTTCGGCAGGTTCGATTTCATAGCAGCCTCGATGCATTGGAGCGATCGCGCGGCGATGTGATTGTCCTAGACCTGCAAAATTGGATCACGCCATCTGGTCAACCCTTCAGCCGCCTGCCAAAAGAACAGACCCCTGCCTTAGGCCACATTGATGCCCTGCTAGCCAGTCAACAGCGCTCCACCGTAATTGTGGTGTATACCCGCAGCTTCATTCCATACATTTCCGAAATTATAGACCGCTATGTGATTGCGGCCAATAATCCGATTAGCTTGGTTGGCACGGTTGCAGACGCCGCCTATGTGGTGGTGGGCGATCGCAGTGTCACCCAGCATCCGCGTCAGTAGTAAAAATCAAAATCAAAGTGCGTTCACACACAAAAGCCCCTGCTAGTAGCAGAGGCTAATTTTACTAGAAAACACTAGAAACACACTCAAATAGATTGATTTGTTGTGCCAGTTTGTGCAAGCCAAACAGCGTTAATTAGATGGCTCGGCGATTAGAAAGTGAGTAGTAGATAAACAGTGCAACAATGGCACCCAAAACGGCAACGACTACGCCACCAACACTCAAACTTGCTGTTCCCAACGCAATACTGCCTGTTGCTATGAGATTGTAGAGGCTGCCTCCAACGAATGCCCCAATTACGCCCAAAAGCAGTGTGCCTAAAATACCGCCGCCCTGACTACCTGGATAAATCGCTTTGGCGATCGCACCTGCAAGTAGTCCTAACACAATCCAAGCCAGAATATTCATGGTGGTTTCTCCGATAGAGATGCGAGTAATTGAAAGAGCGTATCAAGTGAAACTTGCTCTTCATGTAAGTAAGAATAACAATTATCGTTGAATCAACCGACTACCCAAAGAGAGAACCATACTCTTCCTTCGGAGATAGAGCCTTGACAGGGGTGGCGTTCAATAGGCATAGAGCAAGTAAGCGGCAATACCAGGCAGACTTGCGCCTGAATTTGGTTCTAAACCAAGTCCACGTTGAGAACTGTAGTTTTAGCCCTCACCCCCAGCCCCTCTCCCAAAGGGCGAGGGGAGCCGGAAAAGCTTTCAAAGTCCCTCTCCCCAGGGAGAGGGATTTAGGGTGAGGGAAAACTCTGGGTTTCAAGTTGGACGGGGTTTAATTCCATCAAGATTTGCTGAAAGGAGTTTGCTAACGGGTGAAATGAGGGGTGACAGCAGTCTTGTCGAGACTATGTGGGGGGTGATACCCTTTTTTTGATTAATAAGGTGATACTTTGCTTTTAATTAAAAGTTTAACCTAACCTCCAATCCAGAGTGGCAAGCAGATGGGAACAGTCCAAGCGATCGCTAAACTCAAAGAAGTCTGCTCTCAAGACTATACGAGGGCAGCGTCTGTCTCTAGTAAAAGGCGCAAAATGATCCACTTTATTGCTGAACAGGACGGCATCTGCTTGCCTCCGGCTGAATCCGCTGCCTGGGCGGAAGCATTAGAGGGCATTGCTGCTCAAATTCGTAAAAATTTGGATGGGATAGAGAGGGAAAAGGGATCGTAGAGGTGCCTCATGTGTTGCCCTGCCGCGTATTACCCTGATTAGGTGGGTTCCACGAAACCTAAATCTATGTGTAGCTTAGAAGTACTAGACTAACTACACATAGATTTAGGCAAATGCAAACCTGTCTGCGCTGGATGTAGCAAGTACGCTAGGCGCAGTGGGTCAAGCTCAAAACGAGGGATGTCAAAGTAGCAACGGCTACCGCTATACATCATAGGTTCCAGAACAAGGGGCTTAAGCCCCTTGTTCTGGATTGCACCGAAGTGAAAAAGGCCATACCTTGTGCAGACAAGGGAGGGTTGGGGCGGTTCGTCGTTAAACCCAAACCTCTACTAATCTTGTACCGCTCCCAGCGCCAGCAGGGTGGCTTTTTGAGCGGCTGTTAGTCCTGTTGTGCCTGTAATCTTCATGCCTTCGTAGAGCTTTTGGGTCTTGAGCACCCTGACGCAGTTTTTAGTATCAATCTCCCAAAGCCGAATCGCTTCATCTCGACCGCCGCTGGCCAGCAATTGACCGCTGGGGCTAAAGGCAATGGAGCAAATTTGTTCGCTATGCCCCGTAAAAGTATGCAGGCATTGATGAGTTTGCAGATCCCATAGCTTAATCGCATGATCTTCGCTGCCGCTAGCCAGGGTAGAAGTGACCGGATTAAAGGCAACCGATCGCACCCGTCCGGTGTGTCCGCTCAAGACGGCTATGCAAGCACCTGTGACCACATCCCACAGGCGAATGGTATGGTCTTCGCTGCCGCTGGCGAGGATGGTGCCGTCGGGGCTGAAGGCGACAGCACGGACGCGGTTGGAATGCCCTTCTAGTGTTTTCTGGCAAGTTCCGGTTTGAATGTCCCACAGCTTCACGGTTTCTTCTTCACTGCCGCTCGCTAGCAACAGCGCGCCCGTTGCCCCGATTGGCACCGGACAAAAGACCACCGCCCTCACGCGCCCGGTATGGCCTTCGAGAGTTTTTAGGCATTCTCCGGTGCCCACATCCCATAGGCGAATGCTGCGATCGTCGCCACTGCTAGCTAGGATGCTGCCGTCGGGGCTAAAGGCAATGGATAAGATGCGTTTGCTATGACCTGCTAAGCGTCTGAGACATTCTCCGGTTTTGCGATTCCAGATGCGCACCGTCTTATCGCCGCTGCCGCTGCCGATCAGGCTACCGTCGGGATTGAAGGCAACGGACTGAATCCAGTTGGTATGGTCGTGCAATGTTTTGACGCAGGCTCCGGTGTGAATATCCCACAGCCTTAGGGTATGGTCGGCACTGCCCGCTAGCAGAAACGCTCCATCGGGGCTGAATGCCACCGATCGCACCCAGCGGGCACAGCCTTCAAAGGTACGTAGGCACTGTGCTGTATCAACGTTCCAGAGCTTCACACGCCGATCGGCACTGCCGCTGGCTAACAGTTCTCCTTGGGGGGCAAAGGCCACACAGCGCACCCAGTTGGAGTGGCCTAGCAGGGTTTGTAGGTGGCTGCCTGTCTCCACATCCCACAGCCGCAGCGTCGCATCGGAGCTAGCGGTGGCTAGGCGGCGGCCATCGGGACTAAAGCGCACCGAGCGGATGCAGTCGGTATGCCCTTCTAGGATGTGCAAGCACTGGTTGGTGGCAACATCCCACAGCCGAGCGGTGGTGTCGGCACCAGCGCTGGCAAGCAGTTGACTGTCGGGACTAAAGCTGAGCGATCGCACCCAATCGGTATGACCGCTCAACACATTGAGGCAGGCTCCGGCTTCCACATCCCACAGGCGAATCGTTTGGTCTTCGCCAGCGCTAGCCAAAATTGGCCGCTTCTGCGGATCTACGCCAAAGTCAACCGAACGAACGCGATCGCCATGCCCTTGGAAAACCCGCAAACACTCGCCACTCGCCGCATCCCAAAGTCGCACCGTTTGATCGGCGCTGGCACTGGCAATCAGCGTCCCGGTGCGGTCAAAGCGCACAGAGCGAATCCGACCTAGATGCCCCCGAAAGACGCGCAGACATTGACCCGTATGAATATCCCAAAGTCTCAGGGTGCAGTCTCCACTGCCACTGACCAGCAGCGGTGCAGTGGGATGAAAGGAGATAGAGCGTACCCAATCGTCGTGCTTAGAGCAAATCAGGCAGAGCGTGCCGTCCTTAGTTTGCCATAATCGCACCTGACCACTGGCATCGCCCGTAGCCAAAAGCGCACCATCGGGGCTAAACTCGACGGAGGAAACCGGGCCGAGGGTTTCCGAAAAAACTGATTTGCTTAAGTCTGCTTGCGTAAAATCGACGTTGTGCAGATTCACTTCCGGTAAATATGCCTGCTGCACCACCAGCCGAGAAAAGTCATACCCGCTCAGGTCTGCCTTGAGATAGCAGAGCAGGTTGATCACATTGCCAGCCGCATACCCAGTGGAGAACTGGGCGTTGCTTCTCAACACATGTAACAGTCGATTCAGGTACTCTTTGAGTACAGGCAGGCTGCGCAGATGATTTAACAGCGTCAATTCTAATGGTTTTAAGATCGTACGGATCCGAGATTCTCGGGCATAGTCGGGTGCCTGGGCTTCAACTAGCGCATGGCTTTGCAGCAGCCTTGGGCTTTGGGTCATAATTTCGCTGCACAGCTGTCGCAGCAGATTAGCGGTCACATATTGCATCACCACAGGTTGCAATGAAAAAAACGCATCGTCCGAGCGTTCAATTAGCGATCGCTGATGTAGCTCTTGAATGGCCGCTAGCAATGCGGCAAACGCAACAGGTGGCTCAAAGTTGGGCAGCAATTCTTCGGCAGATACCGGTTCTCGCTCTAGGGCAAGCCAATACATCACCTGCTGCTCTAACCCAGACAGCCGTTCAAACTGAATGTTGAGCAAATCGCCAATCCGCCGCAGCACAAAGTTATTGCTCTCCAAAAATTTAGAGATATTATGACCAAAAAACTGCTCAATATTCGAAGTCGCAATCTTCAGCATCAGGGGATTGCCGACATAGGACTTGATCAGCATTGTCCAGTCTTGCTCCGACCCTTCGAGCGTACCTTGAGCCTGAATGAAGGCTCGACTGGCGGGTTCACTGAGTCCACCTAACGAAAAAATCCGAAATCTCGAATTTTCTAACGTGACAAACTCATCGGGGCGTTGCCGACCTGCCAATACCAAACAGCTATTGTGCCGCCCAATCGCCACCCATCCCAGCAGCATGCCATAGTCACTATAGCCTTGGCGATAATAGCTAGGGCGAGCCGTCGGATAGTCTTCTAGCTCAGCACCATCTTGCAAAATTGATTCAATGTTGTCTAAGACAATCAAACAGCGGTGTTGCCGTAGGTATTTTTGAAAGGTATTCAAACTAAAGTCAGTTGCTGCTTGGTTCGACAATACCTGAATCAAATCGGCCACCAGTTCAACCAACGGTGGGGCATTGATCAGCGATCGCCAAATCACGAATTCAAACTGGTCTTGGACTAAGTCCGTTAGCTTGATCGATAGCGTGGTTTTGCCAATGCCGCCGCTGCCCGAAATCATCACCAGACGATAGCGATCGCGAACCACCCACTGGGTCAAACGTTGCAGTTCGTCATCGCGTCCATAAAACGCAGGCAGTTCGGGGGCGTCCCCCCAATCTATTGCCGGATTAGAAACCGAATGCTCGACCGTCGGACTAGGCGTCGTAAAATCTGTGGGGGTTAAGTCGAGGTTAAAGGCGTTGAATAACCGCTCCAAGGAACGGCGATCGCTCCTTTCTTGCCCCAATACTTTGGCAACAGTGCCCGGATCAAGCGCCGCGCGATCGCCCATCTCTTCGAGAGAAATGCGTTTGCCCAGCTGATTTTGCTCAGATTGAATCGCCACCTCAAGTGTCTGCTTGCCTTGGGCAGTCAAGATCACACCACGGTTTCTGCGTCGTGAACTCTTAATAGTCATCGATAGTTAGGGGCAATGCTAAAGGCAAAATTGAATGATCGGTAGCCGCAATGGACGCGAGGGCAGGCCAAATTAACGATTGGCGAGTGATGGCAGGTGTTATTTGAGATTTTAAGGCAATATTTCGCGGTTTAGTGGCGCAAGGAATATTAATAGTAGCGGCCTGAAGATAAATCCAGATTTGCTGAAGATAAGCCATCTTGCCTGATGTTAAGCAAATCTGATGACCTGTGGGTCTGCGCCACTGAGCGGCGAATTACCTGACCCACGAGGAGTTGACAGATCTTAGCAACTCCCACCTAACTTCGGGTTTAAAATCCCGGATGATCCCTGGCTCAAACGGCGCTATTGCTAGACACTAAGTTCAACGTAGAAGCATCAACAAGGTGTCGCCATGAATCCCACATTTGTGTCTAACTCGATCAAAATGCTGGACGATCCTGGTACTGGCAGAGTGGAAGAAGCCATTACTGCTAATCAACGGGGCTGGGTAGCGTTTGAGGGAACGTACTGGTATGCCGAGCAGTATAGGGTAGAGCAAACTGTTATGGCCGATCAGCCAACTGCACCAGCCGCGATCGCACCCGGCTCCTGGGTGCAAGTAATCGCGAGGCGGGGCAATACGCTGCTGGTGACCCGACTAACGGGCGATCGCACCCGGTACAGTTAGGGGATTAGCCTGTTAACCTGCTACTGCCTCACGGGCAAACTCAACGATAAACGTGGTTTTGCCGTCGCCGCTAATCAAGCAGATTTTACTTTTGATCCGCTCGACGAGTCTTTTGACCAAGGCTAAACCTAGCCCCGTACCGCCGTGCTTCCAAGGGTCATTGTTGGGAATGCGATAAAACTTATCGAAAATGCGATCGCCCTCTGCCGCCGGAATTTCGACACCAGAATTACTCACATGAATCTCGATGCTGCTGGCTGTCACCTGCACCGATAAGTCAATGGTTTCTCCAGCAGGCGTGTATTTACATGCATTGTGCAGCAGTTCTGTGATGATTCGCTCCAGGTAAGACAAATCTGTCAGCAGCGACGGCAAATTTTCGGGGATATGCAGAGTCAACTGCTGCTGTTGATTACGGGTGCGTTCTAGAAACGGTTCGGCTAGGTGAGGAATAAAAAATTGCAGCCCAACGGTGGTGAGGTTAAGCGGTTCAATGCCAGCATCTAAGCGCGCGAGGTCAAGCAAATCGTTGATTAAACCAATCTCACGCTGGCCTTCCTCGCGCAAGATTTTGAAATAACGATAGATAGCGTGCGATTCGTCATCCAAAATGCCCAGTGAGCTGAGTCTAATTCCCAGCATTTGGGTAGCCATTTTGATGTTAGACATGGGTGTGCGCAGCTCATGGGACACGGTACTAAGAAAGTCATCTTTGAGTTGACTCAACCGTTCTAGTTCTGCGACTTGGGATTGAGCTGTTTGGTATAGCCGCGACTGCCGCAGGGCGATCGCACATTGGTTGGCTACCTGTTGAATCAGACGGGTTTCTTGATCGTTAAAAATTTCATCTGGCCGTTTTACGAGCCAAAGATCGCCTAAAACACCTTGATCATCAAAGATGGGGCAGGCCAGCGTGGTGGACAAGAACCGATCTGGACGCAGCGAGTTGGGTGCTACATCACCGAATTGGCAAGTTTGCCCCTGAAATAAATAACAATAGACTTCAGAGTGGGGAGCCTGATCAATCCTAAAGGGTTTCCCCTGCGCTGGGATCAACCCATTCACAGATTCACAGAAAATAGTAGACATCGTTTGCTCAGCATTGTAAATGCCCGTATCACAGCATTTGACATTGAGGCCATGGGCCAGTTCTTGCACAGCCGTTTCTAAAATCTGCCGTTCATCTAGGCTGTCTCGCACTTTATCGGTAATGCGCTTCAGCAACGCTTCAAAGTCTAACGATTGCTGGAGCTGAGCTGTGCGTTCTTGCACCTGTTGTTCTAGATTGGCATTAAGCTGCTGCACTTGGCCATACAGTTCAGACTGGTAGATGGCGATCGCGAGCTGGTTGGCTAATGCCTGCGCCAGGTCTATTTGATCATCTTGCCAAGCTGCAATTTTTTGAATGGTGTGCAGGCTAAAGCTGCCCCAAACGGTGTCTCCCACAATCATAGGGACTAATAACCAAGACCCTGGTGCAGATTTAGCCAGTTCTCGATTAATGTCATCTTGCAGAGTGCTGGCATCCATCAGCTGAACTACTTCCCCCCGCTTCAGCTGCGCTGCAAGTGGGTTGCCCTGGTCGGGAATTTCCAAACCTACCCCTTCCAGTAAATTGGGAGCACTGCGATAAGCCGCTACATGCAGCCAGCATTGACGCTCTGGCAGATATTGCACAATGGAGGCTTGTTCTACCTCTAGCAGTTGAGACATTTCAGCGGTCGCTGCCGTCAGAATGGTGGTTAAGTCTAACGAGTAGTGAATGGTTTGCACGACTCGATTTAAAGATTGCGCCCGCGCTGCCTGCTGCCGTAGCGCCCGTTCTGCCTGTTTGCGTTCAGCTTCAAGCCGCACTCGTTCGTCAATATCGTTGACCATGGCAAACCCAAATTCGATTTGCCCGGTTGCATTTCGAACGCAGCAGACGATCTGGTGCCCCCATCGAATCGTTCCATCTTTGCAAACATAGCGTTTTTCAATTTCGTAACCATCTCGCCGACCCATCAAACATTCCTGAAGCAGTGACTCGTCTGTGGCGATGTCATCTGGATGGGTTAAATCTCTAAAGCTAAGGTTGGCCAATTCGCTGGATGAGTAACCGATGAATGTTTGGAAAAAGAGATTGCTTGATGACAAGTTATACGTAGGAGCCATACTCAAGACAATGCCAATTCCCGCCTGTTCAAAAATTAAACGGAACCGCTCTTCACTTTCCTGTAATCGTAATTCTGCTTGTTGACGCGCCATATGTGCTGCATGCAGACTGGCTTCACGCAGGTGCGCTGCATCTGGTGGGATGCTAAACGACGGCTCTACCCGTTTAGGTTTGAATTGAACGGCAGTCCCAATTTGAATTGCCACCAGCTGCAATACCTGTAGATCCAGTGGCTGCCAGGGTCGCACTTGGTGACATTGATGGGCAATCAGCCAACCCCAAAGCTGCCCCTGTCCCAAAATCGGCTGGGCTAGATGCGCCCGCACCTGGAACCGGGATGGCCATTGTGCTGTCCAATCAGGGTCTAAGCTAGTGGCTGCACTACCTGATGCAGTGTAAGCCTGCCCTTGACTATAATCCTGCCCTTGACTATGGTGCTGTTGCCATGGTGCGGCTGGATGGAATTCATGAACCTGCTCTGCTAGCATCGGCGTCCATTCGGCTCCTACCGATTCGGCGGCGATGACTGCACCCGCTGTGGGTAGCAATTGGTAAATGAGCACCCGATCTGCATTTAACAGGGCACGAGTTTCGCGAACCGCGCCGCCTAAAACAGCCTCTAGATCAGCACATTGCTGAATCTGAAGCGCGATCGCCATCATCTTATCTAAGATTTGCGCAAGCGTTAGGGCAGGGGTTAACGTTTTTTTGAAGATCATTGCGTGCCATCTAGCTAAACATCGTACGCCACCCTATTTGTTAAAACGCCATATAAATATATTCAACAGGAAGAATCTTGAACCAATCTGATTTTCCGGTACTCTGATTTTCCTACACGATGCCACCACACCACGCTATCTAACCGATTATTTGTCCATCATACTATAACCTTTCTCACTTCGGTGCAGTAGGGGCAAGGGGCTTAAGCCCCTTGTTTTGGAGCCTGTGATGTACTTCGTTCATCTGAAAACTGCTATATCAATACTGCAAGTAGTACTGTAAGTAAATTTACTTCTTGCCCCGTTCAGGCGCTGTACGTCGATCGCGCAGCCATCTAACGGCAGATTGAGGCATTTTCCCTGCAAAATGGCGATCGCCAACGTCCCAGCCACCAGTCCCCAAAAGGCAGACCCAATGCCAAACAGGGTCACCCCTGAAACGGTCAGGAACCCCATAGCTGAAGCTAGGGGCTTGTAGGAGAAATCCCGCAAGCCTATCCTGACCAGCCTAAGACTAAGGAAAGTCTACGTTTTTTGAGTCATGACACCCTGGAATGCCGCAAGGCTGCTAGTTCCCTGCTCTGTCGTTAATTGTTAAACAGTCTTAAGGTCACTGAGACAGTGCAATTAGCCTAACAAGCTCTTAAAACATTGGCAAAGCAAA
>Ga0163148_10007651_pt1 | contig 10086 bp, 13 predicted proteins | sample OliLakLV19MP7P2_FD_148606 | JGI IMG/M metagenome (GOLD analysis project Ga0163148, IMG submission 148606) | Freshwater microbial mat bacterial communities from Lake Vanda, McMurdo Dry Valleys, Antarctica- Oligotrophic Lake LV.19.MP7.P2 | ecosystem: Environmental > Aquatic > Freshwater > Lake >... | reverse complement strand
TCTTGGCACGGACGCATCCCGCACAGACCATGGCAAAACCGGCTTGCATGAGAAAGACCAAGACGGCGGCATTCAACAATAAAAAATCGCGGGCAAACCAAACCGTCACGTCTCCGGCGGCCGTCGCATCGGCGGGAGTGTCCGGAGTAGAGGCGGCGGTCATGACTTGGGTGAGTCGAGACGAGAAGCATTCCAGTTTGTCATCGACGGAAGCATTGGTTCCCAATTCCGCAGCACAATACGAATAGACGTCCATGGTGTTGGGATCGATGATAGTTAGCTGCATGTACTACTATATGGGATTGGAGGATGGCTACTGTCAGCTATACTTCTGATGGCGTTGTGGGAATTCGTCGTGTGTCGTTTATGTATACAGTAGTAAAGCAATTTGTAGAGATGTCTTGGATATGATTGTGTTGGCACTTGGCAGTCGCTTCTTTTGGAGTAAAAAGACGACGACGGGGAGAATTGACATCCAGAGCTCAACGCGGCTACAAAAAGTACTCTAAAATCTACAATGTGTACCCCAACCGCTGAGAGCCAGCTACGTACTGCAAAGACAAAGGGTTCGCGATTTTTAATAGTTGGCTTCTCGATCGGAAACTCGGCGAAGAACAGCTCAGGTTGTAGGGAGGGTACTTCGAAGTAAGAGCTAAGCAGCATTTAAAAAGCCTCATACAATTCCTTGAATGCATAGTTAGGGACCTTCACGAAAGACATTCGGACGACGCTTTCCACTGGTACATTGTCGTTAAATAGTTCAAAAACTGCCGGAAGTTTTATTCATGCACATTAAATCCATCCTGCATTGGCTGGAAACACATACAATCACCAAGCACGCAAATGCTCCAAAATTTCATGCAGAGAATTGCCCAAGCACCTGCATGTGTGCGTTCAGCAGTCCAAGAAACACCCTCATGCACTTGCACAACAGGTGAAAGGAGAAATCCCACTTGCCTGGACAATGTCAACATCTGCTTGGTGGCCAAAGCCTCACCACTGAGACTGCAACAACAAGAAGAATGCAAACAATGGAGCTCCACAAGAATGACCATTTTGAAAGGACATGTCCTCCTTGAATGCCCCCCACCATTCACAGTCCGCCAATTTGTTCCTTCATCGTGATGTGGCATGAGATGATTGTTCATCCCAAATGCAACAATGTGCAGCTGTTTGATGTGATTGCAGAGGCATTGATCTTTTTCACTGGCTCTGCTGCAACGGAAGCATTTTGTGGTGCGTTTTGGATTGGCAGACGTGCTCCATCACAGCGCGTTGCATCTGCGAACTGTCAAACTCATCATCACACCCATTTTTGAAATGTCCAATTTCGATTTTTTTTTTCAAATCCTGAAATTGGAGTTTTGCAAAAAGGTGTCCACCAATGCAGATCTGCTGCTGAAAACTGCAGGGGTTTGGTGTGGCAAAGTCAATTGACACAAAATCGTTTCGACATCTGAAATCATTCGGCTGGACACAAAAAGCAAACACACTTTTGGCTGAATCCTTTGTTTGTGCTTCCCTCAAGACTGTTCAAAATGATCTGGTTGTGTCTGAGAAGCATTGCGCTGTGTCCTGGTCCAATGTGGATCTGTTTTGATTGCAAAAAAGAAGAGGAAGCAAAGGGGAAACATTGCACGTTGTTGCCCCCAAGGGCAATCCGGTGAGAAAATTCTGCGAACCATTGTGTTGTGCAAGCAAGTGTGTGCAAGAGCAATCTCAGTTGTGCAAAACCAATGCGTCTTCATCAACACAAACGCTGTGATGATGTGCAGCCATTGTCAACGTTCAGCGAGCTGTCTGAATCCATGAGTTGCATGCATCCTTCGGAAGCTGCATTGATGCATGACAGAGCCACTGTGGCAAAAGATGCCATCTTCCAAGTGAAACTGGCAATGTGCACAAGCCTCTCTGAACAACAAAATGTTGGAAATTGCAAGGTTGGGGTTTGGAAAAATGGTCTGAAATCCACGTGTGCACCGGGTGGCCGGCGCCACAAGAGATGTTTCTCCGCTCAAAATGGCTCTCTCTGGAATTTGTTTGACAGATTGACAGACGGTGTTGGCACTGGCACTGCGGGCAAAGCTGGACTCACATTTTGCATGGAAACTCAAAACAGAACAAACACAAACAAAATGACCAAAGATCATTCCAACCGACCAGTTGGTCATGTGCAAACCCATGCACACAAGGGAATGATGATGTGACTTGGTTGCAACTGAACGGTTGTTGAGCAACAGAGCTCTCTCGAGTGTCAGCCGCGCTGCCAGTTGAGACACAATGAGCAGACGCAGCAGCAGAAAACACCACGATGTCACTTGTCACGATGATGGAAATGGGGCATTGGTCCCCGCTGAATGGATCCATGTGTCGCCCTGTTGTCGTGACTGGAAGACTTGCTGTCACATTGACGGCTCAGAGGAAAAACTCAAGTGTGGTGGTTGTGCATCACATGATGGGTGAACCAAAGAGTGAGATTGTGACAAAAGATGATTCTTCACTGGAAATTTGACCACAAACAAGTGACGAAATGCTCAAAACAAAGTTTCCCACCCTGGTGTTTCACCAAAAGAACAGATGCTTTTGCACGCAAATTTGAACTTGTGAGTCTCACACCACAACAGAAACAGCTCCATGTTTGTCGAACATTCCAACAAGATCGACATCTTCATTGGCAAGACTGATCACACAGTGCGCAGGTTTTGTCATTGTGACACACTCTTGTCACCACAAGTCCTTGGGAACACACAACATCACGACAGAACGCGGCATGGGAACTTGTCATTTCGTTCCCATCTTGTGTTCCGGATCCAATCTTGTGTCTGTTCCCTTGAGATGCACAGTGGTTCCAGGTCTGGAACTTGGGACACAACTCTGATTCGTGGACTGAATCACGGATGAAATCGCACCTTTGCCAATTGAGATTTGTGCACCTCCGATTGCCACAATTGCCACCAAGGCTGGAAATGAGACGTTGCTAAGGTTCCTCGTTCCTCGTGCCAAAATGGACCATGCGAGGAACATCAAAGCATTTGTTTCTCAACAGGTGAATGTTGATTGCGACGCGGCATTTGATGAAGCACTCCCAAGGCCAAAGAAAATTGCCTTCAATTCTCCGGTGCCAATGGCAGCAACAACAAACCTGCTGACAACAGATGCACCACCAAAACAAGCAGTGAGACTCCATGAAGACAACAATGGTGGCAATGGGCAGTCTGTCACAATCCCAGGAATTCCAAAAACACATTCTGTTGTCCTTGCTGCCGATCTCAATCGATGGAGGAACAACAGCAGAAAGTTGTGTCGCATGCGATCGAAGTTGCAGCAAAAGCAGCATTCAACCGATTCTTTGCCGGGCCAATCACTTTGGGCAATCGCAATGGCAGCTGTGCCGGTGTTGGCAAACTCTGCAGCGCAGTTCTTGTTGCCATTGGTGTCCATTGCCTTCTTTCATGACACTGGTCTGTTTGACAAGCTTGACATTGAACTTCCGTTCAGTTGTTTCCTTTGGACTTGGTCCTTTCGAAAGTTTGCTGTCCAGCAAGCTGTTCGAGATGCAATCACACTTGGCAATGACATGCTTGACAGCAAAATTGGCATTGCTGTGAACAAAGGCAATGAGAAAGGAATTGGCCATTTTGCCAAGTTGCTGTCAAAACAAAAACCAGATGGTGGCATTTGTCTTTGTTCAGTGGATGTCGATGCAAGCGGAGGAACATCAGAACAGTGTGCTGCAGCCCTCCAATCTTTTGCGAACAAGCTCAAGAATGGCAATGGAGACAACATGCATGAACTGCATGGTCAGAATGCTGGCAGTGGTGGTGGTGGCACTCCGAGAGTCTTCATTTGGCAATGGAGCATTTGGGTGTCTCTGCTCCGGCAGGAATGTCTGATTGTCAGCTGTGCTGTGCATGCGTCACACACACAGCTCAAGAATGCCGTTCAAAACACATTTGGCACAGGTGCCGCCTTTTGACAAGATCAATGCCGTGCAGCTCATGCATTCTGTTTGCCGACCACAAGAGTCAATGGCCCTTGACAAGTGGCAACACATCCCACAACAGCCAAGCAAATGCGTTGTCAATTGCAACCCAACAAAAGTTGACCATGACAAAACGAAATCGAAAAGGATGTCAGTCGCGGACCGGAATGAGAATTCATTAGACAATGAGGTCCTCGCGTTTCTTGCAAAGTTCAAAAAACACAAAGTGGATCCAAGTGGTGAATGCAAACAAACCACGCTAGCCAAGATGCAACAGCCAATGCCCACTTGATGGTGGACCGTGGGAAGTGCTTCGTCTTGAACTTTTGATTGTTGTTTGGTGCTCCATCATGCATGTCAAACTGTTGTCAACATGCACAGTTCTGGTCGAACTCATGGAATTCCCTCTGATCTTTTTTCCATGATGTCTGACCAAGAGAATTTCATTGATGTGACACTCATCTGCAGTGGTGCTTCCACAAAGCCCACTTGAACCCCCACCTCCATTGGCTTCAGAGCAGCAACTGAAGACCTTGCCAACCACCAAGCTTTCCAGTCTCACCATCTGGTGATGCGACGCTTCATCATGGACAAGAACCTCCACCACGTTGTTGCAGCTGGTTCAAAAATCAAAGATTGTTGTGAAGCAATCAGAGCATGGCAAGATGTTGACAATGACGAAGCCAGCAAATGACACGACAAAAAACTCATGGTGTTTCTCAGTGCAGCACATGGCTCAATCAAGAAACTTGTTTGACATTGGATGCCACCATCACTTCTTCCTGCTGCGTTGTTGAGTCAAGCAGCGACAGCAAAGGTTGCAGCATCCATCATGCTTGGTGACAGTCTTCCAACGTTTGAGTCTGGTCGGACTGCGTGCAGCGATCTCACAATCACCAGCACCATCAAGTTCACATTCACTGTCCATGACCAGTGAATTGATTTGCATCAGTTTCACAAATGGCTGCAAACAGAGTTGAAAGCCATGCATGGCAACAACAACGGCGAGTGCACTCCACATCTGTTGCATGTTGCGCACCTGGTTGGCATCATTGGAGTCGAAATGCGTTCATTTGATTGTCAAGACGGACAAGACAACCTTGGACAATGGAGGTGGTGCATGCACTCTGTGTGCCTCCCACTGCCACACCAAACAAAATTGGTGGAGCATGCCATCAAGGAAGCCAAGAATGTGTCAGCAACAGACTGGTCAGAGCAGCTGCAAACATGTTTGGCTGTCATTCGGTCATCAACACAACTTGTCATGTCCGACAAAATGGCTGACAAGAACAAGATCTTGTCAATCATTTGTTCAGCAAGAGAGAGAACCAAACCACACAAGCACTTGCTGGAAACTCAACATGAGAGCAAGCATGATCAAAGATTCAAAACTTTGTGAAGGGCACTTTGAGAACGAACGGATCGACACTGAAAAGTTCAAAGTCAATGCCAGGGGTGCAATGTTCAAAAAACACAACACATCAACAAACCAAAGAACAACACATGACACCAGCAGTCTCTGTCATGATTCCGTGCACCAAAGTGACAATCAAATGCAATGTGGATGACATCCGCATGGAGATTTGCCATCGTCAGTGGCAACTCAATTGTCAATGTCCCGTCCCAAACAAGATGCAACTGAAGATTTGAAGGATCTGCTCCGCCGACTGAAGACCATTCAACTGATCGAAGAACACAAAATGACTGTTGACGCTGCCGGAGCACACAAGACAATCCCCATTCAATCGGAAGCAGAATTCAAGTTGTCAGATGACTGACCAAGCAAGTGCATTCTGTTGTTGTTGTTCAGTTGATTGTTGTTGATTGACTCCACTCTTGACTCGATTTTGCTTCCACAGCTCACTTCTGTGACACCATGGTTGACATTTCCAATTGTTGACAAAGTGGGATGATTCCAGTGTCCAGAGCAACCAAATGAGACAATGACAAGGCCAAATTCCGACAAACAGAGGTCACAATGGCGCAACGAGGTGAGCGATGCCTGCGTTCAGTTGACTCTAAACTGCCAAAACTCAACTCTGACAAAATTTGCCTCTCCATTGAACAAACTCGCCAACAGACCCTCCACAGTGACCAACAGACCGGCGATTGCTTTTGTGTCCAAACCTAATTTCATGCACAGAAGATTGTGTGAATGCGACACATTTGACTGCACCTGTGGTTGTTCATTCAGGATTCCGTTTGGGCCATTCACGCGTCAGTCATGAGCAGCTGCTCATTTCTATGTCAGTCATGAGCAGCTGCTCATTTCTATGTACGGTGTAAGTCACGTGCACTATGATTCAGATTGGATCTTTTGCCGTTCGATCCATCGACGATATCCAATTGATTCTTTCTTGTTTGTACGTAATAAATTTTGTACGTTGATGCCCCATGGTTCGTGGACCTCCAATTCATAATAAACCCGCCTCAACTAACTATAGTAGCTAGCTAGTAGCTAGATCACCATCTCTCATACATCCATACAGTATGGTTTTAACGAAACACTCAACACTCGAACGGGCTTTGACGGCCTTGGGTGCTGCGACGGCCAGTATTTGGGCGACCCGTTTATTTCGGACAATTTGGTTTTATTGGTTGCGCCCCAACACGAATTTGCGACAGCGGTATGGCCTTCCCAATAACGTCCACAGCAAGACCTTGTCGCCGTGGGCGATTGTCACGGGTGCCAGTTCGGGGATTGGACGTGCGCTTTGCGTGGAATTGGCCCAAGAAGGATTTTCTCTGGTATTGATTGGAAGAAACCAAACCGTGTTGAATACGCTGGCAAAAGAACTCCAGGCGAAAAATCCTCAAATGGAAACTCTGGTTTTTGTCTTGGACGCCACCGAAGTCACAGAAGCCAAACTCAACAATTTGTACAAGCTCGTCAGATCCAAAGATATTGCCTTGTTGATTCATTCGGCCGGAATCGTCAATGCCTTGTCCAAACAAGAAGATTTATCCTTTGAATTTACATCACAAATACTCCAAGTCAATTGTATGTTTCCCGTGGTATTGACCACTAAATTGATTCCCCTGCTCAAACAACATGTCAGCGATACCAACAAAAAAGCCGCCATTGTGACCATTGGAAGTTTAACGTCGTCATGTCCCATGCCTTTATTGTCGACCTATGCTGGAACCAAAGCCTTTGAAGAACATTGGACACGAAGCTTAAAGTATGAATTACTGGACCAAAATATCGATGTCCTTTGTTGTCGTCCCGCTCAGACCGTCACCCCCATGCTGGCGGATGCCACAAGTACAGAGCAGCAGCCAAACGTTAGCTTGATGATTCCGTCGTCCACCGTCATGGCCAAACGAATAGTGGCGGTTTTGGGGAACAATTACTCCTCCATTTTACCCTATTGGCCCCATGCCTTTCAAGGTTTCTTGGCGACCGTCGTGCCAGAAAATTTTATGGGTCAAACTGTATTACAATCGCATTTAGAGGAACAGAAGAAGAAGACAGTCGTTGAGAAAAAAAGATTTCAAAAGACAGCAATGCGCCAAAAAGCTCCTTCACCGACAGCGACAGCTCTATTGCTCGTGTTAGTAGCATGTCTTGGGATTGTCCAAAATGCCCATGCTTTCCTGCCGACCAGCAGTCACTTGCACCAGCAGCATGGTTTCCATAGGAAAGCAGCGATTCCTTTGCGAACTACCGATGAGAATTCCATGTCCACAGCTCCTTTGACGAATGGAGATGAGCCACCGATGGAATGTGAAGTTTTGCTACTCGAGGAGAATATGGATTCTCTCTTGCCCGATGATGAAGATGACTTTTTACGAGAATCATTACGTCAATCTGTGATTTTTTCCAATTTACCGGAAGATTCCTTGCAAGCCATGATGGATGCCTTTGAACGTGTCGAGTACCAGCAAAACGATACCATCATCCAACAAGGAGATACCTGCGATAATGATTACGTCTACGTGGTAGGGGAAGGACAATGCACCGTCGAAGTCGATGACAAAATGTTGGCACGCCCCTACGGCATTTTAACGCCCAAGACCATTTTTGGAGAATTGGCCGTCATGTACAACCAAACGCGTGCGGCTACTGTCTCCTGTCGAAGCCCCACCGTCACCCTCTTTCGAATTGCTTGTCAGGACTTTAAATCCATTTTAAATCAACGAATTGCGGCTGTGGATGATGAAAATGCGGCCGAACAAGATCAAGAATTTGAAGAAGCCATTGACAACGCTATCAAAGAAATTGAAGGAACCAAATCCTTGTACGATGGTGCCATTATACGACCCTACAAACCCCAGCGCAGTTGGTTATGGCGTCGCTTTACCGGGACCATTTTTCAAAATGTCGGACTACCCACCTTGCTCAGTATGGGTTGGGCCGCCTTGTTTGTCCTGGGCGCGAGATCCCACACCTTGCCCATGTCTCAGCTGTGGTCAGGATGGGGGTTGCCTCCCGATTTGACCAATCCCTTTATTGCCAAACTCCACATGGTCCACAAAATTTGGAGTTATCAACAAGGCTTGACGACCTTCATTTTGACCTTCTTTGTCAACCAAGCCTTCAGCTTTTGGAGAGACATGTATGACATTGGTAGACGGATTCAAGCTGGCATCAACAACTTTAATCTCATCTTGGCCACCACAGCTGCACGGACCAAAGATGGAGCATCCTTTACGGAGGACGCAGAATCACTTTTGGAAGAAGTCGGACAAATGAGTCGTCTCTTTCATGTATTACTGTGGGCAGCCAATGCCCGACGATTTCGAGTTTTGGGAACAGTGCGGGGATTGGAACGCATGGCCAGCCGTGGACTCATGACAACCCGACAATTGCAAGTGCTCAAAAAGCTTGACTTGCCCGAAGATCAAAAACACAGTGCTTGCCTCGAATGGATGATGATTCGTACCGAACGTGGGATTCAAGATGGGACCCTCATTAGTGATCCGGCTCATCGACAAATGCTGTTGGCAGAAATCGCAACTCTGCGGCTTACCTATGCCAAGATTTCTGACAAGTTGGCCGGGAGAATGCCCTTGGCGTACACACATTTTGTGCAGATTCTAGTGGATGTTTTTGTTTGGACCGCACCCATGGCATTGTATTCCACCTTGGGAGCCTGGTCGGTGATTTGCGTCGGGGTCCTGACTCTCTTCTACACAGGCTTGATGGATTTGGCCAAGATTTTTTTGGATCCACTCAACAATGAAGATTTTTGTAAAAACTCCATCTACATGGACATTGGTGTTCTCATTCGAGAGTCCAATGCTGGCTCGACCCGATGGATACGAGGAGCCGCAGAACTTCCGTTTTAGATGTCAACACATAGAATTATCGGGCCTAGCTAGCTACAGTAGTGATGTTTTTGTGTGCGAGCCTCGGCTGCACTAAATAAGTTTAATTATTTTTTCTGGTCCGTTTTGGATCGGGAACTGTGTGCGTGGTGCTTTATTGGATCATACGTGACCCATTTAAAATTGCTGTTGAAATCCCGCATAAATTTGTTGGATCTTTTTTGCGAACCGCCACCAAAATTGTCAAATATGATTTAACGTTCAAACGTGCTGAGACAGCCGATTGACCAATCATCGATCGGACATCTATCTCAAAGCTCGAACATGTTGTTGACATCGCCTGAAACAGCGTAGCATGAATCCAGGATCAATAATACTACATAGTGTATTCACGCAGTCTCCATCTTCTTCCATGCATACAAAATATAAATAGCAAGTAACTTGAGCTAATACGACCCACAACGATTGTTACGACTCTACATAGAAAGGCTCACATGCACTTGCTATGTTGAAGAAATTAGGCATGGGTAAGAAAAGTAAAAAGAATAAGTCCAAGTCTCCTACACGAAACCGTCCTCCTGCACCTCCTGCGTCCTCGACTAGTACTGCCAACCCAATCCCTTCCAATATCCCAACCAAGTCTCAGCCATCAGCTGCTGCTACAGGGCCACCCAGTAACCGTCCAGCGCCTATTGTGCCCAATCTACAAGGAGTCCCCAAAAAGGCGGCACCAACTCCTCCAGTAGCTGCTCCAGCTTCTGCACCCAAAAAGGAAACACCACCACCTGTAGCTGCCCCAGCTGCAGCTCCTGCCCCCAAAAAGGAGACACCAC
>Ga0163148_10007649_pt1 | contig 10088 bp, 5 predicted proteins | sample OliLakLV19MP7P2_FD_148606 | JGI IMG/M metagenome (GOLD analysis project Ga0163148, IMG submission 148606) | Freshwater microbial mat bacterial communities from Lake Vanda, McMurdo Dry Valleys, Antarctica- Oligotrophic Lake LV.19.MP7.P2 | ecosystem: Environmental > Aquatic > Freshwater > Lake >... | reverse complement strand
CTGCTTATACCATCCTTCAATTCCATACAAACTCCAATCAAAATCAGCTACACCAAGTTCACCTTTTCCATTTACCAGAAAAGCGGCACCATGATCCCGAATCCAATACCGCTCGCCCTTCATCGAATAGAATTGAATTTTTGTTGTGTCGATTGAGAGACTAGCCAATACTTTTTTGCAAACAGACAGAAGGGAGTCAGAGTCTGCAGCAATTTTTATTTGTACCGTTGGCATTAGACCGCTAATTACGTTCGCAATCACCGGGTAATAACTGGCATCTGTATCCCATCCAAACCAAACAGCCTGCTGCTCTTCAAATTCGGCAGGCATGTAAAAGTCGTTCGGATCTTTTTTTTCCTTACACGAGAACAGCAGAATAGCGACAACGAGGGAAAAGTAAATTGTTTTGCTCATACTATTTTTTTATTAATAACTTTTTAAACTGCTTCCGTCTGCCAATGCATAAGGGGTTTTTCATAAATTTTTTTATGTGCGTATGCACAGTATTCAGCCTGTTTTAACGTAGCCTTCATTATTAAAATAGTAAGGTAGTTTTATTTTTGTCAGTATGTCAATGCTTATCACATCTGCGTTATCCATTCTAAATATTACATTACCTGTGGTATTGCCACTATTGATATCAAACCGAAAATCATTGCCGTTCAATTGAAAAACTCCTTTAATGACGCTATTGTTTTTAAGCTGATAATTGCAGTAAAATTATTAATTTTAATGAAATTATTGGTGGTGAAATCACCGTTTAAAAAAGAATTGCAGCAGTAAGAAGATTGCCAGAAGTAGTAAGCCCTCCACCGATTAATATTACCCGTTGCAATAATATTGTTACTTACTATTAAGTTGTTTCTTTTGCGTACGTTGCCATCTACTTCTAATTATTTAGTGTCAATGTTATTCCAAATCCAATTGCGGCTGCCCGGTTTGGTTCAATATTTATCTTCATTGTCCAGCAACGACTACCAGAAAATGCCTGAATAAATAAAATACCCGGCTATACTTCTACATCTGGATAATTCTGAATCTGTTTGGCAAACCATAAAAACGGCTACTGGATTGGGTTTAGACCGCTACCCGGAGCCTCTCATCCCAGGTACAGAAGACAATCGATAGCACTAGAAACATCAGGTACTGGGCTCGTATTAGGTCTTGTGTTGCCAATACTTACATTTTGCGCATTTAATAAACTACAGCTTAAAGCCGTGATTAAAATGATTACTATTTTTTTCATTGCAGTTAATTTTTATTACAGCTCAAAGATGAAAATTTAATAAAGATGAAACAATAGCGAATATGGGGGAGATTGGAAGAAGGTTTAAGGGTTTAAGGTTGTATGCAACTCACCGCCTGGGTTTGGAAAATGTACCAGCCTTGTTATTTAGTACTTTATCCAACCATAAAAAACTATGTCAATTTTCATTTGAAAAAATTTATTAAATCCCAAAACGGGAACAGAAAATGACCATGTCGTACGGCTAAATTCATGGAGACAGGAAAGGAGGAATGCCGTTGTTTACGATGAAATAAAAAATTAATATTGGCTTAATCTATACTTTATTATCCACTTTAAGCCAACATTAATTATGTTATACAATTTTATCCCTGATTGCTTTTGATACAGCCTCAGTACCAGAGTGTACATGCAACTTTTCATAAATTTTCCCTACATGCGATTTCACGGTATCTGTTGCCAGAAATAATTCTGCAGCAATCATTTTATAACTTTTACCGGTAACCAGCAATTGTAATACTTTTTTTTCCTGAGTAGTAAGGTTGTACTCTTTGGCAGGAGATGCAGGTTGCAAATTAGTTTTGAATAATTCGAGCACTCTTCTTGCAATGCCGGGTGTCATCGGTGAGCCGCCTGCCTGCACATCTTTGATGGCTTGTAAATATCCATCTGGCGTGGTTGATTTCAAAATATAACCAGATGCACCGGCGCAAATGGCGTTGAAAATATATTCATCTTCATGAAAAACAGTTTGTATTAAAATGTGAATATCGGGGAAATGTTGCTTGACAAGCTTGGTAGCGTCAATGCCGTTCATACCGGGCATTTCAATATCCATCAGCACTACATCGCAGGGATTTTCTGTTATGCTTTCGAGCAAGTCGCTGCAATCAGGGTAAGCACCCGTGCAGGTAAAGCCTTCGGCATTACTGAGTAAAAACTGAAAGGTTTCCCTCAGGTGTTTGTTGTCTTCAAAAATTGTTACTCTTATCACAGATAATTATTTTATACAAAGGTCGAAAAAATATAAAAGCTGGCAATAGCGAAATCGGGTGATTCTTTACTTTGATTTTTTTGTAGTTTCAATTTTAGATAAAGTCTTTTTATACCTGTTTATTAACCAAAAATAGTACCTTTAAGCCATTATAATATGCAAAATAAACAACCTGATATTATTAACACAGCCCTGCTTTGGGAATATGATTTAACTACATTTAATTACAATAAGTCTTATAAAATTGTAATAGAAAGAGTGCTGGAAAGAGGCAACTTGCATGAATGGCGTGAGATGGTCAGCATTTACAGTAAAGCGCAGATATTAGAAGTAATAGAATGGAGTGCCCAGTTAGAAGAAAGGGATAAAATATTTTCAAGATTTTTTTTAACGTCCGAATTTTTACATGCTGCATAAAAACCCTTTCATTATTTCGCCGCATACTTTTCAATTAATTCAGCAATTGCAAAGTATTGCTGAATTAAATCATTTTTTTCTCGTGGAAGGTACTGCATTGGCATTGCAGTTGGGACACAGAAATTCGATCGATATTGATTTCTTTACGCAAAACAGTTTTACTGTTGCTGAAATTGAAGCTGCACTAAGGGGCAGGCATTCGTTTACTAGCACACTTGCCAGAAATAATACAATACTGGCAGTGGTTGATACTGTAAAAACGGATTTCATAAAACACGATTACCCTTTAATACATCCACCCATTACTGAAGAGGGCATAAGGTATCTTGGCAAAGAAGATATTGCCGGCATGAAAATACATGCCATTATTCAAAGCGGTAAAAGGCTGAAGGACTACATAGATATTTATTTTTTGCTTGAACATTTCAGCATGAACCAACTGATTGAATTCTTTTCAAAAAAATACACTTATTCCAACCCAATGATTGCGCTAAAAGCCATCACGTATTTTGATGACATTGATGAAGCTATTGACCCGCCAAAACTGCTACAACCATTGCCCCTGGACGCTATTAAAAAAAGAATACTCCACGCTACCCAAAAGCCGTACAGTATTTTCAATAAATAACTGTACTTGTATTATTTTTTGACAGCTAAATGCAGCAATTAAACAGAAAATTTCAACTCTACTGTTGTTCCTGTTCCATTTTCTGAAAATGTTTGTAACTGCCCCTTCAAATCCGCCGCACGGTGCTGCATATTATCAAGTCCATTTCCTTTTTTCACCAAGCTGCTGTCAAATCCTTTTCCGAAATCTTTTACCTGCAACATCAATTGGTTGTTTTGTATGGCAGCATTAATTTCAATGGTTGACGTACCGGAATATTTCACTGCATTGTTCACTGCTTCTTTAAAAATAAGGTAAATATTTTTTCGCTGTTCCATGCTGAGTTTTACTTTTTCCAAATCTTCCAATTGCATGTTTAGTTCTATATTTTTGGTACTGCAAATTTCATAAGCAAACCGTTCCATACGTTGCTTCAGGCTACCAGCTTCGGTTTCACCTGGTTTTATCATCCATACAATATCTCCCATCTTTTCCATCGTTTCTTTGGCATTGCTGCTCATTCTTTCCAGAATATTTTGATGGGTGGCTTCATTGCCGGGCTGTGTAGCCATCTGGCTCAGCATGTGTATGCTGCTGAGAGAACTGCCCACTTCATCATGCAAATCTGCTGCGATCTGATTTCTTAATTCGAGCTCTTTCAAACGCTGTTTCAGCCTATTCCTGTTTATCCGCATCCAGGCACCAATCAATATCAACAAAGCCACTGCACCCACTGCAACCGTCATCAATAATTGCTGTTTTGTTTTTTGCTGCTGCAATTCTTTATCCTTTGCCAGCAATTGAATGGTTCTGTCTTTTTCTTTTGCTTCAAAACTATTCTGCAGTTGCAGGTTTTCTTGGCTAAACTGCTTCCGTACCAGGCTGTCGCTGAGGGTGCTGCTTATTTCTAAAAAATTATATGCTGCTGTATCATTACCAGATTTGTGATAGATCATAGCCAGAGTAGCTGCCACCGTACGTTCCTTCGCCAGATCGTTTTCCTGTTTTATCATTTCGTAAGCTTTGAGGCCATAGCCTGTTGCTTTGGGAAAATTATTTCTTTCAAGCTCCACCTGGCTCAATGACTGATAAATTAATGCTTGCTGCAGTGTATTACCAGTTTGCAGCACATACTGCAATGCTTTGCTGAAAGCTCCTTCGGCAGCATCTATTTTTTTTAATAAAAATAATGCTGTGCCAAGTGCTAAGTTATAACCTGCAAGGTTTTCCACATCTTCAAGGCTATCTGCTATAGTTATGGCTTTGGTAAGTAATGGTACTGCTTTGCCCGGTTCATTATCTAATATAAAAATTGCGGCCCGTTCAGAATAATTCAAGGCGATCATTTGCCTGTTACCAGACAAACCAAAATAATGATCTGATTTATCGAGGCTGGCCAGCGCCTTTGGATGTTGATTTAATGACCGGTAAACACCATTAAGTATACTGTAAATTCGCCCAAGGCCATCATTGCTGCGCACTTTTTGAGCATAAACAATTGCAGTATCGCAATCTTTTAATGTAGCGGCATAGTTTTGTAAATTAAAATACACATCGGCCCGGTTAAGGTATGCAAGCCCAAGCCTTTTAATATTGCCTGCTTTAATAGCATAAGGAATGGCGTAGTTAATATACACCAGTGCAGAATCATATTTTGCGTTTACAGAAAACGCAAGACTGGTGGCATTGTGGCATTTTTCCATACCAGAAATAAAGCCTAATTGAGTTGCAAGAGCTGCGCCTTTTTTAAAATAAGGTAAAGCGGCCTGTGGGTCCTGGTAAATAATGGCAGCACCGGTATTCCAATACAGGTGTACTTTATTGGAATCTTCTTTTGCTGTTATTAACCGCTTTATCAAAGAGTCTGTTTCCGCACTTTGAGCATTCGCAGATTCTATACAACTAAGCATTATGCAGGCCAGTAATAAACTTTTCATTTCTAAATATACAGCAGCAATGTCAAAATGTAAGGGGTATCATTCAAATGGTCACTTTCGTTTACAACCGCCATCAGCCTTTGTCCATCTATTAAGGCGATGTTTCCTAAGGCTGACAGCGGTTACAATCCTGTTTTCACTGTGGTAATTTGTATGGAACTGATGCCTACTGCAAACAAAAATACTTGCAATAATTTTACTGCTTCACAATATGCACCGGCTGCAACGCAGTATTGGTTGATACAAGAAAATAATTCCCCGCCGCCAGATTTGAAATATTCCAGCTAAACGCATTGCTGCCTTTTCTCAACATCCTATAATTTGTTGCTACGGTTCTTCCATCATTGCTAACAATCCTGAAAAAAACCATCTCATCTTTTTCTATGGTTGCCATCACATTCAATGCTGATGATACAGGATTGGGATGAACAGATAATTTGTTAGCTTTTAACGAAAGCCCAGTCTTTACAATAGGAGAATAAGTGAAGCGGCCATCAATGTCCATCATTTTAAGGCGGTAATAATTATTGCCAGATTCAGGATTACGATGAAGGAAATTATAATACTTATCCGTTGTGCTATTGCCTGCTGCCTGCACGGCACCAATGGCAGTGAAAGGTTTTGTATCTGTTCGCCACTGCACTTCAAAATGTTTTGTGCTGGTTTCGCTGCCAGTTATCCATTGTAGTTCGCTTTGCTGTTGGGCATTCATCCTGCCATTAAATTCGAGCAGGCGCAAAGGCAATACTTGCGGCGTGGTTTCCGCTACCGTAACATCATCTATAAAAAAGTAGGTACCTGAGCCGCCATAAATTACTGGATCTCCAAAGTTACCGATGGTGATAAACGTGTAAGGTTTGTCGGCATACACGATTCCGCAAACATTTCTCCAGCTATTTTCTTCGGTTACTGGCTGGTCGGGTGTGGTGGCAATATGTGGAACAATATTTTGTCCATCAGAGGTATAGGTTAGAACCGGATCATTACTAAATACTGCACCAATATTATAAGCGTTTTTTGTTTCCGAGTTGCTTGCACTGACGTAAAAAGACACCAGGTAGTATTTGCCTTTTACCAGTGGTTGGGTAAGTTGGCCGCTTACATACTCACTCCAGCTACTAGTGGATAAAATCCCCAGTGAACCTTTACCACTACGGGGTATTTTATCCCGGCTGGTTCCTACATTACCAGGCAGATTCCCCCACAAACCATAAGGATAATCAGCATTCCAAATGTCAGGCGTGGCAAAGCTAGCGCTTGACCAGCCTTCTGCCAATTTCCTATTTGGAAGCAGTGCAGGCCCAAACGTTTCATTTGCTGGCAGCAGGTAGCGATAGTCACTCTCACAACGGGGGTTTAAAACAAGGTTTTGCCCCAGTTCAGCAATGCTTACACAACTGTTTGCCATTAAAGCATCTTCGCCAAATAACCCAATTTTGAATTCTGCTGATAATGCATTGGCTTTGCTGTATGCTCTTACAAAATAGTCAGTACCATTTATGAGACCAGCCGGCAAAACCATAATGTTGTTGCTGCATTGCACTGCCGTTAAATTACCCGGCATGCCCGAGAAGAGTTGTAGGGTTATGTCCCTGGTCTCAAACCCCGCTACTATTCTTTTGGTAGCAGCAGATACTCTAAACTTAAACCAGATATCATCATCAGGAAAATCTTGTATTGAACAACCGGCTGCAGGTAAGCTTTGTGTAGCGCCTGTAGTGTTTACGAAATATTGATAGTTATTTAATTCATCCAGAACCAAGGCTCCTGCTGGCTCATTAATGTTTTGACTGGTATTAACTTTTATGCCGAATATGCTGGTATTGCCTTCCGCTGATGTATTGGCAATGCGAACATAAACAGTATCACCTGCTGCAAGCCCATTAACGGCAAGTGTTCCCTGTCCACAATTAATTGCTTTGGAAGCCAATACAGCGCTGTCTGCAGCATAACCGCTAAAGGTTTCTATTCGGTAAAAGTATCCTGTAAGTTGCTCATTCCAATACGAATTAAAAGCACTGGTACTAACCGTGTGTGATGCCTCCGTTGCTATAAAATAAAACCATACATCATGGTGGATATTGTAGTTGGCATTGCTGCATATTTTACCAAATTGTTTGGAAGCACCATGCAGGTAATAGGATGGCATAGATTGTACATTACTTGATGATAAAGGGAGTTTGATGGCACCAGACATCTCATCATTAACCGGTTTTTGTATGATAGTAATCTTGTTGTTTACAACATTACCATACTGCCTGATGTAGTAAGTTTGACCCGGTACCAGATCTGTAAAAGTGCGTGCCTTGTGCAGTGCAAACGGACTGCCCTGTTGGATGCAAGCCAAACTCATTAAACTACCACAACCACCGCTAAATACCTGGAAGCCCAGTGTGGTACCATCAGAGGCATTCCCATTCTCCCGATTACTAATAACGGCCATTGAACTTTGTGTGGCGGTAAATTTGTACCAGATATCCCTTGTAAAAAACACTGTAGCACATGCCGGTAAAGAAGTACTTGCATGTATTATACCATTGTTATTCATAGGTTCATAAATAAGCCCTTGTTGGGGTATAAGCTCTACCGCACCCATGCAGGTATCATTTGCCGGCAGGCTATTTATATCAATTGTAAAATTGCCTGCTGCGTTTCCTGACGTGTAGTAACGTAAAAAATAGTTGTTGCCTATAACAAGGCCGCCTACCCGTTCGGTACGCTCGTTTACATTAGCTGGTAGCTGTTGGGAGCTACTACAGTGAATACTATTGAGACTGTTGCACCCGCCAGAAAATACCTGGAAATTAAAATTTGAGGTTGGAGCATCTGCGGTTATAAGACAAGCCGTGTCTGTTGCATTAAACCGGTACCAAACATCTGCGATATTATTTGTATTTATGCAGGATGGTATAGATTGCGTAGCTCCTTTGTTATAACCAATGTTTGTACGCAATAAATTATAAGGTTTTACAACCAATGGGATGGCACTACCGCATTCATCATTGGAAATTTGCGGTGCTATGCATATATAGGCCGTTTGTTCCGGACTGCTTATGCCCCCTGCGACAAGGTAATAATAGTTGCCAACCGTAAGACCATTATAGCTAAAATTAGCAGCTCCGCTGTTAACCAGGCAACTAGTTGCTCCACAACTGCCCTCCAGCAAGCCCAGCTTTAAAGCAAATGCTCCATCACCGGAAGTTGAAACTGTAATGCCGGTTGAGGTAGCTTTAAAAATATACCAAAGATTTCTTTCTGTGGAATTCAAACATGGCATGGTGGATTTTGTTGCCGTTATGCGGTTGACGGCAAAACTATTTTCACATTTAAAGGAACTGCTTATAGAAATCGTATCGGCATTGGCACACTCATCATTAGGTGGTGTGCCTTGGAATATGGCCATTTTGAAAGTTACAACAACAGGTGCGCCCACCCGTATATAATATATACTCCCAATAGAAAGATTACTTAATTGCAGGTTAGCCGTACTTCCGCCCGTGTTGAAATTATGATACGCAAGCGGGGTAAAATTACCTGGTACGCCTCCGTAAACCTGGGCCTTGGTTTGGGTCATAGGCGTAAGCATATATACAGTATGCGACGTACTGGTAGCAATAAATTTATACCATAAATCTTTATGTCCATTGAATTGTGCATTGAAATAACAATCGTTATTTAAAGGAACAGTTGACAGGGCATTGCTAAAACGCAATGTTTCAGAAACAGGTGCGTTTACAGCATTTACCGGCAATAGCGCAGCACCAGTACATTCATCATTTATTGGCTTTGATAACAGTGATAATTTATGACCTGTTTGCACACCAAAAGTACGCAGGTAATATTGCTGGCCCGGCACAAGGCTCACTAAATCAGGGAAACTCAAGGATGATGGATTGCATTGCATACTTGTAAGGCCAGCACAACTACCGGAAAATAACTGATATCTACCTCCGTTTACTACTTGTTCAAGAACCACAGCAATATTCGTTTCGGGGGCTATAAAGCTATACCATAAATCACGGGCTGTACCGCTTAAATTTCCTGAACAATCAGGTATGGTGGATGCCTCCGGATTAGCGTAGAAATGCCACTGAAAAGCAGAATCACTTAACTGACCGGTATTCCCTATTGGCAAAGTCATGGCACCACTGCAAATATCATTTGGATACACAAACTGTGCTTGTGTTTTTAAAACACTTATTGATAAAAGCAGTAAAGCAATGGTAAAGATTTTTTTCATAACCCATTTTATTTTTGTAAAAAATGTTCCTGGTAGTACTTGTAACCTCAACTCAAAATTGAAAAATAAAAGAGGAATGGACAATAGCGAATTTGGGGGATATTTTTATATCAGGCAAGTCTAAAAACCTTCCTTCAAATACAAAATAGCTATCAACATTTGAATAAAGGATACAGGAGTTTAACGCCCTCCCGTATCTTTTCTTTTACCAAATGAATACTGTTTATAATAAATTTACTGCTTCACAATATGCACCGGCTGCAACGCAGTATTGGTTGAAACCAGTTAATAATTCCCCGCCGCCAGGTTTGAAATATTCCAGCTAAACGCATTGCTGCCTTTTCTCAACATTCTATAATTTGTTGCTACGGTTCTTCCATCATTGCTAACAATCCTGAAAAAAACCATCTCATCTTTTTCTATAGTGGCCATCACATTTAATGCTGATGATACAGGGTTGGGATGAACTGACAACTTGTTAGCTTTTAACGAAAACCCTGTTTTTACGATGGGTGAATACGTGAAGCGGCCATCAATGTCCATCATTTTAAGGCGGTAATAATTATTGCCAGATTCAGGATTACGATGAAGGAAATTATAATACTTATCCGTTGTGCTATTGCCTGCTGCCTGCACGGCACCAATGG
>Ga0163148_10007646_pt1 | contig 10093 bp, 5 predicted proteins | sample OliLakLV19MP7P2_FD_148606 | JGI IMG/M metagenome (GOLD analysis project Ga0163148, IMG submission 148606) | Freshwater microbial mat bacterial communities from Lake Vanda, McMurdo Dry Valleys, Antarctica- Oligotrophic Lake LV.19.MP7.P2 | ecosystem: Environmental > Aquatic > Freshwater > Lake >... | reverse complement strand
GATCCAGGCCTGACGATGGATGCCGCCGAAGAAGGTGTAGTCGGAGACCAGCGGCGGGTAGTCGAGGTTGTGGCGGTTGTCGACCGTGATCTGCAGGTCTTGGTCGGCTGTGGCGCGCAGGTGCGGAGTCAGGTCAGCGGTGAAGGCGGTGAATCCGGTGCGATGCTCAAGAATCATCTGGCCATTGAGTGAGACCTTGGCCTTGGCGTTGGCCGCGCCAATCGTCAGGAAGATCGACTTGCTGCGCCAATCGTCGTGAATGCGCAAGGAGCGTTGGTAGTAACCGACAGCTCGCTTGTAGGCATGCCTGACCTGGGATCCATCCTCGGCGTTCCAGGTGTGAGGGATGGAAATATCTGTCCACTGGGCCGGGAGCGGAGCGGAAGTCTCAGAATCCACCACCTGGAAGAGCCAATGTTCATTGAGCGACTGGAATATCCGCTCTTCAGCAGGTGCGGGGGCGAAGGGAACCGCCAGAAGCGCCATGGTGACCATCAGCGCACAACCGGAGCCACCGCTCGGAATTAGGCGAACAGGAAAACGGGCGCGTCTCACGGGAAATGGAGTCTGTACATACATTCACCTCTGCCAATGGGATCCATTCCCATCACTTCAAGTTGGACTTGAGCAAACCCTTGGTCTCCATCTCCCGTTGTTCAGATGCACCAAACGCGCCGCACCCCAGCAGGCCGAAGATCGGCAATGCCAGCAACAGCACTTCACATTGTTCGATTTTTCAGTCATCGAACCCCACGCCATCACGAGCAATGATCGCGCGAACAGCACTGAGCTTACTGATCAGATCTCGGCGATAGGCGGCCATCGCCTCCCGATAATCGGCCAGCTTTAGCTCGTTCGCGGGAGCCTTCACCCAGGCCGCGTGGATGGCTTCGATTGAGTCCTTATAGTATCCAAGCCACGTGGTGCCGTTAGGAGCTAAAAGCCTAGGCGCAACCAAACCCCTACGGGGCATGATCCCCAAGATACGGCGTAACGCATCATCGAACGGATACGTTCGGAAACTGTACCGCAGCCATTCCAAGGGACCTTCGATGTTGGCGTTCATCGTGGCCAATTCACGATCGACTACGCGTAGTATCAGCGCCTTCGGGTCGTATTCTATCCGGTCGCGCCAGCGTGATGGGTACTTGTCCAGGTACGATTTCACATGACCGGGATACAGTCGATCGGGCATTTCCAATCGGATCATAAACTGACCTGACGGCCAAGAAACCTCCTTCCATCCACCCTCTGAGCCGATCATGCGATGTTCGGCGATGTACTGGCCGTGTAGCTTAATGATCTTCAAGTCGGATTGGTGGCTGGCCACTTCGACAAGCATGTCGTCGTCTGTCATTGGGCGGTCGTACCAAAACACCCAGTCACCGGGTCCCCCCGTGAAAAACGAGCCTTTTTTCGGCACACAGCCTCGTGCCACCTGGATCCGCGACGTGTTATTCCACGCCCACTTATTCCAGGCGTCGATGTATCCGCCAGGCGTGGCGGATACATATCCTTCCGGCACCGGAGCAAGCCACTTATCCGGAAGAGTCCGCGCCCACGCTACTTGTTCTGGGGTGGGGGCGGGGGCGAGTTCGCGGTAGGCAGCACCGATTCCCGGATCACTGTACGTGAAATAGATGATATCTTCTGGCGACATCACTTTTGAAAGAACAAAGGGCACACGTGTCCCCTCATCATTCATTTTTTTTGACGTTGCCAGATCAGAAGAAATGTGAATTATATTCCTTGAAATTTCAGACCACAGACGATCTGGAAAAGCCCTGGGCGCCTGTGGCCAATTCACACTATGGCGGATTTCACCGCCGAGTTTGTATGTCCACTCACCTTTGCGAACTGATTCAGGGATGTCCTCTCCGACAGCGAGAAAGGCCAGGAGCATCAAAATGGTCACTTGCGCTTTGATCATTTGATCACTTCCTCGAACAGCTTACGGACCATACGCGTCATGTCTTGATTCTGATTAGGCTGGCCGGGTTTCTTGCTGCGTTCAATCAGCGTGCGCAACAGCGGATTGGCGCCTTCGACAGACAAGGCTTCGGAAGCGATCGCCAATGGCACTCGTGAGTCCGCCTCCGACGGACCACCATGCCAGCCTGGATAAGCGTCCCCTTCGTGCACGGCATTGAAGCCCGCTTTGGTATCGGGAACGAGAATGATGTCGCCACAGCGCGTACCTGCTGGCGTGGAACCCACCCGGTCGTCCATAGCACGAATGCGCCGAGCGAAATCTACCCAGTTCGAGTCACGATGACGAGCTTCAATGTCCTCCAGTGAAACCAATTCGCAAAGCGGCTGTCCGTTTACATAAGTCACGCCTGCCAATCCGACTATCTCGTAATCCGTCGGATACGGCTCTCCGTCCAATTGAAGACGTGAACGATAAAAATAGCGAGAAACCTTCGGTATTTTCAAGGTTTACCAATGGGCAACTTCACGCGCTTATTCAAAACCAACTCCGTCGCGCGCAATGATTGCGCGAACAGCACTGAGTTTATTGATCAGATCTCGGCGATAGGCGACCATCGCTTCTCGATAATCGGCCAACTTAAGGTCACTCGCAGGGGTCTTCACCCAGGCCGCGTGAATGGCCTCAATTGAGTCGTCGCGGTATCCAAGCCACGTGCGATTATTAGGAGCAACAAGCCTAGGCGCAACTAACCCACTGCGGGGAATTATCTTTATGATGCGCCGGAAAGCATCATCGAACGGATACGTTCGGAAACTGTACCGTACCCATTCCAACGGACCTTCAATGTTGGCGTTCATCGTGGTCAACTCCCGGTCTACGACACGTAGTATCAGCGCCTTCGGGTCGTATTCTATCCGGTCACGCCAGCGTGACGGGTACTTGTCCAAGTATGACTTCACATGACCGGGATACAGTCGATCGGGCATTTCCAAACGAATCATGAATTGACCTGACGGCCAAGAAACCTCCTTCCATCCACCCTCTGAGCCGATCTTGCGATGTTCGGCGATGTACTGGCCGTGTAATTTGATGATCTTCAAGTCGGGTTGGTGGCTGGCCACTTCGATGAGCATGTCGTCATCTGACATTGAGCGATCGTACCAAAACACATGGTCACTGGGACCACCGGTGACACCCAAACTCTTTTTTGGCACACAGCTACGCTCAATCTGGATCCGCGATGTGTTATTCCAAGCCCACTTGTTCCAAGCGCTGATATATCCGGTTCCGTTCCGCAGGATAGAAACGTACCCTTCCGGCACCGGAGCAAGCCAAGTATCTGGAAGGGTCAGTGCCCATGCGGCTTGTTCTGGAGTGGGGGAGGGAGCGAGTTCTCCGGAATTCCACTCGCCCGGCTTATCACCATAAACCACCTTAACGATATCGTCGAGCGACGCAGTCTTAGATCGCACAAATGCATCCAAGGTCTTGTCACTCGCCATCGCCTTCAACTCGGCTTCATTCATGCGAACCATGATAAAACCGCGTGGAACTTGCGCCCAAAAATCATCTGGGATTCTCGCCTGAGGAAGTTTGGTTCCGTCCCATTTATACTGCCACTCACCCTTCTGGATCGATTCGGGGATTTCCTCCCCTGAAGCCACCAGCATAAGCCCCATCAACACCGCAATAAAAAACCGGCTCATTTGATCACCTCTTCGAACAATTTGCGAACCATGCGCGTCATGTCCTGATTCTGATTCGGCTGGCCGGATTTCTTGCTGCGTTCAATCAATGACCGCAGCAGAGGATTGGCACCTTCGACGGATAACGCCTCTGACGCAATAGCCAGCGGCACCAAGGAATCGGCTTGTGACGGGCCGCCATGCCAACCCGGAATTACGAACGCGTGGCGTGACCGGCGATCTACTCGTCTACTCGGACGTGAGCGGGGGAAATGCGGGGAAATGGCCTGGAATTTCGATGGAATCCGGTCGGGTAGTACAGGTTGTCTGTGTACTTTCCCTCTCCACAGAAACTCAGCGATAATCATATGCAATAGTCGCCAATAAAGCGGAGATGCTGTCTCCTTCCAACGCGGGGATCAGCTTCTGTATCCTGCCAGTTAATTCCGACTCTGTCTCTACTTTAAAAAAAGGAACAACTATGTCATGAGCTAGATCATAATACTTAATAATAATTTCCTTATCTTTATCGCAAAGCGAGTCAATTCTTATTCTTCCCCCATTTAAACTATGGGCTCGTATTAGATTATTAATGTCGATTGTCACTGTGCGTCTCCTTAATTTTCCTTAGTCGGTTTATCGTGACCAGAGCAAGATTTCCTCTAGGGTTGTTGGATTTATTCTCCATATTTCTTGAACGTTCAAATTTTTGGTAAGGGCAGGAAATTCAATCCTAGACCAGACGGAAGTTTCAGCGACACCATCCCCCAAGGCAACATATACTTTCCCAGATGCCTCCTTGGCAAATTGCTCGGAGACACCATCCCACACAGCTATACGATATTCGTCCTTCCAGATATATCCGAGACGCTCCTTGTCATTGAATACATCGGAAACCCCCTTCGCATCCATACGAACCTCCAACGTTTCAAGCCCTTTAGCCTCGGCTATAACCTTCGCCTTTCCCGAACCCCCTCTACCTAAGCCTGACCAAAACATGGTTCGATTCGCTGGCGGCTCCAATTTAATGATGCGGGCCCCATCCGCCCTTACCACATGTGCAAGTTTGGATTCCTCAGCCAATGCATCCAAGCCTGCAGCCGCCCATGCCTTTGGATTGATCTTCTTATGATTTTTTTCGACAGACCTCATCGCTTCAACCGGCGATTGGCCAAGCCGATTTTTATAATGATACATCAACGTCCAAATCCGCTCTCCATCGCGGCCATAGCCTCCTTTTGCAAGCCATCGCGTCTTTTTCATCTGATCCCAAATGAATGCCATTTTACCCATAGCTCGCGTAATGGCGCCCTGCATATTCAAGGGCATCTTCTCAAGCCATTTAGCCCTTTGAATATTTCCTAAAATTCTTCCCACCGCGGTGATTTTTGAGACCGACCCGGCCGCATTAACTAGCTGTGCGCCCTTGAGCATAGGCAGGACAACCAGCACAACCTCAAAGAAAATGCGACCCGCACAAACACCCTTATGGTAATCATCCAGCGCCTCATGCTCATCTATTAGCTCACTGAAAAACTCAGAGCCAATTTCTGCGTAAATTGCATACTCCCCCAGGATTCGCTCCTGCTCTGCGATGTCCTTTGAGGCTAAAGCTCTGTAGAGAGCGAGCCTGTCCCCCTGCACTTTTGTTAATATTTTTGCGACCGTTTCCGCGGCTTGGCCAATGGCCTCCGCGTTCTGCACATCGGCCTCTAACTCAGCAAAAGCTGCGCGCTCTGCATCTTCACTCACCCAGGAAAGCAACAAAAGCACACCGAGCTGTTGCGCCTTAAACGGACGCACCGCCACTGCTGCCACAACCTCAATGGTTCCGGTAACCAGGGATGCTCCTCCTCCTATTGCTCCAGCTACAAAGCCCTTTGCGTAGGCAATGGCACCATCTTCTCGCTCGTCTTCCTCTCTCTCCTTGACCGGTGGCGGCTCCCCCTGGTTACCCGCCGGTAACTCAGAATTTGCAATAAGCATCAACGCTTCTGGCTCTTCTCCGTTCGCCGTCGCCAAATAATATTTACCAGATACTTTGATGACCTTGCGTTCCCCTGCTTTTGTTGGGACGGTGAATTCACTCCTGGAAATAATCTGTTCCGGACCTTCCACTTCGAATGCCATGATGGTCGCCGAATCACGGTCATCCTGATAAACTACTTCATAGTAAGTCGAATGTAGGCGCCCAGGATCAGCTCTCCCTTCTTGGTCCGTGGGGGCCACTGGCCCCTGAATGGATGCTGTTGCGTAGGTGGTTGCACCCAGTCCCGTTTGAGACGCCTGTATCACCAATTTGGTGGTTGAAAGTGAAGCGCAGTCGACCAGGGCGGTAATGCCCAGCGTACCGTCGGCGCTAGCCGTGTTCTGAAATGTGAGCGAAATTGAAGAATCCGACGACACCCACGAATCACCGATTTTAGTCAATGCTGCACTAACCATTATGCCACCTGCACCGCGAGAAATAGTCACCGAAATCGGATGAGACCCATCCAGCCCATCAGGCGAAGACAGAGCCATATTATAGTAATCTGAGATAAACTTATTCCCTCCATTACGCCGGAAAACAACTGTACGCGCTTGCCAGGAAATCGTCGATGCGTCTACCATTGCAACGAACTCATCGATCACTCCGCTCTGAGCTTGAGCCAATACGCCTGGCAGCACAGAAAGACCGAGTGTTTCTCCACGCAAAGTGAGACCACTTGTTCCAGACTTACGCAATGCTTCACTAGTAGTGACTGCTTCCGGAGCAAAGCGCGCTGTTACAGATAGCGACAAAGTCGCAGCCCCTGATTCGACGGCAGCTGGGTCGACGGAGGACAAATCGATGTCCGCAATAAAAGGTTGCTCTAACCGCACAAAACCGCCAGTCGCCTCACGCTCCGGTGACGGGTCCGATCCGCCATCTCGTCGTGCCTCAATAACCGCCTCAGCACTTCCAATTTTACCTAATCGTGGGTCCTTGGCTCTAATCGCAATCGTGTTGGTTCCTGGTTTCAGCTTAACAGGGATTTCAGTGGCGAAGACGCCTGAAAAATGGTATTTTCTTGGCGCAATGCCTTGACCTTTTGTCACTTGGACAGGAACCACTACCGGCGTTTCTTCTGCGCCAGGATATATCGTAACTTGTTCGATTGTTCCTCCCGCACCTGGGACCATGTCGCACAATAACGAACCGATGGTTCCTGACACTGTTATCCGCCCACTGACTGCATTAGGATCAACCTGATCGTATTCATCATCAGGCGTAAAAGTTAGCGCCGAGATGATGACTTTGGGATTGGGGCTGGATGCAATCATGGCATCGCTTTCCAAGTTGGATATCGATCCATCATTATTGAATTTACGCGGGGTTCGCTTCACCAACGCCAACGCCTCCTTCATCCGATGCGCCCCATTGGCTCCGGCGTACGCCGCGCTCAACTCATCCGAGTATTCCTTCACCGCACCCAACTTGACATCGACATGGTAGAGCGCCGCCGGCACCTCGGGGCCGAGCGCCACCTGCAACTCCAACTGCTGCCGCTGCCACACATTCCCATCCGGATAAACCATTCGCTGCGATACGATGGCGATCTTGTCCTTGAGTTCGTCCGCAGTCTTACCCGCGTACTCCGACACCGGGATCGTCAGATCCTGGTCATCCTGCGTACGGAAGTGCACGTAGTCGCCGGTCTTCGAGAACAGGTCCGCACGCAACTGGTCGGTGAAGAACCCCGCCGATATGCGAATGATGCGAATTCCGCCCGTCGCCACGACGTCCGGTGACAGGCGGATGGCATTAAGCCAGTAGGCGGTGAGGTTCCCGTAGTCGAGGTTGCCGTTCGGAGCGGCGAGCGAGTAGGGGCTGATCCGTACCGGCTCCTGGTCGTAGAAGGGCGGCGGCGGAGTCTCGCCCGATGGTGACGAGGGACTCGAATCTTCATCTGAAAAGTAGCCGTAGCCGATATTGGAGAAGCCTGACATCACGTGCTCACGCGCTGGCATGAACATTCGGGAGAGGCCATTCGCATACGACTGCGCCGCCGTCGGATCCGTCGGATCATTGGTCGCACCAACCGTGATCAGACCCGTGCTGAACGGATAACCGGCGGGTTTTTCAGTCACCGCGATGCGCACACGATCGCTGTCCCCGAGACTGGCCTTGGGCTTCCAGGACGGGGTGATGGTGATGATCGCGGGACGCATGTAGCGGTCATCCGCATTGCCCGGACTGATCTCGGGGTCCAGGGGAACGACGGTGGTCGCCGCAAAGCGGTCGAGCGGATTCGAGCCGGAGTTGAAATAATCCTCGTAGGTCTTTTTGTAACTGGTCTCACGTTTGAACGTCCAGGTCCAGGAGAATTTTTCCGGGTCATCTGGATTGCTGCCATTGAACTTGCCAAACAGCGACCAGATCCCGGATTCCGTGGGGAAGGTGTACGCTTTGGGGCCATCATCATCGTCGTCCGACCACGGGAACGCCTGTTGGTCGATCGGATTTTCTTGTTCCGGTCGGTAATTAACGAACGTATCCCCCTGGTCGCGGGTGCGATCGAAGGTTCCCGACGCGATGGGCTCAACATAGCTCGCGAAGTTGGCTCCGATGGTCCTTGCCACAAACGTCACCTGACCTGAGGTACGATTTCCTGCGACATCGGCGACGATGAAGTTGCCGGTCGCCGAGGCCCACGCATACGGCTCACCAGCTTTGTAGAGCGATGGGCCCGCCGTGGAGATGGGCTGATTCAGACGCCAGCCGCCCGGTGAATTCCCCGTCCCGATTGGCTGAGACCAGCGAGAACGCATCAACGTCTGGTCCGTGGCCTCCGTTCCTTGCCACGCGAGCTGACAATCCTCACTTGCTCCGTCGAGAAAACGGAATGGCGACGTAAGTGACGTCACATCATTCAAGCTGGGAGATTCCGTGTCGACTGTGATCATGATGAACTCGACATCATCGATTTCATTGCCGGCCTTGTCCTTCACCGACAGACGCATGCGGTAATCGCCATTCTGCGTGCCTGAGCGGGGTCTGCTGTCTGGCAGTGCGGCAATTCCTTTGATGAGCAGACGTTGCTCGGTGGATGCTTCTTCTTGATCTGGACGGTCGGCATCGGCGCTGTCCTTGTCGAGGACGCTCAGCGTCAATGGACGAGACGTTCCATTCCCCGCGATGGTCCGGCCCTTAGCGACCTGGGCGGTGATGCGTTTGTCAACGCCCGTAACATCAGCGACGGCAGCGATCACACCATTTCCGAGATCGGTCTGACCAAAGGTCTCACGGCTGTATGTGGCACGTAGGGATTTGTTCCACGCCTCGGCTTCCTTGTTCACCCAGAAACGCGGTGGGTCGTTGCGTACCAGCGGGAATTCGGTGCGGCCGGACTCGCGGTCACCCGCATCCAGCCAGAACCGCTTAGGCAGCAACAGCGTGAGCGTCGGCTTGGTCCGGTCGATCGTCATGCGATACGGTTCACCACTGCTCTCGCCAAATCGGTCTATGAGTTTGGCCCCGGTATCTTCCTCATGATGCGCGAAGATCTGTACGCTCAGGTCATGCTCACCTTCCGACAGGGTGAAGCTGGCGAAACCAGATGATCCCGGAACCTCTTCCTGCTGATCGCCGAGGGTGACCAGGATCCGGTCGATGTAGGCACCAGTCGCAGAACGACCGGCCACGAATATCCGCGTTACATCTTTTTTACTGTAGTGGTGTTTGACTTCTTCCAGGACTTCTGGGTCGGAACCGGACTGGCTCTCGGACAGATTGACGTCGACAGTGAGATCCGCCTGCCAATCAATAGGCGTTCCTGGTTCCGGCGTCGTTACTGGCTGGATGGTGAAGGTGTGCGACACCGACTCAGCCGGGGCATAGAGGTTATCACCGACTTGCTCCGCGGTGATGGTCACGTTCCCGCTCTGTAACAGGTAGAGCGTCGATCCCAGGAGCTTCGCTACCGAGGGATCCGACGATGTCAGCGTGACTGGCAATCCCGAGGCCGCGGACGGTTGCAGTTTCAGTGGCACTGCCCCAAGGGTCTGGGCCGGAATGGCGGCGAACGTGATGGTCTGGCTCATCCGTTCGACCGTGAGCGTCTGGGGCACCGGTGTGGCGGCCAGATAGTTGTTATTGCCGTTCTGATTCGCGGTGATGACCGTCGTCCCGCCTATGAGCAGAGTGACAACGCCACCAGTAACTCTGGCGACCGCCGGATTCGAACTGGTGTAGGTGATCGGGAGCCCGGCGGACGACATCGCTGACAACGCAAATGGTTGGCCATTCACCGGGCGGCTCCCCAACGATGGGAAGGTGATGGTCTGCGCCGCCCTCGCGATCTCGAAGGATTGCCACACATCACTTGCGGCTTGGAACTGGGCATCACCCAACTGAACAGCGCGGATGGACACGTAGCCCGCATTCAGCACACGCAATGAATTGCCTTCGATGGCTACGGCATACGAAGAATTGTTGATATAGGTGATCGGC
>Ga0163148_10007645_pt1 | contig 10093 bp, 7 predicted proteins | sample OliLakLV19MP7P2_FD_148606 | JGI IMG/M metagenome (GOLD analysis project Ga0163148, IMG submission 148606) | Freshwater microbial mat bacterial communities from Lake Vanda, McMurdo Dry Valleys, Antarctica- Oligotrophic Lake LV.19.MP7.P2 | ecosystem: Environmental > Aquatic > Freshwater > Lake >... | reverse complement strand
GTCGAGGGAGAGAGTCACGCAGTCAGTGTGAGGCAACGCCGGGCGGAGGCAAGAGAGATGGTGCTGCTGGGAGGTCGAGCGCTCACGCTTCGCTCATGACGCCCGCGATGGCTCGTCCCCGACGCCCTCTCCCGCGCAGCGCTGCGGTGCCGCGTGAACTGCTCGATCGTGGCCCGTCGCCTTGTCTCATGGTCCTTGCGGGCCCGATGGAAGTCGCTGTATTTCCTGACGTAGAGCAGTGGCCCGCCGATCGCCACGAGCAGGGCGAAGACACCGAACACGGCCACCATGCCGCCCATGCCGCCCATGCCGCTGCCGGACCACATGTCACTCGTGCAGGTGACGACGAAAATCCCGAAGGCCGCGAAGAGGACCGACGCGCCGACGACGAGCGCCATTCCGCCTCCACTCGGATTCTCACGCGCGCCGCCCTCATACGCAGCCGTTTTGTACCTGTCCTGAACCATCTGCCACTCGTGATCGATTCGAAGCAGTTCGTTCTGCAGCTCGAGCCGCGCGAGATCCTCCTCGACCGGTGCGAGGTCGGCGACCGACGGAGCAGACTCGGACTCACCGAGCACGACCCGCTTGGCGCGTTCGAACTCCTGGCGCGACAGCTCGCCGTAGTCGTACAGCCGCCGCAGTTCCCGAAGCTCCGTAGAGACGCTCTTCATATCGAAAACCCTCGCGTAATCGACACACGAGACCGATCGTACTCAGTCCCGGCGCACAGGCAATGGGAGCCCTCAGTGGAGCTCGTCGCGGGCGCCGCGTCGCCTGTGCAGTACTGCCGTGCATGCCGTGCATGCCGTGCCCCCCCTCCTGATCTGTGCTCCCTGCCGCTGGCGTCGCGGGCGTTCACTCGCTCCTCCAAAAAGCACCACAGGACGCCGAAGCGCCCTGTGGTGCATCTCAAGGAGGAAAGGGATCCTGTGTGTCTGTTGAGCTCTGGGGTTGAGGGTCTGGGGTTGAGCTCTGGGGTTGAGCTCTGGGGTTGAGCTCTGGGGTTGAGGTTCTGGCGAGTGGCCCGCGCGGGCGTCACCGCACCAGCACGACGCTGACGACGCCGTCGCGGAGGACGCGCAGCCGCAGCGGCTGTTCCGCAGTCATGGAGCCGATGGCCCTGGCCAGCGTTTCCGGCGAGTCGATCGAGACGCGGTTGAGGGCGATGATCACGTCGTCGGGTTCGATTCCGACCGCTGCGGCGGGCGAGCCCTGGGCGACGGCCATGACTCTGGCTCCGCCGCGCACGCCGAGTTCGGCGCGTTCGGTGGTGTCGAGACCGGCGATGTCGATTCCGAGGCGCTCGCGGACAGCGTCGAAGGCGGGTGCCTCGGGGGTCATCGGGACCGGTCCGGTGGCGACTCGCTCGGTCGGTCGCTTGCCGAGAACCGCATCGAGCGTCTCGGTCCTGCCTTCGCGGAAGATCTCGAGCTTGACCTTGGTGCCTGGCATCATGTTGCCGACGGTGCTGATGAGCTCGTGTGGAGTGGTGACGAGTCGACCGTCGATCCTGACGATGATGTCCTCGTCGCGGAGCCCGGCGTCGTGCGCCGGAGTCGACTCGGTGACGTCGGCAATCAAGACGCCGCGGCCGTCGTAGCCGAAGGAGCGGGCCAGCTCCTGATCGAGCGGCTGCGGACGAACGCCCAGGAACCCTCGTTCGACACCGCCGTTCTTCAGTCCGTCGGCGACCATCTGCACGGTTCGCGAGGGAATTGCGAAGCCGATGCCGTCGCTGCCGCCGGTCTGGCTGCGGATGGCGGTGTTGATGCCGATCACCTCGCCTCGAAGGTTGACCAGCGGACCGCCGCTGTTGCCGGGGTTGATGGCTGCATCGGTCTGGAGGAAGTTCTCGTAGAGCGAGACGCCGATTGAACTGCGCTGCGTGGCGCTGACGATGCCGCTGGTGACGGTGTGCTCGAGCCCGAAGGGACTGCCCACCGCGACGACCCAGTCGCCCTGTTCAAGGGCATCGCTGTCGCCGAAGGTGGCGGCGGTGAGATCGCTGGCCTCGATCTTGATGAGGGCCAGATCCGCCTCGGGGTCGGCGCCGAGCACCGTCGCCGGATACTCGCGACCGTCATCGAGACGCACGGTGAGTTGGTCGGCGCCGTTGACGACATGGCTGTTGGTCACGATGAGACCGTCGCTGCCGATGATCACGCCGCTGCCCTGGCCGCGCAGTTCCGGAGCACGGCCGCCGCGGGGGTTGAACTGCTGCGGGGCCTCGCCACCGAAGAAGCGGCGACGGAGCTCTTCAGGAATGCCCTGCTGACCTCCGGGGACCTCGCGGCCCGCCGGGATGGTCTGTCGCTTGACGGTGTCGATGTTGACGACCGATGGGCGGATCGCATTCGCGGCATGACGGAAGGCGCGGGAGATCGAGTTCGCGGCTTCGATTGCCCGAGTGGTTTCGGCATCGGGCTGCGGTGGCTGACTGGCGAGAGCCATCCGAGTGATTCCGGCGCTCGACAGCACGAGCGTGGCCGCACCAAGAGCCACCATCGCAACGGCGGAGACTCGACGGCGCGTGAGGGTCGCGGTCAAGGTCGTGCCCATCGCGGTGGTGGATCGCTCGAGACCGGCGCAGTGATCTGCGGAAGTCCGGTCGTTCGCGTGCGGGGGTGCATCGAGCTCATCGGCGTGCTGCTTGCAGGAACCGGTCATGGCGTGAGGTCCTTTCGGTGTGTTCACTCGAGGGCAGTCGTCCTTCCCTCGTCAGTGTTTCAACGCAGAGGCTTCTACGGAGATTGCATCGGCCGCGTTCACAAAGAGTTGTTACCGATGTGGCAAATGGCGCTCGGCGACAGGACTGCGGGAAACCCCTCAAGAGGTCTGCCCAGAGCCCGGCGACAGGCTGGCGGCTCGGCCGTGGAGCACGATGCGCCGCCGCCGCGGCTCCGGCAGCCAATTCGGCAGCCGCCGCGGAGCTTCGGTGTTCGTACGGATCGGCGCTCAACTGGCCCGCTGCGCCGCAATTGCTTCACCCGCTGCGAGGAGCTTTGCGATCTCGTCCTCGCTGAACGTGCGGGCGCTGCGGTTGGCCACGCCGAGGGCGCCGATTGCCCGCCCATCGGGGGCGCGGATCGGGACCACGATTGCACCTTCCATGCCGGTAGCGCGAGCGCCGGGTCGGACTTCGCCCGAGGTGTCGGTCTGGATGTTGCAGGCGCTCACCGCGGCGTTGCGCTCGACGGAGAGACCGGCCATTCCCTTGCCGACCGGCACGCGCGCCACGATCGCCAGGACCGCCGCGGGAATGCCCTGGGCGGCGCGAAGCACGAGCACCCCTTCGGCGTCGAGGAGATGAATGGTTCCGGTCTCGGCGCCGAGATCGGCAATCACCGCGTGAAGGGCATGCTCGAGGGCGAGGCCGCCTTCGGGACTTCGTTCGCCTAACTGACCGAGAGACTTGTCGCAAGAGAGGTCACTCATCGTCGCCGACGATAGAGCGCGCCCGATCGGCCCCATCACCCACGGCTGGGTCATGGCTGGCTCTGGCCCGACTCTCGAGCGGGCGCCGACTCGAGATCAAGACGCCTGACCGGCACCTTGCCGAGATCGATCTCCTCGCCCCAGGCGCGATCGAAGTCAAGCGAAAGCCGCACGTCGGACAGGGCCGGCTCGATGACGACTCGCACGTATCTGATCTTCGGATCGAGATCGTCCAACGGTTCCTCGAGCACCAGCGTCTCTCCGCCGAGCAGTGAGCGTCCCTCCGACCAGGCGGTTCCGACCGACGAACGAAACGTGCGGTCTCTGATCTCGACCCGCGCGCGGATTGCCAAGGGAACCTCAAACAGCACTCGAAACGCCACCTGCACTCGGAGTCGACACCGACCGTCATCGTGCCTGCTCACTTCGGCCTCGGTGACCGTGAACGAGTCGCGAACCATTGTTCGAAGTGACGGATCGACGACTGGCGTCACCGCCGGCTCACCATGTCGAAAGACGGTGAGGGTGTGCGTGACCAGTTCGGTTCCATGAGCCACACGACGATTCAGTGCCGATGCCGGATCGGGGATGGCGTCGAGCCGCTCAAAGAGCGGACTGCTCTCGGGCAGCGAATTCATGGCGTCGCCTGACGACATCAATTGAGCTCCCGATCCGAAGCTGGCTACAGCCGAAGGGTCGTGGCGCAAGAAGATCTCACCGGCGATCGCCACCCACTCCACCTCGAACTCGATGGTGTGCGTTCCGGGGGCGAGAAGCGGAAGATCGCGCCGTTCACGAGTCGTGCGGGGCGCTGCCGGGGTTTCGCGGACCACGGGGACCCCGTCGACTCGCACCTCCTTGAACCGCATGACGCGATTCAGCCCGACACTGGGCATGCCGACCCCATAGAACGAGTAGACCGCGGTCGTGTCCTCTCGAACCCGAGATCTCATCGCCACCGGAGTGGGACCGGTCCAGGCCAGCACCAGCCGTTCGCGCTGTTCACGGCTGAGCGCCGGATGGCCCACGAGCGAAGCGATCAGTGCTTCACTGCGGGATTGAACCGCGAATCGGTGCGCAGGCGGAAAGTCCGGGGGCAAGGCTCTGATGAAAGACTCGACGACGTCTCCGAGCTCCGACTCGCTCAGGCCCTTCGCCCGAATCCTGGCATTGATCTCGGCAAAGAGCATTCCATCCCCAAAGCTGCTTGGGACGGCGGCGGCGAGTTGGCCGTTGGAGACGCTGGCCCAGGTGACCACTGCCGCCGCGGCGGCCTGGCCCTGCGCGGCCCGCGCCGCTGCGGCCTGCGCGACCGCCGGTCGGGCGATCAAGAGCGACGCCCCGACCATCACCAGAGGCGCCAGCACCATCAGCACCGCGCCGACGATGATGAGGACCGGTCGCCGCTGCCTGCTTCCAAACGCCACCGCTCCTCGGCGTCCAAGACTCGCCCCGCACTCCGGGCACTTCGCATGACGCTCGCCGAAGGTCTTGAGATCGTGCCGACACTTGGCGCAGCGCGGATCGTCGAGGATGAGCCGCCCCCGGATTCCGAGAATCAGAAGGAGCAGACCCGGTCCGAAGATCACGGCCACCGTGAAGAGGCCGCCCATGATGGTGGGAACGGACGACATGTGAGGAACCTCCAGAGGCACTCCAGCGCGCGCCGGCGCGACAAGCGCACACGATATCGCCGCCACCACGCCGCCCCGCATCCGCCGCGAAATCACTCTGCCCCTCCCAAAAACGAACGGAGCGGGCCGCCCACGCAGCCCGCTCCGATACTCATCACCGATTCAGGACCGTCTCCCGGTCCCTCATTCCCAATTCCTCATTCCTCCCGCGAGCGAAGCGAGCGGACTCCTACTCCGACTTGATCCGCATCGCATAGAAGCTGCGCCACACGAAGAGCATGCTCACCGCGAGGCACGCCACCGACCCGATCAGGGTCACCGTGCTGGTGTAGTGCTCGATGTTGCCGCCGTGCGATCCGGGGTTGTTGAGGGCGACCGCAAGCTCGACCGCCAGCAGGCCGAAGAGCGTCGTGAACTTGATGATCGGGTTCATGGCCACCGAGGAGGTGTCCTTGAACGGATCGCCCACGGTGTCGCCGACGACGGTCGCGGCGTGGAGCGGCGTGCCCTTCATCTTCATCTCGACCTCGACGATCTTCTTGGCGTTGTCCCAGGCGCCGCCGGCGTTGGCCATGAAGACCGCCTGGAAGAGGCCGAAGAGGGCAATCGCAATCAGATAGCCGATGAAGAAGAACGGCTCGAGCAGGGCGAAGGCGAGGGTGCCGAAGAAGACGGCCAGGAAGATGTTGAACATGCCCTTCTGGGCGTACTGCGTGCAGATCTCGACGACCCGCTTGCTGTCCTCGGTCGAGGCCCTGATGGCTCCGTCGAGCTTGATGTTCTTCTTGATGAACTCGACCGCGCGGTACGCCCCGGCGACCACTGCCTGGGTGGAGGCGCCGGTGAACCAGTAGATCATCGAACCGCCGGCGATCAGACCCAGGAAGAACGGCGGGTGCAGGATCGAGAGATTGTTGATCGCGTCGGTGTCGGTGAGCGAACCGGTGAGGAGCATGATGATCGCGAAGATCATCGTGGTGGAACCGACGACCGCGGTGCCGATGAGCACCGGCTTCGCGGTGGCCTTGAAGGTGTTGCCGGCGCCGTCGTTCTCCTCGAGGAAGTGCTTGGCTCTTTCGAAGTTGACGGGCACGCCGAAGTCGCGCTTGACCTGCTCGGCCACGCCGGGAGCCTCTTCGATGAGGGCCAGCTCGTAGACCGACTGGGCGTTGTCGGTCACCGGACCGTAGCTGTCGACGGCGATGGTGACCGGACCCATCCCGAGGAAGCCGAAGGCCACGAGGCCGAAGGCGAAGACCGCGGGGGCGACCATGAACTGCTCGAGACCGAAGAGGCTGACCAGATACGCCGCGCCCATCAGCACGATGAAGACGACGCCCATCCAGTACGCCGAGAAGTTGCCGGCGGTGAGGCCCGAGAGGATGTTGAGCGACGCTCCACCCTCCTGGGAACTGACGACGACTTCCTTGACGTGCGCCGAGCGGGTCGAGGTGAAGATCTTGACGATCTCGGGGATGATCGCGCCGGCGATGGTGCCGCAGGAGATGATCAGGGACAGCTTCCACCACATCGACGAATCGGGCTCGCCGCCCACCAGCGACATGGTCGGAATGAGCAGCCACGAGACGATGAAGGTGAGGACGATCGAGACGATCGAGGTGAGCCACACCAGCGAGGTGAGCGGCGCCTCGAAGTCGAACTTCGCGGCGTTGACGTACCTGCCCTTGGCGACGAACTCGTTGATGAGGTACGAACCACCCGAGGCGATGATCATCATCACCCGCATCGCGAAGATCCAGACCAGCAGGTTCACCTGGATCGCGGTGTCGGGAACCGCGAGAAGGATGAAGGTGATCAGGGCCACGCCGGTGACGCCGTAGGTCTCGAAGCCGTCGGCGGTGGGTCCGACCGAGTCGCCGGCGTTGTCGCCGGTGCAGTCGGCGATCACGCCGGGGTTGCGGGGGTCGTCTTCCTTGATGTTGTAGACGATCTTCATCAGGTCGCTGCCGATGTCGGCGATCTTGGTGAAGATGCCGCCGGCGATGCGCAGCGCCGAGGCGCCCAGCGACTCGCCGATTGCGAAACCGATGAAGCACGGTCCGGCCAGATCCGGCGGCAGAAAGAGCACGATGATCAGCATGATCAGCAGCTCGACGCTGATCAGGACCATGCCAATCGACATGCCCGCCTTGAGCGGAATGCTGTAGCAGGGGAAGGGCTTGCCGCCGAGCGAGGCCCAGGCGGTGCGGCTGTTGGCGAAGGTGTTGACGCGGATGCCGAACCAGGCCACGGAGTACGAGCCGAGGACGCCGACCACGCTGAAGAAGATGATGATCGCGGTGCGCCCGAAGCCGAAGGACTCGAACGTGCCCGGGTTGGTGAGGCTCTCGGTCTTCGCGAAGAAGCCGAAGTACGCGAAGATGATCGCACCGATGAAGAGCTGCAGGATGATCAGGAACTTGCCCTGGGTGATCATGTAGGTCTTGCAGGTCTCGTAGATCAGCTCCGAGACTTCACGCATCGCCGGGTGGACCGGGAGCCGCTTGAGCTGGTTGTAGATCACGCCGCCGAAGATCAGGCCGCCGATGCAGACCAGCAGGCCGATCATCAGAAGGGTGTGGCCGTCGAGCCCGACGAAGGTCTGGGTCGAGAGATCCGGCATGCGGATGTCGGCTTCGCTCTTGGCCAGAGCGACCGGAGCGATGGCCAGGGCGGCGGCGGCGATTGTCGCAACGCCGGCCACGGATCGGCCGAGGCCGCGGGTCAGCAGTCGGACCGGGCCGGCCAACTTGCAGGGCGCCAGGCAGGCAGACAGGCAGGTAGACAGGCAGGGCGAGTGGGGAGTTCGTCCCAGGGAATGCGTCGTGTCCATTTCGAAAGATCCTTCCAACGGGGCGTACGAGAGAGGAGTGCCGCAGAGCGAGACAGGCAGAACCGGAGAGAGCAGAACGAGCGAAGCGACCGGCGAGCGACCCGAGACCGGCTGAGCTGACGGCCGGCGAGCGGGCCGAACGCCTCGAGCGAGCAGCCGACTGGCGATTGCACCGCCACCTGTCGGCGGGCAACGAATTGGATTGAGCGCCGCGGCGGTCCGACCGCTCGAAAGCATGCGAACCGAACAAAGACCAATCCCCACTCCAGGGACCGGGCGGCAAAGGGCGGGAGTATGGCACCCACCGGCTGAATCTTCAAGTGAGGGGCAGGAGCGCCGCGGCAGCAGCCCGTGGCGAGCGGTCTCGCCCTCGGTCCGCACGATGCAAACTCGACCATGACGAGAGCGTGATGCCTGCGTGATGCCTGCGTGATGCCCGGACGTGATGGGCGGACGTGATGGGCGGACGTGATGGGCGGACGTGATGGGCGGACGTGATGGGCGGACACGCACAGTCCGGCGGGACGTGATGCCTGGCGTGATGTTTGGGGCGTGATGTTTGGACACGCCTGGCGTGATGTTTGGACAGGCACAGTCCGGCGGGCTTGCCCGCACGACCCATGGCGTGATGCTTGGACACGCACCGTCCGGCGGGCTCGCCCGCACGACCCATGCACACGCCCGATTCAGAGGGCTTGCGATGGCCCCCATCCTGCTTGCGCATGCTTGCGCATGGTCGCGCATGGTCGCGCATGGTCGCGCATGGTCGCGCATGGTCGCGCATGGTGGTGCCGAGGGCCGTATCCAGCCTCGGGGAGGCGCAGGGTCGCGCCTCGGAATGTGCGTGTCCAAGGTCGCCGGAATGTGCGTGTCCAAGGTCGCGCAAGGTCGCTCTCGCGCGTCCAAGGTCGCTCTCGCAGATCGCGCTGACCACGATCGCTCTGCCGGGGGAGTTCGATCTCTGGATTTCACTGCTGGGCGGAAGCGCCGGTCGCCGATTCCAAGGCTGGTGCGTTGCCAACAAACTCGACTTTGTCGAGCGCAGGGACGGCCCCGCCATCCCCTTGGGTGCGACGCGGCGCTCGCATCTTCGTCCCTGGGCCGAGCGAGCCCGACGAGCGCCAGGCCCTCCGCAGGAGCAGTGACCTCATGGCACAGATTGAACGAATCCAGGTGGCGATTTGGACCGCTGACACTTCCGATGCCGGCACCGACGGTGACGTGTACCTCGGGCTCGGCGGACGCGAGTTCTACCTCGATACGTCGAAGGACGATTTCGAGCGCGGACGGCTCACTCACCTGTATCTGGGCGACCACGGGCTGGCCCCGCCGTCGACCGAACCCACGCTCAACGACCCGCGCACTCTCCGCCCCATCGACACCGCTCATCTGGCCCTCTTCCCCGCCTACATCCGCTACCACCCGACGGGCGGCGACTCCTGGAAGTTGAACTTCGCCTTCATCGCGGTCTCCGCACGCGACAACGCGGACCAGTTGCGGCTCACCGACACCTACACCGCAGGGATTGATTGGGAGTCGGACACCAGCGGCATCTGGCTCAGCCCGAAGAGCGGATTGGCGGTCCACCTCTTCCGCAATCAGCTCGTCGATCTCGACACGCCGCAGGGTGTGGTCCAGCCACCGCGGACGACGGGCATCAATGCCGTGAGTGCCGCAAGCGCCGCCGCGGCACCCTTCGCCCGCGACCTCGGCGTCCTCCTCAGCCGATTCAGCGCGGCCGATAGAGGGAGCACGAAGAAGTAGCGCCGCGGGGCGTCGAGTGCTGAATCCAGGAGGTGCTGAATCGAACACCCAACGGCGGGTGACGCGGATCATGGAGTGCTCCGCACCGACTTCGCCCTTGCTCCGCAGTGGGCCAACGAGCGACCCACAACGATTGCCCTCGACTATCTCACTCGCCCGATCCCGCGTCTGATGACAACCCGATCCCCCGCCTGATGACAACAGGAGCGCCGGCGTGCGAGTCGGCGCTCCTCGTGTCGTTGCCTCGCCGTGTCGCCGCCCGTGTCGCCGCCCGTGACGCGCTGCGGCGAAGTCGGCTTCGCGCTCGGCGCAGACCTACGCACGGGTGTGTCCACGCTCGCCCCGCACGGACGCGTACGAACGGGTGTGTCCACGCTCGCCCCCCTCACGCTCGCCCCACGCTCGCCCACGCTCGCCCACGCTT
>Ga0163148_10007644_pt1 | contig 10094 bp, 6 predicted proteins | sample OliLakLV19MP7P2_FD_148606 | JGI IMG/M metagenome (GOLD analysis project Ga0163148, IMG submission 148606) | Freshwater microbial mat bacterial communities from Lake Vanda, McMurdo Dry Valleys, Antarctica- Oligotrophic Lake LV.19.MP7.P2 | ecosystem: Environmental > Aquatic > Freshwater > Lake >... | reverse complement strand
TTAAAAAAAAAGAAGAGAAAATCCAACTAAAAGAAGCAGGAAAAGAGCTGCAAGTGAACTTTCTGCACTCCACCACCCAATGCATCAGCAGTTGTCTTTGTCAAACACTGTCATTTCTACTCTCAATTCAAGGTCAACGAGAACAACACTGTTGTGGCTTGTCTTGTCACAACATCTCCTGTCCACGTGATGCTCCATTTTTTGCCTCGGTTGCTTACATTTTGAAATCACGAATTGTTGCAACAAAGAATTAAGCAGCCATGTTTTGCAACAATCACTGAAAATGTCAAATCAGCTGTGTCACCTGTGTGCAAAACCCTTGAACACAATTGTGCAATTTGTTGACCCCAAATGACTGATTCACCATTTTTGTTCTTTGCAAATGTTCATTGACACCCACAACAAGGCAGTGCACAACAACACAACATCTTTCCCAGAGAATTTTGTTGGTGATGCTGACAAATGTCTTAGATGTGAATTGTCTCAAGCTTTTTAAGATTTTCTGTTCAATGCACAAACTGAACATCTCAAAGAAACAGACCGGCAAAAAAGGTAAGAAATTTTGATCATGTCCTTGACAGTTGCTAGGAGTCTTGCCCTAACGTAAGTTTTGTTAACAAGTTTGAAGACATGCAGAACCTTCTCATTGCGGTTTTCTGCATGTCTTTCTTTTGGGGTGATCTAGCAGTGAACATCTTTTGGAAACCAAAACGGTGTTGCGGGTGGACTTGGGGCTACACATTTCTTCCTCAATCCAATGTGGACATGATGTCAATGCAATCCTGATGGAATTGTGTTGGCAATTATGACTAATGGTGTTGACAATCCATGTGTTGGCAAACAGACACTTCAACAACATTTCTTGTCCTGTCCCAGTCGATGAATGATGCCTTCTTTCAAAGCTTGAACAAAATGCCACTCATTGCTCTTTGCAAACTGGAACCATGAAACTTCACCTGATTGCAGTGCCACTGAAAAACAGTTGTGTCCAGTTCAATGGCATGATGCTTGAAAACATTGCATGAATCCTTGCTGGATGTGAATGCAATTTCCAGCCCAACAGTCATTCCAGAAGGGTTCCCACAGAGCAATTTCAATCAAAACTGAAGGCACCAACTCTCACACCACAGGGGTGCAGTAGTTTGGCATGCCCACACATTAGGGGTTCTCCCTTTGATCTTGTGGGTTGCATGTTCTCTTCAAGTTGATGCCATCAGTCAGTTCCCCATCATGTGACACATGCCACCGGATGTGAGTGTTCTTCAGTCACATCCATCTTGAAAAAACCATGTGCAGAGACAAATCTCAAAGACATTGCATGTCAAAGACATTTGACAAGAAATTAAACAAGCAGAGACAAACTCATGTTGCATCCACATCAAAATGTTGTCCGGCAATGAAAGACACATGTTCTTTCAGAACAGCTCTGCTGGCAAGACAATGTGTCATCACTGCAAATGTCCTGGATGATCAAATCTCTCCAAAGAGACTTCATCTGGTTTCTAGAAATTGAAGGCGGGTCCAAACTGTCAAACTTTGAATTCAAAGGGCTCATTTGCTGATGCAAGTGAGACCAGTGGCAAGGATTAATCTTTCAAAGTTTAGGTTAGAGTTGTCCTTTGGCTGTTCTTCAACTTGCTGATGTTCAGCCAGCAGGCAAGCCATTCCTTCCGTGCTCACGAATCGCGTGCGCGGATTTGATTTTTAAAATGAGCAAGAGCAAGTGTGATACTCCAAATCATTTCTATTCCCCGTGTCGTCCTCTTCATCTACGTCCATGAATATAATATAGCTCCGGCGATCTCCTTACTTTGAAGTAGTACTTTTCTTTCATAGTCATTTGCCGTTGAATAACAGCAGTCAGGCGCGAAACCAGCAGTTTAATTGTTTCAAATCAAATCCTGCCGTCGATGTTGCAATACTCCATGTACATGTTTCTACGTCGCTGACCTCGCTCGCATAAAGTCCTCTCGGTTTTCACCGACCTTGGAGTCAACCGACCTTGCGTGTTGTATGTGTTGAATTCCTACAATCCAGGCAGCCAAAACCGCAGCAAGGCAGCGCAATCCTGCCCGCATCCCTTCCATCGTAACAACACACGCCCTTCCCCACGCCTTGCACACACTCTGGCAGCGCTCGCAAGGCAAGCTTGCCACAACTCGCGAGCGTACTGTATCTCATTAGATCATCGGATTGAAACTTTTAATTTTGGGCTTGCATCATCTTTTTGGATCTCCCACCAAGGTCTTCCTTTTTAAATAAAGCTATCCGTACGGTACGGCATTGTCTATTGTTGTCGGTGTCTATTCACTACCACCGAACGTCTCGTGGATTGAATTGACAAGATCATTATCACCTCTTGCTGGTGTTTTAGTGATTGCCTCCACCATTGACATTTTTAGTAGTGGACTCTAAAAGTAGCTACTAGTAGTATTGTCGCCATCGCCACCATGAGTGCTGAAGAAGAAAAGCCAGGAGAAGGAGTGGATGCCGCAGACAATGGAGTTCCTCCGGAAGCAAGTGAAGATGCTCAAGATGATGGAATGAAGCAAGAGCATCCCGATGGAGGTCCGCCACCAGACGAAGGATCTCCATCACAACATGAGCATCAACGGCACCCTCCTCCTCCAGAAGGTGACGAGGACGACGATGATCAACCACGTAAGTTATGCTATGCATGCCGCAATAGCCAAGTCTCTGGGGTTGTTTTATAGTTGAAATGATAAAAATTGCATGGACATGAATTTCACTCACATATATTCTTCTTGTTGTTTCTTTGCACATGTTGCTGACTACTTACTACTGCACAGCGCCAGATGACGATCACCCGGATGCCCACCATCCACCACCACACCATCATCATCAGCAGTCCCCACATGGACATGGTCCTCCACCACCGTATCGACATTCTCCAGGGCCACACGGACATGGCCCTCCGCCGCATCAGCAATCACCCGTGCAAGGTCATGGTCACCCACCTGGAGGTCCTCCACCTGGTAGGTGGATAGATGCCAATTCCAATGCATGCTTTCTTTCTTTCTTTCTTATTGCAGCAGTACTGTATTGTTTCCTGCATTCATCGTCTTTGTTGCATTACAGTTCCTTGAAACTAACCACTCTTATGTTGAATTATTTATGTTGTATCGCAGATGGCCAACATCCACCACCGGATGGTCAACATGGACCTCCTGATGGACACCACATGCCCCCACATGGTAAGCCCTACAATTTGCTCGCTAGAATAGAAAACTATATGATGACTGTGTATGCATGACGATTGTATGGAATGTAGTCTTGGGAGTTTGGCCTTTTATAGTAAACACTCACGCCTCTTATCTTGCCACCTTTCTATAGGAGCTTATCCTCCACCTGGACACCGACCTCCCGATGGATACTATTATCCTCCTCCTCCACCACCACCACCTGGCAGTGACGGGGGACGGGGGTATCCACCCATGCCTCCTGGATATGAAGGCGGTCCACCCCCTCATTATCAATATCCACCACCACCCGGGCATGGACCCGGCATGCCACCACCCTATCCCATGTACCCGCCACAACACATGTACCCACCTCCACATTATTATCATCCTCATTATCCACCACCTCCCTATGGATATCCGGAACATCCACATGATCGTCGGTATGATCGGGATCCACAAGGGTCGCCCGGAGGTTATGGTACGATTTTTTTTAAATGCTCTTTCTGTCGATTTCTGGCATCGTTCCTTTGCTCATTTATGATTGCTTTCCCATACTATTAGATGACGATAAGGAGGGAAACATTGTTCCTGGATCCAACACGGCACGGCTCAAGACGTACATTAAGCCCCGGATTCCATCGACGCAAGAAGTCTTAGACCGTCGGTCCCGAAAAAATGCACAGTCTCGTGCCCGCGCGGCCAAGTTGCGAGAACGCATTATCGAGGTGGAAAACAAACCCGAATCGGAACGGACCGAAGAAGAAAGAACCATCTATCAACAGTATGAAGCACGTCGGCAACGAAAGAACGATCGATCGAGGGAACGTGCTCTGGAAAAGAAGGAAGAAATTGATCGTATTCTCTCCAAGCCAGAAAAGAAACGAACCAAAATCGAAAAACAATTTCTGGAAACAGCACTGTCCGCCAAAAAGAGAAAGAACGAAGGTGATCGATTGCGTCGACAGCGTTTGAAGGAATTGGGTTTGTCATCCAAAGGAACGGGAGTCAAGCCTGGAATCAGTGCTCGCGGCCCCTTGCCTCCTCAATACACTCAAGCCCGCGGTCATTACTCCGATATTCCCATGTCGCCCTTGCCTACCATGCCCCATCATCATCATTCCCCGGGTGGGTACGGGTCACCGGGTTATGGATTCCCTAGTCCGGGTGGACAGCGCAGACCTCCCGACGCTCCGACGGGTCCAGGTACACCCGGCAGAGGCAGCGAAATGCCATATATGCCTCCCGAAAGCGGTGGCGTTGATCCTGCCAGTGTTCCTCCGGAGGGGGATAATTCTCGCGTCGAACAGAGACGCAATCCCGATGGATCCATGAGCATTTCGATTGGCGGTAAGGGCGAGGGCGAACCATCCTTTCAACAAGGAGAAGAAGGAGAGCCCAACATTTCGGATGTGTCGCATCTTCTTCTGAACGAGAACGATTATGGTGGTGATGGCGGCGTTGAACAGTCGGCAGAGAAATCAGAGTAATCTGCATCTGTCCGACTTGGATTTTTCTTATATTTTGTGTGGTTTCATTTCTAGCGTGTGTTGACTTGATGATTTTTGAATGTTACATGATTACTTGGCGCGGCGCGGCTTGATCCGGTTGTCACCCCTGAAACCTGGTATGCCAAGGCCCAATCGACCTGCTGATGGAGAGGAAAGTTGAGGACTCACTATCCTGTCAAAGAATGGTCCGAGTTAGGGCGCCCCAAGTATTAAAATTAAGTTGTTGCATTATTCACTGTACTCGTACCTTGAACAGCAGTCTATATCGACTTTAGTAGCTAAGTGTAGTACTTGCGGCTCGTATAAAAGTTGGTTGCCCGCTCTGTTCTTACTAACTAGTTGGTAGGTAGCATTAGTAGATGGCAGAGTATTTTCAAATTCAATGTTCTACATATAACGTTTATCAATGCTTTAATCACGACGTTCGGGCGATCTATTATCATCTCACATTAAAACAGGCCTGCAACACAATCTCTCCCAGAAAGAGGGGTCAGGAATATCCAGCTCGGAAGACAGGGTCTTGTTGACCTCTGTATGTCCTTCATCCGTGTCACTTTTAGCGTTATCGTCAAAAAGTGCAGCAGGAGCGACAACGCATGGGTGGATTGGTACCGGTACAATTGCTGTACATTCTTGCTCTTTCTCAGCTTGCTGTTCTTTTTCCCCTTCTCCGTCCTTGGCACGATCGACCAAAGCCTGCTTCAAAGAATCCGTGCAGTTTTTGTTTTGCGATGCTAAATCGAGAGGAAGCTTACCCTCGCTGTCAGCGGCCATCACCACCTCCTTTGGAGTCTCCTTCAAAAGCAGTAAGACAGCGTCGGCTTCCATCTTCGGGTTCGCACAGGCTGTGTGCAAACAACATCCAAGCTATTCGAGCTTCTATGGATCAGAAAGGTGAATGCCTGAGCTGACAGAGGCTTGTACGCACAAGCGTAGTGCATAACTGTACGGCCGTGTTTGTCGCGTTCACCCAAGATGCGGAAGGGGTTTTCGAAGAACATTGCTCGAATCAGATCGGCCGGGGCGCCATTTGCAACCAACGAGAAAAGCGGGTAGACTAAGTGTTTTTCGCCATTGAAAGTCAAGGCATACTTCAAACGGCACGTGCTGGGACATTCCTTGATGATCTTGCGGAGCGCCTCAAAGTCGATAGGATCGGCCAATTCATCAGCGGGGTCGATGTTGATCAAGTCATTCATTTCGTTGGAGGAATACAACTCTTTGTTGTATTTTTCGAGAAGGTTCTTTCTGTTCGCACTGGTGGGAGATTCACCTACAGTTTTGCACCGAACAATCACCATCTCGCCTGTGGAGGCTCTGCGTTTTCGCTTGTCCTCCATGGATGTAGAAATAGAAGCCACGAGGATGCTGTCCAACTGAGACGTATTCGTACCAGTCACGGTCGGCTTCGGTTCAGTAGTACTGGCTTCCGACTTGGAGGCAACAACTGTGGCGCTGTCATTTGTACCAGTCACGGTTGGTTTCGGTTCAGTAGTACTGGCTTCCGACTTGGAGGTATCAACTGTGGCGCTGTCATTTGGACCAGTCATGGTTGCTTTCGATTCAAGAGTACTCGCTTCCGGCTTTGAGGTATCAACTGTGGCGCTGTCCAGCTGAGGCTCATTCGTATCCGCCACGGTCGGCTTCGATGACGTACTACTAGCTTGCGACTTCGAGGTCTCCAGTGTATTCGTAGGCCTTACAATTCCCGGACCAGTAACAGACAATCGTTGATTGATAGCTGCAACTTTTTTCTTGACTCCTTGGAACGTAGCCGTTTCTGTTTCCAGCGAAAGACCTGGAATCAAGCCATTTCTGTATCGTTCCCCCCACGATGCCTGCTGTTCAACAGCGAGGCTGTCAGATTGACTACTACTGTTTTTCTGAACATCGGCTGTCGCCTCTTCCGCTAGCCTTGAGGCGATCTCGAAGACATCCTCTCCCGATACTTTTGATTCGATCTCTGGATGAGGAGATTTGACAGTCATTGACCTAGCCTCCTCTACAGCCAAAGCATTTTTCAGGGTATCCAGAATTTTACGTTGACGATCACTTGCAATGGAGCCACTTGACAGGTCCGAGGAAGATGCTGCAACCTCGCCCTCGACAAAGTCACTTGAGGCCTTTTCTTGGACCGCAGTGGTTACTGGTTCTTCGGTTGGCTCATCAATGGCAGCCTCATCCTTGACATCGTCACTCAAAGTCTTTTCCTTCACCACAGTGGCAACTGCTTCTTCCGTTGGCTGATCATCGGTCGCAATGGTAGCATCAGCGTTGTCCTTGACGACAACGTCACTTGGTGTTGTTTCAACTACCGCGGCAGCTACTGATTCTTCCGTTGGTTCGTCTTTGGTTACAGTGGCTGCTTCAGCCTCAACCTCCTTTTCGTCTACCACATCATTTCGTTCATCGGCAACAGTAGTTACTGGCTCTTCGGTGAGCTCAACCTCATCCACGATGGGGGTGTTCTCTTGCTCCTTGTTTTCCGCTGCCACAGTTTCCTTTTCGTCTGCCATAAGGATGAATTGTGCTTCAACTTCCTCATCTTTTGCCTTAACGGAGACCGTTTCTTCTTCCTTGTTTTCTTCGACCATCGGCATGGATGTGGTTTCAGTAGCTTTGTTATCGCCATCTGCCATTGCCTGGTCCTCTTGTTCTGCGACAATTGAGACTTCTAACTTCTCCTTTTCTTCAATGTCTTCCTCATGGGCAACTGGAGTCCCTTGCACCTCATTTTCCGCAAATGGGACGACAAGGTCTTCTTCTTCCTTCTTTTCTTCTTGAAAATGATCAAACGCGGGCATGGAAGAGGCTTCTGCAACTTTTGCGTCCACGAGTGACATCTCGATTGAATCCTCCATTGTTGGTGCAGGTTCTGGTGCCGGTACGTCTTTGTCCATGGTGCCTGGCATGTTGTTGTCTGACGAATCTTTCTGGAGTGCTGCTGATGGATCCGTTGTTGTTGGTGTCGTTGTTGCTTCCTCCACCTCGGCCTCAACTTCACTAATAGCATCTTGCAGTGTCGCTTCGTCATCTTTTGTCCACTTCGCGTTGCTCTCCACCCCCAACTCAATACTGAGTGCATCAATGGTAGGGCATTCTGGGGCTACATGCTCAAGCGAGGCACTAGGAACGTTGAAAGCAGCAGCCTCCTCCGAGACAACTACAGCCGTGTCCAAGGCGGTATCATCTTGTTTCGTGTTGTCGACAGAAACTGTCTCCTCCAAAACAAGTGGTGTAGCATCGACTTGAGCTTCTTCTTTCTCCACTACCACGGTCTCCTCTTTGTTGGCGCTTTCTTCAGAATCTTTCGCCTTTGGCTCTTCTAATTCGTCGTCCTTGCTAAAGAGAGTTTCCATCATTGTGGTTCCTTCGTTGTGATCTCCAGATACTGTCTCCATGGTAGTTGTCGATTGTTCTTCCTCTTCCTGCTCTTCTTGCACTTGAACTTTGGCGACTTTCTGGAGTGTCACATCATCATCCGTACAGGAACATTGCGAGGTCATGCTCATGTCCGAGGTGCTACTACACTTGGATTCAAGGGCAAGGTGAACGTCAGTCGACGTCGGCTTTGTCGCTCTTCTTGTCTTACCGGCTGCGGGTGATGTTGCTGTACCGGTGATAGTGTCCAGCAAGAGGTTCTTGTCGTCCTGGGTCTCCTCCTTTAGTTCTGAAGTGTTCTCGTTGCTTGCAATGGCTTCCACCGTGGCTAGTTGTGCTGCTTCCATAAGGCGATTTTCCTGTGATAGCGGCAACTCAGCCATGTTCATAGCCTGCCAATTTCCTATCTATGAGAATGATGGCGATAATCGTTCAATGAATGAGACCAGCGAAAGATGATAACACGTGCAAAATAAAAAAGTCGTTCCTCATTTCAAAATTTTAATTAGAATAGCAAGTCGGGCGAGGTGTGTATCGCTAATAGAGCTGAGTGAGTAGTAATGTGCGTCCATGTGGCATTCGCCAGAGGAGAATCAAAAAGAACACCTGTGCATGCAAGAAATGGATGCTGCAACACCCTACTAGAATCATCCAATGCTTTGGACTCTGACGGGTCCTGTGAAAGCTAAAGAGGACACTTTGCAAGAATTATCTACCAACAAAATTTGAGGCTTGCCCCAAGGTGATTGTTGAACAGAAGAATTTCAAATGAAAAAGGAAGGTGAATGCAACGAAGAATGATCTCAGCATCTCCACAGTTTTCTATGCATGACTCATCTTGCATGAAAGGTTGCAACATTCAGGGAGGTGACCACATAAGAAAACAGAGAATCAAGACAATTGATGTTTGTCAATTGTGTTGAACAAAGACCGCACGGGCAATTGGATGATCGTGTGACAGTTGACCACAATTGTTGGGGCTGTCTAGCAGGCGATTGTCCATTCATGGCACAACTCCCACTTAACAAGCCCAAGCAACACTGTGTCAAATGAAATGTTCTCTAAACTTTAGAGCTAACAACAACTAAAACAACTAACAGATGAGGGCAAGAGTGAGGTCTGTTTGGGAATGAGCAATGAGCCACAATGACAAATGTTGTGTCAAACAAGATCCTTGATGCATGTCTAGGTGAGGCTGCTTCTGACACAAAATGGGGATAATGAACACTGAAAAAGCATAGAAGTTTGGATCCAAAAGGCAACAATCATGGTGTTTATATCTATTTTTACGGGCCACCTTCCAAACAAAAGCCTGCCATGGCAACAGCAGCAGTGAAACATTGCTGCACTTTCAGTTGAAGGCAAACGGCAACCACAATGTCATGTGAATGTCAAGGTTGTGCAAACTATTTTGGTCCTGTGTTCTTAGCCCCAAAGGGAGAAAGAAAAAAGGAATAAAACAAAAAGATATGATTTTTATTGCATTTCTCTGGGCATTTTCAAAAGGAATGATAATTGGGGGGTTTGAAGGAAAACGGGAAGTCAGTCAAATGTTAATTTTACTTTCCATGGCTTTGGTGAGTTTTAGTGTCTAGCCAGTGTCTCAGCGGGTTGAGAAAATGTTGTCCAGTTGCAAACTTGCTTAGTGGTTATAACCCATAGAACACATGCATAACATTTTTCTAAATCACTACAGCAACTATTATGAAATCTGTGCAAATGAATTAAAAAAAAAAAAACTAAATGTCTATTTTACTTCATTCTAGACAAGGCACTTCAGCCCGGCAGGCTCTTTAGACGCTCGCACACAGACAAGTCCAGGTGAAGTTGCGACTCCCGTAGCTGCCCGGGAGTGGCAATGCTGAATGTGATGGCACTAAAATGTTGGGGAAACATCGTCAAAAGGGGAGGGGGAACAAAGGAAGTCTCGGGTTGTTGACTCACGATTGAGTGGAGGAAACTCTCTGAGTCCTGTCCTCGTTAAAAAGGGGTGGGTTGGTGG
>Ga0163148_10007637_pt1 | contig 10101 bp, 8 predicted proteins | sample OliLakLV19MP7P2_FD_148606 | JGI IMG/M metagenome (GOLD analysis project Ga0163148, IMG submission 148606) | Freshwater microbial mat bacterial communities from Lake Vanda, McMurdo Dry Valleys, Antarctica- Oligotrophic Lake LV.19.MP7.P2 | ecosystem: Environmental > Aquatic > Freshwater > Lake >... | reverse complement strand
GTCGACGCCCTCCCCCACTGCTTGAACGATCCCGCAGGAATCACAGCCGGAGACGCGCGGGTACGCGAGGTCGAGACCCGGAACGCCGCGGCCGACCCAGAGGTCCATCTGGTTGAAGGCGGAGGCGAGAGTTTTGACGGCGACGTGGCCGGGCTTGGGCGCGGCGAGGTCGGGCCAGTCGGCCTTGAAGACGATGTTGAGGGAGACGAGGGAACCCTTACGCTCGACGACGATGGCACGCATAAGAGATGGTACCGCACAAGAACGATCAGGTTTCGCGCCAAGAATGCTTCTGGCGGCATTTTGATGCCACGAAATTGGGTTGCGGCACGAAGTGCCCTCACGTTACGATGTCTGAGAGAGAATGCTCGAACGTACCGAATGCACTCGTCGGCTTTTAGAGTCTGTTTCAGAATCCTCAAAGTTCTAGTGAGATGGGTTTTCAACCCGTCTCTACGCCTGCTTACTCATTGGTTCTGAAACAACCTCTTCGAGAGATTCAGATGCAAAGTGACGTAATGACGCCGCAATGCTGGATCGAAGCACGCATTGCGTGAAAAGATGAGATTTCATGTTCACGACTTGCACGCTCGCCATTTTTACGTTCGCCACCAACCGCAAGCCCGGCCTACTTTTCATCGGTACGGCGCTCGCGCTGGCCAGCACACCTATTTCCCACGCCAGCGGCACGATCATCGGCCTCGGTACGCTTGAGGCACGACCGTTGCGATCGGGCTGAGCGCGAATGGGTCGGTTGTGACGGGGAAGAGTTACGCAGCTTGCGGTCTCAAGGCGCGGAACTTGGTGCGTGTTCTGTTAGACCACGGCCACGAGGATGCACGATCTAGGAACGCTGAGCGGCGATGAGTCATCGAACTTTGCCGTGAGCGCGAACGAGCTAGTGGTCACCGGGTCCGATACTAACTTGAGTTCGTTCCGTTGGCGGGCGTTTCGCTGGACGATTAAATCCGGGATGCAAGACGTCGGCGAGTTAGTGAAGACTGCGCGAGACGATCTGCCTGATCTGATCTCAGCGCTTGAAGGAGCGTTGCGGTCTTCGCCAGATGATTTGCCGATAACATAGCCTAGACCTTGCCGTGCTGTCGTTCCACTCACCACACCTACTGGCGTGCGACGACGAATCGCGGACTGTGCAACTCGCCAAGTTTTTTAGTGGTAGGTATGCGCTTCTGGAATTGGTCGCAAGATGCGATCAAAGCTCAGATTGAGGGGCGACGATAGCAACTCTAGTTCGAGTTCTGCGGTGCTTTGGTGAGATGTGCACCGTTCAAGAATCTCAGGTGCGATCGTGCTTTGATCGAGCAAGAGACGCAGACGAAGAAGATCAGTGATTGGAAACGAGTGAGGTTGCCAGCTTGCATCGTACACGGTTATGCCGTGTTTCCCTCCAAAGCCGGTCGAGCAAGTTGCCCATGTTCGTGGCGAAGCAGAGGTGATCCTCCTCAGCCACGAACAAAGGCTTGTTCGAACTGGCGGCAGACGCAAAGTCTCGCTTAAGCACAAAGATGCCGTTATACCGTTGGCATTCCAAGTGGATCTGCTTGCCGTCACGCATCATTCGACAGACACACTCCCCAGGTTCAAACGCAAACCCACGTGCGCGATCCTAAACCCTGTTGACCACTCGACAGCCCAATGGGCCAACGCGGCAAGAGGATTCAGCATCTCACCACTCTCGCCGGTGAACCGGTGTTCGCCATCGATGAGGGCGAACGTGGCCCAGCCGTGCGAAGCGATTTTGTAGTCGATGTTGATCGCCATTCACACCACCCGATCCTCTTTCGCAATCCCCAGCGCCGGCCTCACGTCCACCTGCACCATCACGCCGCCCTGCATCTGCTTGGCGGTTTCTGGGTCAACATAATCGCTATGGCAGCTCGCTTTCGCGGCGTCGGCTCCGACGGCCTTCTTGGTTTTGTTGGCGAGCTTGTGGATTTCTTCCGGGGCGAGGACGCCGCGGCTTTCGAGGATTCTGGCTTGCTCGGGGGTGAGGGCGGCGGACTTGATCGGCGCACCGAGCTTGCCGTTCGCGCCGACTCGTTCGAAACCCTCGGCCTTGCCGCTCATGAACTCTTGGATCTCTTTGCTGATCCGCACGCTGCACCAGTCGTGGCCGCACATGGCGCAGAAGTCGGTGTCGACGTCGAGGTCCTCGTCGTGATAGGCGCGGGCGGTGTCAGGATCGAAGCTGAGCTCGAAATGCTTCTCCCAGTTCAGCGCGGCCCGGGCCTTGGTAAGCTCGTCGTCGCGGTCGCGCGTGCCGGGGATGCCGAGCGCGACGTCGGCCGCGTGGGCCGCGATTTTGTACGCGATGCAACCCTGCTTCACGTCGTCCTTCTTGGGCAAACCAAGATGCTCTTTAGGTGTAACATAACATAACATCGCCGCGCCGTGGTAGGCCATCGCCGTCGCGCCGATGCACGATGTAATATGGTCGTAACCCGGGAACATATCCGTGACCAGCGGCCCAAGCACATAGAACGGCGCGCCGTGGCACAACGTCCGCTGCACCTTGGCGTTCCACTCGATCTGGTCGAAGGGGACGTGGCCAGGGCCTTCGATCATGACCTGCACGCCGTGCCTCCACGCCCGCTCCGTCAGCTCCCCCAACGTCTCCAGTTCAGCGATCTGTGCCGCGTCGGTAGCGTCGGCGAGCCCACCGGGACGCAGGCCGTCGCCGATGGAGAAGGTCACGTCGTACTGACGCAGGATCTTGCAGATGTCGTCCCAGCGCGTGTACATAATGTTCTCTTGGCTGTGGACGAGCATCCACTTGGCCAGGAGCGAACCGCCGCGGCTGACGATCCCGATGAGACGGTTCTTGACGTGCTTCAGGTGCGCACGGCGAACTCCGGCGTGGATCGTGAAGTAATCAACTCCCTGCTTGGCTTGTTGATGTAAAGAAGCTTCGATCGTGGGCCAATCGAGATCGTCGATCTTCTTCCCGATAATCATAGAATAAATAGGCACCGTTCCGATGGGCACCGTCGAGTTGCGGATGATCGCATCGCGGCAGGCGTCTAGATCGCCACCGGTCGAAAGATCCATGACCGTGTCGGCCCCCCACCGCTCGGCCCATTGAAGTTTTTCGACTTCTTCATCGGTGCCAGAGGAGACGGGGGACGCGCCCATGTTGGCGTTGACTTTCGTCTTGCTCGCCCGGCCGATCGCCATCGGGTCGAGCTTGTAATTCAGATGATTAATGTTCGCTGGGATGACCATTCGGCCCGCCGCGATCTCGTCGCGGACTTGGGTTGCGGTCAAGTGCGGCTCACGCTCGGCGACGCGGGCCATCTGGGGTGTGATAATGCCGAGGCGGGCGTATTCGAGTTGAGTGATGGGGACGAAACCGTGCGGGTAGGTGACGCGACGCACGAGCCCTCGGGCATCGGCGAACGCAAGAGTTGATGGAGAAGAAGGCATCGTGGCGTGAGGCACCGATGCATAAGGCACCGAGTCATCGAGTGTTTCGACGGTCCACCCTTCGGGCAGAAAATCCCACGCAGTCTTCTCGCTCGGCGCGGGCATGCCCGGCGTGTCTGGGCTGCTGAACATCCGCGGCCCACCGATGTCCGGGGCGTTGGCGAAAGAACCGGGCGTGGTAACATTCGGCGTCCGGCCTGGGTTGCTTGCCCCGAAGTTCGGCGGACGAAATTTCGATTCGGACGCGGAATCCGTGCTTACTTTCGACGATCCGTTGGAACCATGAGACGATGTGGCCATGCGTGCTTCCCTCCGCCGGTATGAGCCGGATCAGGTTCGACGGGTGCATCTCAGCGACCGCGGACAGTTCCGCGGCCGCGCCCCGAGCGTTGGTGAAGTCTAGCGGTGTTCCGAGGTACGGGCGGCGCCAGAGGCCGCGGCGGAAAGAGCTCGCCTTTTCAAGACTCCGCCACAGATTCTCAGACCCGCAACGAGGACCGCCACCGAACTGCCAGCGCCGATCCAAGGCAGATCGCGGTAGTTTCGAGCGAGTAAGGGCGGCGATCGGTCGGTCCAGCCCTGTCAGAAATCTGCGTAAGTGTCGAGATGCTTGCCCTGATCGAAACGAGAGTTCATGAGCGCCCAGCGCGCAGAGTTCCATTCATCGGACGCACGGCGAACTTTGTAAAAATCGTTAACGGTTTGAACCTCGACATCCGCCCGCGGTGCGTAGTCCATTTGCCTTTGAAGCCTCCATCCGGCTTTTGATTCGAAATCGAACTGACGGTGCGCCGAATGTTTTTCAAACTTGATCAGTTCGTCGAGACGCAACTGCGCCAGATGGACGACCGAAGCGTCCTGATGAAGCGCGAGAGCCGCGACCAACGCTCAGTGGACATCCGCACTCTCCCATGCGTTGCCCTAAACAATGAGGCCGGTGACCCCTTGAACAGCATCCTCCGAAACGAAAGAGATTTCCGGCGGCTTCCCAGAGTCTCCTTCGACGAACGGTGCCAGAAATGACGGCTATTCTCCGCTCGGCGGTTCGGGAAGCTCGATCAACCGTCGAATCGCCGCGAACTGGTATTTCTCGCGGCCAAAGTTCGCGTCAGGATTGATCCGGATCGTCTCCGCGATCTCCGCTTCGGCCTTCCGCAGATCTGACAGCTCTTCACGAGACGCGCCGTTGCTGAACCAGCGATAGGCGTGGAACGTGCCAAGCTTCGCGTGATAGCGGTAGACGTGCTCGCCGGTGGGCCCACCGTCCGCTTTGTCGCTGGCGAGCGCCTCCGCCATGCGCGTCATCCATGCGGCGGCCTCGTCCGATCGCACGAGCCGATCGCGCGCGACGCCCGCGTCGTCATAGGCGTATAAATTCGCGGGCTCTTTCTCGATCAAACGCGCGACGCTTCGCAGCGCCATCCCCAACACTCGCGTCGCCTCGACCCGCGACCGCGGGATCTCGTCGCAATGGTCGGGCGTCCTCACGCAATCAACCGTGCGACCCGCGAGATTCACAAGCCCTCGCGCTCCGTCCAAACATCCCGCGCGCGGCCCGACCGATCGCGCATCTCACTCAACCTGATTCCAAGGCCCGCAGGCCGGTCCGGCACGACGCGAAAGCACCACCACGTCGGCTCTCGCGCCCACCAGGTGCCGCGCCAACGACGTTCCCAGAAAACCGCTCCCGCCCGCGATCACGATCCTCCCAAGAATCCTCGGCCCGCTCGCTCGCATCTCACCTTCTCGACCAGCGTTCGTAGCCGCACCAGCGTTCACACCCTCTCCGTTCCCGGCTCGCGCCGCCAACTTCTCGCCGACAAACATGCCACGATAGGATTCCTCAATGGATCAGCCGAACTCTTCACCTCGAGCCGGGTTCCCACCGCCACGCGTTGTCTCGCTCAGAGCCTACCAACCCGCGTCCGCACCTGCAGATGCCGCACGCGATTTCTACAACGTCATGACGCAACGCCGCACCGTGCGATCGTTCTCGACCAAGCCCGTGCCGATCGAGATCATCGAGTGGGCCGTGCGTGCCGCAGGCACCGCGCCGTCTGGCGCGAACAAGCAACCCTGGCGGTTCGTCGTCGTCGGCAACCCTGAGGTGAAACAAAAGATCCGCGCCGCCGCCGAGATCGAAGAGCACGAGTTCTACACGCGCCGCGCCACGCCCGAATGGCTCGCCGACCTCGCCCCGCTCGGCACCGATACCAACAAGCCGTTCCTCGAAGAAGCGCCGTGGCTGATCGTCGTCTTCAAAATGATGAAAACCGACGACGATCAGGGCGTGTATTACGTCAACGAGTCCGTCGGCATCGCGGTCGGGCTGTTGCTCGCGGCCTTGCACCACGCTGGGCTGGCAACGCTAACGCACACGCCAAGCCCGATGAGGTTTCTATCGAAGGTTCTCGACCGCCCCGAGCACGAAAGACCGTTCCTGCTCATCCCCGTCGGCTACCCCGCCCAAGGGTGTACCGTGCCCGATATCACACGCAAGCCGCTCGACGAGATTATGGTAAGAATCGTCTAAAAATGATGGAGAGCAGGCCGCCCCTCAGCCGATCGATTCCGCCGCTACCACGCTTCCCCGTGATCGCTGGCCCCACCGCTGGCGGAAAATCCGCGCTCGCCGTAGCCGTCGCGCTCGAACTCAGTCGCCGCGCCAGCCGCGACGCCGCGGAGATCATCACCGCCGATTCCATCCAGGTCTACCGCGAGCTCGATATCGGCTCGGCCAAGCCCACCGCCGAGGAACGCGGCGGCGTGCCTCACCACCTCATCGACCTCGTCGAACCGACCGACTCCTTCAGCGTTCACCAGTGGCTCGCGCGCTCCGAAGCGGCCGTCACCGATATCCGGGCCCGCGGCCGCGTCCCAGTCGTCGTCGGCGGCTCGCACCTGTATATCAAGGCCTTTCTCGAAGGGCTCTTCGAAGGCCCGCCGGTCGATCCGGCTCTCCGCGAATCACTCCGCAACACCGACCTCGCCGCCCTCCGTGCCGAACTCGATCGCGTCGATCCCGAAGCCGCGGCCCGCATCCACGCCTCCGACCATCGCCGCACCGCCCGGGCTCTCGAGGTCTACCGCCAGACCGGCACACCCATCAGCGTCCTTCAACAACAGTGGGACCGCACCGACCATCACCGCGCCGACTGCGTGCTCGTCGGGCTCGATTGGCCGACCGAGCCGATCAACCGTCGCATCAACGCACGCGTGAAAGAAATGATGGAGCGCGGCCTCATCGACGAGGCACGAACGCTCCACGACGCGGGCCGCCTGGGACCGCAAGCACGCGAAGCGCTCGGATACAAACAACTGATCGCCGCGTTCGAAGGCCGATGCTCGCTCGACGAGGCGATCGAGAAGATCAAGATCGAAACCCGGCGTTTCGGAAAGAACCAGCGAACGTGGTTGAAGAGACTGAGACCGACCCCCGGGTCGGTGTGGATCGACGCGGAGAGTTCGCCGGCAGAGGAATGGGCTGGTCTGGTAATGCGGGCGTGCGGAGGCACATAAGCCGCGCGAGCCGGAAACGCGAGGACGAGAGATGCGGACAGCACCTCTCGAAGAGGTGTGTTCGGAATGCCGCCACCGGTACAACTCCGAAACACTCCGGCGGATACGCACAGAACACTACCTAAATCTGGCCGATGTTCATTCCCCCAGCCCGATGCGCCGCGGATGAGGGTTGAATCAGATCCCGGAACCCTAATTTCACGCCAAAACCCCCCGGGATCAGCACCTGCCGAACAAACCCCCCCAGAATCCGTACAGCTTGACAATCCCGAGCCCCGATCCTTATCTCTACGTCTGACCAAGGCCGAGGCTCGCTCTCGCGTGACCGGCCGGAAGGGGTTCCCAGCGATATGGCCAAGAAGGCTTCAAGCTCATCACGGACGACCAAAGCAGCCGGTTCCAAAGCACCAAAAGCTAACGCCACCGGACCCGACGGCGCACTGGCCTCTGATGAAACCGCGCCCGCAACCAACGGCGCGGCGGGTCGATCACGCGCCGCTGGCAAAGCCGGACCTCGCGCTGGCTCACGCGGCGGCGCGAAGTACCCCGGCTACATCGCTGGCTCGGCCAAGGGCAAGAACCTCGTCATCGTCGAATCGCCCTCCAAAGGCCGCACCATCAACAAGTACCTCGGCTCGGACTACGTTGTCCTCGCCAGCGTCGGGCACGTTCGCGACCTGCCCAGCAAGAACCCCAAAGGTGTGAAATCGCCCGTCCCCGGCGTCGATCTCGAACACCGCTTCAAGCCCACCTACGAGATCCTCGCTGGCAAAGAGAAAGTCATCAGCGACCTCAAGCGAGCCTCAAAGGACGCCCTTTCATCTGGCGGAAAGGTCTGGTTCGCAACCGACTTGGACCGCGAGGGCGAGGCCATCGCGTGGCACCTCGCTCAAGAGCTCGGCATCGCCTCGGCCGACGCCAAGCGCGTGATGTTTGCCGCCATCACCAAGGCCGAAATCGAACGCGCGTTCCTCAACCCGCACCCCATCGACGAGGACCGCGTCAACGCCCAGCAAGCACGCCGCATCCTCGACCGCATCGTCGGCTATCAGGTCTCGCCGCTGCTCTGGAAAAAAGTCGCACGAGGGCTCTCGGCCGGTCGCGTCCAGTCGGTCGCTGTTCGGCTCGTCGTCGAGCGCGAACGCGAGATCCGCGCCTTCATCCCCGACGAATCCTGGCAGATTCTCGCCGACTTCGCCCTGACCGAGGCCGACGGTCACAAGCACGCCCCGCTCTTGGCCGCGTTCATCGACCACAAGGACGATAAAGGCAATGGCCCGTCGCTCAAGGCCCAGAACGGCTGGCTCGGAGAACGCGGCGCGGTCCGGGCCGAACTTGTCGAAGTCGATGGCGAAAAGTTTGATATCTCTCAGGAGGGCGCGGGCGATCAATCTCGATTCTCCGACCCGCTCAAGTGCGATCTTCTGCCGCAAGTCGCGCGCATCGCCGCCGCGGCCGGGCTCGACAAGGTCAAGGGCACGATCGTCGAAGACAAGAAAGGCCGCGGTCCGGCTCGCTGGGTCCGCACCGTCACGGGCGCCATCGACCCGAGCGTTCCTTACAAAGTCATCAGCATCGAGACCAAACGCACCTCGACGCGACCGTCGCCGCCGTTTATTACATCGTCATTGCAACAGGCCGCCAGCTCGCGCCTGGGTTTCGGCGCACAACGTACCATGCGAGCCGCCCAACAGCTCTACGAGGGCGTGGACATCCCTGGCGAAGGCCCCGTCGGGCTCATCACGTACATGCGCACAGACTCCACGCACCTTTCCAAAGACGCGCTGGAAATGGTCCGCGGATTTATCGGCACCAACTTCGGCGACAAGTACCTTCCCGAGAAGCCGAACTTCTTCACCTCTTCAAACAAAGACGCGCAGGAAGCCCACGAAGCGATACGGCCCACGAACCTGAACTATCCGCCGTCGAAAGTAACACGGTATCTCCAGCCCGACCAAGCCCGCCTTTACCAGATCATCTGGGAGCGATTCGTGGCGTGCCAGATGACGCCCGCGCAGTGGGACTCGACCAGCGTCCTCATCAAGGGAGGCCGGGCCCCCGCGCCCGAAGCCAAGCCGCTCGAACTCACCTTCCGCGCCAGCGGCCGTGTGCTTATTTTCGACGGTTTCTACAGAGTCACCGGCGTGCCCACGGCCGCCGACGAGCAGAACCTGCCCAAGCTCCGCGAGCAGCAACCTCTCCACCCCTTCGGTGTCCACGTCGATCAAAAGTTCAGCTCGCCCCCGCCGCGCTACACCGAAGCATCTCTTATTAAAATGCTCGAGAGCGAGGGCATCGGTCGGCCTTCAACGTACGCGTCGATCATCGGCGTCATCCAAGATCGAAACTATGTTGAGCAACTCGAACGCCGCTTCTACTCCACCGACCTTGGCGAGGTCGTCACCGACAAACTGATCGAGGCCATTCCCGAGATCATGGACGTCGGCTACACGCGCGATATGGAATTGCAGCTCGATAAGGTCGAGGAGGACCACCTCGACTGGATCGAGATGCTCCAGAAGTTCTACGGCCCGTTCACCAAACGCCTCGCGTCGGCGATGGAAAACCTCACGCACGCCAAGGCCGAGACCGTTCCCGCGCCCGCCGAATATAAGTGCGACAAATGCGGCGCCGGGCTGGTGTACCGCTTCGGCAAAAACGGCCGGTTCCTTTCCTGCAGCCGCTATCCCGACTGCGACTTTGCGTGCCCGTGCGACCGCGAAGGCAAACCGCTCCCGGCCGCAAAGAGCGTCAACGTCGCGTGCCCTAAGTGCGGCGGGGCGATGAACAAACGCACCGGGCGCTTCGGGCCGTTCCTCGGCTGCTCTCGTTACAGTGACAAGACCAACCCTTGCGCTGGGCTCTTGAACATCGACAAGAACGGCAAGGTCGTGGCGCCCTCGGTCCCGCCGCTCGTCACCGACCTGCCGTGCCCGACGTGCGAATCACCGCTCAACCTCCGCAACGGACTCAAAGGCCCGTGGCTCGGCTGCTCACGCTTCCCCAAGTGTAGAGGCCGCGGCAAATGGGCCGAGATTCCTGAAGAAAAACGCAAAGCTCTCGAAACCGCCATGGCCGCGCACGAGGCTGCCAACCCGGTCAAGGTGATCCGCAACATGGAAGGCAAGGCGCTCACCG
>Ga0163148_10007631_pt1 | contig 10113 bp, 7 predicted proteins | sample OliLakLV19MP7P2_FD_148606 | JGI IMG/M metagenome (GOLD analysis project Ga0163148, IMG submission 148606) | Freshwater microbial mat bacterial communities from Lake Vanda, McMurdo Dry Valleys, Antarctica- Oligotrophic Lake LV.19.MP7.P2 | ecosystem: Environmental > Aquatic > Freshwater > Lake >... | reverse complement strand
TGATTCTAGCCCCGGTGTATCGACAAAGCTGACTTTTTTGAGCATGGGGGAAGGATAAAAAAAGGTATCGACCTCGCCGCCAGAATCCATCTGCTGCGGTTCATCGCCATAACGCAGGATATTGATCCGATCCGTCGTCGGCACTGGCCCCACACGCAGCAAATCTGGCTTGCCGAGCAGCGCATTAATCAAGCTAGATTTACCAGAATTAAACGGCCCCACAAACACCATCAAAAAGGGATGGTCAGCGTGGAACAACGCATCACGCACTTGCCCAATACGCTCTTCTGGCAGCGTGTCGATCTTCGGCAGCACTTCCAGCATATCGGTAATCAATTCATACTCACGGCGGCGGATGGCCTCGTAAGCGGTTGCCAATTTTGTTTCATTATTATCGACGGTCAATGGTTTCACCTGCCTGTCTTGAGCAAAGCTGCTCCTATGAGGATAACCCGCCTAATCCCGTGCATCAATACTCTGATCTTTACTTTCCGTAAAGCGCCAACACTACTACAATACAGGATGTTCATTATTGTCCCGTTAGAGGGAGCATCAAATTATTTATGACCAGCGATCTTCTTGCCCAAAAAGAAAAACAACTTGCGCTTCTGTTAGCGCTTGATAGCACCCGCGACACCGCCGACATGACACAAAATCCCGATGGCATGTTTCGGGGAATACTTTACCTCTTAAAAGAACAATTTCAGGCTGAGGCTTGTGGATTGCTGCTGCTCAATGAAGCCGGAGATGCCATAGAAGTAGTGTTAAGTATCGGTGCCAGCGAAAATGAAGCCAATATGCTTTGCCGCCAAGCGATGATGCTAGAAGCGCCCGATTCACTTTTAGATACCCGTTGGAAGCATACCCTTGGCATCCCAATTGTTCTTGTTAAGCCTCTCGGCGGTATTTTTCTGGCACGAAGCAGCGAGACTTTTAATGCCGACGAAATTGAACTCCTCAAAATCGCGGAAAGTCAAATTGATTCCGCCGTCATGCAAGCCCGTATGATCTGGAGCATAAGTCAACGCAACATTGAGTTAGAGACGATCTACCAAATTGACCGTATGAAAGACGATAACCCGGATGAAGATCACCTCATTGGTAGATTTGTCGGTCTAAACGTGGATCGCCTTAAGGCTGAATTGTGTATGCTGCTTTTGAGCCATATCGACAGCGGCGAAATTCTGCTGCGTGGCATGGTCGATAAAAATGACCTACCGACGGAAACGCTGGAAAAAATTAAACAACTCACAGCGCAAATCACGACGACGCAGATGCTCGGAACAGCGCCAGATCGAGAATGGCTTCATTTGATGGCAGCGCCATTTATCATCGGCGGAGAAAGGCTAGGTACGGTCATTGTCGGGCGCAAAAAAGCCTTCAGCTTGGCTGATCAACGTTTGCTCTTTGCGATGACTTCACAAATGGATTCCGCAATTGCCCACAGCCGCACGTTGCAACAATTGGTACAGCGCAGCAAAGAATTGGAAACCATTTATGAGGTAGATCGGATTCGTGATCGTGGTGGCGATTTTAATCAAATGCTTCATTTGGTGTTGATTGAACTCTGCAAAGCCGTGACCAGCGAAGCAGGCTATCTCATGCTTTATGAAGAAAGCGGCGAAGAACGGCTAGAACTTAAAGCCAGCACCCGCGAAAGTCTGCTTACATCCGCCGATTACCTTAAGACGATTAAACAAGTTTCGTTGGAAGCGTTGACTGTTGGAAAAACAATTCATCAAACCCATAAAGAGGGTGCTGTTCGCTCAATCATTGCGATACCACTCATCTTAAACGAAAAAATTATTGGTGTTTTTGGGGTCGTCAACAGCTTCAGTGTGAACGGCTTCAGTTCCGAAGATCGCCGCATCTTAACCGCCATCACCAGCCAGGTCGATACTGCCGTATTTGAACAGTTAGAACGCCGCCGGATGCGGAAGGTGTTAGGACGCTCGGTTGATCCTAAAGTCTTAGAACTCCTTTTGCAGCGTGCCGACTCAAATATGCTCGTAGGGGAGCGCGTTATCCTCAGTACACTCTTTGCCGATTTACGCGGCAGTACGGAATGGGCGGAACAAATTGGCCCAGAAGAATTGGTCAGCAGCCTTAATATTTTTCTTGGCAGCATGACCAACGTTATTTTTAAGCACGGTGGCACCCTCGATAAATTTGTAGGCGATCAAGTGATTGCCCTTTTCGGCAGCCCCATTCGTATGGAAGATCATGCCATTCATGCAGCACAGGCCGCCGTAGAAATGCAGATTGTCCATGCTAATATTCAGGCAGAACTGAAAGCGCAAGGCAAGCATTTACCCGATATGGGCATTGGCGTAAGTTCGGGCGAAGTGATTGCGGGTGAGTTTGGTCCGCCGATTCGCACGGATTTTACCGCGATGGGACGGATTATGAATCTGGGCGCACGGCTTTGCAGTGCTGCCTCTGCCGAGCAGATCATCATCGACCAGATGACACGCGACATGATTGAAGGACATGCACAGGTACATCCCTTAGAGCCTGTGACGCTCAAAGGGATTGGGAGCGTGCCGATTTTTGAACTGTTAGGGTTAAAATAAAATATGCTCAATGAGTCTTTCGCATATAAAAACAATACCCTTTACTGCGACTCTATCGCCGTCGCCGAAATCGCAACGCAAGTCGGCACGCCGGTTTATATCTACAGCCTAAAACGGGTGCTGGCGAATCTGAATCGTCTTAAAGCTGCATTTCATGACATCCAGCCCCACATCCATTACAGCGCTAAAGCCAATGCCAATCTTTCCATTTTGCGAACTATCATCCATGCTGGCGTAGGAATTGATGCGGTCAGCGGCGGAGAAATCTTCCGCGCATTAAGAGCCGGAGCAAAAGCCGAAAATATCGTCTTCGCAGGTGTGGGTAAATCCCCGTCTGAACTGCGTTACGCGCTTGAACAAGGGGTCGGCTGGTTTAATGTGGAAAATGTGCGTGAGTGCCAATTGATTAACGACATCGCAGCCGAACTTGGCACATCTGCCCAAATCGCGCTGCGCTTGAATCCCGAAGTCACTGCAAATACCCATCCTTATATCGCTACTGGGCATGGTGGCGCGAAATTTGGCCTAACGGCAGAAGTCATTTCTGGCCTTTTAGCGCACCGAAAAGAGTATCCTCATCTGCGCTTTGCTGGGATTCACGTCCATATCGGCAGCCAGCTTCATGATACCGAAGGCACGGTTAAAGCGGTTGAAATCGCGCTGGAATTGATCGCGCCTTATAGTGATATTCGGACGGTCAATATCGGCGGCGGCCTACCTGTCGGTTATCAGATGAAAGAAGCATTACCGGAGTGGAAATCGTTTGCGGAGGCGCTTGCACCGTTGTTACAAGGTTATGATGTGCTTTTGGAGCCGGGACGTTCTATCATCGCGGATGCAGGAATACTTGTGAGTGAAATTCTGTATGTGAAACAGCAAGCCGGAGAAATTTTTTATATCGTCGACGCCAGCATGACCGAACTCATCCGTCCGGCGCTTTACGGCGCACATCACGAAATCGTCCCATTGAAGCAATCCAATGGTGATTTGCATCCCGTCAATATTGTGGGACCCGTATGTGAGACAGCCGATGTACTAGGAAAAGCGGTTTTGCTGCCAGAAATGCAGCCAAGTGATCTGTTAGCCGTGTTGACAAGCGGCGCATATGGCATGGTCATGGCGAGTAATTATAATGCCCGCCCACGTCCCCCCGAAGTGATGGTCAGTGAAGACGGCGCATCATGGTCAATCACTCGTCCGCGTGAAACATGGGACGATCTAGTGCGGCTGGAAAGCTAAAACAGCCACGCCGGATTCTCAAAACCGCCATATTCTTGTATCGCACCGAAAATGTGCATAGCGACCTTTGTATTTCCTAAATTAAGGCTGCATACGCCATTTTCCAAAATATTTCTTCTTGAATCACTTCCCTTTTTAACCTGCGTTTTTTGCAGGCAGGAAACAGATAAACTTAATATATCCAACCAATATTGCTCAATACGCGGTATATCTTCTACATTATGACAATGAATTTGTAGAGAAAACTCTGAACTGGCGATATTGAATTCTTCTCGGAGAAAACGAATAAACATACGCATCATATTGGATCAGAATTTACAAATACGACACGATTTCTATGTTTCGCGCCTTCCGCCCAATAAAGCATACAGCCCGCTAAATGGAGAGGGTTTCCTTCTTTAGCTCTGGCTCGTCCCTCTTCCTGATAGATCTTTCTAAGCTCTAGATATTTTTTTCGGTTTGTCCGTCCCCCTTCATGCTGTGCGCCGTATAAATGCTGCTTTTGTTTTAATTTCTCGACTTGATCTTGTGTAAGTTCAATATCACGTACCCATAAACTGATAGAACTTTTCGCCACACCTAAAGTCAGGCAAATATCGCGCACCGACATACCTTGAAAACGCAATACTCTCGCTTGTTCTCTTATTTCTCTTTTCATTTTAGAACCTTAATTTTATTCATGAGTATAACATGATTAAGGTTCAATACAACAAAAAAAGACCTTATAAAAGGTCAATTTGAAAATGGTATCAGTTGGTGATACTTGGACTTGAACCAAGGACCTAACGATTATGAGTCGTTCGCTCTAACCAACTGAGCTATATCACCGTTTTGGGGGTTTTAGGAAAAATTGCGGGAGTGCGATTTGAACGCACGACCTTCAGGTTATGAGCCTGACGAGCTGCCGCTGCTCTATCCCGCTTGAATATAGTATCATAACGGGAGAGCAGTGTCAACGGCGATTTCCTGAATCTTTAAGGGAGTTTTATGTGAACTCCATAAGTACACCCTCAAGCATCATCGGCATCAATTGCTGCCTGCGTGACCACAATCACATCTTCTAAAGACGCGCCGCGCGACTTAGCGATGCGTTCGTAGCGCTTCTGGAACTGCATCGTCGCGTATGCTGTGAAGGTATCCAGATCAAGGCCAAACGGTATGGGATCGTAACAGGCAAAGGCTTCCGTCACCACACCAAGCGCAGGCATCAGCAGCGTGTTCATCGTAGTCTCTGCCACTTCCCACAGATGCGGATGTTCCGCCACCAACCGTGAGATCAAATAGATGCCATAAGCAATATGGCGCGATTCATCCTGCTTGAGCAAATCAATCCCGCGCATCGTCCCCGGCATTAAATGATTATCGCGCAGCGTCGTGTAGTAGCTGTGATAGCCCGTCTCCGCCAGCACCCCTTCGACAATCATATTATACGTGACGGAGGCAATCACCTGCGCTTCCGGCGATGAATCATACGCGAGGCGGTCAAGTGCCTGCGGCAGTGCCTCATAAAATACGGCCTTATAGTTCGGCAGATGATAATGGCTCAAATCACCGGAATGACCTACTACTTCGGTCAAAAAGCGGCTAAAAAAATCCGTGTGCTTGGCTTCTTCCCAGAGAAACGTCGTGAGGAACATTTCCTCTTCGATGCGCCCCTCTTTAGCAATCGTCATCATCAGCGGCAGCAGATCGAGCGTCACGGCTTCCTCCCCTGCTTGGAACTGTGCCGTCAGCCGCAGAATCACATCCTGCTCGTCCGGCGCAAGTTTTTGCCAATCCGCTTTGTCCTGCGTCAGATCAATGTCACTCGGATTCCAGATGCCGTACTTTTTGGCTTTCTCATATAACTTCATCGGCGGAGTATCGCGCCGCAGTCCGCGCACAGTGGTGGCAAACTGTTCATGTGGCTGGAAAGAAATAGTCATATTTCACCTTTTAACACAATCCATTTTTCAAGATTATATCGTGTTAAGCCTGCTCTGTCCGCACTTCCTGACGATTGACCTCCGCCCATCCCACGAACAGCAAGCGCTTATAAAAATCCTTTTACATTTCACACCATACGAAGGACATCAACAACATTAGGTTAAATCATCATGGCTCTCTCATCGCTCAAACGACGCGACTTTCTAAAACTGCTTGCAGTTAGCGGGATAGTCTTCACTACTCAGGCGCTGCCCTTCCAAGCTGCCCTAGCAGACGAAGCGATCCCTATGCCAACATCGCTCATGCTCCACAGTCGTCACCATCGCATCTTTCCGCAAATTCTGGATTATCTAACCGAGGAAGGTTATATAGGCATTACCTATAGAGATTTAGAAAATGCCTTATTTGGGCGATTTAGCTTGCCGGAAAAGCCGATCTTGATCTCCATTGATGATCTGTGTATGGCACAGGGCAATCCGAGTTTTGAGCATTTTGCCAGCATGAAAAACACGCTCGTTAATTATGGCTTCCGAGGCACATTCGGCATCATCACGCGCCCCGATTGTCCACAAGATGACTCGCGATGGGCAGAAATTACAACATGGCTGAGGGACGGTATCGCGCTAGAAAGCCACACGGCCTATCACTCCAATCTGGATAACCCGAATTTTGATGATGATGATTACATTGCTGAAATCGTCACTTCGGCACAGACCATTCATGAGCGGACAGGCTCGGACGTAAGGGCGCTCATCACACCTTATGGAAGCGGATACAATTATCAGAGTGACCGGGTTAATCCTTGGGTGATGGCAGCGTGTCGTCATGCCGGATTACGCTTCATCGTCGGCATTTCAGAAGGGAGAGAAGCCCTTGCAATGCGTCCTCGTCCTCGCGACGTTTTCTATGTCGGGCGCATCCAACCTTGGGGCGAAAACGAGGTTGTTATTGCCGATTCTATCCAGCAAATTGGAGAGTGGTACGGATGAATCCAACGCTGGCAGATGGCGAAAAATATGCTATAATGTTCTATCCCCATCCGAACTGATGTTCCGATTAAGGAGTCTCGATGCCCCCTTTTCAAATCGCATCCGATTTCAAGCCCACTGGCGACCAACCCAAGGCAATTAAGGGCTTGGTCGAAGGTCTTCATAACGGCCTAAAATATCAAACCTTGCTCGGTGCCACTGGCACAGGCAAAACTTATTCGGCGGCAATGGTCGTGCAAGAGGTACAAAAGCCCACGCTTGTCCTCGCGCATAATAAGACCCTCGCCGCACAGCTTTATGCCGAATTTAAAGAATTCTTCCCGAACAACGCCGTCGAATACTTCGTCAGCTATTATGATTACTATCAGCCAGAAGCCTACGTCCCGCGTTTTGATCTGCATATCGACAAACAAACACAGATTAACGAGACGATTGACCGCTTGCGGCTGGCATCAACGGCTTCGCTGCTCTCGCGGCGCGATGTGCTGATTGTGGCTTCTGTTTCGTGCATTTACGGTGTGGGCGACCCACAAGCATGGGCGAAGGCACAAGTAGAACTCAGCGTAGGCAGCACAACGCTGCGGCGAGACATCATCCTCCGCAAATTGGTGACGATTCAATACAGCCGCAACGACATGGATTTACATCGTGGTACATTTCGCGTGCGCGGCGACACACTGGAAATCTATCCGGGCTATTCGGAGATCGCCTACCGCATAGCCATGTTCGGCGATGAGATCGAGCGTATTAGCGAATTCGACCCGCTGACCGGCGAAGTTTACGCCGAACATCCCAGCGTAACTATCTTCCCGACTAAGCAGTTCATTGCGGATGATGATAAGACTAAGCAAGCCGTCCACGACATCGAACAGGAATTGGAAGAACAAATCACCTTCTTCAAGCACGAGGGCAAGCTGGTAGAAGCGCAGCGCATCGAACAGCGCACGCGCTACGATATTGAAATGATTCGTGAGGTCGGTTATGCGTCCGGCATCGAAAATTATTCACGCCATCTCGATCAACGCCCACCCGGCAGCCCACCGCACACGTTAATTGATTACTTCCCAGATGATTTTCTGCTCGTAATTGACGAAAGCCACATGACCATTCCGCAGATTCGCGGCATGTATAACGGGGATCGTCAGCGCAAGATGAATCTTGTAGATTATGGTTTTCGCCTGCCAAGTGCGTTAGATAATCGACCCCTTAAATTTGAAGAATTTGAGGAACGGATTAATCAGGCCATCTTCACCAGCGCGACCCCTGGCCCCTACGAAGGCACAGTCAATCAAGCCGTCGTCCAGCAGATCATCCGCCCGACGGGTGTGCTTGATCCGATTACGTCAGTGCGTCCGATTGAAGGGCAGATTGATGATTTGCTGCAAGAAGTTGCCCTGCGTGTGAAGAAAGGCCAACGCACCATCATCACCACACTCACGCAGCGTATGTCAGAAGAATTAGCGGGTTATCTCAACGAATCGGGAATCAAAGCACAGTATCTCCATGCCGAAATTGAAACGCTAGAACGGGTTGAAATCCTGCGGGATTTGCGATTGGGTGTCTATGATGTCATCGTCGGCATTAACCTGCTGCGTGAAGGGATCGACTTACCGGAAGTGTCGCTTGTCGCCATTCTGGACGCGGATAAGGAAGGCTTTTTGCGCTCAGAGCAAGCACTCATCCAAATTATAGGACGCGCAGCCCGACACATTGAGGGCTTAGTCATTCTCTATGCCAATCGCATCACGGACTCAATGCAACGCGCACTAGACGAGACAGAACGCCGCCGCAATATTCAGCGCACCTATAACGAAGAACACGGCATCGTCCCGGCGAGCATTATCAAACAGATACGCGACCTGACGGATCGTGTCAAGACGATGGTGAGTGAAGAAGGCGAGGCGGAAGGTGAAGGGCTTGATCTCGTCGCTATGCCCGTGTCTGAATTGCAACAGATGATTAAAGAGTTGGAAAAAGAGATGAAGAAGGCCGCACAGTCGCTTGAATTCGAGAAGGCGGCTGCCCTACGCGACCAAATCTTTGACTTGCGCGGCGCACTCGCGGAAAAAGACCCGGAAAGTACACTGACGTTTGGCTAACCCGATAAAGCTTTTTCGTCAAGCGTTTTAGAAAGAACAGAGGCGGGAGAAACGGACAAATTCCGCCCCCGCCTCTGTTTTGTATAGAGCCACCACGCAACTCCCAGCGCCAAGACCACCGGGTAGAATATTTGATCCACCCGCCACCACCCCATCAAGAAGAATACCCAAGATGAAGCGATGAGCAGCCAAACAGAAGCTTGGAATACACTACGCCGCAAGACATAAGCCAACAGCATAAAAACGGGTAGCGCATAAACTAGTGTATAGGGGTTCGTTTGTGGGAATAAGACCAATATAGGTAGGATAATCATCGCGCTCGCCCACAAAACAAATTCTTGAGGTTCATCAGGCAGCAGCTTCCAAATCCTTATGAATATCCAAGCAGTCCATCCCAGAAAACCAACTGTTAATACAATAGCACCCGCAGGACCTAAATCAAGCGGCAGCCATGAAGTTTTACGGTTGATGTCTGCGTAGTCACGTAAGTGATTAACAAATTGGAGTTCCCAATTCCCGATAAACACATGCGTTCCCAGCCAGATGATCGCCATTAAACCGACCCAAATCGGGATAACACGCCGCTGCCCTATAAGGAAGGCTATACCGCATAAACCCAACGCAATTAGTCCACCGTCAGGCCGGATTGTCATTCCCGCCAAACAAAATGCTGTCAGCCAAACACGCTGATTTCGTAATCCCCAAATTGCACCCACCATACAAAGCAGCACAAAACCTGTGAACTGACCGAGAGTAATGGTCATCATCGTATAGCGAAACCCCAAGACAATACTGAAAGTAAGCGCCAAAAGCTGTAGTGGTAATAAACGCCAACGCAGCACTACAAGTCCATACAAAACGGGAAACGCCAAAAAAAATAGCAGATTAAGGAGCATCCAAAGCGAAACGGAGGCTTCATACGGCAAAAGCCAGATAGGTAGAAGCACAAAACAAAGATGAGGCGGGTAAGAAAATCCCCATTTTTCGCCGATACGAACAAACGCATCAATCTCCGCATCCACTTTTTGGCTGTAGGGGCTGTCTCCCCGAAAGAATCCCTGACAGCCCACATAGCGCGGCATCACATCATTCATCGCCATATTCTGAACGACGACCAAGTCAATCCCCCAACTCCCTATAATAATAAGCAGGAAACCGAGCAGGATGATTGTGGTACGTTTTAGGGTGAAAAAGTTTAAAATCGCCATAAAGACAATTAAACCATGAACTCGCCGTTTTTGTACAACAATTCTCCATCAACGAGGATTTCACTGTCATTCCGCATGT
>Ga0163148_10007628_pt1 | contig 10113 bp, 10 predicted proteins | sample OliLakLV19MP7P2_FD_148606 | JGI IMG/M metagenome (GOLD analysis project Ga0163148, IMG submission 148606) | Freshwater microbial mat bacterial communities from Lake Vanda, McMurdo Dry Valleys, Antarctica- Oligotrophic Lake LV.19.MP7.P2 | ecosystem: Environmental > Aquatic > Freshwater > Lake >... | reverse complement strand
TGCCAACCCATTCGCCTGCCTCTTCGTCCCATTTGCCCAAAATCAGCCGCTTCAACTGGGTCAATTCGCCAATTTGTGCAGGCAGTTCGCTCAGCGATCGACCACAGAGGTCGAGTTCTTCCCACTGCTCGTCTTTTGCCTGAGCAATGAGTGCGTGTAGCTCCGTATCGGTCATAGCTGGCTGGTCTGGGTGGGGGTTGGCTGGCTTTATTCTGGCAGAGATTTTCTAGTTTTGCCGCATGTTTCATAATGCGGTGAGTGCCTTGCACAGGCGATCGACCCCTCCGACACCCCGAGGTATTGCTACTGCGCCTGTAGCGACTGCTCCACGCCCGACACTGCCGACGACAATATTGGTTTTCGAGTTGTCTGTAGTGCCCCGAGAACTCTTAAATAGCCCGTTCGGCTGAGCGCCCTTCGGCTTTAGCTCAGGTCGAAAGCTCACGTCGAAGCCTTTTCTCTTTTACCCTCTTGCCCTCGCGGGATTTGTGGATGACGGTTTTGGGGGAGGAGGTACCTAGATGAGGGTCAGTGCGCTCCTTGTTCACACGCTCTGACCCATTTTATTGCTATATTGCTAGCAACAATCGCGCATTTGGATAAACGAGCAAACACCTCAAAAGCGATCGCCCCTCTCTTTCTCAGCCGCGTTGGCGATCACACTAGAATTAAGATGAGGTTTACTTGTTTGGCAATGGAAGTTTTGAAACTTACGGCGAGAATCGATCAATCTGGGAATTTGAATCTTAATATTCCAACACAGCTTGCAGCAGTCGAGGTAGACGTTGTTGTTGTTTTGACTCCAGTTTTGCCAGACCAGAAGCAGCCATCTGGGTATAATTTTTCTGATTTGGGAGGGCGCTTAACCTGGCAAGGAGATGCAGTAGCAATGCAGAGGGCGCTTCGAGATGAATGGTAATCGCTATGTGTTGGATACGAATGCGATCGTGGCACTGTTGCGAACCAATTCTCAGCTTGTTCAATTATTACAAAGTGCTAATTGGGTAGGAATTTCTGTTATCAGTCAAATTGAGTTCTTGGCATTCTCTGGGCTGACTCAAAGCGATCGCCAACTTTTTCAACAATTTCTTCAACGAGTAGAGGTTGTTGGTTTAACTGCGGGTGATACAGCGTTGATCGAGAAAATCATCGAAATCCGTCAACAATATCGGTTGAAGTTACCCGACGCAGTGATTGCGGCAATGACAATCCAAAATTTGGCGGGCTTAGTGACCGCTGATCAAGAGTTTGCTAAGGTAACTCCTTTAACGGTCATTACTTGGTAGCGATCGCTGCTCTCCTTTCCCTTTCTTATGATCGCACTGCAAGATCGGCGATCGCCCCCGCTACATAGAGCGCCTTTTGAGAAAACCGTTCCATCCTCAGTTCGCGACAGATTAAATTGCTGCTCTGCCTTGGCTAGTGTTGTGATAGCTTCGGCGATTGCGCGGGTTTGGGGGTGACGCTTGTAAAATTTGCGGGTAATGTTGCCAGGTGAGATTGTATGGGGTGACGCGTTTCTGACCTGTTGGCGCAAGCGATCGCCCAGAATTCACAGTGTTTATCATCTAAGCTATCTCTATCTGAAGCCAGGTAGTATAGGGCAGACGAAGTACCTGAACCAATGAAATTATTCTACTTTGATACCAAACTTTCGCGGCATGATAGGCAAGCAATCATCTAACTGCTCAACATGTTCGTTGGTGAGTTCTAGCAAATTTAATTCGTTCAACTGATAGAGCTTAAGTTTCTCCTCTTTTCGCGCTGTGTATTTACGATCATTCTCGTAGCCCCAGTACTCAATATAAATGCGGCCTTGGGGCAGATAAAAATCACAGTATGCCTCTTGTTCAATCGGTAGTCGCCGCTCATAAGCATGAACGATACCCATCACATACAGCCAGTTATCAATCAGGGTTTCAGCCTTAGAACGAACCCAATGCCCATCATTCGTTCGATGCTTGGCACTGTCTCGAAATTTCTCTCGAAACTCTGAATCGTTGATTTGAGTGGTGGCTTCAACGTTAGTTCCACTATCAGAAGTGGCCACCATCGTTTGAAAGGCATAGCGGAAAACAGAGCTTTCAAGTACGTCTGCTGGCCAAACAACATATTTGCTGTTTTTACGAGAATCAACTTTTTCCTGCGCCCCAAATGCTAATCCCCGCGAGGTTGCCATCCAGCCATGCTCAATCTTTTCTAGAAGCCCTAGTTCAGCCAGGATTGGATTTACCTTGTACGGGCGAACTTTGAAATGTTCACCGAGACGAGTAGCAGACAAGGTTTTTGGCTCTACGAGTGGTGCCGCATTGATTGGACTCACTGGTTTTATACTAATTGATTTGGCATTTCTAGCAACTTTTCAGCAATTCAAGCAAACTGGATGACCTGGCTTGGAAACAAAATTGTTGCATCCAGCAGTATTGCAAACGTCCATAGTGGTCTGTTTTAAGTGTTGAACTCCTTCCTTAAGGTGCCCAGACCGCTATGGATAAAAACTTAGACTGATCTGCTTTCGATCAATTGCTCAAACCCAATCCTGTTTTGGGCGAGCAAGGGTGAGATATTTTTCTAGAAAGCTGAAGTAGTAATGGTTTGGGGCGATGGAGAATAGGGGAATCGAACCCCTGACCTCTGCGGTGCGATCGCAGCGCTCTACCAACTGAGCTAACTCCCCGATTGCGCTTAGGCAATTGCGTTTAGCTATTGTAGCAGGGAACCAGCGGGGACGAACTCTATGCGTCTAGCCACCGCTGACTTCACTCACCTCTACACCCCGTTCAAACAGGGTTTTTACGCGATCGAGTTCCAGGTCGGTAAAGTAGTCGATCGCCCAATTCGACTGCCGCTGCATCATGTGATAGGGGTAGGTATTGGCAATGCCCACCACTGGCATCCCCGCCCGTTTGGCTGCTTCAATTCCTGGAAATGAATCTTCAATCACTAAGCATTCATAGGGATGCAGTGCCAAGCTAGGAAACTGTTGATTTAGCCGTTCTACTGCTAGCAAATAGCCGTCTGGTTCGGGTTTACTGGTAGGGATTTCGTCGCCGGCAACGATGAGGGCAAAATGTTGGGCGACGTTTAAGCGTTGCAGCACGATTTCGATTTCTGCACGCATCGCCCCACTGACGACTGCCATGATAATTTGAGCGGCACGCAGTTGAAAAATTAGGTCTTCTAGCCCAGGGTAACTCGGCAGCTTTTCTAAGTCGGTTAATTGCTGTTGGTAGTAGCGCGATTTGCGGGCGATCAGCTCATCTAGATACTTGTCGCTCACAACTCGACCGCGACGGGTCAGCAGCTCGCCAATGCCGGCGCGATCGCTTCTGCCCAGGCAGACTTCCTGGTATTCTCCTGGCTTTGCCCGCAGGTTCTCTTCAATCAGAATTTTTTCGAGCAGCTTTTCATGCAGCGGCTCGTCGTTGATGATGACACCATTGAAGTCGAAGAGGACGGCTTTGAGAACCATGCGGCGAAAGGCGGAAGGATAAAGGATGTAGGATGTAGCTTACCTTCTGCGTAGCGGTAGGCGGCAGGGTTTCGGGGATGTTGTTACTTTATCCTTCAGTTGGCATATATCCTAATGCCCATTGGCGATCGCCTGTCGGTTCGGGGGTGGCAAATTCTACGGTGCGAACTTGGCCGGAGATGGGTTTGACGCCGTGGGTGACTTGGTGGATCAGCCAGAGGGCTTCGGTGATGACGGCTCCAAATCCGGCGGCTCCCATCCAGGCATCAACGCTGCCGGCGGCATAGGCTTTGATGTATGGTTCTTCAAAAATTTCGGTCAGCCAGTCGGTTTGGCGCAGTGCGGCTTGGTTGCCGTCTAAAATTAGGACTTCGCCGCCAACGCTGAGCAGCCGGAAGCATTCACGCAAAATGGTACTGGCGACCTCGGGCGGAGTTTCATGAAATAGCAGCGAGGCAGTAACCAGGTCAAAACTGGCATCAAGGAAAGATGTGCGCTCGGCGTTGGCCTGGGTGAACTGAATGTTGAGGTTGGCGCGACGGGCTTTGTCGTCGGCTACCACCAGCATGTATGGGGCTAGGTCAATGCCGATGACCTCGGCGTCAGGAAAGGCTTGTTTGAGCAGCAGAGTGGTGGAACCTGTGCCGCAGCCCAGGTCTAAAATGCGGCGGGGTTTGGTTTGAATCCGGTCGATTAAACCTTGGCGCACCCAGTCTTCGTTGGGAGGCAGGGCATATTTGGTGATGGGGTCGTAGGAGATGGCGGCGCTGAGGTTGAGGTAACCGCCTTCGATGCTGTGGAAGTTTTGGCTGCTGTAGTAGTCGGGATATTCGACGTGGGGCTGCCGGAAGCGATCGCCTTCTTGCTCCCAATCTTTGCTTTGGTAATACTGCATCAGCGCATCGCGATCGATTAAGACGGTTTTGACAAAGGGTGCCAAAAACCGCTCAAACAGGGTGTCTTTACGAACTGCCATAGAAGTTACCGGAGAGGAGAGAGGAGCCACTATCTTTACAAAGTGTAATAAATTCTAAGCGGTTCTGCGAATGGTGAAAATTTAGATGCCATTTTTAACTCGTACAAACTGGAGGTCTAACCTCCAGTTTCATCCATACAAACATTTGCCAAGAATTTATCTAAAGAAAAACTCTCTCAAGGACTAAAGTTTTGAACTATTTGCCTAAGCTGATCCCACTCTGGAACCCAAGAAGATACGCTCTCTGTTGAGTTCTCAATTCCTTTGACAATCCGTTCTCGAAAAACAAAAGGTTCCCCAAGCCCCCAGCCTGCTAATGCTGATCTCATTCCACAAAGCAGATCTTTACCTGAGAAGAAGGTCAGAAAGTTTTGAAATCTGCAACCACCAACACGACACATTGAAAGTAAATGCTCAAAATATTCAAATACATTATCTTCCCGCACTATCTGAGCTTGCTCATATTGACGCACAATATCTGTTATCCCATTACGGCAGTCTGCCTCAGCTAAGCGATCTGGAAATGGGTGTTTACCGCCCATGTTTCCCCAACAGTTCTTGAGTGGTAAAAGTGGCTGACGAGAGATAGATAGGGCAATTCTAGCAGCAGTATAATCTGCGATAGTTCTAGCTGATTCTTCAAGTGCGGCGCGGTAATCCTCAATCGGAGGAGCTTTAGAACCAAGCGCATGTGATACAACTTCAGGATCAATTAGATAATTTTCAATCTCTTTTCTTTCCCAAGACCAACCTACTTGAATATCTTGACTATTGACTTTGGCTAACCAATTTCGAGGAGAATTTACGGGTGGTGATCCGTCTTTATCAAAATCTCTATCTTTAAGAGCGACTACAATAGAACTAGGTAAAAGATTTTCTTGCTTGATAAAGAGAATCTGTCGATCAAGACCGTATTTACTTCCAGCAGGTCTAACGGTGCATATTCCAGTCAATACATTTAGCAAAACACGAGTATCAGGACTGTTTTTCCCTCCCTCACAGTACAAGATGTTTACAGACACAAAGAACCTCCCGGCAGTCGGTAAGTTTCTTCTTCACCAATTACATCATTTACAGCCTCAGAATGTGTTGTAAATATAAATTGACAAGTAGGAGCAATTTTTGGAAGTTGATTAACTAGAAGTTGAGCTGCTGGTGGATGAAGGTTTAGATCAATTTCATCGACTAAAACAATTGAATATGCTACTTGCTGTCTAACAATCTCATAGAGCATCGGGAAAACTGCCTGCTCCCCTGCTGACATCTCAACAATGTCGTAAGTTCGATGCCCATCATACAGCGTAAAATATGTATTCATCTCTGTAGGAGAATCGTTGCTAGGCTGATATTCGACTCCATTAAATGAACGTTCAGGGAAAACTTTTGTATAAAGAGTCTGCAATTGATTGAGATAGTCGTTGGAACTATTATTTTGTGGCGATCGCTGTCTTTGATCCCATTCAATTAAATACTGGCGTAAACGTTCCACACCGAAATCAAATGAAATTCCAGCAGTGTGATCTCTTTGCCCATCTCCACGATTTTCGGGAAGTGGATTTGAACCAAGATTCCGAAACTGGTCGAACCAAAATATGCCAGGAAGCCTAGAAAACTCAGAACGGGCTGAAGGGGCACTTTTCAATAATCTTTGAGCATAGTAACGACCTAGAAACTGAGCACGCTCTTCAAGCCTATTGTCTTCTCCAATTTTCCAGTATTCACCGTTTAGGGTTAATTTTACTAAGCGGCTATTACCAGGTTCAACGAAATTGTGAGGGCGGAATTCAACTGGTTGCGCATTATACCATTTTCTAGCTACTGAGCGTGTTGCTTCAAGTTCCTCATCTTCAAATGATATTTCCAATTCAATATGTGGAGAACCCCCAATCCAAAAACGACCTGGCAAAAAACCTACCCAGTCGAATTCAGATACTGTTTGAATCTGTTTGGTAGCTAGTGCTAGTGGAAGAGCGATTGCCTGTAGCAGTGTTGTTTTACCTGTACCATTGTCACCAAGAATTAGAAAGCGATTAGTAACCTCTTGAAGAGTCTTGTTCTTGAAAGAAACCCCAAGATCATCAAATCGTTTAAAGTTTTGAACCGTAATGGATTCTACTTTCATAAAGTGTTTATTACTGCAAGCATAGCTCTATCTAAGTTTTGCACAAACTCAAAGTATTGGGAGATGGCATTACTTGCGGGCGTCCCGCTCACGCTAGGGCGATCGCCGAATTTGCCGACTGAGTAACAGCACGGGCAAAATCCCGACGGCCACGATCGCTAGGGCAGGGGCGGCGGCGGCGGCGAGGCGTTCGTCTGCGGCAAGCTGATAGACGCGCACGGCCAGCGTATCGAAGTTGAACGGGCGGATAATTAAGGTGGCGGGCAGCTCTTTGATCACGTCCACAAATACTAGCAGTGCTGCTGTCAGCAGGCTGCTGCCCAACAGCGGGATATGGACGCGGCGCAAGGTGGCCAGGGTGCTATGGCCTAGGGAACGCGAGGCGTCGTCTAGGCTGGGTTTAATTCTGCCGAGGCTAGATTCTAGGGTGTTGAAGGCAACGGCCAAAAACCGAACTAGATAGGCGAAGACCAAGGCAATAATTGTGCCGCTAAACAGCAGCCCAGTGGCAATGCCAAACCTGTTGCGCATTGCGGCATCGATCGCATTATCTAGGCCACCAATCGGCACCAGCACGCCCACAGCAATCACCGAACCTGGAATTGCGTAGCCCATGGCGGCAATTCGGGTGGCCAGCGTCATGCCCATACTGGGGTTGAGTCTGGCTCCGTAGGCCATTACTAGGGCGATCGCTACCCCCAGCCCTGCGGTGATTGCGGCCAGCAGCAGGCTATTGCGGGCAAACGTCCAAAATTCGGGATTAGCTAGTTGCCCGAGGTCATTAATCGTGAGCTGGAGCAGCAGCGCCAACGGGATCACAAACCCCAACAGCACAGGAATCAGGCAAACCAGCAGCGCCAGTGCCCCCCGCCAACCCAGCAAGTGATAGCGGGCAATTTGTTGACGGCTGTGGGTTTGAAAATAGCGCGACTGCCGCCGAAACCACTGTTCTGCCCAGACCAACGCCAGCACAAATAGCAGCAGCAGCGCCGCCAGCTGAGACGCTGCCGGACGTTCTCCCATGCCAAACCAGGTACGGTAAATCCCGGTGGTAAAGGTATCGACGCCAAAAAACTGCACCGTGCCAAAGTCGCTCAAGGTTTCCATTAGCGCCAGGGCTGTACCGGCTGCGATCGCCGGACGAGCCAGCGGCAGTGCCACCCGCCAAAAGCTGCGCCAGGGCGTGCAGCCCAAACTGCGGCTGGCTTCTAGCGTACAAACCGACTGTTCCAAAAAAGCCACTCGCACCAGCAAATAGACGTAGGGATACAGCACCAGGGTCAGGAGGGCGATCGCCCCACCCAGCGACCGAATCGGTGGGAACCAGTAATCTTGCAGCCCCTGCCAGCCAAACACTGCCCGCAGTCCAGTTTGCACAGGGCCATAAAACTCCAGCACTTCCGTGTAGGCATAGGCCAAGATGTAGGCCGGAGCCGCCAACGGCAGCAGCAGCGCCCATTCCATGACCCGCCTGCCCGGAAACTGGCACATAGTCACCAGCCACGCCCCCGCCACACCCAGCAGCACCACTCCACAGCCCACTCCCAGCATCAGCCCCAGCGAATTTAGCACATAGCGCAGCAGCACCGTCTGTGCCAAATGCTGCCAAATCTCACCGGCTGGCGTGGCCAAACTACTCAAAACAAACAGGACTGGCACCGAAATCAGTAGGGCGATCGCTCCCACCAGCACCGTCCAACCGTGCCGCCACAGCTTACTGATAACTAAATTCAGCAATAAACCAGATGCACCTTCAGCAGATTTTGGGGATAGCCGCATGGCATGATATGAATTTGTGGGCTTCCTAGGCAGTTACTGTACAGAGCCACCCTAAATAGCTGACTCTTACTCTCAATAAGCCTACCTGGTTTCGACCCCCTTCAAACCTCTATTATCGGCATGAGCATCCTCCGCCTCCAAACCGTCACCCGCCAATTTGCCAAAGGCGATCGCCCTGCTGTCAATCGCATCACGCTGAGCCTGCCCCAAGGCGATATTTTGGCGCTGTTAGGGCCTTCAGGCTGCGGCAAAACAACGCTGCTGCGGATGATTGCTGGGTTTGAAGCCCCCCAGAGCGGCACGATTGAACTGGCAGGGCAGTCTGTGTCAGCCGAGGGCAACTTGGTACCGCCAGAGCGGCGATCGGTGGGCATGGTGTTCCAAGATTTTGCGCTGTTTCCGCATTTGACGGTGGCTGAAAATATCGCCTTTGGTTTGACGCCGTCGGCTCGCCCGCCCACTGGCCGCAAGGACTCGGCACTGATGCAGCAGCAGGTAGCAGAAGCGATCGCCCTGGTTGGGTTGCAGGGCAAAGCCGACCGCTATCCGCATCAGCTCTCCGGTGGTCAGCAGCAGCGGGTTGCCTTGGCGCGAGCGCTGGCCCCTCGCCCCACGCTGGTGCTGCTCGACGAACCGTTGAGCAACCTGGATGTGCAGGTGCGATTGACCCTGCGGCAAGAGGTGCGCGACATTCTCAAAGCCACGGGCACCTCCGCTATTTTTGTCACCCACGACCAGGAAGAAGCGATGGCGATCGCCGACCAAATTGCGGTAATGCGCCAGGGTGAAATTGAGCAACTGGGTACGCCCGAACAGGTTTACCAAACTCCTGCCTCGCGCTTTGTCGCCGAATTTGTCACCCAGGCCAACTTTCTGCCCGCCCGGTTTGTGGCTCCCAGTTGGGAAACCGAAATCGGCAGCTTTGCCAGCGCGATCGCCCTTTCTTCCTCAGAACCCTATCCAGCCGATCGCCCTGCCACGGGTAGCTTAATGATTCGCCAGGAAGATCTGCACCTGGAGCTAGCCCAGCCAGGTCAGGCTGTGGTCAGCGATCGCCAATTCCTGGGACGAGAATATCGCTACAGCCTGCTGCTGCCATCGGGAGCACGGCTCTATGCCCGCACCTCCACGCGTACCGTGATCCCCATCGGCTCCAGCGTCCAGCTATCGGTATCAGACCAAGCCCTGCGATACTTTCCCGATGATGCAGCATCAGTCAAGGCAGGAGTTTTGAGTTTTGAGTTGAGCGCCTAACTCAAAACTCAAAACTTATGCAAAGCGGGATATAGCCTTTCTCACTTCGGTGCAGTACAGGCAAGGGGCTTAAGCCCCTTGTTTTGGAGCCTGTGATGTACTTCATTCATCTGAGAACTGCTATACCTCTTTGGATAGACTGCCTCCCATCCGCCCATCGACTTAGATTAGACTTTTCAAGAGCACTTCTAACCATTTCTACCTCTAAAACGTATGCGTAAGCTTTTTGGTCGTGAGCTTTTTGGGCGTCAGCTTTTTAGGCGTAAACTTTTGAGTTTGGGATTGCTGAGTTTACTGCTGGTGATGCTGTGGGCTGTCATTCAACCGCTTCTAAAAACCTAGGCAAACCTGGTTTAACTTCTGCGGTATAAGTTTAAGCAAATCTTCTCTAGTGCGTTGCCGCTTCCTCATCCTTGAGGTTGGCCAGAGAACTCCAGTTAGAAACAGTAAAATAATCGTGTCTGCGATTGACCTTACCGGATTGCTTGGTCTTCCTATTCAGTTCCGCCC
>Ga0163148_10007621_pt1 | contig 10120 bp, 4 predicted proteins | sample OliLakLV19MP7P2_FD_148606 | JGI IMG/M metagenome (GOLD analysis project Ga0163148, IMG submission 148606) | Freshwater microbial mat bacterial communities from Lake Vanda, McMurdo Dry Valleys, Antarctica- Oligotrophic Lake LV.19.MP7.P2 | ecosystem: Environmental > Aquatic > Freshwater > Lake >... | reverse complement strand
GCCGTGAAATATTAAATCGATATATAGAAAAATTAGGCATGTCGCTGTTGGGGTATCGCATAGTGCCAAGCGAGCCATTAATTGCCGACATTGGCCCTACGGCTGTTTCTGCCGAACCTAAAATGGAGCAGGTTTTCATCAAATGTCACGATGATATGACTGATGCTGACGAATTTGAACGCAAACTCTTTATACTTAGAAATTATGTAACTAGGCTCGTGAAAGAGTCTGTTCAAAAAGCGACCAATGATTTTTACATCGCTACCATGTCGTACAAGACATTGGTATATAAAGGGCAATTGACTACCAATCAGGTAGAACCTTATTTTCCTGATTTACAAAATCCAGATTTTGCATCCGCATTCGCAGTGGTGCATTCTCGCTTTTCTACTAATACATTCCCATCGTGGAAATTGGCTCAGCCTTTCCGCTATATTGCTCACAATGGTGAAATAAATACAGTACGTGGCAATGTGAACTGGATAAAAGCCAACGAACCTGTAATGGAATCGTTGCTTTTTAGCAAGGAAGAGATGGAGATGATAATGCCTATCTGTGATATTGATGCTTCAGATTCTGCAAATCTAGATAATGTAGTAGAACTATTGACTTTGAATGGTCGCTCTTTGCCACACGTAATGATGATGCTCATTCCTGAAGCTTGGGATGGAAACGAACAAATGGACGATGATAAAAAGTCGTTCTACGAATACCATGCTTCCATTATGGAGCCTTGGGATGGCCCTGCATCCATTTCATTTACTGATGGAAAAATTGTAGGTGCTACACTTGATAGAAATGGACTTCGTCCTTCACGCTATACTTTATTAGATGATGATACTTTAATAATGGCCTCTGAAGCAGGTGTAATTGAGGTAGATCCATCGAAAGTAGTTGCCAAAGGTCGTTTGCAACCCGGCAGAATGTTTGTTGCCGATTTGGAACAAGGCCGCATTATTTCTGATGAAGAATTAAAGAAAGACATTTGCTCTCGCAATCCTTACAGAGAATGGTTGAATAAATATAAAATTGATTTGAGAGAATTGCCATCTGCTCATCGCACCTATTTGCCTTTAGAAGGCGACTTGTTGATGAAAAAGCAATTGGCATTTGGCTATACCAGCGAAGATTTACGTATGGTAATTGCTCCAATGGCCGAAGATGGCAAAGAACCTGTCGGCTCAATGGGGCAAGATACGCCTTTGGCTATCCTTTCAGACCAAGCCCAGCATTTGTCAAGCTATTTCAAACAATTATTTGCCCAGGTTACCAATCCCCCCATTGACCCCATTCGCGAACGCATGGTAATGTCGCTGGTGAGCTATATTGGTGGGGTTTCTAATTTATTGGAAGAATCGCCACAGCATTGCCATATTGTGGCTTTGAAACAACCTGTATTGACCAATAAAGATTTGGAAAGGTTGCGATATATCGATCATGCACATTTTCAAACCAAGACCATTCCTATTGTTTTTTACAGCCAAGATTATAAAAAAGGGGGTTTAGAGAAATCGCTTGACCGCATTTGCCAATACGCTGCCGATGCAGTAGAAGATGGCTACGAAATTATATTACTTTCAGATCGTGGTATTGATAGCGACCATGCCCCTATTCCGTCATTGTTGGCCACTGCAGCTGTTCATCATCATTTGATTCGCAAAGGCTTACGCTCTAAAGTTGGCTTGATAGTAGAGGCTGGCGATGTGTGGGAAACTCATCATTTCGCAACTTTAATTGGTTTTGGAGCTTCGGCAGTAAATCCTTATCTGGCATTTGAAACCATCAATGGTTTGAAAGTAGATGAAATAATAAAATCTGATTTGACAGAGGATAAAATGCAATACAATTTCACAAAAGCTGTGGGAGATGGATTGCTGAAAATCATGTCGAAAATGGGAATTTCTACTTTGCAATCTTATACCGGTGCTCAAATATTCGAGGCTCTAGGTTTGAACAAAAGAGTAACGGAAAAATATTTCACAGGTACTGTATCAAGAATTGGAGGTTTAGATATGGACGGAATAGCCAAAGAAGCTATTTTGAAACACTCTCTTGCATTCCCTGAAAAAGAAATCCCGAATCCAAAATTGGAAGTGGGTGGCTATTACCAATGGAAACGCAGAGGCGAAGCCCATTTATTCAATCCTGATTCTATACATTTATTGCAATTATCTACCAAAAAAGGCGATTACAATATATTTAAGAAATACACAAAAGTAATCAACGACCAAAATAAAAAGGCCGTTACGCTACGTAGCTTGCTTCGTTTCAAACAAGGAAAATCGGTGCCAATCGAAGAAGTAGAATCTGTAGAAACAATTATGAAACGCTTTGCTACAGGAGCCATGTCTTTCGGTTCTATTTCACACGAAGCACATTCTACCTTAGCTGTTGCAATGAATAGAATTGGCGGGAAAAGTAATACTGGCGAAGGTGGAGAAGATGAAATGAGATTTACCACCTTGCCCAATGGCGACTCAATGCGATCGGCTATCAAACAAGTAGCTTCGGCTCGTTTTGGAGTTACAGCAATGTATTTAACCAATGCTGATGAATTGCAAATAAAAATGGCTCAGGGTGCAAAACCAGGAGAAGGCGGGCAATTACCTGGTCATAAAGTAGATGATTGGATAGGCAGAGTGCGCCATGCCACACCCGGTGTTGGGCTAATTTCTCCACCACCGCACCACGATATTTACTCGATTGAGGATTTAGCTCAGCTAATTTCCGATCTGAAAAATGCCAATAGAGATGCCAGAATCAGTGTTAAGCTGGTTTCTGAGGCTGGTGTTGGTACAATTGCGGCTGGAGTTGCTAAAGCAAAATCTGACCATATTTTGATAGCAGGGCACGATGGAGGCACAGGTGCATCGCCTATCAGTTCTATTCGCCATGCCGGATTGCCATGGGAATTGGGCTTAGCAGAAGCACATCAAACATTGGTGAAAAATAAATTGCGCAGCCGTGTGTATGTGCAAGCTGACGGACAAATGCGTACTGGAAAAGACATCGCCATTGCAACTTTATTAGGTGCAGAAGAATGGGGTGTAGCAACAGCCGCTTTGGTTGTAGAAGGCTGTATAATGATGCGTAAATGCCATTTGAATACTTGCCCAGTTGGCGTGGCTACACAAGATGTAGAACTTAGAAAACGCTTTACAGGTAACCCTGACCATGTGGTAAATTTCTTTAATTTCTTGGCTCAAGATTTGAGAGAGGTGATGGCTGAATTAGGATTCAGAACTATCAATGAAATGGTAGGCCGCAGCGATATGCTCGAAATGAGACCTGATATTGACCATTGGAAATATAAACACGTAGATTTGTCGGCCGTGCTTTATAAACAAGAAGACGGAGCCGAAGCAGGTTTGTATCGCACAGAAATACAAGATCATGGCATCAAAGACCAAATAGATTGGAAATTTCTAGAGGCTGCCAAATCGGCTTTAGCAAATGGTACAAAGATAAAAGCTGAATTTGCTGTTCAAAACACCGATCGTACGATGGGAACCATCTTATCTAACGAAATAACAAAGAAATATAAAGCCGTAGGCCTGCCCAAGGATACCATTCATTTGAAACTGAAAGGATCGGCTGGACAAAGCTTGGGTGCTTTCAATTGCTCTGGAATAACTTTAGAATTGGAAGGCGAAGCCAATGATTATTTTGGAAAAGGTCTATCTGGAGCACAATTGATATTGTATCCTGATAAAAAAGCAAAATTCAACCCAAGTACAAACATTATTGTAGGCAATGTTGCATTCTACGGGGCTACTTCAGGCGAAGCATATATCAGAGGCATGGCAGGAGAAAGATTTTGCGTGCGAAATTCCGGAGCCACAGCAGTGGTAGAAGGTGTTGGCGACCATGGTTGTGAATACATGACGGGTGGAAATGCTATTATTTTAGGTGAAACTGGAAGAAACTTTGCGGCTGGAATGAGCGGTGGCATCGCCTATATTTACGACCCAAAAGCCAATTTTGCAGCTAAGTGTAATATGGAAATGGTGTCGCTAGATTCCGTTGATGATGAAGACAAATCATTGCTAAAACGCTTGATTCAAAATCATTTCGATTTTACAGGTTCTGATGTTGCTGAAAATATTCTCATCAATTGGAATTTGGAATTAGCCAATTTCGTGAAAGTATTTCCAAAAGATTATAAGGCAGTTCTTGCGAAACGTAAGGTGGCTAAGGTTTCTGATAAGGAAATCCAATTGGTATGACTTCGACTTTAATAAAGAAATATCAGACGTTACAGGATTAACAATTCAACAAATTGAAAAATTGGGAAGTAGATAATTGCTGTCTCTTCCCCCCCAAATTAATTTTAATAAACCCCAAATCAGAATTTAAAAGATGGGAAAACCTACAGGTTTCATGGAGTTCACTAGAGAACTTCCTAAAAAAGCAGACCCTAAAGAAAGAGTAAAAGCATATAAAGAATTCGTATCGGATTGGAGTGATGAGCAATCAAATGAACAATCGGCTCGTTGCATGAATTGCGGTATTCCATTTTGCCATAGTGGCTGCCCGCTCGGCAATATTATTCCTGAGTTCAACGATGCTGTATATCAGAAAAACTGGGATTTAGCTTATAGTATATTAACATCTACTAATAATTTCCCTGAATTTACAGGTAGAATTTGCCCAGCTCCCTGCGAATCGTCATGTGTGCTTGGCATAAATAGCCCCCCAGTTGCCATTGAGCAAATAGAAAAAACTATAATTGAGAATGCCTATAAAAATGGGTTGGTAGTGCCTCGTATTCCATCTGAACGAACAGGTAAAAAAATAGCCGTAATTGGTTCGGGCCCAGCCGGAATGGCCACTGCTGCTCAATTGAATTATGCAGGGCATTGGGTAACAGTATTTGAAAGAGACGATGCTGTTGGTGGATTGTTACGCTATGGAATTCCCGATTTTAAATTAGAAAAAGCGGTAGTAGAACGTAGGGTAACAGTGTTGGAAGCCGAAGGTGTAACATTTAAAACCAATGCAAACGTAGGCGTAAATGTAAAAGTGAGCGACCTAAAATTTGAATTTGATGTAATTGTACTTACTGGTGGCTCTACCATTCCTAGAGATGTAACTATTCCGGGTAGAAACTTAAAAGGAGTTCATTTTGCCATGGAATTTTTGCCCCAGCAAAATCGCAGAGTAAGCGGGTACCCTATTTTGAAGGAAGAAATATTGGCAAAAGGCAAAAATGTGTTTGTGATTGGTGGTGGCGACACAGGTTCTGATTGTGTTGGCACTTCTATTCGCCATGGAGCTAAATCTGTTACGCAAATAGAGTTACTTACTAGGCCACCGGAAGGTAAAAATGAAAATACTCCTTGGCCAAACTGGCCTATGATTTTGCGTACTTCCAGCTCGCACGAAGAAGGCTGCGAACGCCAATGGGCTTTGAATACCAAAGAATTTATAGGTGACGATAAAGGCAATTTGGCTGCAGTGAAGATTGTGGAAGTGGACTGGCAAATGGAGGCAGGAAGACCTAAAATGACTGAGAAACCTGGTTCTGAAAAAACTATTCCTTGCGAATTGGTATTGATAGCCGCAGGATTTTTACACCCACAACAAGAGGGAATGCTCAATGAATTGGGAGTCGAATTTGATGAAAGAGGCAATGTAAAGACTACTAATTACCAAACTTCCGAACAAAATGTATTTGCCGCAGGCGATATGCGCAGAGGACAATCTTTAGTGGTATGGGCAATTTCAGAAGGTAGGGAGTGTGCCAGAGCGGTAGATGAATTTCTGATGGGCGAATCGATGCTTGAAGCTAAAGACCAAGGCATTTTGGCTTTGATGGAAGATTAGGATTCGTATATTATATAGACAGAAAGGCCGGAAAAAATATTTTTTCCGGCCTTTTTCATTAATTCAGATATTTATAAGGTAATGTAAAAATAAATTTTGAGCCTAGCCCTACTTCGCTTTCTACGCGAATTTTACCATGGTTTTTTTCAACAAACTCTTTACAAAGTTTCAAGCCCAAGCCTGTCCCTTCCTCTTTGTTGGTACCCTTGGTAATATGCCTAAAATCTATTGAAAATATTTTATCTGCTATTTCCTTGGGCATACCTACGCCACTATCTACCACCATTACTTCTATATAATCGCTGTGCTTGGTAGAGGAAATCTCAATTTTACCGCCTTTATTGGTAAATTTCAAAGCATTGTATATCAGATTTCTGATTACTGTGGCTATCATGTTTTGATCTGCAAATACAATGGTGCCGGGAGCAATTTGATTGAAAATACCAATAAATTTTTGCTCTGCATGAACGCCCAAATTTTGTATCACATCTTCCGATAGCTTTCGCAGATCTATTGATTCAGGTTGAAAATCAATCTTATTCATTTGCAAACGCGACCATTTCAGCAAGTTATCTAATAGCGAACTCAAATTATTAGCCGAAGATTCAATAAGGCGTGCTATTTTTTCAGGGTCGATTGTTTTGTTTGCAGGCTGGTAAAGCAATTGGGCCATTAGCACAATATTTTTAACCGGACCACGCAAATCGTGGCTTATTATGGAAAAAAACTTATTTTTATTTTCATTGAGTTCTAGTAAATCGTATTCGATTTTTCGATGCGTTTTGAGGTATTGCCATAAAAAAATAAACACTAGAGAGGTAAGCACCACTGCTGCAAAGGCAACTATGGCTAAGTTTAAATGTGTGCTATATAGAGTTTCTACCACATTAATGTGGCCTTTGGAAAGCAATAACTTTTGGTTTCGATTTATCTCATCTATTTTATTTCTAATTTCCTTTTTCAGTTTCGCTTCGAGAACATTGAAATTTTGCCCCAGAATAGTATTTACAGAATTTGAAGTAGTAGCTATTTTTTGTCTACCAGTATTTATTCTAAGTTTGATTAGCTCTGTTAGAGGCAGAAAGTAAGTGGAGTCTATCGTTCCTGTTGTTAGCTTTTTGTGGATTTTTTCAATCTCATAAAGCAATAGTTTGTCATCGGTATTTAGGGTAGCCAATACATCGTTGTGATGGGTAAGTTCGTAACTCTGATAGCTTTTTTCTAAATTATTTACCAGATAGCTTATTTTATCTAAGTCATTTATTAAATTATTTGCCTCTTCTACTGCCTTAAAGTCGGAAAATAAATTTTCTTCCGATTTATAAGTATAATAAATTGATCCTCCTAAAATTAATAGAGATGATGTAAAGCCAACAAGCAGAAGATACAGGGTGGAATTGAGCTTCATTTGCAAAAACGGAAAGCCATATATTTGATAACCTGATATAAGTAATCTTGTTTTTAATTTAACTAAATATAGCTGTTCTGTTAATGCTGTGGTCGACTAATCGATAAAACACCATTTATAAGCATTAAACCTTATGATAATATAGATTACTTGGTAATTTTCATAAAATCAAAAATTGCATTGTAAACTCCCTCCACATCATTACTTTTAATGGGCGAACCCATTACGTGATCGCCTACATTAGGCATGGCCCTTAATACTTTTAGATTTTCAGGTGTAGCAAGCTTGCTGTGCATTTTTATAATGGCTGATGTTTTAACCACATTATCTTGGTGGGCTTCATCTTTATAATAATAAAGATTCAGAGTTGGTACTTTTACTTTTCGGTAGGTAGATTCGTTCATGGTCGATTCTAAAAGCTCTTCTAACTCAACGGCCGATTCGAGTCTGTATTTGGTATACCAATATTTTTGAAATGCGACCGATTGTCCTTCAATAATATTGTCTGTTCCATTTTTAACCATTCGGGCAATTTGCAATCCCCAAGGGTTGTTTACTACAAAAGCAGTAGGGTCATTTATCTCAATATTGGGCGACATATTTATAATCGATTTCACAATTGGGTATTTAGAGGCTAATAATAAATTGAGAGTTCCTCCTGTAGATGTACCCATCAATATCACCGAATCGCCCAAACTCATACCAATTGCCAATGCTTCTTTTGCCGATTGCCAAAGTCTGTCGCAGGTAAAATCTACCATAATATCGGCAGTATCTAAGCCGTGGTAAGCAAGGCGAGAAAGATACAAATTGCATCCAAATGCTTTGGCAATTCTTCTATGCACCGGATTTGCCTCTTCTTGACTAGCTGAAAATCCATGCAAATACACAATGGCATATTTGGTTTTCCTCTTTGCCGAATCGTTTGCCCACACGATTCGAGCCTGATTGTCTGGCTTTATGGGATGCTTGGCTTCATTTGCTGTTATTTCTTTTTCTAGAAGAATTAAATCTTGGCTCACGGTTGGTAGCGTTTCATCTAGTGTTGGTGATTTGGGAGCAGGCCCAAGAAAATATAAAGTCGATAGGCAGAGAACAACGAAAATTGTGCGGAGAAGAAGTTTCATGGGTTAGCAATTGATTTTACGAAATGATTTAAATTAGTATAATTTGTAAAACATTAAATATTTAAGGAAATTAAGGACTAACTATATTGATTTAAGCATAAGCTTTAGCTGTTTTTTTCATTCCCAAGCCACCCAAATACCTATCATTCATTTCATTGAGGCTTGCAAAAAGAACAGGGTGTTTTTCGTACCCATAAAGGGTCTTGAGTGTTCTGGTGAGTTCCTGCCCACCTGCACTTAATTCTACATCTTCCATTTTCATTTGGCTGGGATGCTCGTAGCCACAGGCATGAGAAATTTCCAGTATTTCTTTTCTCAATGTTTTCACATAATTGTAAAAGCGTTCTGATTTCAAAGTGGGGTCTACGCCCGATTGCAGCCATTTGCTTGAAGTGGCTATACCTGCTGGGCAATGGTTGGTATGGCATTGTTGTGCCTGTATGCAGCCGATAGACATCAACGATTCTCGGGCAATATTTATCAAATCGGCACCCATAGCGAAAGCCATAAGTGCATTGGCAGGAAAGCCGAGCTTGCCAGAAGCAATAAAAGTAATCCTTTCGGTAAGCCCTCTTGAGGCAAATACTTTGTAAACATTGGCAAAAGCATGTACGAAGGGTAGGGAAACATTATCTGCAAAGGCAGGTGGAGCTGCTCCTGTGCCACCTTCGCCCCCGTCAATAGTAATGAAATCGGGTCCTTTTCCCGTTTTTACCATCAAATCAGCTAGCTGTTCCCAATGTTCCATTTTTCCTACAGCCGATTTGAAGCCCACTGGCAACCCAGTAGCTTCGGCAATTGATTCAATGAAAGCCAGCATTTGGGGCATATCTTTAAATGCAGAATGATTTACGGGAGAAAGCACATCTTGACCCAAAGGGATGCCACGAATGTCAGCTATTTCTTTAGTGATTTTTGCTGCGGGCAATACACCACCTTTTCCTGGTTTTGCCCCTTGCGAGAGCTTTATTTCAATGGCTTTTACGAATGGTTTATCATTCACAAGTTTCACCAATCTATCCATTGAGAATTTGCCATCATCGCTTCTCACTCCAAAATAGCCCGTGCCAAAATGAAAAACGACATCAGCACCAAAGCTGTGGTAAGGGGAAAGACCTCCTTCGCCTGTGTTGTGATAACATCCGGCTTTTAGGGCACCTTTATTTAAAGATTCTACTGCTGCGGCCGAAAGCGATCCGTAGCTCATAGCCGAAATATTTACTGCCGAATAGGGTCTGAACGGTTTTCTGCGATTGTTATAAAGGCCAATCACTTTGGCACAAGGAAGAAATGACGGGTCGGAGGCATTGAGATGAGTGCTATCGACATAAAATGGAAAAACGGTTGGCTTGATAAATATGTGTCCTGCTTCGTGAATGTCTTGATCGGTGCCAAACCCAGAATAATTATTTTCTTTTTTTGCAGAAGCGTAAATCCACGACCTTTGGCTGCGGTTGAAGGGCAACTCTTCGCGATTGCTGGCTACGATATACTGTCTGAGTTCGGGTCCGATCTTCTCTAAAAAGTAGCGAAGATGCCCAACTACAGGAAAATTGTGTTTGATTGTGTGTTTTTTGTTGAAAAAAACATCTTTAATTGCCACTATTACAATGAAAATCAGAAAGGCATATAACACATAATTGATAATTTCGAATTCGGTTTCAATGAGTTTGAGTTCTTGGTATTCCATATTGAATAGTGTAATGTGGGTTTTACGGATAATTTTATATTATTAAGAGGGTAAACAATTATTATATGT